>Ga0164243_10006310_pt1 | contig 17973 bp, 21 predicted proteins | sample OricompcompostOP_FD_108781 | JGI IMG/M metagenome (GOLD analysis project Ga0164243, IMG submission 108781) | Organic Plus compost microbial communities from Emeryville, California, USA - Original compost - Organic plus compost (OP) | ecosystem: Engineered > Solid waste > Mixed feedstock >... | reverse complement strand
CTTTTGACACGTCGAGGCTTTTCGGGAATCCGCTGCCGTACAACCACGCGATCGAGTCCCGAATTTCAAACCCGGCATCTTCGATGGCGCACGCCAGCCGATGCCAGGTGCGGGAGCCCCCGAAGGCCAGGAGGTGACCGCCGGGCTTGAGTACCCGCAGACACTCGGCCACCCACCGCTCGCACCACTGCTGGAACTCGCGGGCTTCCCGTTGGCGGTATGCGAACCGATCCTCGCTGGTTCCGCCTCTCCCGTAGCCGGGGAGGATGCCTTTGTCACCGCTGCCGCCCCGCGCACCTTGGTTTCTGTTGCTACCGAATGAGTCCCAGGCGCGCCCCATGAATCCCAGCGCGTACGGCGGATCTGTGACCACCGCATCGACACTGGCGTCGGGCAGTTCGGCCAGAATCTCCAAGGCGTCGCCGTTCACGACGACAATCTGATCTTCCCAACTCATAGCGCCAGTCCCAGCAGGATCATGACGAACACCGCCAACAGGAACACCGGGATGAGCGGGAAGGGCTCCTCGATGCCGTAGCGGCCGATGCGGGTGATGCCGACCCGGTGCCCGTCGGACAGGGTGAGGGTGGTGTTCATGCGGTCTCCTCAGTTTCCGGGTCGTGCTTGGCCATACGCGCCTCGATCAGCGGCAGATAGTCGGGCTCGCGCTCGATGAGGATGGCGTTGAAGCCCTCCAGGTAGGCCGCCTCACCGGTGGTGCCGGAGCCAGCGAACGGATCGAGCACCGTGCCGCCGGGCGGGGTAACGAGCTTCACCAACCAACGCAGGAGTTCCAGCGGCTTGACCGTGGGGTGAGCGATCTTCTTGCCGTCGTCGGTGGTGTAGGTGGGCCGTTCCTTCTTCGGCGCTTTCGCCTGGTATTTGAACACCGGGAAGAACCGAGACGCGCCACCAGAATCTGCGTAGTATTGCGGGCTTTCGCTACGCCTCCATCCCTTACCGTAAACGTCATTATCGACTTCTCCGGGGGTGGCGCCACCGCCCGCAAAACCGCGCCGGTCCCCGCTTTGTTTGTCCATTTCTTCGGCGGCGGCCTCATCGAGCACGACATTGGTCGGCCAGCGGCCAGCGGGGTTCGATTCTGATGCAGTCGAGTTTGTGCCGTTGCCGCCGCCGTAGATGGCATTCGCCGCGCGAGGTGGGCGACTCCGGTCCTCGTCTGTTGCGATGCGACATGCGTCGATATTCAGCGCGCCGGTGCCGTGCTCCAGCACGTTGGCGGCCACCGTGCCCTGTAAAGGCTTGCGGGCCATGATGATCGGCTCCCAGGCGGGCTTCAGTGCCGTGCCCCAGCCCTCCCATTGCTTGGCAGCATCAGTGGAGGCATCTCCGTACTCCACGCCAGAATGGCCCAGCCCGATCACTGTCCCGTCTCCGCGACGGTCTGCTGCTGCACCTACCACCCGTCGTTCATCAGCTGTATAGCCGAGCAAGTCAGCGAGCTTGTCGCGATACTCGGGCGACGGGGTGATCCACTCGATTGCGCTCCCGGTAGCCCTGGCGCGGCCTTCCTCCCAGTCGCGCACCGAAGCTACAGTGCACCCCACTGACTCGGCCACCTGCTCGCGACTCAATCTTGCGCGCTCACGAGCGCCGCGAAGAATTTCGGCTTGCCGCTTCGGCGATACGCCCCCGGCCTTATCAATGGCCTTGGAGACATCCATCGACTTGGGAAATCCGCTCCCATAACACCACGCCATGATCGGGGCGAGCTCGGCGTGGCCGTAGCCGATGGAGTCGCGGATCTCGAAGCCCGCGAAGCGAATTGACAGCGCCATCACATCGAAGGTGCGGGTACCGGCAAAGGCCAGCAGATGACCACCGGGCTTGAGCAACCGGTAGCACTCGTCCCATACCGCTGGCGGGGGTACGAAGGCGTCCCAGTCTTTGCCCATGAAGCCCTTGCCGTCAGGGACGATGTCGCGGTCACCGGCGGCCCAGCGCTGGATCACTTCGGCCAGCGCGTCGGGCCTGACGTCGGACAGCCCATACGGCGGGTCGCAGACCACGGCATCAACGCAGTGCTCAGGTAACCCGGCGAGGATGTCGAGGGCGTCGCCGTTGACGACGACGACTTTGTCCTGCCAACTCACAGGGTCACCACCAGGTGCTGTGCGTACAGCGCAACGAACAGGCCCAGCACGTAGCCGATGGAGTAGATACTCAGCACGACCAGCAACAGGGCACCGAGAATGGTGATGAGGTCGGTCAGCACCCGTGTGGCGATGTTGCGCAAAAGGATGCGTCTCATGGCTGCCCCTCGTTCACCGACAGCCCGATCGCAGCGTAGTCCTCGGCCAGACGGCGGAAACACTCTGCCGCCGCCAGCGCGTCCCCCTGCGCCGAGTGCGGGCAGGCGTTGGCCACGCCGAGGAAACCGCACACGTCGGCCAGGCCGGGCAGATCCCAGGGCGGACGGCACATCAGCGGGGCGGCGAAGGCGGCCAGATCGGCCAGCCGGTGGTGCCAGACGTGACCGACCGGGGCCGGAGTGGAGTACTCGATCGCGGCCTTGGCGTCGTCGGAGGGCTGCATGGTGTGGTACTGCGCCTTCGCCAGCAGCGCGGTGTCGAAGGTTGGGTTGGAGCCGCCGACGGTGTTGCCCGCCAGCATGTCGCGCAGCCGGTCGTAGGCGTCGAGGGTGTCGTTGACGCTGAGCATGTGGCGGAACAGGCCGCGCTCGTAGTAGCGGTTGATCTGCAGGGCGGCCGGATCGGCCTTGGCCATCTGTGGAGCCCCGATGTTGGGCACGAAGTGCAGCAGCTCGCCGGTGGCGATGTTGACGGCGGCGACCTCCAGGATCGCGGCGTCCTCGGACAGGCCGGTGGTCTCGATGTCGACCACGATGAGTTCTCGGCTCATCGGCTCCCCCTCTGCGCGCGCTTGGCAGCTGCGGTCAGCGAGACCGACATGCCGATGCGGACGTTGTGCTCGCGGGTGCGGTGGTGCTTGAGGCAGTCGCAGCCGGGAACACAGGGCTTGCCGCTCACAGCGGGCAGTCCCGGTTGACGGGGATGGCCGGGCCGGTCAGGTAGTACTCGTCCTCCTGGCCGGGCATCAGGCCGAGCATGGCCATCAACTCACTGGCGTCGGCCACCTGCTCCTCACGGGTGGCCCCCCGGGCGTTGGCGCAGACGAGCCGGGCCGCCGCCTGCAAGGTCTCGGTGCTGGGTGGTTCGCACTCGCCGCACTCGTCGATGTAGGCGGCGATCTTGGAGCCCCGGTTGGCCACTGGCGTCCTCATTTCCTACTACGAATGGAAGCGATGTTCCAATAATGGAAATCTCTAACAGACAAGCTACAGCGTTGGTCTAGTTCCGTCAACGACCACGCCGATTCCTCATGTCGCGGTACCCAAAGCCCCCGGCCGGGCCGGGCCGGTAGATGTTGCGCCGCGACGAGGTCAACTCCTCCAGGGCGCGCCGGGCCGGGCTGACCCGATCGGGGCTGGCGCTGGTGCGCAGCTCCGAGACATTGGAGGAGCCGTAGGCACCGACGGCCAAGTTCTTCCCGGCGACGTAGCGCTCCAGATCCTCGTGCAGCAGATCGGTCGCCACCACCATCGCCGCGTCGGCGAGGTCCTTGGTGGTCACCGGCCCCACATCCTGCTTGACGACCTTGCCGTTCTTCTCGGCGAGGAATTTCAGCTCCATCTCCAGCAGCGACCCGCCATCGGAGAAGAACCCGTCCGAATAGGCGTGCAGCCAGCCGAGATTCAGTGCGCCCTTGAACTTCTCGCAGCGGGCCTGGTTCTCCTTCTCGGTGAAGGTGACCTCGCGGACCCGGATCTTGGGCGAGAACTCCTTGCGCAGGTAGGCGATCATCCCGGCGCTGTTCCACTGGTCGAAGCTGATCGACTCGGTGGACGGGAAGGCCCGCAGGATCCGCTCGATGTCCTCCTGCACCTGCACGTAGTCGACGGTCGAGCGGCCGGTCTCGGGGTCGGGCGGAAAGTCCGACGGCCGCCACACGTGCAGCAGGTCATAGATGACGTGCGGCCAGACCCGGCCGCCGCAGCTGCGCGGGTGCGGATCAGGACTGTTCTCCGGTGACCACTGACAGGTGTCGCAGACCTCCTCGGTGTGGCCGATGGCCATGGCAAAGTTTGCGCCGGTGCGACCGGGGTCGCAGTGAATCCGGTAGGAGCGCTTGAGGTATCCGCGTGACTGCGACTCCAGCGCCGGTCGCCATCCGGGCGGGCGGAACATCGCCGATACCTTGTCCGGGTCGAGGTACTGGCCCATGACGTCGGCGAACTGGCCCTCGCGCTCGACCTTGAACTTCTCCGGATTGCGCTCGCGGCGGCGCTGCTGCAACTCGTCGCGCAGGTCGTTCTCCGGCGCGCCCTTGAACCTCACCTGGATCAGCTTCGGGCCGCGCTCCCAGTCGCGGTACAGCTCCCACGACGGCCCCTGGAAGATGAAGAATGTCGGCTCAGCGGACAACTCGGCGGGGCTGTCGGCATCGGCGTTGGCCACCTTTAGTGTCTCGGCGGCCTCGTCGCTGACCCCCGACTCGTCGCGGTAACTCGACATGAGAATCCGGCCGTGCTGGTAGAGCTCGTGGAACTTGCCGACGCGGGTGAACGGCGAGGACGCCACATAGGTCAGCGCGTCCTGCTTGAACTGGCCGAGGTTGGGCTGCCAGTCTTCGTAGATGTCGTCGCCGCTCTTGACTGAGTTCGTGCCGTAGATCATGTGAGCGAACTCATCGAACATGTTGCAAAACGACGTCGAACCACGACCGGCAACTGAACTGGCGCTCAAGGGAACTGCGCGCAGTGAGGCGATCTGGTGTTCGATGTGAACTCCGGCGGAAGCCATCTCGGCGATGCGGCGCATATCAGCCGGAGTGCGGATGGTCAGGATGTGGTCCTTGGCCTCGCTGATGCCCTCCTGGAGATACTTGCACCCCTCGACCACCTGCAGGATGTCCTTGAACTGCTGGCGCATGGCCACGGTCTGGGATGTCGCGCCGACGTTGAGGTAGCACTCCTTGCCCTCACGGATGCCGTAGTGGGCCTGGAAGTTGTCGAGCGAGTACAGGTAGGCGATCTGCTCCGCGCCGAGCAGTCCGCCCATGAACCCCTTGGACGCACGTCGGCCCAGCACCATCTGGATATGCGGAAAGCGCCGGTACCCACGTGCTTTCAGGTACTCGACGCGATGCCAGATGTCGGGCTGGACGCCGTAGACGTCGCGGTGACGGGTGAACCCCTGCCGCCATTCCTCGATGACCTCCAGGTCGTAGTCGGTCATGTTCTCGGTTTCGAGGAACATGAGCTTGAGCAGCGTGCGCTGGCGGGGGTAGAGGATCTGCCCGCAGAAGCTCGGGTGAGTGCAGAAGTCGACCACCGAGTCCCAAGGCGTCGTGGGGCTCACGGCGCGCTTGAGCGTGGCGATAGGGTCCAGCCCCTTGTTGAGCAGGCCGACCTGAGCCTTGGGGTGGAACGCCATCGGTTAGAAGGTGCGGTCGGTTTCTTCCCGCACCGTGCGCAGCACCTGGTCGGCCAGCGGACCCAGCGGGGTGGCGGTCTGCACCGGAACCGAGGCCGCCAGTCCGTTGGCGGCCGCCTGCACCTTCTCGATACCTGAAACCACGTCGGTGACAACGTTGTTGAACCTGTCCGACACCGCCTGCAGACTGTCGGCGGCGGTACGCTCCACCGAGGGCTCCAGCACACCTTCGTTGCGCTGTTTCTTGAGCACCACCGCAGCGGTGCCGACACCGCCGGTGACGAACACGCTGGCCGCAGCGGTGATCAGGTTCAGCAGCGACTCGGCGGTGGTGGCCTCGATGACACCACGGACCATCAGCAGCGAGACCAGACCGGCGACGATCGTGGAGATGTTGTAGATCGTCTGGCGCGTCTTGTCACTCATCAGAGTGCTCCTTTCGCCTGCAAGAACGCCTGCAGCGCAGCGGGGTTGTTCTTTTCCAGAATGTTGAGGATCTGGCGGGCGCGGGCTATGGCCCACACGTCGGGCTCGCCGGGACGGAACCACAGTTCCGCGCCGGGACCCTGGCCGTTGGCCAGCCGGGCGATCGCCTCGATGGCCCAGGCTTCGCCGCGCAGCGCGGCCGGTTCGACGATCAGCCCGGCGTGGCACATCGCGTCGATGTTGAGGATCGCGTCGCGCAGCAGCAGGAACTTGTCGTTGTTGTCACGGTAGATCGACCGTGAGGCGTACCTCGTGTTGTCGGCCATGATCTCCTCCCAGGGGTCTTCGGGGCCGGTGTTGCGCAGGGAAAGCAGTCGCTGCCCGATCGCCAGGCAGCGGTTGTAGCGGTTGCGGCGGTCCTCCAGACCGTTGGTGCCGCCGTTGATCGCGCGGGTGACCCCGACCAGGTCTCGGGCGTCGCACATCGCGTTGATGGTGGGCCGGGCCACCGTCCAGTACCAGACCACGCCGAGGAATCCGTAGCGGTCGCTGGCGAGCTCGGCCGGGTTGTCGACGAAGAACGTCGGCGAGGGCACCAGGCCCTTGCCGTGTGCCCACTTCGAGAGCTCGGCGTAGTTGTGGCGGCCGGTGACCTGAATCGGGCCTCTGCCCTTGAACCGGCGGCCGTCGCCGGGCTGGGTGTTGCCCAGATCGGTGCGGCCCTCGTAGGCAGATCCGTCGGCGATCTCCTCCATGTAGCGCAGCCCGCCGGACTCGTGGCCGATCTGGGCGCACCACATGGCGATCCGCTCGACGGTGTGACAGCCGGACTCGACCAGGGCCTGCGCGACCGCCGGTTGCAGCTGCCCGACCCGGTCCTTGGTGACCCCGGACGGCTGCATGGCCTCGTAGAGCAGATCCACCAGCTCCTGGGTGGGCTGCTGTCCGGCCGGAGGCGGCGGTGTCGGGTTGGTGAAGTTCAGGCCCAGCCGCGCCAGGGTGACCGGCCCGGCGATGCCGTCGACGGTGATGCCGGACCGGCGCTGGAATTCCTTGACCACGGCCTCGGTGGCCGGGCCGAACTCGCCGTCCTCCACCAGTCGGGAATACAGCGGGTAGTCGCGGTTGAGCTTCTGCTGCAGCGCCAGCACCCTCGGGCCGGTGTTCTCGTAGCGAATGCCCAGCATCACCGGCTCCGGGGGCGGCGGTGGGATCGGAGTGCCGTCTTCGATGATCGGGCCGGGCAGATAGGCCCAGGCATTGGCGTAGGAGTGGTCGATCGGCCAGGCGCTCGGCTGGGTGACCAGCCCCTTGGAGCCCGCCGACTCGATGCGCATGCCGTCGAGTTCGCCCCACATGTGGCTATTCGCGCCGCCACCGGGGCCGTGGTGGAAGGCGATCTTGGCGACCGCGTTGGCTGGGATGTCGCGCCAGTGGCCGACGATGATGGTGCCGAACGGGCCGACGCCGCCGATCGGGATGTAGCGGTAGGACTCGGTGGTCGCACCCTCGGCCTGACGGCCCTCCTGATAGCGTCCGTGCACCAGCTCCAGGACGGTCTGCCAGACCTCCGAGCAGTCGGTTCCACGCCGAACATCCGAGATCGACAGCGCCCCGCCGTAGACGTAGGGGTTGCCGAGTCGAGCCCGAATGAACGCCTTGGCGGCCTCGACGTTTGCGCGGGTAACAGCCACGAGTATCTCCTCTCCCTGTTTCAGGGAGGGATGCGGCTGTTTTAGGTATCGGCCAGGTAGTCCATGCAGTGTCCGGCCTTGCAGGCACGCCGGAGATAGGTCGCCCCCGGCAGGGGACGATTGATGTTCCAGGGGCTGGCGGGAAGCTTGTAGATGGGGTCCCCTTCGGCCTCAAGCTCCACCGAGATCCGGTCCTCGATGTGATCGGACTCCGGGCAGCCGCACACGCAGTTAGCCGACATAGGGCACCTTGAATATCCACTCGCCGGTGGCCGGGGAGAAATCGAACAGCCGCTCGGTCGACTCGATGATCCGGCGCAGGAACCACAGCGACAACACGACGGTCAGGTTGGCGATGTCGGATTCGGTCACAACGCCACCCGCGCGATGAACACCGCCCCGGCGAACAGGGCGTTGCCGGAAACCTCGATGCTGCCGGTTTCGGCGGCGTTGTAGACCCACACGCTCAGCAGGGCGTTGAGGTTGGGGTCGTAGAAGTCGGGCACCCCGTCACTCATCAGCCCCGGCACGCCGCCGGAGAGCACGGTGACGGCCTGCACGGTGTTGGTGCGCGCCCGGCCCCGGCCCCGGGCCACCAGCTGCTGGGAGGCGTAGGTGGTGTCGGTCTGGGTGCCGATGCGGGCCTCGACGATCGGCAGCGCGTCACCGCTGACCTCGACCTGCACCAGCAGATACGGCAGCGGCTGGAACTTCCAGCCCGTCACACCGATGTTGTAGTCGGCGATCTTGAGCGGGGTCTGGCCGCTGGTGGTGCCGGAGTTGACGTTGGTGGCCCCGTACGGGCCGCGATAGATCGCGGTGCCGATGCTGGGCACCTGGGAGGCGGGGATCTTGCCGTCGGCGTCGAGGGTGGCCACTCCCCCGGCCACACCCTTGGAGCTCTTGGGTACGTTCAGCGCATCACGAGTGGTCATGTAGGCGACTTCGGCGAACGTCGAATCCTGGGAGTCCACATAGGATTTCGACGCACGCAGCGCTATCTGCGCGGCGATGCGCCCATTGGCGTAGCTGCGCGAGTTGCCCTCGTCGATGAAGCTGTCGAGGTAGAGCCGGTTGAGCACGCCCTCATCGTCGTCGGGTCGGGGTCCCACAAAGTTCAGTGACGCCATCGGTTGTCTCCTATCCGGCCGGAACGACCAGGCAGCCGAACTCGAAGTCCTCGGTGAGGAACGTGTAGGCACCACCGGCCTGCAGCGACAACCACAGATCCAGGGTGCGGTTGCCGTAGAGCACGGAGGGCGTGGTGTTCTGGGGCGCGGTGGGCACCACCGCGAAGGTGGCCGCCGACCCGCCGCCGTCGGTGGCCCCGCCGCCGTAGAGGTTGTCCTCGGCGTCGAGCACGACCATTTTGCCGCGCCCGGTGGAGGCGGGCTGGGGATTGAGCGGGGTGGCCATCGCCGACCAGTCCGGCGAGCTGGCCGAGGTCATCGAGAACGTCGTGGTCTCGTCGCTCCACAGGGTGGCCAAGCCGACAGCGGCGTTGGACCCAGCCCCGATCTGGACACCTCCGGCGATCGCCGACAGCGAGCCACCGTTGCCTCGGGCCAGTGCACCGACGACCACGCCGCGATCCGGGCAGGTGATCGGCCCGACGGAGACGGAGTTGCCGTCGCCGGTGTTCTTCACCGAGGTGCCGAACGGGTTGCCCAGATCGAGGTTACGGAAGCTGTAGCCCACCGCGATGGCCTGGGTGGAAGCGGAGAAGTTGACCTGCAACGTCTTTGACGCCCACAGCCCCCGGTTGATGAACCAGTAGCGATACAGCGCACCAGCGGAATCGGTGTTGTCGTGAAGGACCGAGTCGAGCAACTGAAGCGCCACCCCGTCCACGGTGACCGAGGTCGGCACGGCGTTGGTGCTGGTGACGACGTCGACCATCACGAAGGTGTCCGACAGCGCCACCAGCGGGGTGGACAGCGAACTGGCGTTGCTGATGAGCGCGGCCGCCGCGACGGTGTCGTAGCGCACTCCGGGCACCGACTCGCCGCCCGAACTCACGCCCCGGATGCGCCCGACCGGGATGACCTGATACGGGTAGCCCGGGTCGGTGACGGCGACGGTGGCGGCCTTGTAGGTCTTGGGCTCGGTGGACTCCACCGTCTTGTTGGCGGTCATGTGGATGGTGGCCGGGATGTACTGGACCACACTGTCATCGACCAGCGCGGGCAGGAGCTCGGACGGGATCTGCGCGGAACTGTTGAGCGGGACCAGCCCGCCATCGGGCACCCCGATGTCGGTCAGGGGCACGTAGTTGTTGTCGGCGGCGTCGACGGCGGACTTCTTGGCCCGGGTGGCATCCTGGCCGTCGATGTAGGCGATATTGACCAGCCCCGCCGAGGCGGCCTCGACGGCGGTCTGGGAATCGAGGTAGTCGTTGGTGACCTTGGCGCTGTCGTAGCGGCTCTCGGTGAACCCCTTGGTCACCAGCGAGGCGTCGGAGTTGGGGGTGCGCCCAACGTATTTACGCCCGATCATCAGGACTCCTCGGCCGGGATGGCGACCGCCGCCAGCGACGGGTCGGCGTCATATCCTGCGGTGACGGTTCCGGCGTTGCCGTTACGCAGCAGCTGCACATACAGGGTGACCGGGCCGGAGATCGGCTCCTGCTCGTCGAAGTCGGTGGGCATCACCGGCACCACGGTCTGCGGGTCGGCGTGCGGGGTGGTGTCGTGCATGATGATGTGGCTCACCGACGCCGGGGCGATCTGGGCCGAGCCGGTGCTGCCCGCACGCACACCCCAGCCCCAGCCACGGTGCTGCGCGTCGATGAGGTGGTTGGACTCGACCAGGTCGACGATGAGGTCGCTGTCGCGGTAGAGCAGCACCTGCCGGTCGTTGTCCTCGGTGCCGACCACGAGCCGGTAGACCGAGGTGTTGTTGAGCCGACACGGGATTCCGGTCTCGTTGACGTCGGTGATGACCCCGTCGATGCTGTAGACCAGATGCACCACCGACACGGTTCCGGAGCTGGCGTCCGGGGCGTTGTTACGGGTGCGGAAAGCCACCCCGACCCAGTCCTGGCCGTTCTCGCTCATCCGGGCGCACAGGTAGTTGTTGGGCCGGGTGGAGGAGGTCTGCTCGTTCTCGGTGGAGATCTGAAACATCACCTCCTGGCCGTCGCCGCGCGTGACCGAATCGACCTTGCGGAAAATCCCCTGGCGGGTGGAGGAGCTGCCCTGCTTGACGTAGTTGGCCCAGATTCCGTCGGTCTCGACGTGGCCGGTGCCGGTGCCGGTCCAGAACTCGTCCCAGCCCTCGCCCAGGTCGGAGCCGACCCGGTTGAAGTCGTCGTCGTCGGGCGGGAAGCCCGGCGACCCCAGGCCCCGGGCGATGATCGGGCCGTCGTCGGCACCGACCCGCACGACGATCTCCGGGGTGGCGGCCTGGTGGTTGGAGCTGACCGGCATCGAGCCGGTGATGAACAGCCGCGCGGTGGTGCCGGGATCGGAGATGTCCCAGGTGAACAGGGTGACCTCGTCGTCGGTGGTGGTCAGCTCGCCGTAGTCGGGCGGGGTCCACAGCCCCAGCGGGTAGCGCTGGCCGGACGCCTGGTTGATCAGGTTACGCGGCACCCGGCCGGAGTCGGCGCTGAGCCCGGCCACACCGTTGGCCACGTTCTTGCGCCAGCTTGACCCGGGTGGCGTCCCCGGCGTCGACGTAGGCGGTGCTGGCGTTGAGCGCGTCCTGGGAGTCGGCGTAGGACTTCAGGGCATAGGACGCCAGCCCGGCCTCGATCCGCAACTCGATGTCCTCCTCGGACATGTCGGCAGTCTTGACCTGGGCGACATATGATTTGTGGCTGACGTCGGTGCTCTCGGTGATCGTCGGCCCGACGTAGGGAAGATCAGCCACCCGATCGTCCTCCTGCCTTGTCTGCTGCCGAGCCGATCCAGTGGATCGGATCGTAGGGGCCGAGGTAGCCCATCAGGTGAGCCCACAGGGTGAGCCCGCCCAGGGGCACCAGCAGGGGGTGCCTGCACGCCACCTGGCGCGCTCGCTCGGAGAGCATCTCCCGGCCGGTGGCGATCGCCCACAGGTTATGGGCGATCACGAAGCCCCAGAGAATCGCCCATCCACGAGTGGGTCGCAGTCTCCGGTCCATGACCCACCTCCCGTTTCTCGGCTCTCACCGATTCACGGGCGGGACATGCCGGGATTACGAGAACCGGCCCTTGAGCCACTCCGTGAGATCGAACTTGTCCGAAATGCCGGGGATGTCGATGTCGGGAATCTGACGCACGATCTTGCCCGCCACGTCGTCGATCGAGCCCAGGTCGGGCATCTTGACGTCGGGGATCGCCCGGTTGATCACGTCACGGAACTCCTCGCCCAGGCTCTTGGTGGCCGCCGCCACCAGCACCGGGACGATGGCGACCAGCTTCTCCAGCAGCAGCGGGGCGAGCACCGGCGCAAGAGCCACGGCCAGCTTGATCAGCAGCTTTTCGATCATGGTGCCCTCCTTCAGGGGTGGGTGGTCCCCTGTTCCGGGGCCGGGACGACCCGATCAGGTTTCTTCCGAACACCTGATCGAATCCGCTAGCACCTGTTGGGACTCCTCGGCATTGATCTCGATGATCTGCTCGACCGAAAGGTACAGCGCCACTTCAGTCGATCAGACAACCTCAGTGACAACTCGCGATGGCGTCGAAAGCGCCGACAAACTCATCGGAGATAGAGCCAACGACAGACTCCACGTAGCTCACCGAAGCAACCTCGGACTGCGTGGTGCTAGTTGCCTTTGACATCATCACTTCCTCTCCCCTTCTAGTCTCCATCGCCTTCATCCTCCTGCGCGCTGCGTCAACCCGCGCGGGATCGACACGACCCGAGGCGACCGCCTCAGCCCGGACATCCCGCCAACTGCGTGCCATGTCACTCACCTCTCTCAAGCCATCTCTCGTAGCGCTGTTCCGCCACGGCGATAACACGTCTCATTTCCATTGCCTTTTCGCCAATCTTTCCACCGCCACGGCGAGCATGCTCCTGACCAAGGACGAGTCGAAGTCGGCCAAGTCGTATGCGCACAGGCCGATGCGCACTATGCGCGACTCGTCGGCGAAGAAATCCGGCCACTGCTTGATGATGTTGTCGAGATTGGCGTCGATCAGGGCGAGTTCCTGGTCACATTTGGCTATCTGGGCGGGAGACAGTTCCATGGTCATCCGATCACGATGTAGCGGTACTGGCCGGTGGTCGGCGCGGTGGCGAACTCGACCTGGACGGCGTTGGTCGAGATGATCGTGACCCCGGCGAGCACCATGACGTTCGACGCAGCCTCGATGATCTGCACCATGACGTTGTTGGTGCCGAGGTTGTGAGTGATGGTCGCGGTGGTGTTGCCGCTGGGCACGGTGCCGGTCACCTTGCGCGCCACCGTGTTGGTATCGATGGCCACGCCGCCGGAGGACACGCTGATGCCGCCGCTGGTGGCCGGTTTGACGGTGAAGGTCGACCCGGAGACCTCGATGCCGTTGCCCGCCGTCGGCGAGAACGGCGGGGCCACATAGCCGATCCGGGTCCAGCTGGTGTTGTTGGTGCCGACCACGCCGCTGGAGGCGGTCTGCTGCCAGAGCGTGTTGGCGTTGGTATTCCCCGCGCTGACCGCGACGATGGTGCCACGCAAGAAGTAGGACCCGTTGGCGTAGTCGGTGGGCCGGGTCCAGGCACCGGAGTTGACCACCCACAAGCCGTTGTTGACCGACGACTCCTGGGCGGTGAGCAGCACGGTGTTTCCGGCCGACACCAGCGCGCCGTCGATGGACTGGGACCCCGACAAGCTCGCCACCGCACTGGTGGCCACCCGAAGCGCCTGCTGCTTGACCGGCACCGAGTTGGTCATCAGGGTCTGTACGTCCGAGGTCGAGGTCTTCCCGGCCAGCCCGGAAGACAGCGCCGAGGTCGACGCCTTGAGGTCGAGCGCGGACTGCAGGCCGGTGACGTCGGAGATGGCCAGCGGATCGGCCAGGCTGCGTGCGCCGACATCCTCGGCGGTCAGCACGACCTCGCCGGTCATGCCGTTGACCGAGCTGATGTTGCCGTCGGAGACGTCGAACTTGACCCAGGACTCGTCGTCGGACGGGTCGTCGTCGGCGAGGACGTAGGTGCCTTTGTCGGAGGTGGAGGTGATCTTGACGATGTCGCCGATCTGCACGTCCGATGACGTAAAGGCAAGCATCGCAGCCTTATTCGCCACTACCTTGACGGTGGTCAGCGCGATCGCCGGGATCACCGAACTCGACAGTTTGCCCGAGCCGTTGACGGTGGGGCGGGCGGACAGGGCCTCGTCGAGGCCGTCGATGTTGGCGGTGGGGATGTCGGTGGGCAGCTGTTCGATCGGCACCACGCCCTCGACCAGATCGGCCTTGTCGTCGAGGGTGCTCGACAGGTTGGTGACCTTGCTGATCGGATAGGACGGCAGCTGGTCGAGCGGCACGGTGCCGCCGGACAGGTCGGCCTTGCCGGTCTGCAACGCGATGATGTCGCCGACGGCGTCGCTCAGGTCGGAGGCGTCGGCCTTGCCGGAGACGACACCCTCAAGGTCGGACAGGTCGGAGGCGTCGGCCTTGCCGGAGACGGTGCTCTGCAGCAGTTCCAGGTCGGACTGGTCGGCCTTGGACCCCAAGGTGCCCTGCAGCAGCTCCAGGTCGGACTGGTCGGCCTTGCCCGCGACGATGCCCTCAAGGTTGGACAGGTCTCCCGCGTCGGCCTTGCCGCCGACGATCCCCTCCAGGGAGGACAGGTCGCTGGCGAGCGCGTACGCGGGGTCGGGCGGGTTGTCCTCGTTCCACTCGCGCAACTCCAGGTGACCGTTGCGGGTGATGTGCGGGAAGACGTAGCTGTCGCCGAGCGGGGCAACGCCGGTCGGGCTGTAGGTGAACTTGCCGTCGCCGTCGACGGAGAACGGGCCGCGCAGCTGCACGCCGTGCTCGGTGGCGAAGTCGGCGGCAGCCTCGACGCCGGTGAAGGTCTCGGTGCCCAGCCACCAGGCCGCGCGGGTGGTGCCGCCGGTGCCGCCGCCACCGTTCTGCACTACCGAGATCTCGGCGGTGCCGGTGAGACCGGCGTCGTCGACGGCGAGGGTCTCGACGTTGGTCACGCTCAGCGCGCCGGTGAACTCGATGAGGTACCGCGTCCCGGACCCGTTGTAGTCGGTGTCCTCGGTGACGCTCACGCCGCCGGAGCCGATGGACTCCAGCGCGGTCAGCGCGGCGGCGATGGCGGCCTCGTCGTCGTCGTGGGCGATCGGGTCGGTGGTGTCCTCGTCGTAGGTCAGCGTGTAGGAGCCGCCGGAGGCGTCGACGAGCAGGGCCTGAATCTCGTTGAGGGAGGCGTTCTCCAGCGCGGCGAGGCGGCTGCCGTGGTTGGACGAACCGGTCAGGGCGTTATTGGACAGGATCGCGCTCAGGCCGTCGACCTGGCCGGTGGTGATGGTGATCGGGTCCGAGCCGTCGGAGGCGTGGCTGGCGGCGTGACTGGTGGGGGTGCGGGCATCGGAGAGCCGGGCGTCGTCGTCGTCGACCTTGTTGCCCAGGACCTCCGACAGGCCGGTGATCTGTTCGATCGGGGCCTCGCCGCCCTGGGTCGAGACGTCGGTCAGGTCGAGGGTGATGACGCCGTCCTCGCCGTTGACGCTGGTGACCGATCCCGAGCCGGGCACCACGATGACGTTGCCCGCCTTGTCGGTAACCTTGCCCTCGTCGTTGATGTAGGCCATGTGCTCGTCATTGAGCTCGTGCGGGATCACACCCTCGACGGTGCGCACGATGGTGCTGTCGGACTCGATGGCCCCGACGCGCCCGTCGAGGGCGTCGATGGCCTCGGCGTCCCCGGCGTTCTCCAGCGCGGTGGCCAGGCCGTCGACGTTGCTGATGGCGATCTGGCCGCCCTGGGCGGCGATGTCGGACAGGTCGAGGATGATGTCGCCGTCCTGGCCGTTGACCGAGTTGACCTTGTTGAGCTTGTACCAGTGGTTGATGTTGGCGCGGTCGGTGCCGATGAGGGCCCAGACACCGACGGTCGCGCCGTAGGCGAAGTCCCACTGCTGGATGTCGTCTTCGGTCAGCGCCAGCATGTCCTCGATGCTGGCGACCGGCACGCCGGTGGTGCGGGCGCTGTCGGGGATCTGTTCGAGAGGGATCTTGCCGTCGTCGCCGAGATCTGCCTTGGCCTCCAACTCCTCGGTGTGCTCGCCGACCAGGTTGGTCAGTTCGCCGAGGTCGTTCTCGACCCCGTCGATGCGGTTGCCCAGGGCGTTGTCGCCCGAGATGCGGGCGGCGCGGTCGTTGTTGGCGGTGGACTGCAGGGACGCGACCGCGTTGGACAGGTTGGCGGCTGTGGTGGACAGGACCGAGTTGATCTGCAGCTCCAGCTCCTCCTGGGACTGGGCGGCGATCTGGGCGTCGGCCTGCTGGCGGGCCAGCTTCTCGGCGTTGAGCGCGGCGTTGACGCTGTTGACCGCGCCGGTGGTGGCCAGCACCTGCCCGGCGGCGTCGACGACGTGGCCGTCGATGTTGAGCCGGGCCACCCGGCCGGGCACACCCAGATCCTGCTGGCGCAGGTAGACCTCGCCGTCGATGATGTTGCCCAGGTCGGCCAGGTCATGGAAGCTCACGTCCTGGTCGGGCATGGCGAAGTCGAAGGTGAAGGTGCGGCCGGTTACCCCGGCGCGCCACTGGATGCGGTAGATCAGTTCGCCGGACAGCCCGGCCAGGTGGCTGGGGATCAACTCGAACTCGACGGTGGTGTCGCGGGCCAGCACCACGTCCTGGACCCCGGCCGGGGAGACGAAGGTGGCGGCCGCCACCGGCGAGGCCGACGCTTCTGCCAGCGGAAACACCATCACCTGCATGGTGATGGGGGTCTGGTCGGGAAAGCTCACCGAGCGCGCAAACGTCACGGACAGCTTGCGCCAGATCACCGTCGGTTCACTCACCGAGCCTCCCTCAGTCCACCTCCCCTATTAGGGGTGGTGTCCGGGGGTGGGACAGGTGTTGTGACCACCGGGGCGCAGGTACCGCTCTGGTGCTGGCTGCATCCGTCATGACGGCCCTTACCCATGGCAGTTTTTCGCGTGGTCCGGGCTTGACGCCCCGGTGGTCACAAGATCAGGGGTCAGTCGGCCCGCACCACCTTCACCCGGCTCAGGATGGTCTGGGTCTGGCCCTTGTACTCGCCGAAGCCCTTGACGGTGCCGGTGACCGTGACGCGCTCGCCGCGCTCCAGCGAGTACAGCGCCTGGGTGGTGCCGAAGACCTTCATCACCCGGCCGTCGTCGAGCCTGAAGACCACCAGCATCACGGTCTCGGTGCCGACGCCGGAGTAGCTGTCGCGCTCGATGGCGGCGGCGACCTCGACGGTGGCCTCGATGTCACGGACCCGCTCGCCGACCTCGCCGACGGTCCCGTTGTTCAGGGTGGCCCGGCGCTGCTGCTCGGCGTGCGCCTCGTCCCAGGCCTTGGCGAACTCGGCGGCCTTGCGCGCAGCCTCAGCGGCGATCTCGCTGGCCTGACGCTCGGCGCGCAACTCGTCGCCGTACTCGCGCCACAGCGCCTCGGTCTTGGCGTTGCGCCGCAGGGTGGAGACTGCGTTGCTGCGGACCACGGTGCCCTCGCCGTAGCAGCCGAAGCAGGTGCCCGCCGCCTCGCCACGGGCGGTCGGCCAGCGGAAGATGCCGCTGCCGCCGCAGCGCGAGCAGGTGTCGCGGTAGTGGATGCGCTCGCTGGCCTTCATGCCGGGGTGCGGATCGACGTAGGTGTGCAGGGTGTAGACGCGACCGTTGTGACGGAACTCGGTGGGGGTGGCCTCGATGGTCATCATGGCGGTCTCCTTCGGTCGCTGCTACCACCAGTGTACAGCAAGTACACCTCAAATATCAAGACAGTTTTGGAGCGGGTTTCGGCGGCGACGGCTGCAGCCGGGGCGGGCGCGGTCTCCAGGCCGAGCGGCGGTAGCGCCGGGCGCGGCGGATGGCGACCATGATGTCGGCGTTCACGGGACCACCACCTCGAACTCCTCGCGCAGGCGGCAGGCGCGCCGTCCGCGCGGCAGCTGGATCACGAAGATCGTCTCGCCGGTGGCCGAGGGCAGCCGGGCGCTGACGTGGCCGCGCTTGTCGTCGAAGACGACGGCATCGCCGGGCACCGGGTCGATGGTGCCCCCCTGCCCCTCGATGCGCTCGCGTGCGGCCTTCTCGACGACCTCCTGTGCGGTGGCTTTGAGCGAGTAGGACTCACCCGGCAGGCCGGGGCCGAAGGCACGCCAGCAGTTGCCCGCGAAGTCCTCGTGTCGCTCGACGGTGTAGGGGCCTGCGGCGTAGCGGCCGGGGGCCTTGCGGGACCAGCGCATGAGTGCCTCCT
>Ga0164243_10006308_pt1 | contig 17976 bp, 17 predicted proteins | sample OricompcompostOP_FD_108781 | JGI IMG/M metagenome (GOLD analysis project Ga0164243, IMG submission 108781) | Organic Plus compost microbial communities from Emeryville, California, USA - Original compost - Organic plus compost (OP) | ecosystem: Engineered > Solid waste > Mixed feedstock >... | reverse complement strand
TCGCCCCGCTACCGAGTGAGGTCGGTGATGACGGCCCGGCCGAGGTAGCGGACGTCGGCGAGCTCCTCGAAGATGTCGTCGAGCTCGGACAACGCCCCGGTGCGGCTGACGTGGGTGCGCACCACCCCGCGGGCTGCCAGGTCGACGAGCTCGCGCATGTCCTGCACCGTGCCCACCGCCGAGAACACGATCGTCGGATCTCCCATCAGCAGCTGGAACGGGCTGATCTGGATCAGGCCCTCGCTGCTGGCGGGGATGGCCACCCCGACGAACAGGCCACCCTTGCGGAGCAGTCGCAGGCCGAGATGGAAGGCGTCGATGCGGGCGGCGAAGACCAGGCAGGCGTGGGCGCCGCCCGTGTCGGCCACCGCAGCGGCGGCGTCGTCGGGTGCCACCGCCACGTCGGCGCCGAGGGAGCGCACGAAGGCCAGCCGTTCCTCGCCGACGTCGATGCCCACGACCCGGTAGCCGAAGGCGTGGAGCAGCTGGACCGCGTAGTGGCCGAGGCCGCCGGCGGCGCCGAGCACGGCGGCCGTGCTGCCGGGGATGACACCGTGGGCGAACAGCTTCTTCACCGCGCCGTAGGCGGTGAGGCCACCGCACGCCAGGGGTGCCTCCTCGTCGGTGAGGGCGTCGGGCAGCACCACCAGCCCCGGGGCGTAGACGGCGAACCGCTCGGCGAACACGCCCATGATCCCGCCCGAGCGGGTGCAGTGCCGGGGGCTCCCCGACAGGCAGTACTCGCACGCGCCGCACCAGCTGTCGCCGCCCGTGCCGCCCAGACCCAGGATCACACGGTCGCCCACCGCCACCCACCGCTCGGCGCCGGGCCCGAGCGCCTCGACCACGCCGATGGCCTCGTGGCCGAGGGGCCGCTCGCCGTCGGTGCCGACGCCGGCCCAGTCACCCCGCGCCAGGTGGAGGTCGCTGTGGCACACCCCGGCGGCGGTGATCCGCACCAGAGCCTGGTCGGGAGCCGGTTCCGGGACCGGCGCCTCCACCACGGTCACCACGCCGTCGACCAGCCGCGCTGCCTTCATGGCTCCCCCTCACCGAGGCGCCCCCCGGCACCCCGACCCATGCTCGCACCCGACGGGGAACCCCGCCTGCAGCGGACGTCGAGCCGCTCGGCGGCCACGGCCCGGGCCGCCGAGCGGGTCGGCGACGTCTGCCACGCCGCGACCGGCCGCCCGGTACGGGCGGCCGCCGCCGGCGGAGGTCAGGCCTGGGCGATGCGGACCATGTTCCCGGAGGGGTCGCGCACGCCGCAGTCGCGGGCGCCCCACGGCTGGGTGGCGGGCTCCTGGAGGATCTCCACGCCGGAGGCGCGCACCTTCTCGAAGGTGGCGTCGAGGTCCTCGGCGCGGAAGATGGCGACCTGCAGCGCCCCCTGGGTGACGAGGGCGAGCAGGGCGTCGCCCTCGGCCGGGGACTGGCCGGCCAGGGGCGGGAACAGGACGACGTCGAGGTCCTGGCCCGGCGCCCCGACGGTGACCCAGCGGTTGCCGTCGGCGGACACGTCGTTGCGGACCTCGAGCCCGAGGGCGTCCCGGTAGAAGGCGAGGGCGGCGTCGGCGTCGTGGACGGGGATGAACATGGTGGAGACGGTGACGGTCATGGGAGCGACGGTACGGACCTCGCCCCGCCGCCGCTTCTCCGATCCTGCTCGATCGCCGCTCGGGTCAGGACGTCGGGGCCGGCACCCGGTGGCGGCGGGGGCGGGTGGCGACCTTGGCCACGCAGGTCGGCACCGTCTCGAGGGCCCGGTGGTCGAGGGCCCGGTACTGCGACGGGGTCATGCCCACGACCTCGCGGAAGCGGGAGCTGAACGAGCCGAGCGAGGTGCAGCCCACCGCCATGCAGGCGTCGGTGACCGACATGCCGTTGCGCAGCAGCGCCTTGGCCCGCTCGATGCGGCGGGTCATCAGGTAGCTGTAGGGCGTCTCGCCGTAGACCGCTTTGAACCGGCGGGAGAAGTGGGCGGTCGACATGTGGGCGGCGCGGGCGATGGCGGGCACGTCGAGCGGCTCCGCGTGGTGGCGGTCCATGTGGTCGCGGGCGCGGCGCAGCGCCGTCAGCTCGGCGAGCTCCTCGGGCGTCACGCCCCCCACGCTAGAGGTGCCCGTCAGACGCCGAGCGACTTGCCGATGATCTCCTTCATGATCTCGTTGGTGCCGCCGTAGATGCGGGTGACCCGGGCGTCGGTGTAGGCCCGCGAGATCGGGTACTCGTCCATGTAGCCGTAGCCGCCGTGGAGCTGCACCCCCGCGTCGACCACCCGGCCCTGGAGGTCGGTGGCCCACCACTTGGCCATGGCTGCCTCCTCGGCGGTGAGCTCCCCGCGGTTGTGGGCCACCACGCACTTGTCGATGAACGCCTGGCCCACCTCGATCTCGGTGGCCATCTCGGCGAGCACGAAGCGGCTGTTCTGGAACGAGCCGATCGGCTTGCCGAAGGCGTGGCGCTCCTTGCAGTACTCGAGCGTCCACCCGAACGCGGCGCGGGCGGCCGCCACCGCGGCCATGGCGATGTTGAGCCGCTCCTGAGGGAGGTTGCGCACCAGCTGGAGGAAGCCCTCGCCCTCCTTGCCGATGAGGTTCTCGACCGGCACGTGCACGTCGGTGAAGAACAGCTCGGCGGTGTCCTGGGCGTGCATGCCCATCTTGTCGAGGTTGCGGCCCCGCTCGAAGCCCTCCATGCCCCGTTCGAGCACGAGCAGCGACATGCCCTTGTGGCGCTGGCTGGGATCGGTCTTCACCGCGGTGACCACGAGGTCGGCGTGGATGCCGTTGGTGATGAAGGTCTTGGAGCCGTTCACGACGTAGTGGTCGCCGTCGCGGATGGCGGTGGTGGTCATCGACGCCAGGTCGGAGCCGATGCCCGGCTCGGTCATGGCGATGGCGGTGATCTTCTCGCCCGAGCAGATGCCGGGCAGCCACCGGGCCTTCTGCTCCTCGGTGGTGTCGTGGAGGAAGTACGGCAGGCACACGTCGTTGTGGAGGCCGATGCCGGTGGCCGCCGCGTTCACACCGGCGTACTGGATCTCCTCCGCGGTGACGAGGTTGTAGCGGAAGTCCGACACGCCGCCGCCGCCGTGCTCCTCGGGGGCGTTGAAGCCGAGGAAGCCCGCCGCGCCCGCCTTCAGGAACATGTCCCGATCGGTGATGCCGGCCTTGTCCCACTCGTCGGCGTGGGGGACGACCTCGCGGTCGAGGAACTGGCGGAACGCGGAGCGGAACATGTCGTGCTCCTCGTCGAAGATCTCCCTGCGCACGGGTGGGTCCTCTCGTCTCTCTCAGCGGGGGTGGGTCGGCGTGTCGGCATCGCCGGGGAAGATGCACCCGGGGTTGAGGATGCCGACGGGGTCGAAGGCGGCCTTGATCCGGCGCTGCAGCGCCAGGGAGGCCGGGTCCACCAGCCTGCCCCAGTAGCCGCGCTTGGTGCGTCCGAGGCCGTGCTCGCCCGACACGGCGCCGCCCATGTCGTGGCCCATGGCGAAGATGGCCTGGAGCAGGCGGGTCCGCCGGGCCGGGTCGGGCTGGTACACGGAGAAGTGGATGTTGCCGTCGCCGGCGTGGCCGCAGCCGAACACCTTCGAGCGGTGGGTGCGGGCCAGGAGCTGCACGCCGCGGAGGTACTCGGGGATGCGGCTGCGGGGCACCACCATGTCGATGACGTCGTCGGCGCCCGCGGCCTTCACCATCCAGAAGGCGCTCTCCCGGGCAGCCAGCAGCTCGGCGCCCTTGCCGGCGGGCAGCACGTAGACGTCGTGGGCACCGGCCTCGTGGAGCTGGGTGGCGAGGTCGTGGACGTCGACGTCGAGGCGGGCCGCGTCGCGGCCCTCGAGCACCACGACCAGGTGGGCCTCGGTGGCGGCCATCACGTCGTCGGGCACGCCGAGGGTGAGGTCGTTCATCCGCAGCAGCCCGTCCATGGTGGGCTGGTCGATGTACTCGAGGACCATCGGCTGCACCCCGGAGGCGACGATGCGGGGCACGACGGCGGCGACCTCGTCGACGCTGGCGAACGGGGCGAGGATCGACGCGGTGTGGGTGAGGCGGGGGTGCAGCCTGAGCGTGGCCTCGGTGACCAGGGCGAGGGTGCCCTCCGAGCCCACGATGAGCTGGGTGAGGTCGTAGCCGCTGGTGCTCTTCACGAACCGGCCGCCGGTGCGCACCACCTCGCCGGTGCCGAGGACCGCCTCGAGACCGAGCACCTGGTTCCGGGTGACGCCGTACTTCACGGCCCGCATGCCGCCGGCGTTGGTGGCCACGTTCCCGCCGAGGCTGGCGGCGAGGGTCCCGGGGAACACCGGGTAGACGAGCCCCACCTCGGCGGTGCGGGCGTCGAGCTCGGCCAGGGTGAGGCCGGGCTGCACCACGGCGACCTGGTTGGCCTCGTCGAGGTCGAGCAGCGCCGCCATGCGCTCGAAGGACACGAGCACGCCGTCGGGCTCCGGGATGCACGCGCCCGACAGGCCGGTGCCGGCCCCGCGGGCGGTGACGGGCATGCCCAGCTCGGCGGCCACCCGCACCACTGCGGCGACCTCGTCGGTCGACGCCGGGGTGACCACCACGGCGGGAGCCACCGGGATGGCCTTCAGGGTCTCGTCGACGAACAGGTCGGGCGAGGCGTCGGCGCCGGGGCGGACCGAGCCCGCCCCCAGCACCGCGGTGAGCCGGGGGAGCAACCCAGCCGGGTCGGGTCGCTCGCTCACCGGCGCACCTCGGCGCCGGTGACGGTGAAGGCGACGGCGCAGCGGAACCCGCCGGTGACCTCCACCGGCGCCAGGGCGGTGTGCTCCTCGAACGCCGAGGGGAACAGCTCGAGGGTGGCGTCGCCCTCCCACACGTCGGCGCACTCGAACCCGGTGACCAGGTTGCGGGCAAGGTCGTGGACGAGCGGCTCGTCGCCGGCGAGATCGGGGACGTGGCGGGTGTGCCAGACCGGCAGCCGTAGCGCGCGGGGCACGAGGCCCTCGGCGGCCGGGCGGGTGAGGGTGACCGAACCCTCCACCAGCTTGGTGCCGAGGCTCGAGGCGTGACCGACGAAGCGCCCACCGGGCTCGACCTTCGGGCCGCCCCGGCCGACCCGCACAGCTCGGGTGACGGCGATCTCGCCCATCTTCTTCGGGAAGCCCTGGATGTGGCCGCGGGCGAAGGAGAGGTCGTTGTCGACCCAGATGTAGGGCACCCGGGCCACCTTCCTGCCGTCGAGCAGCGCGTTCACCGAGAGGTAGGCCTCCCGGTACTGGCCCCGGGCCGGGTCGGCCAGCACCCGGGGGTCGGCGTCGGCCGACGACGACCACTCGCAGAACACGAACGAGCAGGACCCGTCGCCCACCGGTTCGAGCCCGGGCGGGAGCACCGCGGCGACCGCGCCCGGGTCGGCGATGAAGTCGACGCCGAGCGCCTCACCGGAGAAGTGCCACGGGGGCGGGGGCACCAGCGAGGCGGTGCCGCCGGGGGAGAGGGGCAGGCTCCAGCCGTCGAGGGTCATGCGTCAGGGCCTCCGGTGCTCAGATGCGCGTGTCGGCGCGGATGTGGCGGGTGCCGGGCCCGGCGTAGGACTTGCCGTAGCCCGGGAGCTCCTCGTAGCCGAGGTCGGGCGGCTCCGCGGTGGCGGCCTTCCACCACGCCACGAGGCGGTCCTCGGCGGCGTAGTCGAAGGGGTCCTGCAGGGCCCGCTCCTCGTACCCGCCCGGCTCGGGCGGGTTCTCGACCAGCCAGCGGGCGGCGAGGCGCACCGCCTGCCGGGCGGGGACGACGTCGCGGTAGCCGAGGCGCTCGCGCAGCTTGGAGGTGTCCACGACCCGGTGCAGCGAGCGGTATCCCATCTGCAGCGGACGGGCGGGCACGGCGAGCTCCGCGGGCATGCCGATGAGCTCCCAGTCGTGGTCGAGCTCGTCGGTGACGATCTCGGCGACCTGACGGATGGTGAGGCGCTCGTCGTCGCCGCAGTTGAAGATCTCGCCCATCGACGACTCGGGCTGGTCGACGGCGAGCAGCAGGGCGTGGGCGAGGTTGTCGACGTACCCGAACGTGATGAGCGAGAGGCCGTCGTCGGGGAGGATGAGGAACGGTCGTCGGTCGAGGATGCGCCGGACGATGCACCACTCCCGGGGGGCGAGCTGGCGGGGGCCGTAGACGTACGGGTAGCGGAAGTGGGTGGCGGTGGGATGGGCCTCGAACAGCAGCTGCTCGGTGCGGCCGATGCGGTAGCTCTTGCCGTCGTCGTCCTCGGTGGCGAGCGGCGCGTCCTCCCGTGTCGGCACCGGCAGGCCCGGCGGCTGGTGGACGGCCGGCTCGAAGAAGCCCTTGTACACGGGCACCCCGCCCACCGAGATGAGCCGGCCGGTGCGCCCCTTCATCACCTCGGCGATGGCCCGCAGCCGGCCGTAGGTGGCGAGGGTGACGTCGAAGCACTCGTCGCCGAGCACCGCCCTGAGGCCGTCGTCGCTGAAGACGTCGCCGTGGAGGTGGCGGAGATGGGCGACCTCGGGCACCTCGTGGTCGCCGGAGTGCAGCAGCGTGACCTCGTGGCCCCGCTCCTCGAGCCCCCGGGCGATCGCGGGACCGGTCGGTCCCGTGCCCCCGACCAGCAGGACCTTCGTGGTCATCCCAGCATGCTCCCACGGACGTGGTTGGATGGCGCCGACCGCAGAGGGGGTGGCCGGGGGCCGCACCCGCGGCCCGATCCGCACCCTAGAGATCCGATCCCGTCGCTGCAGACCTCGCGCCCCGCGGCGCCGGCTGCGGAAGGAGCACCCGTGAGCGAGCCCGTGTCCCCGTCATCCTCCAGCCCCGTCGTCGGGGTGATCGGCTGCGGCCTGATGGGCTCGGGCATCGCCGAGGTCTGCGCCCGAGCGGGCCTGGTCACCACCGTCGTGGAGGCGACCGAGGAGCAGGCCGCGGCCGGCCGCGACCGCATCGGCCACTCGCTCGACCGGGCGGTGAAGGCGGGCAAGCTCGACCACGACGCCCGCGACGCGGCGTTCGACCTCGTCACCGTCACCACGGAGATGGAGGCGCTGGCCCCGGCCGACCTCGTCATCGAGGCCATCGCCGAGATCGAGGACCTGAAGATCGACGTCTTCCGCCGGCTCGACGCCGTGGTCGAGTCGCCCGACGCCGTCCTCGCCTCCAACACCTCGTCGATCCCGATCATGAAGCTGGCCATGGCCACCGAGCGTCCGGGCTCGGTGGTGGGCATCCACTTCTTCAACCCGGTGCCGGTGCTCGGCCTGGTGGAGCTGGTGCCGTCGCTCCTCACCGCCGACGAGACCCTCGAGCGGGCCCGCGGCTTCGCGGAGGACGTGCTCGGCAAGAAGGCGATCCTCTGCCAGGACCGGGCGGGCTTCATCGTCAACGCCCTGCTGGTGCCCTACATCCTCTCGGCCGTGCGGATGATGGAGTCCGGGTTCGCCACCGCCGAGGACATCGACTCCGGCATGGTGCTGGGCTGCGCTCACCCGATGGGGCCGCTGCGCCTCGCCGACCTCATCGGCCTCGACACCATCGCGGCCATCGCCGACTCCCTCTACGAGGAGTTCAAGGAACCGCTGTACGCAGCGCCGCCCCTGCTCAGCCGCATGGCCGATGCCGGGCTCCTCGGCCGCAAGTCGGGCCGGGGCTTCTACGCCTACGACCAGACCTGACCCGGCCGCCCTTCGCGGATCCACCCCCTGGCTCACCTCATCAGGCACAACCTGACGACGTGAGCCAAGGTGGGTCGGCCAGGGAGCGGGCGAGGGGTCGTATATAGGATCCGATCGTGAGCCTGGCCGACCTGCTCGTGCAGCACCCCTTCGCCGACGGCGAGGGCCTGCTGCACACCGTCGACGAGTCCATCACCGCCGGCGAGGCCCGGGCCCGGGTGGCCGAGCTGGTGCCCAGGCTCGCCGTCGAGCCCGGCCAGGCGGTGGCGGTGATGCTGCCCAACGGCCCCGAGCTGGTGTGCACGGTGGCCGCCATCTGGCAGGCCGGCGGGGTGTACGTGCCGGTGAACCCGCGCCTGCCGGCGGTCGAGGTCGACCACGTGCTGGCCGAGACCGAGCCGGCGCTGCTCGTCACCCCCGACGGCATCCGGGCGGTGGACGGTGAGCCCCGCACCTACCCCGACGACGTGGCGTTCGTGGTGTGGACCTCGGGCACCACCGGCCGGCCCAAGCCGATCCTCCACACCCACACCGCCTACCTCGAGCTGCTCGACCGGGTGCTCGGGCCGCTGCGGGCGGCGGGGGCGAAGGCCGAGGCGCAGGGCGCCGAGCCGAAGGTGCCGACCCCGAACCTGATCCCGGTGTCGATGGCCCTCAACGCCGGGATCTACAACGCCCTCTTCGGGCTGCGGGCCGGGGCCGCCCTGGTGATCATGGACCGCTTCGAGCCGGAGGCGTTCGCCGGGCTGGTGCGCCGCTTCCGAATCCGCTCCACCGTGCTGCCGCCGGCGGCCATGGCGATGCTCACCGACTCCGCCGTCACCGACCTCGGGCCGCTGAGGTACATCCGCTCGATCACCGCGCCGCTCTCCCCGCTCCAGGCTCAGCGCTTCGTCGCCAAGTTCGGGGAGGTCTTCATCCTCAACGGCTACGGCCAGGCCGAGATGGGTGAGGTCATCGGCTGGACCGCCGCCGACGCCAGGGCCCACCCGGAGAAGGTCGGCGCGGTGGGCCGACCCCACCCCGGGGTGGAGATCCGCATCTCCGGCGACGGCCACCTGCTGGTGCGCCCGCCGAACGCGGCGGTCGGCATCGACGAGCGCCGCGACGACGACGGGTTCATCGACACCGGCGACCTCGCCCGCATCGACGACGAGGGCTTCGTCTGGATCGAGGGCCGGGCGGGCGACCTCATCAACCGGGGCGGGAACAAGGTGCACCCGGAGGCGGTGGAGGAGGTCCTGCGCCTCCACCCGGCGGTCACCGACGCGTCGGTGGTCGGCGTGTCCGACGATCGCCTCGGCGAGGTGCCGGTGGCGTTCCTGGTCGGCACGCCGGTGGAGGCAGAGGTGCTCACCGCCCACTGCCGCGAGCATCTGGTGCCCTACAAGGTCCCCGCCGACTTCGTGTGGGTCGACGAGCTGCCCCGCAGCGAGGTGGGCAAGGTCCTGCGCCGCGAGCTGGCGTCCTCCTACCCCCGGTCCTGACCGGGGCCCATCGGGGAGGGTGAGGGCTCTGGGCGGGACCGAGCCGTGGCGCTGGGTCGGTCAGGCACCGCCGCGCTCGGCGAAGCGCCGGGCCAGGGCGTCGAGCGTCTCCTGGCAGGTCGTGGCGCCGCCGGGCACGTCGGGGAGCCGGACCGGACCGTGCTCGCGCGAGGGCAGCAGGACCGTGGCGTGGCCGGGCGTGGTGACGTCGCCGCGCTGGTTCTCGCCCCAGATCTCGAGGTCGACGGCGGGCCGGTCGCCCTCGGCGAGGTACTTCCGGGCGACCGTGCCCCGCATCCAGTGGGTGTCGCCGACGTAGTTGAACTTCCGGAACTGGCAGTCGAGCTTCCAGAGCCAGGCGTCGTCGCCCATCCAGTCGGTGCAGAGGTGGATGAGCCACACCTCGCGCATGCGGCCGTAGTCGTAGGACGTGGGGTTGCCGGCGCGGACGGCCCACTCGTCGTCCCAGTGGAGCCGCTGCTGCACGTCGGGGATGTTGAGCTTGTCGCGCGTGAAGAACTTGGGCATCCGTCGGTGGTGGTCGACGTTCTGGCGCAGCGCCGACACGCCGTAGAGGCCCATGCCCACGCCCGAGTGCCACACGATCATGTCGGTGACGCGCAGCGGCCCCTTCACCAGCTGCGGCAGCTCGTCGCCCTCCTCGACGTCCTCCCACCAGCGGGGCTCGGCCCCCCGCCGGCGATCGCGCTCGCCGAGCACGGCCGCCTCGATCGCCTCGATCTGCTCGTCGGTGTAGGGCTCGATCTCGATGGCCGCGTTGGCCTTGCGTTCGCGGGCCTTCTCCCGCTCGGCCCGGATCATGAGCCGGTACTGGCCCGAGAGCATGGGTCCGTCGACGGCGCCGAACACCTCGCCGAACCACTCGTGCACGGCGCGGCCGGCGAACTGGCCCTCCTTCTCGATGACCCCGACGAGGGCGTTGCGCCGCGACACCCGGGTGTTCGGGTACAGCGGGTTCCACCACTCCCGGTGGGACCCCGAGTAGAAGGCGTGGACCCCGCCCAGCGGGTCGCCCTTCATGAGGTCGCGCACCTCGCCCTCGAGGCGGGTGACCTCGTCCTCGCCGATCAGCGTGTCGCCGCCGACCAGGTGGGGGGGCGCGATGGCCGAGCCCCACCGGGTGCCCGGTCCGTACGACGGGTCGCACCACAGCGGGTTGTCGTCGCCGTAGGCCAGGGCCACGTGGCGGAAGGCGTCCTCGTTGGGCGACAGGTAGCGCGGCGGCGCGCTGTGGGGGCGGGCGACCCCGATGCGCTGGCGCAGCCTGGCGATGCCCTCGTCGGTGATCATCCGGCCGGCTCGGCCCAGGCCTTCTGCTCGAGGTACTCCTCGAACCCGGCCACGCCCATCTCCCGTCCGACGCCCGACTGCTTGTAGCCGCCAAAGGGCACGTCGGGCGCGTACCACACGCCACCGTTCACGCTCATGGTGCCGGTGCGGATCCGGCGGGCCACCCGCACCGCGCGGTCGCGGTCGGCGGACACCACGGCGCCCGACAGGCCGAAGATGGAGTCGTTGGCGATCCGCACCGCGTCGTCCTCGTCGTCGTAGGGGATGGCCACGAGCACCGGGCCGAAGATCTCGTCGCGGGCGATGGCCATGTCGTTGGTGACGTCGGCCAGCAGCGTGGGCTGGAACCAGTAGCCCTTGTCGAACTGGGTGGCGATGCCACCGCCGACCACGACGCGCGCGCCGTCGGCGACGGCCTGCTGCACCATGCCGTCGATCTTGGCCAGCTGGGCGGCGTTGACGATGGGGCCGGTCATGTTGCCGGGGTCCTGAGGGTCGCCGTAGGGCAGCACGCCGAGCAGCGCGGCCGCGGCCTCGACGCCTTCCTCGTAGCGGTCGCGGGGGAGGAGCAGCCGGGTGGTGGTGGCGCAGCCCTGCCCGCCGTGGGTGCACACCTGGAAGCAGGTCATGCCCGTGGCGGCGGCCATGTCCTCCACGTCATCGAGCACGATCGTGGCGGACTTGCCACCGAGCTCGAGGAACACCCGCTTGATGGTGGCGGCACCGGCCTCCATGATCCGCCGGCCCACCGCGGTGGAGCCGGTGAAGCTCACCATGTCGATGTCGGGTGAGGTGGTGAGGATCTCGCCGATGGCCTTGTCGGACGAGGTGACGACGTTGACCACGCCGGCGGGGATGTCGGTGTGCTCCGCGATGAGGCGGCCCAACGCGAGGCCGGTCCACGGGGTGTCGGGCGCCGGCTTCAGCACGACCGTGCAGCCGGCGGCGAGCGCGGGGGCGATCTTCGCCAGGTTGATCTGGTTCGGGTAGTTCCACGGCGTGATGCAGGCGACGACGCCCGCCGGCTCCCTCTCGACCCAGCGGTGCACCCGCCCGGCGGGGCCGTCGGCCTCCCCGAGGTGGTCGGTCCACGCGTAGGACTCGGCAAGGTCGGCGTAGAAGGACAGGTAGCCCCGCGGCGTGGCCAGCTGGGGGCCGTCGAGGAGCATCCGGGGCGCGCCCACCTCGGCGATGGTGAGCTCGCCCAGCTCGGTGTGGAACTTCTCCATGGCCTCCTCGAGCTGGCGCAAGCAGCGGGTGCGGAGCCCGAGGTTCGTCGACCAGTCGGTCTCGTCGAAGGCCCGGCGAGCGGCCGCGATCGCCCGCTGCAGGTCGGCCTCGGAGGCGTCGGCGGCGACGCCGAGGACCTCCTCGGTGGCCGGGTTGAGGTTGTCGTAGACCTTGCCGCCCTCCGCCTCGACGAGCTCGCCGTCGATGTAGAGGCGTTCCTCGTGCCACATCTCGTCACCGGTCCCCATGGGCGCGATCCCCCCGTTCCGGCACGCCTCGAACCCGGCGCGCGTCACTGGGATACTGTATACGGTGCGGGTGTCGGACCACCGGGGGTGGAGGGGCGGCACCCGACCGATCGTCGAGGGGGGAAGCGAATGACGACCGTCACCGAGCTGTACTGGGATCCGATCGACGAGGAGATCGACGACGACCCGTACCCGGTGTGGAAGCGGTTGCGCGACGAGGCACCGCTGTACCGGAACGACCGATACGGGTTCTGGGCCCTGAGCCGCTACGCCGACGTCGAGGCCGCCCACCGCGACCCCGCCACCTACAGCTCGGCTCACGGCACCGTGCTCGAGCTCATGGACCACGACATGAGCGCCGCGGGTCAGATCATCTTCATGGACCCGCCGGCCCACACCACCCTGCGGGCCCTGGTCTCCCGGGCGTTCACGCCTCGCCGGGTCGGTGGCCTCGAGGACGCCGTCCGCGCGATCTGCGCCGAGCTGCTCGACCCGCTCGTCGACGCCGGTGAGTTCGACTACATCCAGGACTTCGCCGCCCAGGTGCCTTCTCGTGTGATCGCCCGCCTCGTCGGCGTGCCCGAGGAGGAGCGCGAGGAGCAGCGTCACAACATCGACGCCATCTTCCACATCGAGCCGGGCGCGGGGATGCTCAACGAGGTCTCCCTCAACGCTCAGATCGCGCTGCACGTCTACCTCGCCGGGCTCATCGAGCGGAAGCGGGAGCAGCCCGGCGACGACCTCATCAGCCTCCTGATCGGCTCGTCGATCGTCGACGAGGACGGGGTCGAGCGCCAGCTCACCGACGACGAGCTGGCCAACTTCACCACCCTCCTCTTCACCGCTGGCACCGAGACGGTGATGCGGCTGCTCGGCAACGCCGCCGTGCTGCTCGCCGAGCACCCCGACCAGCGTGCCGACCTCGTCGCCCACCCCGATGTCATCCCGAACGCGATCGAGGAGCTGCTCCGGTTCGAGCCGCCGTCGCCGGTGCAGGGTCGCTACACGACGCGCGACGTCGAGCTGCACGGCCAGACCGTCCCCGCCGGCTCGAAGGTGCTGCTCGTCACCGGCTCGGCCGGCCGCGACGAGCGGGAGTACGGGCCCGACGCCGACCGCTTCGACGTGCGCCGCCACTTCCGTCAGCACGTCTCGTTCGGCTACGGCATCCACTTCTGCGTGGGGGCCAACCTGGCCCGCGTCGAGGGGCGCATCGCCCTCGAGGAGACCTTCAAGCGGTTCCCGACGTGGCAGGTCGTGCCGGGGGGCACCGTGCGCCAGCACACGTCGACCGTGCGGGGGTACTCGCAGGTGCGGATCGCGCCGGGCAGCTGAGCCGGCCGGAGGGGGAGCAGACGTGAGCGACAGTTCCACGTTGAAGGGCCGGCGCGTCCTCGTCGTCGGCGCATCGGCGGGCATCGGCCAGGCCTTCGCCCGGAGCGCGGCCGCCGCGGGCGCCGAGCTCTGCGTGAGCGCCCGTCGCCTCGACCGGCTCGAGGAGCTGGTCGAGGAGCTCGGCACCGGCCACGCCGTCCCCGCCGACGTGACCGACCCCGAGGCATGCACGTCGCTGGTGTCCCGAGCGGTCGAGCACCTCGGCGGCCTCGACCTCGTGCTCTACACCGCGGGGAACGGGGTGCTCACCCCGTTGGACCGCGCCGACGCCGACGCCTGGCGACTGGCGCACGAGATCAACGTGGTGGGCCCGGCCATGGTCGCCCAGGCCGCGGTGCCGCACATGACCGAGGCCGGCTTCATCGGCTTCCTCTCCTCGGAGTCGGTGCACGAGTTCCGGTGGGGGATGGGCACCTACGCCGCGTCGAAGGCGGCGCTGGACGTGTCCATCCACTACTGGCGCAACGAGCGCCCCGACCGCCGCTTCTCCCGCATCGTCATCGGCGCCACCCAACCCACCGAGTTCGGACAGCAGTTCGACGTGGAGATGCTCACCGAGGCGCTCGACCGGTGGTCGGGCGCGGGCATCCCGATGACCTTCATGCCGACGCCCGAGGTGGGCCAGCAGCTCGCGGAGCTCATGGGCGTGGTGCTCGCCCACCCCGAGATCGACCTGCCCGACCTCTACCTCGACGCCCGCCTCGCCTAGCGCCGACCGAAGCGTCCCGCACCGCACCGACCACCGACCACCCGCGGGCCCGCCCGCACCCGCTCCCAGGGGGAACAGATGACGGAAGAGAACGAGCTCGTCGAGCGGATGTTCCCGGCCCCGGTCGACCTCGGCATCGCCCAGCCCGACCGGGCCACGTCGAACGTCCGCTCGGGCACGAACACCACCGCTGAGCAGGAGGCCAACGAGACCTGGTACCAGGGCGGGGGCCAGAAGGGGGAGAAGGCCTGGAAGGACATCGTCATCTACCCGCCGACGCGCGGGCTGGCGACCCAGGGCGACCCCTTCGAGCCGGCCAAGATCGGCGTGCTCGTCGACATGGACATCGGCCAGCTGCTCGCCGACTGGCTCGATCCCACCATCCTGGCCATCGAGGACGCCCTGAACGAAGGCGTCTATGACCGGCCCGTGCAGCTCGTGGTGGCCGACGCCCGCGGCCTTCCCCGGGAGAACTACAAGAAGGTCCGCGACGGCTACGAGTGGCTGTGCGACCAGGGCTGCGTGGTGATCCTCGGCCCGATGATCTCGGACAACTCGCTCAACATCCAGGAGACCGTGAACCGGCGAAAGGTCCCGGTGATCGGTTGGACGGGTGCGTGGCGCTTCGCCAGCGAGTACTGCTTCACCATCGCCAACGGCGACATCCCGACCGAGGGCGTCATGTGCGCCCAGTGGCTGGCGAGCAAGGGCTTCCAGAACGTCGGCATGTTCTGGGAGCAGGGCTCGTCGGGCGGCGACTACGCCGAGTTCTTCCGCGAGGAAGCTGGCCGGCTGGGGCTCACCGTCACCCGCGACGTGAAGCTCGGGCCGAACCCCCGCGGGCTGGCCGACCACCTGCGGGCGATGCGCGACGGTGGCACCGAGGCCATCTACTACGGCGGCTACGGCTACGCCACGTTCCACTTCGCCAAGGCCTTCGCCGAGCTCGACTGGGACCCGCCGCGGGTCATGGGCACCGCCTTCATGTTCTATTCGAACACCAACGAGTGGGCGGCCGGCCTCGAGGGCTGGCACGGCGTCGACCAGCTCGGCGAGGACGGCACCAACCCGAACTACGAGGCGATGATCCGCCGCTTCCAGCAGCGGTTCGGGCGCACGTCGAAGAACGTGGTGGTGGCCCTCGCCTACGACACCGCCCGGGTGGCGATCCACGGCCTGGGCAACGCCTCCATGGCCACCCCCGAGGAGGTCATGCGGGGGATGGAGCGCATCCGCTGGATGCCGGCCACCAACGGCGGCCCGGCCACCTACATCCAGTTCGGCCCCTGGGACCGCAAGGGCTACAAGGGCGACTTCCTCACCATCCGCGAGCTGCGCGGCGGTGAGCTCCGCTTCGACGGCTACCACCGACCCGAACACCCCTCCAACCGGATGTCCTGAGGACAGGGAGACACTGATGAACCCCGATTCGTTCCGCTACGACGGCAAGCGTGCGCTGGTCGTCGGCGGCGCCACCGGCATGGGTGCCGCCACCGCCAAGCTGGTGCAGGAGCTCGGCGCCGAGGTCGTGGTGATGGACTTCGCGCCCGTCACCCTCGACGGCGTCAAGGAGATCAGCCTCGACCTGCGCGACAAGGCCAGCATCGACGCGGCGATCGACGAGTGCGGCGGTCCGATCCACGCCCTCTTCTCCTGTGCCGGTGTCGCCGACGGCACCGCCGGCATCGAGAAGATCAACTTCATCGGACACCGCCACCTGATCGACCGGGCCATCGCCGCGGGCTACCTCGGTGCGGGCTCGGCCATCGGCATGATCTCCTCCACCGCCGGCCTGGCGTGGGAGAAGAACCTTCCGGTGGTGCTCGACTACCTGGCCACCCCCGACTTCGACTCGGCGGTCGCGTGGATCGAGGCCCACCACGTCGACGACGGCCCCGGTCGGGCCGACTACATGTGGTCGAAGCAGGCGGTGTGCGGCTACGTCGCCAGCCAGGCCTACGCCATGCAGAAGCGGGGAATCCGCATCAACGCCATCATGCCGGGGCCGACCGACACGCCGCTCGCCCGAGCCAACGAGGACCTGTGGCTCGCCTTCGGCACCGACTACCGCGACGAGGTCGGTGTGAAGGCGTCGACCCCGGAGGAGCAGGCCGGACCGCTGGTGTTCCTCTGCAGCGACGCGGCCCGGTACGTCAACGGCCAGACCCTGATCACCGACGCCGGCTACGCCAGCGCCGGCATCACCGGGGCGTTCCCCGCGGCCACGCCCGTCGTCGACTTCCTCCGCGGCAACTACTGATCGCTCTCGGCCCCTTCCCCCGGGCCGGGGCGGAAAAGCACGGAGCCCCTGCCGCTGGGCAGGGGCTCCGTCGCGTGCTGCGGACGCTGGACCCGGCCTGGGCTCGACCTCTTCATCGGCGAACTCGCGCAACAAACAGTTGCATCTCCGGGACGGAGGTCCTAGGTTGATCTGCAACGAACGGTTGCGAGAGGGGACGGGGTCATGGAGTACGGACGCATCGAGCGGGAGATCCACGTCGAGGCCGAGCCGGCCATCGTGTTCGAGGTCGTGAGCCGGCCCGAGCACCTGCGGGAGTGGTGGCCGGACGACGCCCGCTTCGAGCCGGAGCCCGGTGCCACGGGAACGTTCGTGTTCGGCGACCCGTCGGCGCCCGGGGCCCACGTGCCGGCCCTGACGGTGGTCGAGGTCGACCCGCCGCGCCGGTTCTCGTTCTGGTGGAGCGATGACGCCGAGGTGCCGGGCGAGGGCAACGCCCTCCTCGTCACCTTCGACCTCGAGCCCGCCGGCACCGGCACCCTGGTGCGCATGACGGAGTCCGGGTTCCGGGAGCGGGGCTGGGAGGCCGCGGTGCTGGAGGAGGCGTACCGCGACCACGTCAACGGCTGGGACCACTTCATCCCCCGCCTGGCCGAGTACGTCGCCCGCCTGGTGGCCGCACGATGAGCGCACGCGCCGTGGTCGTCGACGACGACCTCTGGTCGGCCATCGGCGACCCGACCCGCCGGCGCCTGGTGGACCTGCTGCTCCAGTCCGGGTCGGGCACCGCCAGCTCTCTCAGCCGGGAGGTGCCGGTCACCCGGCAGGCCGTGGCCAAGCACCTCGGCGTGCTCGACCGAGTGGGGCTGGTGCGCAGCGAGCCGTCGGGGCGGGAGGTGCGCTATCACGTCGACGAGGCGCAACTGGCCAGGGCCGCGGCCCAACTCGCCGCCGTGGGTGACGCCTGGGACGCCCGCCTGCGTCGCATCGCCCGCATCGCCGAGGACCTGCAGCGCAGTCGGGAGGGCTGAACTCACGGGCGCCGCGAGGCGGGGAGCGACCGGCACGGTCACTTCCTGCCTCGCAGGCTGCCCAGGGGGGGGCTGGGCGCATCTGGTGGTGGGGGCACGTCTGACCGGGTCGGGCCCCACATCCTGAGTGTCACACCCCCTGCGTAGCGTTGTGGGCATGGGATCCGGGGGGATTCGAGGCGAATCGAGCGGGCGGCTGGACGGGCTGGCGGCGGGCTCGACGGCTGCGTTTCGGGTGGGTCCGGTGGCGCGGCCGTTGCTGGGTGTGTTGGCGTCGTTGACCGCGGAGATCGAAGCGGTCGACCCGGGACAGGTGCCGGCTCGTGACGCGGTCGACCTGGTGAAGGTGTTGGATCGGATCTCCCGGGTGGCTGACGCGGCGAAGGCGTTGGCTGCGGGGCGGGTGGCCGAGTCGAGTCTGTGGCGTCGGGCGGGGCATCGGAACCCGGCGACGTGGATGTCACGCCAGACCGGCGTCGGCATCGGCGACGCCGCCAAGCTGCTCGATCTGGCGGGGACGGTGGCTGACGCGCCGGCCACGAAGGAAGCACTGACCTCGGGGCGGTTGTCGCCGCGTCAGGCCCGTGCGGCGGGGCGGGTGGAGAAGATCGACCCGGTCAAGGGGCGGGAGTTGATCGAGAAGGCCGACAGCGTGTCGGTCACCGAGAT
>Ga0164243_10006307_pt1 | contig 17977 bp, 12 predicted proteins | sample OricompcompostOP_FD_108781 | JGI IMG/M metagenome (GOLD analysis project Ga0164243, IMG submission 108781) | Organic Plus compost microbial communities from Emeryville, California, USA - Original compost - Organic plus compost (OP) | ecosystem: Engineered > Solid waste > Mixed feedstock >... | reverse complement strand
GGCCTTCTGCAGCGCGGTGACGGCGGTGACCGCACCGTGCATGCCCGGCATTCCCACGTGCAGCGGGTGGCTGTCGGGGAACGCGCCGAGCGCCATCAGGGTGGTGGTGACGGGCGCTCCGGTGAGCTCGGCGAGGACCTTCAGCTCGGCGGTGGCCCGGGCCTTGATGACCCCGCCGCCGACATAGAGGACCGGTCGCTTCGCGGAGGTGATGAGCTTGGCGGCCTCGCGGATCTGCTTGGCGTGCGGCTTGGTGACGGGCCGGTAGCCGGGCAGGTCCATGACGGGCGGCCAGGTGAAGGTGGTCTTCGCCTGGAGGGCGTCCTTGGCGATGTCGACCAGCACCGGGCCGGGGCGGCCGGTGGAGGCGATGTGGAACGCCTGGGCGATGACCCGCGGGATGTCCTCGGCCTTGGTGACCAGGAAGTTGTGCTTGGTGATCGGCATGGTGATGCCGACGATGTCCGCCTCCTGGAAGGCGTCCGTGCCGATCGCCTTGGAGGCGACCTGGCCGGTGATCGCCACCAGCGGCACGGAGTCCATGTGCGCGTCGGCGATGGGCGTCACCAGGTTGGTGGCCCCGGGACCCGAGGTCGCCATGCAGACGCCCACCTTGCCGGTGGCCTGCGCGTAACCCGTGGCCGCGTGACCCGCGCCCTGCTCGTGCCGCACCAGGACGTGGCGCACCCGCGTGGAGTCCATCAGCGGGTCGTACGCCGGAAGGATCGCACCGCCGGGAATGCCGAATACCGTGTCGGCGCCGACCTCCTCGAGCGAGCGGATGAGGGACTGCGCACCCGTGACGTGCTCGACGGGGGCGGACTGCTGTCCTCCGGAACGGGGCCGCGGCTGCGGGTGATGGGCCCCGGTGGCCTGCTCGGTCATCGGCATTCTCTTCTCGATGCTGAGGGTTTTTGCGAGGTTCGTGCGGGTTACGCGTGCTGCTCGGCAGGTGCCTGTGCAACAAAAAACCCCTCGTGCCGTAAGGCAAGCGAGGGGAGCGCGCCGGGTGGTGGGTCGCTGAGCTTTCGTCGCTCAGCGTCAGCCGACGCGCTTTCCAAGTACGAGAATTCGGGTGCGCATGGCACTGACCCTCCCCCCGGCGCACACTCACTGTCAAGTGGGTGGGACGGGAGTCTCATTATGTGAGCGGAGTGTCGTAGCGCTCTTGAGCACCGCCGTCACCCCCGTGGAGTACACCGGGGAACCGCCTCCGCCGGCCAATACCGGCTCGGCCGGGGCGTGCGGCACCGGGTAGCGCCCGGCGGCCAGCGCCCGGCGCAGCCGGTACTCGTCGAGCGGCCCCGAGAAGGCCGGCCCCTGCCCGTGGGTGCAGCCCATGGCGCGCAGCGCCTCCGCCTGCCCGGGCAGGTCCACGCCGTCGGCCACGGTCTGCAGTCCGAGATCGGAGGCGATCCGCAGCAGCCCGTGGGTGATCTTGTACAGCCGAGCGGACTCGGCCACGCCGTCGACCAGGCTGCGGTCGAGCTTCAGCATGTCGACGGGCAGCCGCCGGAGTGCCGTGATCGCCGCGCGTCCGCTGCCGAAGCCGTCCAGACAGATCCGTACGCCGAGTCGCTTGAGCACGGTGAGCCGCCGCTCCAGCTCGTCGAGGGAGACCCGGGGGTCGGTGTCGGCCAGCTCCAGGATCAGCGAGCCGGACGGCAGGCCGTGCCGGGTGAGCAGCGCCTCGACCGAGCCGAGGGGCAGCGAGCGGTCCAGGAGCCGACGGGCGCTCAGCCGTACGGCGACGGGTACGGGCAGGCCCGTCGCGTGCCGTTCGGCGGCCTGCTCGACGGCCTCCTCCAGTACCCAGCGGCCCAGTTCGGCGGTCTTCTCGCTGTCCTCGGCGACGCGCAGGAACTCCGCGGGCGTGAACAGCACGCCCTGGGAGGAGCGCCAGCGCGCCTGGGCGCACACGGAGGTGATCCGGCCGTCCGCCAGGCTCACCACCGGCTGGTGCAGCAGGGCGAACTCGCCGTGGTGGAGCGCCGCGCGCAGGCGGGTGGCCAGCTCCGCCTTGCGGACGACGTCCTGCTGCATGTGCGGCTTGTACAGCTCGACGCGGCCCTTGCCCGCGGCCTTCGCCCGGTACATCGCGAGGTCGGCGTTGCGCAGCAGCTCGCCCGCGCCGATGCCCGGTTCGGCGAAGGCGACGCCGATGGAGGCGTTGACGCGGACATCGTTGCCGTCGATGACGTAGGGCTGGGAGAGCGTGACTCTGAGCCGGTCGGCCAGTTCGAGGATGTGCCCCTCGCGCGCGTCCCGGTCGCGTACGCCGTCGCCGACGATGAGCGCCGCGAACTCGTCGCCGCCGAGCCGGGAGGCGGTGTCGCCCTTGCGGACGGCGTCCTGGAGTCTTCGGGCGGCCTGCACCAGCAGTTCGTCCCCGGCCTGGTGGCCGATGGTGTCGTTGACGCCCTTGAAGCCGTCGAGGTCGATGAAGAGCACCGCCGTGCCGCGCAGGGCGGCGCCCCGGTCCGAGGCGCGGCGGCCGGAGAGGGCCTGCTGCACGCGCCGGGTGAACAGGGCGCGGTTGGGCAGGTCGGTGAGCGGGTCGTGCTCCGCGTTGTGCTGGAGCTGGGCCTGGAGACGGACCCGTTCGGTGACGTCACGGCTGTTGAAGATGAGGCCGCCGTGGTGCCGGTTGACGGTGGACTCCACGTTGAGCCAGCCTCCCCCGCTCTCGGCTTCGCCCGAGCGGGAGGTGCCCCCACCGCCGAAGCGGAAGCGGCACTCGATGCGCGTGGTGGGCTCCTCCACCGGGTCGGCGGCGAGGAACCGCCGGATCTCGTGCACCACGCAGCCGAGGTCCTCGGGGTGGATCAGGGAGGCCAGTTCGGTGCCGACCAGGTCCTCCGCCCGGCGGCCGTACACCCCGGCGGCGGCCGGGGAGACGTAGCGCAGGACGCCGCTGGGGGCGGCGATCATGATGACGTCGCTGGAGCCCTGCACCAGGGAGCGGAAGTGGTTCTCCGCCTGGGCGAGTTCCTGGGTGAGGGTGATGTTGTCGAGGAGCATGATGCCCTGGCGCACGACGAGCGCCAGCGCCACGGTGCCCCCGGTGATCAGCACGACCCGGTCGACGCTGCGGCCGTTGAGGACGTTGTAGAGGATCCCCAGGGTGCACACGGCCGCCGCCAGGTACGGGGTGAGTGCGGCGAGGGAGCCGGCGATGGGCCGGGAGAGCTGGTACCGGCCGGCGCCCCCGCCGGGCGGTGGTCCGTGCTGGTGGTCGGGGGCGGTGCGCCGCCCGGGCAGGTGCTCGCGGACCACGCGGGTGGACGTCTCGCGCTCCGGTGCGCCGCGCCGGGGTGCGGTCCAGGGGGCGTAGGCCAGCAGCAGCGACCCGGCGAACCAGCCCGCGTCGAGCATCTGCCCGGAGTGGTAGCCGGCGTGCAGCAGCGGGGAGGTGAACAGGGCGTCGCACATCACGGTGAGCGCGAGCGCCCCGATCGCGGTGTTCACCGCCGAGCGGTTGACCGAGGAGCGCCGGAAGTGCAGCGCGAGGACCATGCTGACGAGGGCGATGTCGAGCAGCGGGTACGCCAGGGACAGCGCGGTGTGCGCGACGCTCGGCCCCTCGGCCTTGGCGGCCTGGGCGAGGGCGAGGCTCCACGCCAGGGTGAGCAGCGAGCCGCCGATCAGCCAGGCGTCGAGGCCGAGGCACACCCAGCCGGCCTTGGTCACGGGCCGTTTGGCGAGCACCAGCAGGCCGACGATGGCGGGCGGCGCGAAGCAGAGGAAGAACAGATCGGCGTAGCTGGGGCTCGGCACATCCTGGCGCAGCACGACCTCGTACCAGCCCCAGACCAGGTTGCCCAGGGACGCCATGGCCGAGGAGAGACCGAACAGCATCCAGGCGGGCCGGTACCGGGTGCGGCGGCTGCGGGCGTAGACCACGCAGGACACGGCGGCGGCCGCGGCGGCGGCGCTCAGCCCGAAGTCCCCCATGACCAGGGCGAGTCGCTCCGACCCCCACCCGAACGCGGCGCCGACGGCGTAGGCGCCGCAGACCAGGACGAGGACCAGCTGGGCCGCGGGGCCGGGGCGGCGGCCGGCGCCCGCCGCGGGCAGCAGGGTCCGCGGGGCGGACGCGGGACGCAGCGCACCGTCGAGGGCGGGGGTCGGCGGCGCGCTCACCGGTCCCTCCCGGTCCGCGCCGCCTCCGCGCTCCAAGGGCCCCGGTGGGCCTGGGACCGGGTCCGCCGGCTCGTCTGCCGGGGTGGGTGGTGAGGGCCGGCGCCGTCGGTCCGTCCGCCGCGCCGGATGTGCTGACCGTGCCTGTGCGTGTCCGCGTGCCGGTGTCGCCGCCGACGCATCCGCCGCGTCGGATCGGTGGTCATCTGGCCGTGCATCGCCCGTCGCCCCCCTCACAGTCTCCGTGTCGCTCCCCCGCGCCGTTGGTCGGCGGCGCGCAGCCCCTGTCGGGACGATACACCAGTATCGTCACTCAGGGACATAGGTCCTCTACGCTCCGTGACGATCAACGGTTGGCCGAGTACCCACCGCTCCCGGGGAGTCGCGGACGGTACTCGAAGCGGACTACGCGTCTTCCGTTCCCGTCACCAGGATCACGTTCCCGAGCTCCTCGTGGTTCACGTATCGGCGCAACTGGTCGCGCAGCAGGCGCTTCGCGCGGGGGAGGAACGCGGACGTGGGCCCGCCGACGTGCGGGGTGATCAGGACGCCGGGCGCCCGCCACAACGGGTGGTCGGCGGGCAGGGGTTCGGGGTCGGTGACGTCGAGGGCCGCGGTGATGCGGCCGCTCTCCACCTCGGTGAGCAGGGCCTTGGTGTCGACCACCGGTCCGCGGGCGACGTTGACGAGCAGGGCGCCGTCCTTCATCCGGGCCAGGAAGGCGGCGTCCACGAGGTGCCGGGTGCCCTCGGTGAGCGGGGTGGACAGGACGACGACGTCCGCTTCCGGGAGCAGGGAGGGAAGTTCGGTGAGCGGATGCACCGGCCCGCGCTCCGTTGTGCGCGCGGAGCGCGCGACGCGCGCCACCCGCGCGAGCTCGAACGGGACGAGCCGGTCCTCGATGGCCGCGCCGATCGAGCCGTGGCCGACGATGAGCACGGTCCGGTCGGCGAGCGCCGGCCGGAAGCCGCCCTGCCACTCGCCCCGGTCCTGGGCCCGCACGAAGTCGGGGATGCCGCGCAGGGAGGCGAGGATCAGGGTGAGCGTGAGCTCCGCGGTGCTGGCCTCGTGCACCCCGCGCGCGTTGCACAGCCGCACGCCCTGAGGGAGGTCCTTCAGACCGGGCTGCACATGGTCGATGCCGGCCGACAGCGTCTGCACCACGCGTACGGACCGCATCCGGGGCAGCGGACGCAGGCACACCTCGGCGGGCTTCATGTACGGCACGACGTAGACGTCGCACTCCTCCGGGTCGGTGGGGTAGGTCTCACCGCCGCCCCAGAAGTGGTAGCGCGGCCCCTCGGGGAGTCCGTCGATCTCGTCCGGGGGGATGGGAAGCCACACGTCAGGAGTCATGCCACGGAGGCTAGTTCAGGCCGCCAGGACGGCAGAGGTTAGGTTGGGGGGCCGGAGAGGGAGGGTCACGAGCAGGTGGAGCGCAGGACGATCGGCGCGGCGGCGCTCTCGGTGGGCGCGGTGGGTCTCGGATGCATGCCGATGAGCTGGGCCTACAGCACGTCCAGGCAGCGCGGCGAGGAGTCGCTGAGGGCGGTGCACCGGGCGCTGGACGCGGGCTCGTCCCTGCTCGACACCGCCGACATGTACGGCCCGTTCACCAATGAGCTGCTGCTCGGGCGGGTGTTGAAGGAGCGGCGGGCCGACGCCTTCGTGTCGACGAAGGTCGGACTGCTGGTGGGCGACCAGCACATCGTGGCCAACGGCCGCCCCGGGTACGTGAAGCGGGCCTGCGATGCGTCGCTGCGGCGGCTGCAGACCGATGTGATCGACCTCTACCAGCTGCACCGCGCCGACCCGGAGGTCCCGGTCGAGGAGACCTGGGGCGCGATGGCGGAGCTGGTGCGCGCGGGCAAGGTGCGGGCGCTGGGTCTGTGCGCGGTCGGGGCGCGCTCGTCGCGGCGGCCGGGGGCGCGGCTGCACGACGCGACGATCCGGCAGCTGGAGCGGGTGCAGCAGGTGTTCCCGGTGAGCGCGGTGCAGGCGGAGCTGTCGGTGTGGTCGCCGGAGGCGCTGGAGACGCTGCTGCCCTGGTGCGAGGCGCGGGGCGTGGGCTTCCTGGCGGCGATGCCGCTGGGCAACGGCTTCCTGACCGGGACCCTGACGCCGGGCGAGGGGTTCGAGGCGGACGACCTGCGCGCCCGGCACCCGCGGTTCACGGCCGAGATGATGGCGGCGAACCAGCCGATCGTGGCCGGTCTGCGCCGGGTCGCGCGCCGGCACGGGGCGCACGTCACCCCGGCGCAGGTCGCCCTGGCCTGGGTGCTGAGCCGCGGCCGCCACGTGGTCCCGGTGCCGGGCGCCAAGCGGGAGCGGTGGGTGGCGGAGAACGCGGCGGCGGCCGGGCTGCGGCTGACCGGCGAGGACCTGGCGGAGATCGCGCATCTGCCGCCGGCCCAGGGGTCGTGGGACTGAGATCCCGGCCCGCGGCGCTTCGAGGTTCGGGGCCGGCGAAGCGGGAACCTGTGAGGCGCGAGCGGTGTATGACAGACAGAACCCGCCGCGTCGAAGGGACGAGATCGTGCAACGACGAGCCGTGCCGGCCGTGCTGGCCGCCGCCGCGCTGCTGCTGGCCGCCGGCTGCTCCTCCGACGACGGAGCGCCGCCGGAGAAGGACGCCGCCGCTTCCTCGGCCGCCCCGGCCCCGTCCTCCCCGTCCGGGAAGGCGGAGGAGACCCCGCCCGCGAAGGGCTCGGTGTCGGTGGTCCGTACGGTGGCGACGGGGCTGGACAGTCCCTGGGGCCTGGCCCCGGTCGGGGACGGCGACCTTCTGGTGTCCTCGCGCGACGAGGCCACGATCACCCGGATCGACGGGGAGACGGGGAAGAAGACCGAGCTGGGCGAGGTGCCCGGGGTGGCGGCCGAGGGCGAGGGGGGCCTGCTGGGCATCGCCCTCTCCCCCGACTTCGCCTCGGACCACATGATCTACGCGTACTTCACCTCGGCCTCCGACAACCGCATCGTGCGGATGCTCTACAACGAGCGGAAGCCGGCGGGCGAGCAGCTCGGGGCGCCCGACACGGTGTTCCGGGGCATCCCCAAGGGTGTGGTCCACAACGGCGGCCGGATCGCCTTCGGCCCGGACCGCATGCTCTACGCGGGCACGGGCGAGACGGGCGACACCGGGCTGGCCCAGGACAAGAAGTCCCTCGGCGGCAAGATCCTGCGGCTGACCCCGGACGGCGAGCCGGCCCCGGGCAACCCGTTCCCCGGCTCCCCCGTGTACTCCTACGGCCACCGCAATGTGCAGGGCCTGGCCTGGGACCGTCAACAGCGGCTGTTCGCCTCGGAGTTCGGGCAGAACACCTGGGACGAGCTGAACGCCGTCGCGCCGGGCGACAACTACGGCTGGCCGGAGGCCGAGGGCCACGCGGACGAGGGCGGCTTCCACAACCCGATCGCGCAGTGGAGCACGGCGGACGCCTCGCCCAGCGGCATCGCGTACGCCGAAGGGTCCGTCTGGATGGCGGGGCTGCGGGGCGAGCGGCTGTGGCGCATACCCCTGAAGGGCACGGAGGCGTCCGCGAAGCCGCAGGCGTTCCTGGAGGAGGAGTACGGCCGGCTGCGCACGGTGGTCGCGGCGGGCGGCGACCGGCTGTGGCTGGTGACGAGCAACACGGACGGCCGGGGCGACCCGAAGCCGGAGGACGACCGCGTGCTGGAGCTGAAGGTCAGCTAGCGGGCGCTCCCGCAGGGGCGTCGCCGGGGCCGTCGGCGTCGCCCGGGCCGTCGGCGTCGCCCGTGCCGTCGGCGCCGTCCGTCTCCTCGTCCGCCGGGGCCGGGCGGCGGACGGTGACCTTCCCGGAGGCGAGGTCTATGGGCCCGCGTCCGGGGTCGCCGTCGCCGACGTCCTCCCGGGTCAGCGCCAGGCGCTTCTGCTCGTCCTGGGTGTGCTTGCGCCCGGGGGAGAACAGTTCCTCGAAGGCGTTGAACATCGCTCCCCTTCCGCAGGGCCCCGGGTGCCGGGCCGCTTGTGTCCTACACCGATTGTCGCGCGGCGGCGAGATTTCCGGATCCGCCGGTGGATCCGTCCGGGAACAGGCCCAGGCGGTGGGCCACCGCCGCCGCCTCGCCGCGGCCGGAGACGCCCAGCTTGGCGAGGATGTTCGACACATGGACGCTGGCCGTCTTGGGGGAGATGAACAGCTCCTCGGCGATCCGCCGGTTGGTGTGCCCGGCCGCCACCAGGCGCAGCACGTCCCGCTCCCTGCTGGTCAGGCCGAGCGCCTCGGCCGGGTCGGCGGGCGCCGGGGACGGCTCCTCGCGCGGGGCGGGTGTCAGCGCCAGGCGGCCGCGCCGGGCCAGCAGCGCGGCGTCCCTGGCCAGCGGCGCCGCGCCCAGGTGGGTGGCGACGGCGTCGGCCAGGCGCAGCAGTTCGGTGGCGCGGGCCCGCTCGTCCTCGCCCCCGCCGGCGGCCAGCAGCGCCTCGGCGAGCCGGAGGCGGACGCAGGCGAGATCATGGGGCCGTCCCAGCGGCTCCAGCGCGGCGACGGCCTCGGCCCAGGCGTCCGGCTCGCTCCGGCCCTCGGCGCGCAGCAGTTCGGCGCGCAGCCACTGGTCGTGGGCCTGCCAGAGGGGCACCCCGGTGGCGAGGTTCCTCGCCGCCTCGCGGATCCGGCCGAGGACCTCGGGGCGGCCCGGTTCGGTGGCGGGGTCGCCGTACCGGTCGGCCTCGGCGGTGGTGGCGGCGAGCAGCAGGGGCCAGGCGTAGCGCTGGGTGCCGGGCGGGAAGCCGGCGTCGAGCGCGGCGGACAGTTCGGCGCGGGCCTCCTCGGGGCGGCCCTCGGCGGCGGCGACGCGGAGGGCGACCCACTTCATCGGCAGGGCGTACTGGGGCATCGGGTCGTGGGTGCCGAAGTGGGCGCGGGCCTCGGCGAGGCAGCGGGCCGCCGTGGCGGTGTCGCCCCGCAGGTAGGCGAGCTGGGCCAGGCGCACGGAGCCGCCGGCGCGCGGCTTGGCGCTCTGTTCGATCCGCTGTGCGCTCGCCGCGGCGCGGGCGGCGTCCTCCCAGCGCCCGACGGACAGCAGGGACTCGGCGAGGTTGCCCCACACCCACGTCTCGGAGTCCAGCAGTCCGAGGCGCCGGGTGACCTTCACCCCCTCCTCGAGGAGCCGTACGGCCTCCTCGGAGCGGCCGACGCCTTCGAGCACGGAGGGCAGGTTGACGAAGGACCGGGCCAGCACCATGTCGACGCCCAGTTCGGTCGCCCGCTCCTTGACCTCGTACATCTCGGCGAGGCCGGCCTCGATGTCGCCGGCGTCGACCATGAGGCCCCCGAGGGTGAGCCGGGCGTTGAGCTCGATGTCGTGCGCGCCGACCATGCGGGCGTACTCGACGGCGCGTTCCGCGTCGGCCATGGCGTCGGGGCCGGGTTCGTGGAGCATCGACCAGCCGGCGACGGCGGAGAGCACCTCGGCGTGCACCTCGGAGGGCGGCAGTCCGCGCACCAGTTCCTGGGCGGTGCCCAGTTCCTCCCAGCCGTCGCCGCGGGCGAGGGCCTGGGTGAGCCGGGAGCGCTGCACCCAGAACCAGGCGGCGCGCAGCGGGTCGGGGTCCTCGTCGAGGAGGCGCAGCGCCCGCCTGGTGAGTTTCAGGGAGCGTTCGCGTTCGCCGCAGAGACGGCCGGCGACGGCGGCCTCGGCGAGGAGGTCGAGGTAACGCAGCGGCCGGGTGGCGGTGTCGTCGTCACACGGGTCGCAGCCGGGCGGCGGGGGCGGGTAGGCCTCGGCGTGGTCGAGCGGCCGCAGTCCGGCGCGCACGGTGTCGGGGACGGCGTCCCACAGCTCCATCGCCCGCTCGAGAAGGCGGAGTTGCTCGGCGTAGGCGTGGCGCCGGCGGGCCACGACGGAGGCGTCGAGGACGGCGGGCAGGGCCTTGGCCGCGTCGTGGGCGTGGTACCAGTAGCTGGCCAGCCGGGTGGGCCGCTCGTCGGCGGGGACGAGCGCGGGGTCGGCCTCCAGGGCTTCGGCGTAGCGGCGGTTGAGCCGGGAGCGTTCGCCGGGCAGCAGGTCGTCGCTGACGGCCTCGCGGACCAGGGAGTGCCGGAAGCGGTAGCCGTCACGGTCGGGGGCGGGCCTGAGGATGCCGGCGTTGACGGCGGCGCGCAGGGCCTCGATCAGGTCGTCCTCGCCGAGTCCGGCGACGGCGGCGAGCAGCCGGTCCTCGACGGTGGAGCCTCCCTCGGCGACGATCCGGACGACCCGCTGGGCGCTCTCCGGCAGGTTCTCCACCCTGACCAGGAGCAGGTCGCGCAGGGAGTCGGTGAGGCCGGTGCGGCAGCCCTCGTCGGCGGCGACGGCGAGCTCCTCGACGAAGAAGGCGTTGCCGTCGGAGCGTTCGAAGATGTCGTCGACTCTGTCCGGTTCGGGTTCGCGGGCGAGGATGCCGGCGATCTGCCGGTGCACCTCCTCACGGCTGAAGCGGCCCAGTTCGACACGGTGGACGGTGCGCAGCCGGTCGAGTTCGGCGAGGAGGGGGCGCAGCGGGTGGCGGCGGTGGATGTCGTCGGAGCGGTAGGTGGCGAGGACGACGAGGCGGCCGGTGCGCAGGGTGCGGAAGAGATAGGCGAGCAGATGGCGGGTGGAGGCGTCGGCCCAGTGCAGGTCCTCCAGGACGAGGACGACGGTGTGCTCGGCGGCGACCCGTTCCAGCAGCCGGGCGGTGAGCTCGAAGAGGCGGGCCATGCCGTGTTCGTCGCGGCGGGCCTCGCGGGCGGCGGCGACGGCGAGTTCGGGCAGCAGCCGGGCCAGTTCCTCCTCCTGCCCGTCGGCGGCGGCCGCGAGCTCGTCGGGCAGCGCGCGGCGCAGCTGGCGCAGGGCCGTGGAGAAGGGGGCGAAGGGCAGGCCGTCGGCGCCGATCTCCACGCATCCGCCGAGGGCGACGACCCCGCCCCGGTCGCGGACGACGGCGGCGAACTCCTCGACCAGGCGGGTCTTCCCCACCCCGGCCTCGCCGCCGACCAGCAGCGCCTGCGGTTCACCGGCGCCGGCCCGGCCGAACGCGTCGATCAGGGTGGCGAGTTCGCCGGTGCGGCCGACGAACACGGGACTGACGGACTTGGTCTCCACGCCCCCGAGCATCGCACGCGCCCGCTGCGGCGGCGCAGCGGTTTTCGTCTCCGGGCGCACCGGCACGGCGCTCCCCTCCCTCTGGTCCTTCCCGTCCCCGGCGTCTCCCCCGGCCGTGTGCGCGGCGACGACGGGGCGGCGGCCGCCTGCGTGCGGCCGCCGCCCCTGGGCGGTGCTCATGCGGTCCGGGCGAACCAGGACCGGCGCCGGGTATGGCTCTCGGGCTCGGCGCCGCGTGCGGCGGCTGCCCGGCGGGCGGCGCGGCGGACCCGTACCGCCTCGCGTGCCCGGCGCTCCGCCTCGGCCCGGCGGACCAGCTCGTCGTGGCGGAGCCGGTGCAGCTCGAACTCGAACATGATGGTTTCCCCCTCGGATCCGGTGTCGGCATCGCGTTCTGCGATGCCTCCACCTTCGTCTCCAAGGCAGGCGGGCCGCATCGGGAGAGTTCCATATCTTCGCGGGCGGTGACGCCTTAGAAGTCGGGCGCCTTGGGAAGCCGGCACCTAAGAGGGTGCTTAGGGCCCTCCTCAGGAGGCCGCGGGCAGGCCCAGCAGCACACCCGTGTACGTGAGCACCGCGAGCAGCAGTCCGATCACCCCGAGGGTGACGCCGGCCCAGGCGACGGACTTGATCCACGGCGCCTGCGCGACACGGCCGGGCGCGCCGAACGCGGGCCGGACCAGGACGGCCACGCCGGTGATCAGCGCGACGAGGGCGAACAGGCCGCCCCACAGGGCGGTGGTGTCCCAGGCGTCGCCGTAGACCTCCTTGATCTGGGTGGCGACGCTCGCGTCGGCGGCGGTGCGCAACTGGCCCACCAGGGTCTCGCGGGCGGCGGCCACCGTGCCCGGCCAGCCACCGGTGAGGGAGACGAGGCCGAGCGCCCCGGAGACGACCGCCGCCGCGCCCTGTCCGGTCCCGGAGGGTGCCGCGGCCGGCTCGGTGTCCTTCTCGGCTGCGGTTTCCTCAGCAGCCGCGGGCGCTTCCCGGTGCCCGGCGACGGCGTCCTCCGGCCGCTCCTCCGTCCGCGCCGCCGTCCGCTTCTCGGGGTCCGCGGCGGTCGCGGTCGTAGTGGTAGTTCCGGTTTCGGTCTCGTCCTCTGTCTTCTCAGCCATGTCCCGCACCGTACGGAGACCGTCTGAGATTCCGCTTAACGCCGGGGTCAGCGATCTTCGGGCTGCGTGGCGCGGGCGCGCCACTCGGGGGCCAGCAGGGACCAGACCTCCAGGTCGTGCCGCACGCCGTTGTGGAGGTGGGCCTCGCGGCGGACGCCGTCGCGGGTCATGCCGAGGCGGCGGGCGACGGCGACGCTGGCGGTGTTGCCGGACGCGGCGACCCATTCGACGCGGTGGATGCCGCGCTCCTCGACGGCCCAGTCGATCAGCACGCGCATGGCGCGGGTGACCAGTCCGTGCCCGGTGCCGGCGGGCTCCAGCCAGCAGCCGAGCTCGCAGGTGCCGGCCGCCGCGTCGAAGTTCAGGGTGAGGACCCCGCCGACCAGCGCGCCGTCGAGCCACAGCCCGTGCACCCAGGCCGTGTCGGCGGCGCGCAGATCGGCGTAGCGCTGGAGCGCCTCCCGCGCGCTGTCCAGGTCGGTGGCGCGGGAGCCGAAGGGGACGAAGCGGTTGATGAACGCGCGGCCCCGTTCCAGGTGGGCGAGGAACTCCTCGGCGTGCCAGATCTCCAGGGGCCGCATCTCGGCACCGTCGTCACCCAGTCGTATCGCGTACATCCCGCTGCCGCTCCTCCTCCGCGAGCACGTCCGCGACCCCGGCGTCCGTGACGGCGGCCAGCCTCTCATGAGCGGCGCGGCACTCGGGCGGTTCGATGCTGATCCGGGGCAGGATCCGGTCCAGCCACTTCGGCAGCCACCAGTTGGCGCCGCCGAGGAGGTGCATCAGCGCGGGCACGAGCAGGGTGCGCAGTACGAAGGCGTCGAGGGCGACGGCCGCGGCGAGGGCGATGCCGAACATGGCGATCACACGGTCGCCGCTGAGCACGAAGGCGAGGAAGACCGAGATCATGATGACGGCGGCGGAGTTGATCACGCGGCTGGTCTCGGCGAGGCCCACGCGCACGGCCCGCCGGTTGTCGCCGGTCTCCAGCCATTCCTCGTACATCCGGCTCACCAGGAAGACCTGGTAGTCCATGGACAGGCCGAACAGCACCGACACCATGATCACGGGCAGGAACGGTTCGACGGGGCCCGCGCTGCCGAGGCCGAGCAGATCGCTCCCCCAGCCCCACTGGAAGATCATGACGACCACGCCGAACGCGCCGGCGACCGCGGCCACGTTCATCGCGGCGGCCTTCAGCGGGATGCCGATGGAGCGGAAGGCGAGGAGCAGCAGCAGACAGCCCAGGCCGATCACGACCCCCACGAACAGGGGCAGCTTGGCGACGATGACGGAGGCGAAGTCGTCGTAGCCGGCCGTCACGCCGCCGACGTGCACGTCGAGCGAGGTGCCGGACTCGGCGCGCGGCAGCACGTCCTCGCGCAGCCGGTCCACCAGGTCGCTGGTCTGCTTCGACTGCGGGGACGACTCCGGTACGACGGTGAGGAAGGCGGTGTCGCCGCCCTGGCTGTAGGTCACCGGGGACACGGAGGCGACGTCCTCGGTGGTGCGCAGCGTGGCGCCCAGGTTGTCCAGGGCGAGCCGGTCCTGGGCGTCGTCGACCTCGGTGACGAGGGTGAGGGGCCCGTTGACGCCCGGCCCGAAGCCGTCGGCGATCAGGTCGTAGGCCTGGCGGGTGGTGGAGGTCTTCGGGTCGTTGCCCTGGTCGGAGGTGCCCAGGTGGAGCGAGAAGGTGGGCAGCGCGAGGACGGCCATCACGACGACGGCGACCGCGCCGAGCAGCTTGGGGTGGCGCTCCACGAACGCCGACCAGCGGGCGGCGAACCCGGTGGGCATCTCCGGTTCCGGCCCGTGCTCGGCGAGCCGGCGCCGCTCGCGGCGGCTGAGGGCGCGGGTGCCGATCAGCGACAGCAGGGCGGGCAGCAGGGTGACGGAGGCGGCGACGGTGAGCACCACGGTGAGCGAGGCCGCCACGGCGACGCCGTTGAGGAAGTTCAGACGCAGGATCAGCATGCCCAGCAGGGCTATGCAGACGGTGGCGCCCGCGAAGACGACCGCCCGGCCGGTGGTGGCGACGGCGTTGGTGGCGGCCTCGGTGACGCTCAGGCCGCGTTTCAGTCCGCGCCGGTGCCGGGTGACGATGAACAGCGCGTAGTCGATGCCCACGCCCAGCCCGATCAGCATGCCGAGCATCGGCGCGAAGTCCGCCACGGTCATCACATGGCCGAGCAGCACGATGCCCGCGTAGGCGGTGCCCACGCTCACCAGCGCGGTGGCGATGGGCAGCAGGGAGGCGGCGAGGGAGCCGAAGGCGAGGAACAGCACGACGGCGGCGACGGCCACGCCGACGATCTCGGCGGTGTGCCCGCCGGACGACTCGCTCAGTTCGACGGCGCTGCCGCCCAGTTCGACGTCCAGCCCGTCGGTCTCGGCGGCCTTCGCCGTCTTGACCACGGCCTCGGCCTCACCGCTGGTGATGTCCTTGCCGGAGTGCTCGAAGGTCACGGTGGCGTAGGCGGTACGGCCGTCGGCGCTGATGCGTCCGGCGCCCCCGTCGTCGTACGGACCGCTCACGGAGGCGACGCCGGGCAGTTCCTCGAGCCGGTCGAGGGTGCGGGTCATGGTCTGCTCGACGCCGCTGTCCCGGACGGTGCCGGAGGCCGTGTGCCAGACCACGCTGTCGCTGTCGCCCCCCAGCGAGGGGAAGCCCTCCTTCATCAGTTCTGCGGCGTGCCCCGACTCGGTGCCGGGCACCTTGTAGTCGTTCGAGTAGGCGGAGCCGGCGACGAAGGCGCCCGCCGCGATCCCGACCAGGGCGAGGAGCCACAGCAGAACGGTGAACAGACGGCGCTGAACGCACCAACGTGCTAGGGCTGCCACAGGCGTGCTCCCGGTATGGCTCGGGGTGGATCTTTGAGCGGACAACGGCGGCGAACGGCCGAACGGTCCGCAAAGAACGCATGAGCAATGCCCTGCCACTGTTACAGGCGAAAATGATCGTTTGTCGCCTTCGTGGACTAACTCACATTTCTTCTCCGGGGCCGGTCACAGGGGGTTCGCGGGCCGCTCGTCTCAGTCGAACTGGTCGCCCAGCGCCATGATCATGACGCCCGCGACGGCGGCCCACAGCGACCTGCGGGTGCGTCCGCGCGCGCCCAGCACCGCCGCGAGGACGCAGACGGCCGCTCCGCAGGCGTAGGCGACGGGGACGAGGGCCGGGGCGGTCCCGGAGGCGCGGAGCAGCGCGGCGGCCGTTCCGGCGAGGGCGAGCACGGCTCCGGTGCCGACGGCGGCCCAGCGGGCGCGGCGGGCCTGCTCGGCGAGGAGGTCTTCTTCCTCGAGAAGGTCGTCGTCATCGACCTCAGGGTGGTCCCCGGGGGCCTCCTCGGGGGCGTCCCCCTCCGGTTCCGGGGAGGTCTGAGTGTCCGGGGGCAGGTCGGAGTCAGGGCGTCCACTCATGGCGCCGGAGCGTAGCGCCTCACCTCCGGAAACGTGGATGCGGGGCCACCCGCACGGCTGCTAGCGTCCCTCGGTCCGACACCCCGCGGCAGTGCGCCGCCGGCCGAAGCAGGTGCTTTGATGCTTGTCCGTCCGACCTCCGACGCGACCCTTTCCCTCCACGGCCTCAAGGAGCCCGTTCACCGATGTCGGACATCACCCCGAACACCTCGCACGACGACCTCGCCGGCCGCCTGACCCTGCCCCGCTACCCCCGCAGCAGCGCCTACGATCCGCAGTGGACCGTCGACAACCAGATGGGCCCGCACGCGCTGTGGCTGCTGGAGTGGCTGGCCCCCGCCCTCGGCCTGGACACCCTGCGCCCCGGCGCCCGGGTGCTCGACCTGGGCTGCGGCCGCGCCATGACGTCCGTCTTCCTCGCGCGGGAGTACGACCTTCAGGTCACCGCCGCCGACCTGTGGATCACCCCGGACGAGAACGCCCGCCGGATCCGCCGAGGCGGGCGTCGCCGACCGCGTCCAGCCCGTCCTGGCGGAGGCGCACGACCTGCCCTTCGGGGAGGAGACCTTCGACGCGATCGTCTCCGTCGACGCCTACCAGTACTTCGGCACCGACGACCTGTACCTGCCGACGCTGACCCGGCTGCTGAGGCCGGGCGGGCGGATCGGGGTCGTCGTCCCGTCCCTGGCCGACGAGATCGAGGGCAGCGAACCGCCGGAGCACCTGCGGCCCTTCTGGGAGCCGGCGTTCTGGTGCTTCCACAGCCCCGCCTGGTGGCGCCGCCACTGGACGCGCAGCGGGGCGGTGGACGTCCTGGCGGCCGACCGGCTGGAGGACGGCTGGCGGGAGTGGCTGCTGTGGAGCGAGGTCGTCGCCGAGCACCACACCGACGAGTTCCACCGGCGGATGGGCCGGGAGAACGCGCGGCTGGTGCGCGCCGACCAGGGCCGCACGCTGGGCTTCACCCGCGTGGTGGGCCGCCGCCGCTGACCCGGCCGGACACACGAGAAGGGGGCGCACCCGGCGGGTGCGCCCCCTTCCCTCGTGCCGTACGGGCTCAGCCCACGACGCCGAGCTTCTGAAGGATCAGCTCCTTCACCCGGGCCGCGTCCGCCTGGCCGCGCGTGGCCTTCATGACCGCGCCGACCAGCGCGCCGGCCGCGGCGACCTTGCCGCCGCGGATCTTGTCCGCGATGGCCGGGTTGCCGGCGATCGCCTCGTCGACGGCGGCGGTGAGCGCGCCCTCGTCGGAGACGACCTTCAGACCGCGCTTCTCGACGACCTCGTCCGGGGTGCCCTCGCCCGCGAGGACGCCCTCGATGACCTGGCGGGCCAGCTTGTCGTTCAGGTCGCCCTTGGCCACCAGCTCGGTGACGCGGGCCACCTGCGCCGGGGTGATCGCCAGCTCGTCCAGCGCCTTGCCGGACTCGTTGGCGCTGCGGGCCAGCTCGCCCATCCACCACTTGCGGGCGGAGGCCGCGTCGGCGCCGGCGTCGATCGTCGCGACGATCAGATCCAGCGCACCGGCGTTGAGGATGGCCTGCATGTCGGTGGCGGAGATCCCCCACTCCTCGCGGAGCCGGTTGCGGCGCACCAGCGGCAGCTCCGGCAGGCCCGCGCGCAGCTCCTCGACCCACTCGCGGGACGGGGCGACCGGCACCAGGTCCGGCTCGGGGAAGTAGCGGTAGTCCTCGGCCTCCTCCTTCACGCGGCCCGAGGTCGTGGACCCCGTGTCCTCGTGGAAGTGCCGGGTCTCCTGCACGATCGTGCCGCCGGACGACAGCACGGCCGCGTGCCGCTGGATCTCGAAGCGGGCGGCGCGCTCGACGGAACGCAGCGAGTTGACGTTCTTGGTCTCGCTGCGGGTGCCGAACTTGTCGGCGCCCTTCGGCATCAGCGACAGGTTGACGTCGCAGCGCATCTGGCCCATCTCCATACGGGCCTCGGACACGCCGAGGGCCCGGATGAGCTCGCGCAGCTCACGGACGTACGCCTTCGCCACCTCGGGGGCGCGCTCGCCGGCGCCCACGATCGGCTTGGTGACGATCTCGATGAGCGGGATGCCCGCGCGGTTGTAGTCGAGCAGGGAGTGGGACGCGCCGTGGATACGGCCGGTGGCGCCGCCGACGTGCGTCGACTTGCCGGTGTCCTCCTCCATGTGGGCGCGCTCGATCTCCACGCGGAAGACCTCGCCGTCCTCCAGCTGCACGTCGAGGTAG
>Ga0164243_10006306_pt1 | contig 17980 bp, 15 predicted proteins | sample OricompcompostOP_FD_108781 | JGI IMG/M metagenome (GOLD analysis project Ga0164243, IMG submission 108781) | Organic Plus compost microbial communities from Emeryville, California, USA - Original compost - Organic plus compost (OP) | ecosystem: Engineered > Solid waste > Mixed feedstock >... | reverse complement strand
TCGACGAGCCACTCGTTGGGGCCGAACTGTGACGCAGGGCTGCTGCTGGACACGGCAGGGACTCGCCTCTAATCCATCTCGATCTTGTTGTCCGGTTAATGCGCCTACCAGGCTAACCCCCCGGCGTCAGCGGTTGTGATCGAAGTGGTGTATCCGCGTTGCAACTGGGTTTGGGATTCCTCACTTGATCGATGCAGGGCCTGGGGTCGGCCGCGAACGGCGCAAGGTGCGTGACGCGGCCAACACCTACGAGGGCCAGGACCAGGAGGGCGCGTGACGAAGACACGCGACGCCGATGCCGAGGTGGTCATCGAGCGTGACCCACTCGGCCGCCGCACACCGTCCGGACTGGAGAGTCGCTGGGACTACGACGCCGGCGACAGACCGGAAACCCTGCGAGCGGGCGCGCGCACGCTGACGTTCGGCTACGACCCGGCGGGCCGTGAGGTGGCGCGGCTGCTCGACACCGGCACGATCATCGCGCAGCGGTGGGACGCCGACCATCGACTGACCGCCCAGACAGTGTCCACAGTGGCCGGTTCGCGACCGCGGGCGCGGCGATCCGGCACCGGGAGTTCCGCGCCGGGCCGACGGTCGCCTTGCCGCGGTGGCGGTACCCGATTTCGAGCAGGAGCTCGGTCCGTGGGCGGGAGTGTTTCCACGTGAACTGGTGGGACCGCAGCGAGGGCCGAACCGGTGACCACGAGGGAGCAGTTGACCGTCGACTTGGCCGCGAGCCTGACCGAGAGCCTGTCGGCGCTGCCCTGGTCGGCTTCACGGACCCGGCTGGGATGGAACGTGCGGGTCGAGGTCGGCACGGCCTCCGACGAGGAGATCGCGGCCACCTTCCGGTCGTCGCCGATCGGCAGGCTGGCCAGCTTCCGCAAGCCGCCGCTGCTGGTGTCGCTGGCCGATGCCGACGGCAACGTCGACGAGATTCTCGGCGGACAGGCGCTGCGGCCGCACGTCCGGCACCTGGCCGAGTTCGACGGCGCCGACGCGCGGGTGTTCCTGCTCGACGAGTGAGCGGCCACGTGTAGCCGGCGTCTCACCAGCCGGTGACCGCCGCTCGCGGGGGTAAAACCCCAGGTAGCCTGGTGGGCCGGAGGTGGCCCAATGGACCTGGTGGCCGAACTGCGCCGCGTCGTTTCCCACGACCGCGTGCTGGACGATCCCGACGTGATCGAGAGTTATCTGCAGGATCACGCCGAATGGGCGCCGTACGCGCAGGCCGCGGCGGTCGTCCGGCCGCGCGACACCGCCGATGTCCAGGCCGTGGTCCGGCTGGCCGCCGAGCACGGCGTGCCGATCGTGCCGCGCGGTGCCGGGACCGGGCTTTCCGGCGGCGCCAACGCGGTCGAGGGCTGCGTCATGCTCTCCTTCGAGGCCATGAACCAGGTGCTGGAGATCGACCACGCGGAGCGGTTCGCGGTCGTGCAGCCCGGTGTGATCAACGACGATCTGCGTGCGGTGTGCGCCGCGGAGGGCCTGTGGTATCCGCCGGACCCGGCCAGTGCGCCGTGGTCCACGATCGGCGGGAACGTGGCCACCAACGCGGGTGGGTTGTGTTGTGTGAAGTACGGCGTGACGCGGGATTACGTGCTCGCGCTGGAAGTCGTCACCGGGCGCGGCGACGTCGTGCGGCTGGGTCGGCGCACCGCGAAGGGTGTCGCCGGGTATGACCTTTGTGGACTGATGGTCGGTTCGGAGGGCACGCTCGGCGTAATCACCGAGGTGACCGTGCGGTTGCGGCCGAAGCGGGACGCGGAGCGCACCGTCGCCGGGTACTTCGACTCGATCGTCGCGGCGGGGGAGGCCGTCAGCGCGGTTTCGGCGTCCGGGGTGATCCCGTCGGCGCTGGAACTCGTGGACAGGCATTGCCTCGAAGCGGTCGACGCGTGGAAGAACATGGGCCTGTCCACGGAGGCGAACGTGGTGCTGCTCGGCCGGTGCGACACGCCGGGGCGGGCGGGCGACGACGAGGCGCGGACGTTGTTGCGCTGCTTCGAGGAGGCCGGGGCATCCTGGGCGGCGGTCTCCTCGGACGAGCAGGAGGCGGAGGCACTGTTCGACGCCCGGCGGCTGGCGTACCCGGCGCTCGAGCGGCTCGGCCCCGTGTTGACGGAGGACGTGTGCGTGCCCAAACATCTTGTGCCGGAAATGCTTGCCAGGATTGAGAAATCGGCAGCGCAGCACGACACCTTGATCGCGAACATCGCGCACGCCGGCGACGGGAACCTGCACCCGCTGCTGATCACCCCGATCGGCGACGAGGACGCGAAACGCCGCGCCCAGGCCGCTTTCGAGGACATCATCGCCGACGCGATCGAACTGGGCGGCACGGTCACCGGCGAGCACGGCGTGGGCCTCCTGAAACGCCCCGGCCTCCGCCGTGAGGTGAGCCCGGAGGTGCTGGACATGCACCGCGCGGTCAAGCAGGCCCTCGACCCGCACAACATCCTCAACCCGGGCAAGATCTTCACCTGATTCCCGCGAGTCGCCCCTTCCGCGCGCCCGAGTCGCCCCTTCCGGTCGCCCGAGTGGGGCCTTCCAGCCGCGCGAGTTGATCCTTCCGGTCGCGTGAGTCGGGCCTGCGCGGCCGCCTCGACCGCGTGGTCCTCCGCCAACTCCGACAACGACGTACCGGACAGCCACCGCAAACTCCGCGATCGCGCGCGGTCGGCGTCGGCGCGCGGGCCACAATAAGGTGAACTGCCATCGTCGATCGGGTTAGGAGAGCCATGGTCGCGTGGAGCGAGTCCGACATCCCTGATCTCACCGGCAAGATCGCCGTGGTGACCGGCGCCAATGGTGGTCTCGGCGTGGAGACCACGCGCATGCTCACCGAACACGGCGCGAGGGTGATCATGGCCGCGCGCACCCCGGCCAAGGCGGAAGCGGTGCGCGGCGACCAGTTCGCGGACATCGTCCGGCTCGATCTCGCCGACCAGGCGGGCATCGCGAAGTGCGCCGACGAGATCACCAACCGGTACGACCGGCTCGACCTCCTGATCAACAACGCCGGCGTGGCGATGGTCAACCCGATGCCGACCGTCGACGGGTTCGAACCGCATATCGGTGTGAATCACTTGGGGCATATGGCATTGACGGTGCGCCTGCTGCCGATGCTGGTGTCCACAAGGGACTCCCGGGTCGTCACGATCACGAGCGTCTCCCACCACGTGGCGCGGCTGAACCTCGACAACCTCAACGGCGCCACCAACCGCTACTCGGCGTACTTCCACTCAAAGCTCGCGAACATGACGTTCACCGTCGAACTCGCCCGCAGGCTGGCCGCCGCCGGCCACAGCACGCTCGCGGTGGCCAGCGATCCCGGCATCGCGCGCACGCTGCTCGCGCGCACCGACACGAGCAACCTCATGCGCAGCACGGCGATTGTCACGCCATACCTGGTGCCCACCCAGTCGCCCGCACGCGGCGCACTGCCGACCGTGCGCGCTGCCGTGGACCCGGACGTGCGCGGCGGGCAGCTCTACTCGCCGCGTTACGTCGTCGTGGGCCCGCCGGTCGAGGCGAGGCCCAGCGCCCGCGCCCGGGACCCCGAAGCGGGCAGGCGGCTGTGGGAGCAGAGCCTGGATTTGTTGCGGCTCAACGAACCTGAGCTGCGTTAGGGCGGCCGCCGTCACGCGCTGCACCACCGCCACCCAGACAACCGAAAGCCCGACTCGGGCGCGTGGAAAGCTCGACTCGGGCGCGCGGAAGGCCCGACTCGGGCGCGTGGGAGGCTCGACTCGGGCGCGTGGGAGGGTCGACTCGGGCGCGCCGAAGGCCCGACTCGGGCGCGTGGGAGGGGCGACTCGGGCGCGTGGAAGGGGCGACTCGCGGGTTAGGTGGGCTGTTGGCGGCCCGTGCGCCATAGTTCCGCGTAATGGCCGTTCGCCGCGAGGAGTTCCTTGTGGGGGCCCTGTTCGATGATGCGGCCGTGGTCCAGCACCACGATGCGGTCGGCTCGGGCGGCCGTTGCCAGGCGGTGCGCGACGACGAAGGTGGTACGCCGGTTCGTGAGCGACTCCGTCGCCTGCAGCACCGCTGCCTCCGTCGACGGGTCCAGCGCTGCCGTCGCCTCGTCCAGGAGCAGGACGTCCGGCTTGACCAGTTCCGCCCTGGCCAGCGCCACCAGCTGCCGCTGACCGGCCGACAGCGACCGGCCGCGTTCGCCCACCTGCTGGCGGAAACCCGCGGGCAGGGCGGCCACCCCGTCCAGCGCGCCCACCGCGCGCACCGCGGCCTCGACCTCCGCGTCGCCGGCCTCGGGTCGGCCGTAGCGCACGTTGTCGGCCACCGTGCCCGAGAACAGGTGTGCCTCCTGTGGCACGACGCCCATCCGGTGCCGCAACCCGGGCAGGTCGTAGTTCCGCACGTCGACACTGTCGATGCTGACCTTCCCACCCGTCGCGTCATAGAACCGCGCGACGAGCTTCACCACGGTCGACTTGCCGGCGCCGGTCGCGCCCACCAGCGCCACCGTCTCACCGGGCACCACCTTCAGCGAAATATCGTTCAGTGCGAGGGAATCCGTTCCGCTGTAGGAGAAGTCGACGGCGTCGAAGGTCACCTCACCGGACAGCTTCGCGGGCACCTCGACGGGATTCGCGGCGGGCGGCACCGTCGTGGGGGTGCGCAGCAGGTCCGCGATCCGTCGCAAACCGACCTTCGCCTGCTGGTACCCGTCGAACACCGACGACAGCTGCTGGATCGGCGAGAAGAACAGGTTCAGGTACAGCATGAACGCAAGCAGCACACCGACCGCGAGCGTGCCGCCCGCGACCCGGTTCGACCCGACGTAGAGCACCACAGCCTCGGCGACGCCGGAAAGCATTGTCACGAAAGGAAAGTACGTCGCGACGTAACGCTGTGCCCGTAACCGCGAACGCCGGTAGGCATCGCTGCGGGAAGCGAATCGCTCCGCCGAGACCTCCTCCCGGCTGTAGGCCTGCGCGACCCGCAGCCCGCTCACGTTTTCCTGCATGTCCGCGTTCACCACGCTGACCCGCTCCCGTGCCTCGGTATATGCGGCCGAGGCCAGCCGCCGGAAGATCACCGTCGCGACGATCAGGATCGGCAGCACCGAAAGTGCGTACAGGGCAAGGGAAACATCGGTGAACAACAGTGCGCCCGAGATCCCGAGCAAGGTCAGCGCACTGATCACCGCCTGCGCGAGCCCGGTCTGCAGGAACGTCGACAGCGCATCGACGTCCGTCGTCATCCGGGTCATGATCTTGCCCGACAGCTCGCTCTCGTAGTAATCGAGCCCCAGCCGCTGCAGGTGGGCATAGCTTCGTACGCGCAGCGAGTACAGCACCGACTCACCCGCGCGTGCGGTCATCCTGGTCTGGAAGAAGATCACCACCCAGTCCAGCGCGATCACCGCCGCGCCGATCCCGGCCGTCAGCCACACCACCGACTCCACACCCGGCCGCACGCCATGATCCACACCTTGCTGATACAACCCCGGCAACGCGATCGACGCGATCGCGTCCATGCCGACCAGCAGGATCACCGACGCCAGCAGCAACCGCACCGGCCGCAGCAACCGGCCGAGCCGGAACCGGGGATCGGGCGCGGTCACGTCGCCCATGCGCTCCGGTGAGTCCGTCGCCGGCGGCAGTTTGCGCACCCCCTCCAGCAGTTCCTCGGTCGGCGGTGCGTCCAGCGACGCGGCACTGGGCGGGCCCATCGCCGGCGCCGACTTCCGTTGCGCCGGAACGGTTTCCTCGGCGACCTCCGGCCACAGCTCGGGTGTGATCCCGTTCGGCCGCATCTCGCATTCGCACTTCGTCGCCTCCTCGACGCCCTCACCAGGGCCGGCGACGAGCTCCCGGAACAGCCGGCACCGCTGCTCCAGTTCCGCCGCCGTGCCGACGTCGACGACCCGGCCGGCGTCGAGCACGGCGATCCGGTCCGCCAGCGACAGCGTGGACCGCCGGTGCGCGATCAGCAGCGTGGTGCGCGTGGCCGTGACCGCGCGCAGCGTGTCGTAGATCGCGGCCTCGGTGACCGTGTCCACCGCCGACGTGGCGTCGTCCAGGATCAGCACGCGCGGATCGGTGAGCAGCGCCCGCGCCAGGCCGAGCCGCTGACGTTGCCCGCCGGACAACGTCAGGCCGCGCTCGCCGACCATCGTGTCGTAGCCCTCGGGCAGCTCCGAGATGAAGCCGTGCGCCTCGGCCGCCTTCGCCGCCGCCACGATCTCCTCGTCGCTCGCGCCGGGGCGCCCGTAGGCGATGTTGTCGCGAATGGACGTGGAGAACAGGAAGGCTTCCTCGAACACGACGCCGATCGCCTTGCGCAGCTCGGCGAGCCGGACGTCGCGCACGTCCTTCCCACCGATCCGCACCGAACCCTCGTGCACGTCGTAGAAGCGGGGCAGCAGCAAGGAAATCGTGGACTTGCCCGAGCCCGCGGTGCCGACCAGGGCGAGCGTCTCGCCCGGTCTGGCTTCCAGTGAAAGCCCGTCCAGCACCGGCTCCGTGCGGGTGTAGCCGAAACGCACGTCCTCCAGTTCGATCGACAGCGGACCCTCCGGCAGCGGGCCGGCGTCGGGTGTGTCACGCACCTCGGGCTGCGCGTCGACCAGTTCGTACACGCGATCCGCGCCCGCGCGGGTCAGCTGCGCCTGCACCACCAGCGACGACAGCATCCGCGCCGGCCCCACCAGACCGGACACGTAGCTGGCGAACGCGAGGAACGTGCCGAGGCTGACGTCCCCGCGCAACGCGAGAATGCCGCCCACCGCCAGCACCGCGACCTGCCCCGCGGCGGGCAATGCCGACGTGGTCGCGGTGGGCACCGCGGACAGCCGCGCCGCCCGCAACCGCTCGGCGAACAGCCGCTTCGCCGCCTTCTCCAGCCGCGCGACCTCGCGCGCCTCCTGGCCGAAACCCTTGACCACGCGCACGCCGGTGACGGTCTCCTCGACGTGCTGCGCCAGGTCCGCGGCCCGCTGCTGCGCCGACCAGGTGGCCGGGAACAGGCGTTTGCGCGCCGCACCCGCGACGATCGCGACCGCCGGCACGACGACCAGCGCGATCACGGTGAGCAGCGGCGACATCCACAGCATCGCGGCCAGCGAGAACAACGCGAAGAAGACAGACCCTGCCGACAGCGGCGTCATCATCAGCAGCGACACGACCAGCTGCAGATCGGTGATCGCCCGGGACACGATCTGGCCGGTGCGCAGCGAGTCCTGCTTGCCGCCGTCCAGCCGCGATACCGAGTTGAACACGGCCTGCCGCATGTCGTGCTGCACGTCCAGGGCCAGCCTGCCGCCGAAGTACCGCCGCACGAACGCCGTCGCGAACATCAGCACCTGCACCGCGACCAGGCCGCCCGCCAGCAGCCCGAGCCGCTCGGTGCTGCCCGCCACCGCGTCGTCGACGGCGGACCGGGTCAGCAGCGGACCGACCGCCTGGAGGCCGACGCTCAGCACCGCGGCGGTGAGCGACAACACAACGAGAACTGGGTGCCGCCAGCAAGCGGCACCCAGTCTGCGAATCCAGCCGGTATTCGGTTCGGCAGTGGTGGTGGGTACGGCAGTCACACAGCCAGGCTATGCCGCCCCACCGACAAAACGCTCAGGTGATGTCGCGACGCTGGTTGGCCACCCAGCCGCCGGCGAAGAACACCGCGGTCCAGGCCAGGAACACCAGTGCCGATGCCCACCACGAGAACGCGCCAGGTGCACCGGCCACGTACTGCAGCGTCCACTGTGCTTCCTCATCCAGCCCAGGAACCTTGACGCCGGCCGCGCCGAACGCCTGCGCGCCGATCGCGCCCACGATCCCGTTCATGGTGCCGTTCGGCAGCACCCCGCCGAGCCAGTCGACCCGCCACAGGCCGTAGAACAGCAGCACCAGCACGTTTTCCACGACCAGCAGGTAGATCGTCAGCGTGATGACACTGCCGACCACGCTGTTCCATACCGCGCCGACCCCGATGCCGAACAGCGTCGCGAGGATGCCGGCGAGGATGGCGGCACCGAGCACGCCGAGCCACTGCCCCGAGGTCGGCAGCCGCGAACCGTCCACCGTCAGCACGATGCCCAGGCTCGCCGCAGCTGCCACGACCAGGCCGTACACCGCGCCCCAGATCGTGTAGGTGACCATCTTCGCGCTCAGTACGGACACCCGGTTCGGCGCCGTCAGGAACGTCGTCGTGATCGTCTTCTTGCTGTACTCACCGGCCAGCGCGAACACCCCGAAGATCACGGGGAACGTCAGGCCGATGTTGATGCCGTGCCCGATCGCGAGCAGGCCCATCGGCAGATTGCCGGTCGAGATGCCCAGCGCCTCCGCGATCAACTGCGTCTCGCGGCTGCTCAGCACGTCGCCGACCTCGTTGGCGAACGCGCCCCAGCCCAGCGCGAAACCGAACGCGAAGATGACCGCTGGGATCATCAGGCCCCACCAGCTCTTGGTGGTCAGCGTCTTGCGGAACTCCGCGGTGATCAACCTGCCCATCAGCGCTGACCTCCCCAACCCTGCTGCGGCCCCGGCTGGTAGCCAGGGGGTGCTTGATACTGCTGTTGCGGCGGGCCGTACCCGGGCGGCGGCGGACCCCAGCCACCACCCGGCGGAGTCTGCGGCGGTTGTTGTTGCATTGGGGCACCGGTGTACGCGCCGTTGGTGAGCTGGAAGAACAGCTTCTCCAGATCGGCGCGGTCCTCCTCCATGCCGTAGACCGCCAGCCCGGACTTCGCCACCAGGTCACCGATCTGCTGACGCGTCGCGCCCGTGACCGCCACCCGGCCGTCCGGCGCCGGCTCCACCTGGGTGTACCCGGCCTCCTGCAACGCCTTGACCAGCGCGCTCGGATCGGCCGCCTGCACCAGCACCCGCGTCTGCTGCGAACCGCGCAGTTGCTCCAGCGAACCGTAGTAGCGCGTCATGCCGTGGCTGATGATCACGACCTGGTCGATGGTCTGCTCGACCTCCGACAACAGGTGACTCGACACCAGCACCGTGCGCCCCTCACGGGCGTAGGCGCGCAGGAAATTGCGCAGCCACATGATTCCCTCGGGGTCGAGACCGTTCGCGGGCTCGTCCAGCACCAGCACCTGCGGGTTGCCCAGCAACGCGGTCGCCAGCGCCAGCCGCTGCCGCATACCGAGGGAGAACTCGCCCGGCTTCCGGTTCGCCGCGGCCTGCAGGCCCACCAGCCCCAGCACCTCGTCGGCACGCTGGTCCGGCACCCCGATCGCGGCCGCGTACACCCGCAGGTGGTTCCGCGCCGTCCGCTTCGGGTGGAAGCCCTCGTTCTCGAGCACGGCACCGACCACCCGGGCCGGATTACCCAGCTGCGCATAAGGAAGGCCGCTGATCGTCGCGCTGCCGGCGGTCGGTGTCACCAACCCGAGCAACATCCGCAACGTGGTCGTCTTGCCCGCGCCGTTCGGCCCCAGGAACCCGGTCACGGAGCCCGGCTCGACGGCGAAGCTCAAGTTCTGCACGGCGGCGACGGGCCCGAACGTCTTACTGAGGTTCTGCACGAGAATCCGGCCGGTGCCGTCGTTCTGCATGGCTCCCCCTCTGGATCCGGCGATTGGGTGATGATCTGCGCAGCGGACATCCTGCCCTATCCGGACCAGTGACGTGGGCAGCGGGGCAAACGTCACTCTTCGTCACTAACTCACGGCACGCGGCCACAGGCAGTGAAGAAGTAATTTTGGCCAAAACCAGAGCCCCATGCGGCGAACTCCGGACTTACCACCTAAGCTTGTTGTTGGCGGCCCGCTCCCAGTGACCCCCAGGCTGGTTGAGCGGGCCGCCCCTATTTGGTTGTCAACTTCGCTCTTCCCGCGAGTCGCGCCTTCCGTGCGGCCGAGTCGAGCTTTCTGTGTGGGCGAGTTGAGGTTTCCGGGTGTGGCTTAGGCGAGTGCCTCGGTTTTGTTGGTGTGGGGGAGGTTGTGGGCTGTGGCTACCGGGGCGTTTGTCAGGGTGCCGTTGTGGGTGTTCAGGCCCTTGGCCAAGGGGGCGTTGGCCCGCAGCGCGTCGCGCCAGCCCTTGTCCGCCAGCTGAGTCGCGTAGGGCAGGGTCACGTTCGTCAGGGCGTAGGTGCTGGTGCGCGGGACCGCGCCCGGCATGTTGGCCACGCAGTAGAAAACCGAGTCGTGCACCTGGTAGGTCGGCTCGTCGTGCGTGGTCGGCTTCGAATCGGCGAAACAGCCACCCTGGTCGATGGCGATGTCCACCAGCACGCTGCCCGGGCGCATCCGGCTCACCAGATCGTTGCTGACCAGCTTCGGGGCCTTCGCGCCGGGAATCAGGACCGCGCCGATCACCATGTCCGCCTCGCGCACCGCCTGCTCGATCGAGTAGGCATTGCTTGTCACCGTGCGGATCCGGCCGTCGAAGTCCTGGTCGATCTGGCGCAGCCGGTCGACGTTGGTGTCCAGGATCTCCACGTCAGCACCCATCCCACTGGCGACGCGCGCCGCGTTCAGGCCCGCCACACCGCCGCCGATCACGACGACCTCCGCCGGATGCACACCGGGGACGCCACCCGGCAGCACACCGCGGCCACCGCTGGGCTTCATCAACGCGTATGCGCCGACCTGCGGAGCCAGCCGTCCCGCCACCTCCGACATCGGGGCCAGCAGCGGCAACGCGCCGTTGTCGGTCTGCACGGTCTCGTACGCGATGGCCGTGGTGCCCGACTCCAGCAGCGCCTCGGTGAGGGCGCGGTCCGCCGCCAGGTGCAGGTAGGTGAACAGCACCTGGTCCCGCCGCAGGCGCGGGTACTCCTCTGCGATGGGCTCCTTGACCTTGAGTACCAGTTCACCCTCGGCCCAGACGTCGTCCGCGGTGGCGAGGATCTTCGCGCCGGCCGAGATGTACTCGTCATCGCTGATCGCGGAACCCGCGCCGGCATCGGTTTCGATGAACACCTCGTGGCCGCGCTGGGTCAGTTCGTGAACACCGGCTGGGGTCAGCGCCACCCGGTACTCATGCTTCTTGATCTCACGGGGGACGGCGATACGCACGGCTTCCTCCTGCTTGCTGGTTGGGCGTGGTGGTGACCACGGTGAGCCACCCGGATGGCGGTGTCATCGTGCGCCCAAGACAATCCTCCCGCGTTCACCTGGTTCCCGCACCACAGCAGTTGACCTCCACTTAGGTCGAGGTAGAAGGCTGATTCACATGAGAGCCGTGTGGTTGAAGGAGTTCGGCGGACCGGACAACCTGCTGGCCGGTCAGGCCGCCGATCCGGTCGCCGGGCCGGGTGAGGTGCTGATCGACGTGACGTTCGCGAACATCACGTTCGTCGAGACGCAGCTGCGTGCCGGCGGGCCCGGTCCGTTCCGGCCGGAGCTGCCCGTGATCCCGGGGAACGGGGTCGGCGGCGTGGTGCTCGCCGCGGGACCGGGAGCCGGCGGCGAGCTGGTCGGGCAACGGGTCGTGACCAGCCTGAACGGCTCCGGCGGGTACGCGGAGCGGGTGGTCGTGCCCGCGTCCGCGCCGTTCGGCGTACCTGACGCGGTGCCACTGGACGAGGCCGTCGCACTGCTCGCCGACGGGCGCACGGCCACCGCGCTGGTCCGCGCGGCGGGGGTGCGCGACGGCGACCGGGTACTCGTCGAGGCCGCGGCGGGCGGTGTCGGCAGCCTGCTGGTGCAACTGGCCCGCAACGCCGGTGCGACGGTGGTCGCCGTCGCGGGTGGGCAGCGGAAGGTCGAGCTCGCGCAGGACCTCGGCGCGGACCACGCGATCGACTACTCGTGGTCGGACTGGCCGGCGCGCGTGCGTGCCGCGGTCGGTGCGGTGGACGTCGTTTTCGATGGTGTGGGCGGGGACATCGGGACGACGTCGTTCGGTCTGGTGGCGCGTGGCGGCCGCTTTCTGAGCTACGGCCTGGCAAGCGGGTCGTGGGCGCCAGTGTCCGAAAAGGACGCTGCCGACCGCGGCGTGACCGTGCGGACCGGCACGCTGGGCACCCCGGTCCAGATGCGCGGTTTCACCGAGAGCGTACTGGTCGAAGCCGCCGCCGGAAGGGTGAAACCCGTTATCGGGCAACGCTTCCGCCTGGAACAGGCAGCCGAAGCACACCGCGCGATCGAGTCCCGTACGACGGTGGGCAAGACCCTGCTGGTGGTGTGATGTTCGAGGGGCCGTCATTGGCAGCGACGAAAGCTCGTTGCGCGCCAAGGACTTCCGCTATCCCAAGGGCTGAGCCCACGCCGGCTCGCCGACGCGGCTCACGCCGGGGCGGGTCACGCGCATGATCAGCCCGAACTTGTTGTCGTGCTGTTCGATCAGCCAGGTCTGCAGCTTCGGCCACCGCTCGCGGCCCACCGGGTCCCAGCTCGGCACCGCGCAGCGGATGCAGGGGCCCGAGTTGTCCCCGGTGGCGGTGAGTTCGACGTCGCCGATGGTGATCGTCGTGCCCGCGCCCCAGTCCTCCTCGGCGAAGGCGGGCGCGTCGAGCGTCAGGTGCACGTTGGGGCGGAAGCGGTCCAGCTCCACCGGCGCGCTCAGTTCCTGTTCCAGCGCGAGCCGCGACGCCTCGACGGTCACCAGGACGGTGGGCCCGCGGTCCTGCATGCCGTCGGCCGCGCGCAGTTCCAGCGGTATCCCGAACGACTCGGTCAGCGCGCCGGGCAACTCCGGATCGGCCCACGCCCACGTCGCCCCGTCCGGGCCGCGCAGTGTCGGCGGGGCCGCGTAGTCGACTTCGGCGCCGTCGTAGGAACTGCTCCACGCCAGCATTCCCGGGTTCTGCCGGACGGTCACGACCTTGCCCTTGCGCTTCTCCCGCAGGTCGATGAGTGCGAAGGCCCGGTCACCCGCCATCCCGCGATCGTCGAACCGCGCCGCCGCCACGCGCTCGCCCCGCAGCGACTTCACCGGCCAGCGATGTAGTCCGGCCACCGTCCCCTGAAACATCCTGCAATGCTAACCGCGCTCACGACCACCGGAGCGCGACGAGCTGTGTGATCAGGGCCAACCGGACATCCGGATCGTCCAGATCGAGTGGCACGAGTTCCAGCAAACGCCGCATCCGGTAGCGAAACGTGTTCGGGTGGATCCGCAGGGCCTTCGCCGCCGCGCGTGGGTCGCCGGGGAAACGCAGCCACTCGTACAGCGTGTCGACGTAGCCGGTGCGGTTGGCCTGGTCGTACGCGCGCAGGCGTTCCAGCGGCCCCAGCTCCGTAACCCTCGCCGGCCCCGCCGCCGTCGCCGCCCGGTGCAGCACCAGCGCGGTCCACAGATCATCGAAACTACCGACGTGCCCCGGCAGCAGACCCGCCCGCAGCAGGCCCAGCGTTTCCTCCGCCTGCGATCGCGACCGCGCGAGTTCCGCGATCTCCACCGGCGAACCCGCCGCGACCCGGGGCCGCGACTTCTCCTTCAGCTCGCCCAGCGCGGCGCGCAGCTCCGTCCACGAACCCGGACCGGGTCGCTCCGGCACCACCGCGTACAGCGTCGCGCCGAGTTCCGTTACGACCGGGCGCCGCCCGATGCCCTGGGAAATGCGCTCCAGCAAAGCCAAGCGCATGCCCTCGGCGTCCGGGGTGTCGCTGCCTGGCGTGTCGATGACGACCACCCGATGCGGCTCGTCGCTCAGCTCCAGCTCCGCGATCGCCTTGCGTGGCCCGACTTTCCCTTCCAGCACGGCACGCAACAGCTCGGCCGAGGCGCGCCGCCGGGCATCCGCGTGCGCACGCCGCCGTAACAGGTGCAGCGCGACCACGGGCGCGGTGTCGGCGAAGGCGCCGGCCCGCTCCTCGGACACCGGCCCGGTGACCACCGCCCACATCGAGCCCAGCAGCTCGCCACCCATCCGGATCGGCACGATCAGCCGCGGCAGCGTGCCATCCCGTTGCGCGGGCACGAAAATTGTCTGCCGTCCGCGCGTGAGATCTCGGAACACGCCGCGTGAACGGAACTTCGCGAGCACGTCGTCCGGGATCCGGCGGCCCATGATCGTGGACACCCGTGCCGGGTCGGTGAGGTCCTGCCGCGCGGAGTAGGCGAGGACGCGTGAGTTCGTGTCCTCGATCGTGACCGGCGCATCGACCACCGACGCGACCGCGTCCGCGAGCCGGAACAGGTCACCGGACCCCTGTTCGTCCTCCTCGATGGTGTCCTCGGCGGCGTCGAGCACCGTGCGCAGCAGCCACACCAGCTGCGCCCACGCGGTGGCCGGGCGCACCTCGACCAGCGCGATCCCGGCCGAGCGGGCCGCCCGCCGTACCGCGGTCTTCTGCGTCAGCGGAGGTTTCAGCAGCACGGCCGCCGCCTCACGCTCGGCGCTGTGCCGCACGAGCGCGACGGCCTCGTCCGCGTCCGCGGCGGACACGCCGAGTACGAGGTCACCGGCGGCGATCTGCGTCCCGCTGCCCGGCTCGGCGATCACCACGTCGGAGGCCGCGGGGCACTCCTCGGGAACCGACACGGCATGCAGCAGCGTCGGCCCGACGCGGTCGACGACGCTGCGAACGGACACCATTGCCGCAGCATACGGCGGTCCCGGGTGGGACAGCTGGTCGAGCAGGCCTGGACGATTCCACAGTGGACTGGCCGGCACAGATCAGTCGGATGACTAAGTATCTTAGTTTCCGAGAGACTTGCTTGACAAGCGATACCAGGGGTTGGGAGTGGCTAGCATCGGAGGGGTGCGCCCGGTCAAGGTGGCGCTGTGACGTCAGCGCCCGATCTCCCGCCCGTCACCGGCGCCTGGCTGGCCGGTGATCCGCCCGGGCGCCGTCGGTGGGTGCGGTCCTCGCTCCGGCTCGAAGCCGGGCAGGTGCTGGATTTCGAGCTGGCCTACGAGACGTGGGGCACGCTCGCGCCGGACGGTTCGAACGCGGTACTGGTCGAGCACGCGCTGACCGGGGACAGCCACGCGGCCGGCGAGGCCGGGCCGGGACATCCGACGGCCGGCTGGTGGGACGGCCTGATCGGCCCGGGGCGCGCGCTGGACACGGACGACTTGTTCGTCGTGGTGCCGAACGTGCTGGGCGGCTGCCAGGGTTCGACGGGCCCGTCATCGTCGGCGCCGGACGGAAAACCGTGGGGGAGCCGGTTCCCGGCGGTCACCGTGCGGGACCAGGTGCTCTCCGAGGCGGTACTCGCCGACGCGCTCGGGATCGAGCGGTGGGCGATGGTGCTGGGCGGGTCGATGGGCGGTATGCGTGCCCTCGAATGGGCGGTTTCGCTGCCAGCCAGGGTGGAGTCGCTGCTCGTCCTGGCCGCGCCGGCGGCGTCCTCCGCCGACCAGATCGCCTGGGCGTCGCCGCAGTTGAACGCGATCCGCGCCGACCCGGGCTGGCGCGGCGGCGACTACTACGACGCTCCGCCGGGCACGGGCCCGCACGCGGGTCTCGGTGTGGCGCGGCGGATCGCGCACGTCACGTACCGGGGTGAGACGGAGCTGGTGCGGCGCTTCGGCCGCCGTCCGCAGGGGGACGGGCGGTTCGCGGTGGAGTCCTATTTGGACCACCACGCCGCGAAGCTCGTGCGCCGCTTCGACGCCAACAGCTACCTGCTGCTGACCGAGTCGATGAACTCGCACGACGTGGGCCGGGACCGTGGCGGGATCGGCGCGGCGCTGTCCAGGGTGACGGCGAGGACGATCGTGGCGGGCGTGGACAGCGACCGGCTCTATCCGCTCTACCAGTCGCGCGATCTGGCGGCGGGCATTCCGACCGCGGGCGAGGCGGCGGTGATCTCCTCGCCGTACGGGCATGATTCGTTCCTGATCGAGACACCGCAGGTGGCGGCGCTGATCAAGGCGCTGCTGGGATAGCGGTCCTAATCGGCCAGTGCCTCATACACCCAGTCCGTGACCGGAAGATCCCGTTCGAGGCATTCCGCCGACAGCCGGATGGTCCAGCGCAAAGCCTGCAGCACCAGGCTGTCCACCTCGGCGGGCGCGGCGCTGGCCAGCGCGATCTCCACCTGCTCCTCCGCGGCCTCGGTGTTGCCGTGCACCTCGGCGAGCAGGGTGCGGACGGCGGTGCGCACGGGCGGGTCGGCCTCGTCGATCGGGACCTCCTCGCCCGCCTCGTCGAAGACCTGGACCTTCACCGGGGCGCTGCCGCCGTCGCCGAGCACCGACACCATCGTGCTGCACTCGCTGAACAGCAGCAGCATCAGCTCACGCATCTCGGCCGTGCGGTCCGGCTCCTCCGTGGCCGACGGCGCCACCTGATCGAGCGCCTCGTCGTCACTGCCGAGCCGCATCGCGACGAGAGCGCGCTGCGCCTTCATCACGAGGTTCTGCTGCTCGTCGCTCACCCGTCCCATCCAACACCACGCGCCCGGAGTTTGGGGCTACCCCAATGAGTGGAGGGCCCCCAACGCGAGCCGCCGCAACAGATCGGCGAGTTCGGTGTCATCCAGATAGCGGTTGTACGGCGTCGAGTTGATCAACCCGAACACGGCGTGTGCCGCCGAGCGTGCCTCCCGCTCGCTGACGCCGGCGACCGCGTCCCGGATCGCGCGCACCCACACCTCGACGTAGCGGCGCTGCAGCGCGCGGACCTGCTTGCGGTCCACATCGGTCAGGTTCGCGAGGTTGCGCTCCTGCACGGTGATCAGCGAGGGCTGGGTCAGCGCGAAGTTGACGTGGAAGTCGACCAGCTCGGCGAGTACCAGCTCCGGGTCCTCGGTGGCGTCCGCGCGTGCCGTGCCGCCGTCGAGCAGGTAGTGGCTGATCGAGTTCAGCATCTCCCCGAGCATGGCGTCCTTGCTGCGGAAATGCCGGTACAGCGCGGGTCCGGAGATGCCGACGGCCGCCCCGATGTCGTCGATTCCGACGCCGTGGAAGCCGTGCCGGGCGAACAGTTCGGCGGCCGCCGCCAGTATCTGCTCGCGACGGCTCGCTTTCTCGCCGTTCATGAGCGGAGTAGGGCTTGCCACGCCGCACATGCTAGCCCGTCAGGTTAGCGACCGCTAACGTTTGCCAACTTGCCTACCAAATATGGGTCCGAGTCGGAAAGAACCCTGGTACTGATCTATGTGGTTGGTCACAAACGAAAGGGGTTCCCCGGTGCTGAGAACGCTGTCCGTCCTCGTCGTCGCCGCGCTGGTGACGCTGGGGCTCACCACCTCCGCGCAAGCGGCGACCGTCAGCTACGTCGCGCTCGGCGATTCCTACTCCTCCGGAGTCGGTGCCGGCTCCTACCTCGACGACAGCGCCTGCAAACGCAGCGCCAACGCCTACCCCTACCTCTACGCGAGCAAGTCCGGCGCGTCGCTGAGCTTCCAGGCGTGCTCGGGTGCCAAGACCACGGACGTGCTCAACAGCCAGGTCGGCGCGCTGAGTTCGAGCACGGATCTGGTATCGATCAGCGTCGGCGGCAACGACGCCGGGTTCTCCGGGGTCATGCAGGACTGCATCCTCCAGGGCGACTCCGGCTGCAAGACCGCGATCGACAACGCGGTGAACTTCGTGGAGAACTCGCTGCCCGCGCTGCTGGACAAGGTGTACGACGCGATCCAGAGCAAGGCACCGAACGCCGAGGTCGTCGTGCTCGGTTACCCGCACTTCTACAAGATCGGCGGCTCGTGCTCGGTCGGTCTGTCCGATACCTCGCGTGGCTACATCAACGGCGGGGCGGACGCGCTCGACACGGTGATCGAGAAGCAGGCCAGGAACGCGGGCTTCGCGTTCGCCGACGTGCGTTCGGCCTTCACCGGGCACGAGATCTGCTCGGGTTCGGCCTGGCTGCACAGTGTCACCTGGCCGGTGGACGAGTCCTACCACCCGACGGCGACGGGCCAGGCCAGCGGCTACTACCCGGTCTTCACCGCAGCCTTCTGATCCCCGGCCAGGGCGCACGGAAGGGCAACTCGGGCGCGCGGAAGGCTCGACTCGGCCGCTCGGAAGGCTCGACTCGGGCGCGCGGAAGGCTCGACTCGGCCGCTCGGAAGCCTCGACTCGGCCGCTCGGAAGGCTCGACTCGCGGTGACTTCGCGCGGAAGGCCCAACTCGGGCGCGCGGAGGGGGCGACTCG
>Ga0164243_10006304_pt1 | contig 17987 bp, 18 predicted proteins | sample OricompcompostOP_FD_108781 | JGI IMG/M metagenome (GOLD analysis project Ga0164243, IMG submission 108781) | Organic Plus compost microbial communities from Emeryville, California, USA - Original compost - Organic plus compost (OP) | ecosystem: Engineered > Solid waste > Mixed feedstock >... | reverse complement strand
CCGGGACCGCGCGCCTCGGGGCGCTGGCCGGTGCGCCGCCGTAGCTTCGCCTCCTTGTGCTCCACGCGCCGGCGCTGCCGGGGCGTGAGCCGCGGACGGCCGCTCTGCTGCTGGTAGTTCTCGATCCGCCGGTCGCTCGGCACGATGCTCACAACGGGCTCCCTTCGATCGACTTGACGGTGAGCGGCAGGTCGCGCAGCGCCGGCACCTCCTGCCGCTGCGGCTCCCGGGTCAGCGTCGCGGTGCCCCGGTCCGCCCGTACGTCAAGGTAGGGCGGCCGGTCGCCGGCGGCCTGACCGGCCATCGCCACGGCGACCGGGGCGCGGCACTGCCGGTCCGGCCGCACCTGGATGGTCTGCCCCGGGCGGACCAGGTACGAGCCGCGGTTGACCCTGCCCCCGTCGACCGTGAACGTGTTGTGCGCGACGAGGTCCCGGGCCTCGTTGATCGAGCGGGCGAAGCCGGCCCGGTGCACCAGCGCGTCCATCCGCTGCTCCAGTCGGCCGGCCAGGTTCTCCGCCGAGTCGCCGGGCTGGCTGACGGCCGCCACCAGGGCCCGGGCCAGCTGCCGGTCCCGCAACTCGTAGCGGGCGCGCACCTGGTGCCGCGCGATGTCGTCCAGCCAGGGTCCCCCGGGGGCCGGCCGCGGCCCGCCGCGTACGCCCACCGGATGCCGTTGCCGGCGCATGCGGTAGCCGTACGCGGGGTGGATCGGGACGACGTCCTCGGGCGCGGGACGTACGGTGGTCCGGACCGCCATGTCGCTTCCTCCCTCGGCTCTCGCGGTCCCCCCACCCTCCCGCCCGGCCGGGTGAGGCGACCCCACCCGGCCGGGGTGAGCCGAGGGTCAGCTGCCGGGCCTCGGGAAGGCGACCGGGCTGCGGTGCCCGTCCCGGTCCACGGCGCGTACGCCGAAGAAGACGTTGTCCTTGGACAGGTCGATGGTCACCTGGGTCACGTCACCCACGGGGATCACCTTCTGCCACTCCGCGGCGGTGGTCTCCCGCCAGACCACCTCGTACCCGGCCAGGTCGGGTTCGTCGCCGCGCCGCCAGCGCAGCGTGGTGTTGTTGGTGAGGTCGCTGGTGACGATGACGACCCCCTTCGGCGTGCCGGGCGCCTGCGCGAGCGACCACAGCGCCGCGCCGTTCACCCGGGCCACCCGCGTGATGTACCCGAAGTCGCAGAACTCCGGCAGGTCGCCGTACTGCCGCCCGTCGACGACCCGCACGTCCTGGTGCTGGTGGGCGAAGTCCTCGTTCGGCTCGGTGAACCGGCCCGCCGGCCAGCCCTGCTCCAGGAACGAGATGTGGTCGCTGCCGCGCAGGTAGCGGTCCCGCCGGTAGATCACCCGGACCCGCATGCCGGTCGCGCCGTTCTCGGCGACGTCCTTCACGAACCGGGCGAGCTGACGCGACGGCGAGTCGTTCTCGCCGCCGACGGACCGGCGGGTGTTCGCCTCGGCGGGCGTCTCGGCGGTCGGCACGCCCTCGGCGAAGAGCCGCACCGTGCGCGGGTCGCGGGTGCCGTCGTCGGCCGTGCTGCTGCCCACGATGTCGTCGCTGAACATCCCCTGCACGTCGGCGCCGGCCGCCTTGAGCTGCTGGGCGAGGTGGGCGGAGCCGTAGAGGCCCTGCTCCTCGCCGGCCACGGCGGCGAAGACGATGGTCGCCGCGGTGCGGCGGGTGGCCATCAGCCGGGCCAGCTCCATCACGAGGGCCACCCCGGAGGCGTCGTCGTCGGCGCCCGGCGCGTCGCTCACCGCGTCCATCACGTCCGAGGCGCGCGAGTCGTAGTGGCCGGTCACCACGTACGTCCGGTTCGGCGACGTCTCCCCGCGCAGGGTCGCCACGACGTTGGTGATCCGGGTCGGCACCGGGATGCGGGAGGCGGGTTGCTGGACGTACGACTGGAGCTCCACGGTCATCCGCCCGCCGGAGGCCGCGGCGTACTCCCGCATCCGGTCGTAGATCCAGTCCCGCGCGGCGCCGATGCCGCGCTCGGGGTCGTCCTGGGCGGAGAGGGTGTGCCGGGTTCCGAAGGCGGCCAGCCTCCGGACGATCGCCTCGATCCGATCCTGGTCGACGGCGCGGAGCAGGTCGCGTAGCTCACGGTCCGGCGGTTGCGGCCGCACCGGGTGACCGGGGCCCGGCGGGGCACCGCCGCCGGACGCGGCGGCCGGGTCGGCCAGCGCCGGTACGGCAACGGTGGCGGCCGTGGCGGCGGTGGCGGCGGTCAGGAAGGTGCGGCGGGTGGGCCTCGTGGGCGGCCGGCCGCTGTCGTCAGTTCCCATGACGGCATCCTCGCCATCGACGACCGTGTCTGTCTACATCGTTCGGCGTGGATGTTCCACGACCTTTCACCCGGGTCGGGTGATGACGCCCGGACCGGCGCCTTCCTACGGTGAGGGCATGACCTCCGTACGCCCGACGCCCGCGGATCCCACGCCGGGACTGGTCGCCGCCCGGGAGGCCGGTGACCAGCGGGCCCTGCCGCCGGAGCTCGGACCCGACTCGATGGCGGTCCTGAGCGGCCCCACCTTCATGTACGCCGACCGGTGCGGGGACGTGCCACCCGGAAGCATCGGCGGCCTCGTGCACCTGGACACCCGGCTGGTCAGCGAGTGGGTGCTCTCGATCAACGGCTCGCGGTTGCTGGCGCTGCGCGCGGGGACGCTCGAGCACTACGCGGCGGAGTACGTGCTCACCGTCCCCGAGGCGTGCGGCCTGCCCGCGGACAGCCTGGGCATCCGCCGGCAACGCTACGTGGCCGACGGCTTTCACGAGCGGGTGAGCCTGGTGTCGTTCCGGCCGGAGCAGGTCCGCTTCGAGCTGCGGCTCGCCGTGAACGCCGACTTCGCCGACCTGTTCGAGGTGAAGTCGGGGGTCCGGGACCGCTCGGCGCAGATCACCCGCGACCACTGTCCGGACGGCGCGGGGCTCTGCTTCTCCTACGCCGCCGACGGGTTCTCCGCCGAGACCCGGGTCCGCTCCTCCGTGCCCGCCGACCGGGTCGAGGGCGACCAGCTGGTCTGGGAGATCGAGCTGTCCTCACGCCAGGAGTGGGAGGTGGACCTGCACGTGCCCCTTCCACCCGGGATGGGCGTGGTGGAACCGATCCGGGGGGACATCGCCGACGTCTTCCACCGGCGGGTCGAGGATCCGCTGCGCCGCTGGGCGGAGGAGCGGGCCGTCCTGCGCAGTGACCATCAGGGGCTGGAGCGCACCGTCCGGCAGTCACGGGACGACCTCGCGGCCCTGCGGCTGGACCTGGAGGTGAAGGGGCAGCGCATCCTGCTGCCCGGCGCCGGGCTGCCCTGGTTCCTCACCGTCTTCGGCCGGGACACGCTGATCACCGCGTACCAGACGCTCGTGGGCGGGCCGATGCTGGCTCACGGCGCCCTGCTCGCGCTGGCCCGCCTCCAGGGTCGGCGCTGCGACGACTTCACCGACGAGGAGCCCGGCAAGATCCTGCACGAGGTGCGCAGCGGCGAGTTGACCCGGACCGGGGTGAAGCCCTACACGCCGTACTACGGCACCGCCGACACCACCCAGCTCTGGCTGATCCTGCTCTCCGAGTACTGGCGCTGGACCCACGACGAGGAGACGGTCCAGTTCCTGCGGGACAACGCGATCGCGGCGTTGCACTGGATCGACAACTACGGCGACCGGGACGGGGACGGCTACGTGGAGTACGCCACCCGGTCCCCGGAAGGGCTGGGCAACCAGTGCTGGCGCGACTCCCCGGACGGCGTCTGCTTCGCCGACGGGCGGATCCCCGTGCTCCCGATCGCCACCAGCGACCTCCAGGGCTACACGTACGACGCGAAGCTGCGTCTGGCCGAACTGGCCGACGGGCCGCTCGCCGACCCGGGGCTCGCCCGGCGGTTGCGCGCCGACGCGGCCGCCCTCTACCAGCGGTTCAACCGGGACTTCTGGATCGAGGAGCGGGGCGGCTACTACGCCGTCGGCCTGGACGGCGACAAGACCCCGATCGACTCCATCACCTCGAACATGGGGCACCTGCTGTGGAGCGGGATCGTGCCGCGGGAGCGGGCCGACACCGTGGTACGGCAGCTCATGGCGGAGGACATGTTCTCCGGGTGGGGCATCCGCACCCTGTCCCGCGCCGAGCGGCGGTACAACGCCATCGGCTACCACCTGGGCACGGTCTGGCCGCACGACAACTCCATCGCGGTGCTCGGTCTGACCCGCTACGGCTACCGCACCGAGGCGAACCGGATCAGTTTGGCGCTGCTGGAGGCCGCCGAGCACTTCGACTATCGGCTGCCGGAGGCGCTGACCGGGTTCCAGCGGGAGCGGATCATCTTCCCGGTGCCCTACCCGACGGCGTGCAGCCCGCAGGCCTGGGCCACCGGCACCCCGCTGGCGCTGGTCCGGTCGATGGTGGGGATCGAGCCCGTCGACGGAAAGCTGGTCGTCGACCCGGACATTCCGGCCGAGCTGGGCCGGATCACCGCCGACCGGATCCGCGCCTTCGGCAAGCTGTGGGAGATCGAGGCGGTCGGCACCAGCGGGCACGTCCGGCTCGCCTCCGGCTGAGGCGCACGTTTGTCCGGCCGCTGCCCGGGAACCGGGGCGGAATGACGAAGCCTCGTGTGGTGATCGTGGGGGCCGGGTTCGCCGGTTACCACGCGGCGAAGACGTTGAGCCGGCTGGCCGGCGACCGGGCCGAGATCGTGGTGCTCAACTCGACCGACTACTTCCTCTACCTGCCGCTGCTGCCCGAGGTGGCGGCCGGGGTGGTGGAGCCCACCCGGATCGCGGTGCCGCTCGCCGGCACGCTGCGAGGCGTACGGGTGGTCATCGGCGAGGCCGACGAGGTGGACCTGCAGAACCGGTGGGTGGGCTTCACCCAGCCGGAGGGGGACCGCAACCGCCTCGCGTACGACCGGCTGGTGCTCGCCGTCGGCAGCGTCAACAAGCTTCTGCCGATCCCCGGCGTGACCGAGTACGCCCACGGGTTCCGCGGCCTGCCCGAGGCGCTCTACCTGCACGACCACGTGGTGCGGCAGATCGAGCTGGCCGAGCAGGCCGAGGACCCGGCCGAGCAGCAGGCGCGCGCCACGTTCGTGGTGGTGGGCGCCGGCTACACGGGCACGGAGGTGGCCGCGCACGGTCAGCTCTTCACCGACGCGCTGCACGCCCAACGGCCGCGGCTGACCGTCCGCCCACGGTGGATGCTGCTCGACATCGCGCCGCGCGTGCTGCCCGAACTCGACAAGCGGATGTCGGAGACCGCGCAGCGGGTCCTCCAGCGGCGCGGCGTCGACGTGCGGATGGGCACCTCGGTGGCCGAGGCGACCGCCGACGGGGTGAAGCTCACCGACGGCGAGTACGTGCCGACCTGTTCGCTGGTCTGGTGCGTCGGTGTGCGCCCCGACCCGTTCGTCGAGGAACTGGGCCTGCGGACCGAGCGGGGACGGCTCGTCGTCGACGAGTACCTGAACGTCCCCGGGTTCCCGGAGGTGTTCGCCTGTGGCGACGCGGCGGCCGTGCCCGACCTGACGCGGCCCGGTCAGATCTGCGCGATGACCGCACAGCACGCGCAGCGCCAGGGGAAGCTCGCGGCCCACAACATCGCGGCGTCGTACGGCCACGGCCGCCGCCGGCCGTACCGGCACCACGACCTCGGTTGGGTGGTCGACCTCGGCGGCAAGGACGCGGCGGCCAACCCGTTGAAGCTCAACATGGCGGGGCTGCCGGCGAAGGCGGTCACCCGGGGCTACCACCTGCTGGCCATGCCGGCCAACCGGACCCGGATCAGCGCCGACTGGCTGCTCGACGCGACGCTGCCCCGGCCGGCGGTGCAGCTCGGGCTGGTGCCGGCGAACGCCGTGCCGCTGGAGAGCGCCGCGCCGGAGATGCCCGTCCGCGTCCGCTGACGTTCTGAGGGGAGTGGCCGTTCCGGCGGCCACTCCCGTCGCGTCCGCCGGCCGCCAGGCGTCCGCCGCCCCCGGCGCCGGTCAGCAGCCGGCGGCCGTCGGGACGTCCGCCCCCGGGCCCCGGTCCGGCCGCCGTCAGCCGGCCGGCGGTGGCGGTGGGCGACGGAACGGGGCGTACTCGCGGAGCAGGACCTGCACGATGCCGGCGGCGGGGATCGCCAGCAGGGCGCCCACCAGGCCGGCGAGTTCCGCGGCGAGCAGCAGGCTGACCAGCACGGTCAGCGGGTTCAACCGGACCGCGCGGGACAGGATGACCGGCCACAGCAGGTGGTTCTCCACCTGCTGGTAGATCACGAAGAAGACCAGCACGACGATGCCGGCGGTGGGGGAGTGCACGAACGCCGCCAGGGCCGCGATGATGGTGCCGAGCGTGGCGCCCACGAGCGGGATCAGGTCGGCGATGGCCACCAGCAGGGCGATCACCGCGGCGAACGGCACGCCGGTCAGCAGCAGCACCAGGAACGTCAGCAGCCCGCAGATCAGGCTGATGAGCAGGTTGCCGGTGAGGTAGCCGTTGACCGTGCGGGAGACCTCCCGACCGATCCGCTGCCACCGGGCGGCCCGCGCCTCTCCGGCCGCCGCCATCACCGACCCGGTGATCCGGGGGGCCTCCAGCACCATGAGGTACGACAGCACGATGACGGTGATGAGGCCGATGACGCCCTCCGCCACGCTCCGCAGGACGCCGACCGCGGGCTGGCGCAGCCGCTCGGCGTACCGGGCGATCTCGTCGGAGTGCCCGGCCAGGAAGTTCCGGGCGCCGACGCGGTCCAGCAGCCGTCCCACCGGGCCCTGGCCCGCCCGGGCCTCCCGCAGCATCTCGGGGGCGCGCTGGGCGAACCGGGTGACGTCGTCGACGAGCGGGACGACGATCAGCGCGGCGAGCGCGGCGAGCACGACGAAGGCGACCACGAAGACCAGCAGCGTGGCCAGGGCGCGCCGGTGGACCAGCCGCCGTTGCAGCCGGTCGACCAGGGGTTTGAGCGCCACCGCGAAGAACGCCGCGACCAGGCCCCAGATCAGCACCCGGCGGGTGGCGTAGACCAGCCCCAGCGCGAGCACGGTGGCCAGCAGCAGCCCGATGACGATCAACGCCCGGCGGGCGGTCCTCCGGTCGTCGTCGGCGTCGTTCATCCGGCGCGGCTACCCGGGCGGGACGCCCGGAAACCCGCTGGGGGCGAGGTTCAGTCGCGGGTGTCCGCGTCCGTGGTGGGCAGGGCGCCGGCCACGAACGTGTCCAGGGCCGTGCCGTGCAGCACGACACCGGGCAGTGGGTCCCGGACCGCCGCGGTGACCAGCCGCGCCACCGGCAGCCGGCCGGGCGTCGGGGCGGCGGCGAGCACGAGGTTGCCGTACCGCCGGCCGCGCAGCATCCGCCGGTCGGCGAGCAGGCACACGTCGGCGAAGACCTCGCGCAGCGTGGCGACCTGCACCCGGGTCGCCACCAGGGGCGGCAGGTCGGTGAGGTTGACCAGGTAGATGCCGTCGGGTCGCAGGGTCGCGGCCACCTCGGCGGCGAACTCCACCGTCCGCACGTGCCGCGGCATCCGCGCCGCGCGGTAGATGTCGGCGAGCACGAGGTCGTACGTGGCCGGCGGCGCGTCGGCGACCGCGTCGCGGGCGTCGCCGACCTGGATGCGCACGTCGGGCGGCAGCGGGGGCAGTTTCCGGGTGACCAGCTCCACCACCGCGGGCTCGCGCTCGATCACCAGTTGGCGCGACCCGGGCCGGGTGGCGGCCAGGTACCGGGGGAGGGTGAGCGCGCCGCCGCCCAGGTGCAGCACGGACAGGGCCGCGCCCCGGGGTGCGGCGGCGTCGGCCACGGCGGCCATCCGGCGGACGTACTCGAAGTGCAGGTAGCGGGGGTCGGCGACGTCGACGTACGACTGCTCGACCCCGGCGGCGAGCAGGAGACGACCGGTGCGCCGTACCGGGTCGGCGACCAGCTCCAGCCGGTCGGCCGCGTGGTCCATGCCCGGCACGCTAGCCGATCCCGCGCCGGCCGCCCGCCGGGGGCTCCGGCCCCACGGCGGGCCCGGGGGGTGACCGGCGGGCCGCGTCGGCCCGCCGGTCCCGCCGTCAGCCGGCGTTGATCCCGGCGCCCGCCTCGTCGATGGCGGCGTCGATGCTCCGGGCGAGATCCACGTCGGCGGCGGTCACCGCGCCGGCCTGCCGGGACCGGACGGTCAGCACGGCCGCCGTCGGACCGGGCCGGGAGATCGTCGGCGCCCGTCCGGTCTCCTGCCGCAGCCGTTCGAGGCGGTCCAGCACGCGGTCGAGGTTGTCCGCGGGCAGCGCCACCACCCGGTGCAGCGCGCCGCCGTCACCGGACCAGTACGGCAGGTCGGCCAGCGCCGCGGCGCGGTCCGCCTCGCTGAGCGGCGGCGTCGAGGTGTCGGCCCCGACCACGCCGCCGCCGGCCGGCGGCGGTTCCAGGAGCTCCCGCAGGCTGTCCGGCACGTGCAGCGACTCGACGAGGTCGCCGTCGGCGTCGGCGAGCGCGGCCAGCGTCGCCTGGGCCTGGTACCGGGCCTGCTCCGGGCTGTTGCCGCTGATCCGCCCCACCTCGGCGAGGAAGCCGGGCAGGTCGCGGCGGCGCGGGATGCCGCCCACCGGGAGCACGTCGTGCAGGGACCTCGGCACGGCGGCGAGCAGGCGCTGCCGTTCGGCCTCGTCCAGGGCGAAGGCCAGCACCAGCACCGTGGCCTCGGCTCCGACCTTGGCCGTGCGGAAGTCGACGCCGGCGCGGCGGCGGACGCCGTCGACGAGGTCGTGGTAGCCCACGGTCGTCGTGCCGCCCGCGTTCACGTCCGGCGCCGCCCGCGGCCGGGGGTTCTCCGGCGCGCCGGCCGGCGGCGGGGCCGGCCCGCCGCGCGTGGCGTCCGGTTTGTGCCGGCTGCCCGCCGGCGGCGGTCCGGCGCGCTTGGCCCGGTCGAGGTGGGTGAGCTGCTTGGAAGCGCTCAGGCTGGCGCCCGTCTCGCTCGGCTGCCGGCCCCGCTCCCGAGCCTGCCGGGCGAGCGCCCGGCGACGTTGGTTGTCGCCCTCCATCTGCTTGCGCATCTGGCACCCCTTCCGCTGGGGATCGTGGTTCCGCCGGTCGCCTTCCCGGCGTCGCCGACCACGAAACGGACGCCGGGGGCCCGGCGCGGGCCGCCTCGGCGGCGGCTTCATCCGCCGGGGGTGAGGGACGCTCACCCGTCCCGGCCACAGGATCGGATCAGGACCGGAGTTCTTCCGAGGTACGCGGAAGGGAAGGTCGTCATGAAGCGGATCGTCGAGATCGTCCCGGCACGGCCGGGCTGGTACGCCCGCTGGCGGATCTCACCCGGAACCACCCGCTGTTACCCGGTGAGCCTGTGGGCCCTGCTGGAGGAGGCCGACGGCACGGGCCGGGAGGTCATCGGCGTCGACTGCATCGGCCAGTGGCCCGGTGCGGACGACAACGAGGCCGGTGGGGAGTTCGTCCGGTACCTGTTCCAGACGCCGGACACCGGCCCTCCCGAGGACGCGGAGCCACCGCCCTCGGCGGGCGAGCAGCGCGGCGACGGGCCACGGCTCCAGCCGGTGACGGCCACCTAGACCATCCTCCGGGCCCCTGACCCCCGGTCCCAGGGTCGGGGGCCACCCCGCGCGCCGGGCCGCCCCACATCGGGGCGGCCCGCGCCGGGGCTCATCCGCAGGCCCGGCGACACGGTCGGCGATGTCCGGGCACGGCCCGCCGACGGTCACCGGCCGGGCGGATCGCCGGTACGGGACCCGTCCTGGCGGCGGCCCCGTACGGTCAGGCGCTCGGCGTGGGCCGGGCGGTCTCCGGGCGGACCGGCGGCGACGGGCGGGCGAGCAGGCCGGTCACCCCGGTCATGTCGAGGATCGCGCGGAGGAAGCGGGGGACCTGCCGCAGTTCGAGCGCGGTGCCCCGGTCCTCGCCCTCGCGCCACGCGTGCACGATCACGGCGAGGCCCGTGCTGTCGATGAAGAGCAGGTCGGCGAAGTCCAGGGCCACGACCGGCGGGGCCGTGGCGAGCAGCCGGTCGATCTCCTCGCGGAGCGGTGCCGCCGTCGCGTACGCCAGGTCTCCGGCCACCCGGACGAGCGGCGCCGCCGGGTCCGAGCGGTCGACGGACAGGCGGAGCGGGGTCGTCTCGGATGTCCGCCCGTGGGACAGCACGGTCACGCCTTTCCACAGCCCGCCGGTCGGCCCGGGTCGGGGGGATCGTAACAACCGGAGGCGCGGCCCGCCCGGCGCCGACCGGCGGGTTCACCAGCGCGTGGGGTGGCGACGCGGTCGGGCGTAGGGTGGGTGCAGGGATCCGACCCTGGAGCCCGGTCCCGTGACCTGCGGGACGACGAGGAGTGGGGCTCACCCGGTGGCTGTTGCCGACGTCAGGAACGGGGATCCGGGCGACGGGCGGAGCACGCGCCGGGGCGGCGCCCGAGCGTCCGGCGCTCCCTCCGCCACGGGCGTTCCCTCCCAGCCCGGCGGTGGCCGTCCGCCCGTGGCCCCCGACTGGTCCGAGGTGGTCCCGCATGTGCGCGAGGGCCTCGTCGTGTGCGACGCCGGCGGCGTCGTGCGGCACGTCAACCCGGTGGCCGCACGCCTGCTGCCCGAACTCGTCCCCGGTACGCCCCTCGCGGCCGGCGTGCCGGCAATCACCACGGACCCGGCCGGTTTCGGGCACCGGTCGCGCCGGCTGACCGCCCGCCGGGTCGCGCTGTCCGACGGACGCTGCTGCTGGTACGTCGAGGACGTCACGGACCACGTCGACCGCGCCGACGCCCTGCTCGCCGAGCGCGCCCGCGCGTCGTTCCTGGCCGGTGTCGGCACGACGCTCGGCAGCCTGCTCCACCCCGACCGGGCCGCCGCGGCGGTGGTCCGGCTGGCCGTGCCCGTCCTGGCCGACGCGGCGGTGCTGGTGCTCGCACCCCGGGCCGGCCGGGTGCGCTGGTGGCGCGCCGTGCGGTCCGGCGACGAGGCCCCGGCGGTGGACGGCGGCGTGCTGGCCGCCGGTGACCTGCCGCAGGCCGTCGCCGACGCGCTCGGCGGCGTGCGAGCGCACGCGGTGGACTGGCTGTCGGAGCAGGCGACGGGCGCCGGCTGGCTGCCCGGTGCCGCCCCCGGTGGCACCCACGCGCGGCTCGTGCCGCTGCCCGGCGTCGACACCCCGGCCGGCGTCCTGCTCGTCACCCCACCGCCCGGCGGGTCGCCCGACGAGGACGGGACCGAGCTGCTGGACGCGTTCGCCGCCCGGGCGGGTGCCGCGCTGACCGCCGCCGCGCTCTACCGCGACCAGGCCGAGGTCGCCGAGACCCTCCAGAGCAGCCTGCTGCCGGTGGAGCCGCCCGGCGTCCCGGGCATCCAGTGGGGTACGGCGTACCGGCCGGCGCAGGCCGGGCTCCGCATCGGCGGCGACTTCTACGGCGCGCACCCGCTCGCCGACGGGGGCGCGCTCTTCTTCCTCGGCGACGTGTCGGGCAAGGGCGTGGAGGCCGCCGTGTTCACCGGCCAGCTACGGCAGTGCCTGCACGCGCTGCACCGGGTGGAGTCGCGGCCGGGCCCGCTGCTCGCCCTGTTGAACGACACCCTGCTGGAGACCGTCCAGGCGCACGGCCAGGGCCGCTTCGCGACGCTGGTGCTCGGGGTGGCGCGGCCGTGCCGCGACGGGGGCCTCACGCTCACCATGGCCGGCGGGGGGCACCTGCCGCCGCTGGTGCTGCGCGGCGGCGGGGAGGTGGAGACGGTGCCGCTGCGGGGGATGCTCATCGGCGTGGTCGGCGACCCGCGCATCGGGGAGGCGACGGTACGGCTGGCGCCCGGCGAGACGTGCGTGCTCTACAGCGACGGTGTCACCGAGGCGCGCGGCGGTCCCCGGGGTGACCAGCAGTTCGGGGCGCAACGGCTCGTGGACACCCTGACCGGCTGCCACCGGATGCCGGCGCCCGCCCTCGCCGAGCGGATCGCGCAGGTGGCCGGGGACTGGCTGACCCGCGGCGACCACGACGACGTGGCCGTGCTGGCCGTCCGCGCCGTGGGGCCCGGCCGGCACCTGCACGCGGTGCCAGCCCCGGCCGGGCAGCCGGGGACATCCCGGTGACCGCCGCCCGCACGCCGGCCGCCGCGTACGCCGACTACCTGGACCACCTCGCCGAGGCGGACGAGAGCGGCGCCATCGGCGTCGCCCTCGACCTGCTCGACGCCGGCGTGCCGGCCGAACGGGTGCTCCTGGACCTCGTCGCGCCCGCCCAGGAGGACGTGGGGGAGCGGTGGGCGCGCAACGAGTGGAGCGTGGCGCAGGAGCACGCGGCCACCCACGTCAGCGAGCGGGTGGTGGCGGCGCTCGCCGGCCGTACGCGGGCCGCGCCGACCCGCGGCCGGATCGTGGTGGCCTGCATAGACGGGGAGTGGCACGCCCTGCCGCCCCGGCTCGTGGCCGAGGTGCTCCGGCTGCGCGGCTGGCGGGTGACGTTCCTCGGGGCCAGCGTCCCGGCCGCGCACCTCGTGTCGTACCTGCACCGGCACGACGCGCACGCCGTCGCGCTGGCCTGCGCGGTGCCGGTGCGGCTGCCGCAGGCCCACCGCATGGTGGAGGCGTGCCGCCGCGCCGACGTCCCGGTGCTGGTGGGCGGGCGTGGCTTCGGGGCCGACGGCCGGTGGGCAGACCGGCTGGGCATGCTGTGGGCGCCCGACGCGCCGGCCGCGGCCGACCTGGTCGCCGACGCGCGGGCGCTGTCGCGCGTGCCGCCGGCGCGTCTGGACCACCTGGCCGACGACGAGTACGCGGCGCTCGTCGCGCGCCGGGCCGAACTCGTCGACGGTGCCCTGGCTGACCTGCGGGAGCGGGTGCCGGCGACCCGGGCGTACGACCGGGCGCGGCTCGACGCGACGGTGAGCGACCTCGGCCACATCCTGGACTTCCTGGCGGCGGCGCTCTATGTGGACGACGGCTCCCTCTTCACGGAGTTCGTGCGGTGGCTGGTGACCGTCCTGACCAGCCGCGGGGTGCCCGCCGCCGCGCTGGCAGCGACGCTGGAGCACTACGGCGGGGTGCTGCGCGAGTTTCCCCGCGCGGCCGGCTTCCTCGACCGCGGCCGGGCGCTGCTCGCGTCCGCCGCCGAGCCGGTCGGGCGTTGAGGTGGGCGGCGCTGCCGAGCCCGCTGCGTATACTTGCGCCACTGCAAACGTCCCCGACGAGGAGAGCATGGTGCCGTTCACCGTCACGTACGCCGAGCGCGACGGCGGTGGCACGTGCCTGCGCCTCACGGGGGAGCTCGACATGAGCACCGCGGAGGAGTTCAACGCGGCGGTCGACCGCCTGACCGCCGCCGGCGAGCGTCGCCTCCTGGTCGACCTCACCGAGCTGACCTTCTGCGACTCGACCGGCATCGCGGCCTTCCTCCGCGGTGACCACCGCGCCGCCGCCGAGGGCGGGTGGCTGCGGTTGACCGGCGCGTCCGGCGCCGTCGACCGGGTGCTGCGGCTGACCGGCGTCGCCCAGGTGCTCGCCTACGACGCGAGGGCGGGCGACCCGGCGCCGCGAGCCGCTCCCTGATCGGTTAGATTTCCCCGCCGGCACGTGACCGTGATGTCCCGTTCCACCGACCAGAGGCAGGTAGCTCATGGGCGCAGACAGCCCGAACCCGGTCCGCATCCTCGTGGTGGACGACGACCCGGGTGACGTGCTCATGATCGAGGAGGCCCTCCAGGACTCCGAGGTCGAGAAGATCATCGACGTCGTCGGCGACGGGCAGGAGGCCATGGAGTTCCTCCGGCGGGAGGGCCGGCACAGCGACGCCGTCCGGCCGGACGTCATCCTGCTCGACCTCAACATGCCCCGGATGGACGGTCGCCAGGTGCTCGGCGAGGTCAAGCAGGACGAGGACCTGCGGACGATCCCGATCGTCGTGCTGACCACCTCGAACGCCGACACCGACGTGCTGGGCAGCTACACGCTGCAGGCCAACGCGTACGTCACCAAGCCCATCGACCTGGACGACTTCAACGACGTGGTGCACCGCATCGACGAGTTCTTCGGCCGGGTCGTCGTGCTGCCGCGGCGCCGCTGAGCCGGACGCCCGGGGTGGGCGACCGGCCGTGTGCCGGGCGGCCTCTCGGATGCTGAACATTTCTCCCGAACGCCCGCGCCGCCGCCCCTCGCGCCGGAGGATCCAGGTGGGGAAGAGTTTCCAGCTGCCTGGGGGGCGACAGCATGAGGTTCTCGGTGGTCGAGATCGGCTACGACCGGCGGCAGGTCGACTCCTGCCTCGATGAGCTGGGTGTCCGGTTGACCCGGCTCGCGGCGTGGGCGGAGAGCACCGCGGGGACGGGGCGGGAGTGGGACCGGATCCGGCGGGAGGCGGCCGGGCTCTGCGGCCTGCTGCGCCGGTACGACGTGGACGACGCGGCCGTGGTCGGGCGCCACGCCGGTGAGGTGGAACGGGAGGCGGCGGCGATCCTCGCCCGGGCGCGCTTCGAGCTGGACGCGGCGCGCGAGGAGGCCCGGCAGGTGCGCGAGCGGGCGTACGCCGAGGCCGTGCAGGCCCGCCGGGAGTTCGAGGCGGCGTTGCAGGCCCGCCGCCGGCGCGAGGCGCGCGCGGACGAGATCCTCGGCGGCGTGACCGTCGAGCCGGTGCCCGTGGACACCCCGACCGCGGCGGCCGCGACGACCGGGTCGGGGGTGCCGGCGACCCGCGGGGCGGCCGTCGGCGCGGGCGACCCGCCCGGCGGGCGCGACGAGGCCCGGGCGGGCTGACCGGCGCTCAGCTGGTGAGCGCCTCGACGACGGTGGTGGCCCGCTCCTCGTGCTGGGCGTACGCGTCGGGGAACGCGGAGACCTGGACCGTCTGGGCGGCGACCGTGAGGCTCATGTCCTGCCAGCCGGGCACCTCGAGCAGCGCCAGGTAGAACGCCTTCGCGGCGTACGCCGGCCGCATGAGGTCCTGCACCGTGCCCCAGCCGCTGCTGGGCCGCTGCTGGAACAGGCCGACCGAGTCGTGGTCCCAGCCGATGGCCTGGTGGGGGTAGTTCTGCGACTCGGGCAGCACGCCGCTGGCGTAGTTGTAGAGGTTGCTCTCCTGCATGGCGGTCGCCACGGCGATGACCAGGCCCCGCTTGGGGACGTCGAGCTCGCGGCCGACGTCGACGATGATTTTCGCGTTGTCCATCTGCGCCTGCGTGAGTCCGGCGACCGGCCGCGGCTTGCGCGGCTTCGGGGGCTTCTTCGGCGCCTTCTTCTTCGTGGCGGTCGGGCTGGGCGTGGGGCTGGGGCTGGCGCTGGTGGGGGTGGGGGTCGGTGCGGCGGTCCGCTCCAGCGACCGGGAGGCCCGCTGGTCGGCCAGTGCCGCCCGGTCGGCGACGGCCTCCGCCAGCGGCTCCCTCCGCTCGACGGTGTCGTCCCGGGTGCCGGCGTACGCGGCCACACCCAGGCAGCAGGTGACGCCGGCGGCGAGGGCGGCCCGGACGGGCGTCGAGGTCAACAGCCTCCGCCCGCGGCGCGGAGGGGGTTCCGGCGCGCGGTGCCGACCAGTCGTCCGTTCGGTGGATGCCGGGTCGGTGGACCGGGTCGTGGGCTGGGGATCCTGTTGCTTCTGCTCGGAGGGGTCGTCGGGATGCACCCGCCGAGGCTAAAAAGTCGGCGGCCAGAAGCCACCCGCCTGGTTGGTGGCATGCGTCACAATTTGCCACCTTCTACCGGATCATCGGGGGCACCCGACCAGGAAGAGGGTGAAGCGCTCCTGTCCGATATCGCGGATATAGCCGGAACAGGGGGATGACCCGGGCGGATGGGTGATCTTGGTCAGGCGCACCCACGCCGTCCCGCGCCTCGGCCGTACGGCCGATACGACGACCCGCCGTACGGTCACCCGCCGGGTGGGACGGACGCCCCATCGGGCGGCGTCCCCCGGACCCGGCACTCCCGGCACGCCGGCCCGGTACCCCGCCGGCTGGGCACCACGCCGGTCCCGGCCGGCGTCAGCGCCGGACGTTCTCCGCGCCGGTCTTCCCGGCCGCGTCAGCGCCGGCCGTTCTCCGCCGGCGTGACCGTGAGCCGGTGCCGGCTGTTGTCGCCGCTGGAGAACGGCCAGAGTCGGTCGGCGTGTTCGACCAGGTCGGCCAGCTGCTGCCGGGTCAGCCCGGCGGACGCGATCGAGGCGTGCACGTCGGCCCGGTAGCGCCCGTCGGCGTCGCGCCCGAGCTTCGCCTCGGCCCGCACCTTGACGGTGTGCGCCTCGTCGGTGATCCGACCCGCCGCCTCGACGGCCGCGTGGTGCAGGCAGGACGCGAACGCCGCGGCCAGCAGCTGCTCCGGGCGCAGGCCCGTGCAGTGCGCCGCGAGCGGGGACGCCAGCGAGCTGGAGAGCCCGCCGTCGTCGGTACGTACGTGGCCGCCCTCGGCGGTCGCGGCGGCCTCATGCAGCCAGGAACTCGGGTCCGACATGGGCGTTCCTCCCGTCAGTCACCCGCCCGGCTACCCGGCCCTCGACCGGTGAAACCGGCGTCGACGCCGCCCGCGGGCGTGCGCCGGCCGGTCGGCTCGGGGCTCCCGGCGCCCGTCGGCCTCAAGCCTCCCGGCGCCCGTCGGGCTCAGGCCTCCCGGCGCCCGTCGGGCTCAGGCCTCCCGGCGCCCGTCGGGGCGCTCGGGCACCGCGACGGCCTCGGTGACCGCCGTCGCCGCCCGCTCACTCCACGGGGACACCACCGCGCGCCGTGGGCGGGGCGCCGTGAACAGCGGCATCGGCACGTACACCCGGGCGTCCACGGCCTCGGCGAGCAGCAGTGCGGCGACGAGGCTGCTGGGCCGCTCCGTGGGGGCGGCGGCCAGGCAGCGCCGGCACAGCTCGGCCACCTCCCGCGGCAGGCCGTCGATCTCCGGCAGCGGCCGGGGTGGTTCCCGGCGGCGCAGCCCGAGCAGCTGCGTGGCGGTGCTCGCCTCGTACGGCAGCCGTCCGGAGAGGCAGTGGTAGAGCAGCACACCGAGGGCGTACAGGTCGACGGCCGGCGTGACCGGCGCCCGGTCCAGCTGCTCCGGGGCGAGGTACGCGGGGGTGCCCACCACCATCCCGTCCGGCGTCGGGTCGGGCGCGCCCGCCGGCGTGGCGATGCCGAAGTCGAGCACCTTCGCCCCGGCCGGGGTGAGGATGACGTTCGCCGGCTTGACGTCGCGGTGGACGATGCCGTGCGCGTGCGCCGCGGCCAGCGCCGCGCAGACCTCGGCGCAGACCCGCACCGCGATGCGCCAGTCCAGCGCACCGGTCCGCAGGTGGGCGGCGAGCGTCTCGCCCTCGACGAGTTCCATGACGATGTACGGCGTCCGCGGGCCGGGTGGGGTGCCGCAGGTGCCGAAGTCGTGGACGCTCGCCACGTTGGGGTGCACGAGGCGGGCCGCCGAACGCGCCTCCGCGCGGATGCGCTCCACCGAGGAGTCCGCGTCGTCCTGCCCGGGGGAGATCACCTTCACGGCGACCGGCCGGTCCAGCACCACGTCGTGGGCGCGCCACACCTCGGACATCCCGCCGACGCCGATGCGCTGTTCGAGCCGGTACCGCCCGTCCAACGTCCGCATCGACCGGCTCCTCGTCCTCGTCCTTCCGCCCGTGGGCGCCTCCGGTCGCGGTACCCGGGCCCGGAGCAGGGCAAACCGTGGTGATCATCGGAGCGCGGTGGACCGTGAGGCGCTGCGGGTCGCACCCGGGTGCGGTAGCTTCCGACGCGGGGGCGGCGTCACGCCGGACGCCGGCACGGCGAGGGGGCGGCGATGAGCGAGGTGCGCGTACGGTTCGTGGGCGGGCCGGCCCACGACCTGGTCCGGGCCCTGCCGGCCGGCCCCGACGGTTCCCCGCCCGTCCGCTGGATCATGCGGCACCCGGGGCAGGACGCTCCCGTCGACGGGGGCCCCGACCACCTGTACGAGCGCGAGCGGCCCGACGGGACCGGCACCTGGACCATGCGGTACGTGCGCACCGACCCCATCGGGGTCACCGAGTAGCTCCCGGCCGACACACAGCGCGCGCACAGGTTCCGCAGGGG
>Ga0164243_10006303_pt1 | contig 17988 bp, 17 predicted proteins | sample OricompcompostOP_FD_108781 | JGI IMG/M metagenome (GOLD analysis project Ga0164243, IMG submission 108781) | Organic Plus compost microbial communities from Emeryville, California, USA - Original compost - Organic plus compost (OP) | ecosystem: Engineered > Solid waste > Mixed feedstock >... | reverse complement strand
GGCCCCTCCGCGTGCGCGGCCGAAGCCGCCGCCTGCGTTGTGGCGGCGACCGGCTCCGATTGCGGTTGTGCCAGCTGTTGTTCGCACAGCGTGCGCAGCTCGCCGACCGTGGCATTGCCATCGGCCGACTGCACCGCGTGCAACAGGCATTCGTCCATGGTCTGGGCGCCGAAGGCCGTACCGCTCATGCACAGAAATGACCACGAAAGCAACGATCTGCGCGACATCCTCACTCCCAGGGGCTCTGCCGAGCCGTGTGAAAAAAAGTGGTTATTGTGCCCCACCGAAGGTGCGGCCGGGGCGATGGACTTGGCAATGTCGCCGGCCTGATCAACAATGCGCCCCGGAAGTTATAAACCATAATTCCAGGAGAAATGAAATATGTGGCAGCGAGTCGTATTGGTTTTTGGTATCGCGGTGATGATGTTGCCGGCATCGGCCCGCGCCGGTCTGGATGAAGACCTGTCCTCCTTGCAGCAACGCTGGGCGGTTGCGCGCTATCAGACGGCTGCCGAACAACGCAAACCCACGCTCAAGCAATTGGTGAAGGAAGCCGACGCGCTCGCGGAGAAAAACGCCGGCAGCGCCGACGCCTGGCTGTGGGCGGCGGTGATTCGCGGATCGCTGGCGGAGGCGGAAGCCAATGTCAGTGCGCTCGGCATCGTGAAGGAAGCCAAGGCCGGCCTGGAAAAATCCATCGCCATCGATCCCAAGGCGGAGAACGGCTACGCGTACGGCGTGCTGGGGCAGATGTACGCGCGCGTGCCCGGTTGGCCGATCGGATTCGGCGACAAGAAAAAAGCGAAGGAATATTTGCAGCAAAGCCTCGCGGTCAGCCCGGACGGCATCGACTCCAATTATTTTTATGCCCAGTTCCTGTACGACCAGGGCGATTACGCGCAGGCCAAACAGTACGCCGAGCGCGCGCAAAAGGCCAAGCCTGCCACCGGCATAGCCGCCGCCGATGCGGGTCGGCAGGCCGAAATCCAGCAGCTGTTGGAAAGCATCGGTAAAAAATTGCACTGAAACGCGTTCGCCGTATTCGCACCGGCTGATTTTCCGCATCGGAAACTTGCCACGGATGGCGAGTGCGCGCATCGGTCGCGCGCTTCGCCACCGCCGGTGCGTGCCGAGGATCGCTGCGGACACTGATCGTTGGTCGCGCCGATCCGCATCGCAAGCGTATTTCCCTGATCGCGGCGCTTCTCCAATTCGACCGGGCCGCGGCCTTCGAGCAGACGCCGTTTGCGCCTTCGGGTTTTACGCAGGCGCCCACTCCGGTGTATCGTCACCTCCCGAACACGGTTCCGTAGCATTTTTTCGGCGGATTCAAGCCGCCGACCGGACAATCCCGAGGGAGATGCCGATGAGCAAAACACCGCCCCGCCCGCTGGAGGGCGTGCGCGTACTGGAGCTTGGCCAATTGATCGCCGGCCCGTTCACCGGCTCCGTGCTGGCCTACTTCGGCGCGGAGGTGATCAAGGTGGAACCGCCCGGCAAGGGTGATCCCATTCGCCAGTGGCGCGTGGTGCGCGACGGTTCTTCCCTGTGGTGGCATAGCGTGGGCCGCAACAAGAAGTGCGTCACCATCGATTTGAAGCAGGAACCCGGGCGCCGGCTGGTGCGCGATCTGGCGAGCCATTGCGATGTGCTGGTGGAAAATTTCCGGCCGGGGGTGATGGAGGAGTGGGGACTAGGGCCCGAGGATCTCAAGGCCGTCAATGCCGGGCTGATCTACGCGCGGATTTCCGGCTACGGCCAGACCGGCCCGTACGCGCAGAAACCGGGTTTCGCCTCGGTGTGCGAGGCCATCAGCGGCTTTCGTTATGTCAACGGCTTCCCGGACGCGGCGCCGGTGCGGCCCAACCTCAGCATCGGCGATACCATTGCGGCGCTGCACGCCGTGCTCGGCATCGTCATGGCACTGCTGGCGCGGGCCAATCACGGGCAACCGGGCCAGGTGGTGGATGTGGCGATCTATGAATCCATGTTCAACCTGCTGGAAGCGGTGGTGCCGGAGTTTTCCGGCGCCGGTGTGGTGCGCGAGCCGGCCGGCACCACGGTGACCGGCATCGTGCCGACCAACACCTATCGCTGCCGCGACGGCAAATACGTGGTGATCGGCGGCAATGGCGATTCCATCTTCAAGCGGCTGATGCGCGCGATCGGCCGCGCCGACATGGCCGATGATCCCGAGCTGGCGCACAATCCCGGGCGCGTGGCGCGGGAGGCCGATATCGACGCGGCGATCGCCCACTGGTGCGCGGGCCTCGAAAGCCACCGCGCCATCGCCCTGCTGGAGGCGGCCGAGGTGCCGGTGGGGCCGATCTACAGCGTCGCGGACATGTTCGAGGACCCGCATTTCCGCGCCCGCGGCCTGTTCGAGGAGTTTCCGGTGCAGGGCCGGCCGCTGGCGATTCCCGCCATCGCGCCGCGGCTGGCGGACACGCCGGGCCGCACCGACTGGACCGGGCCCGCCGTCGGCAGCCACAATGAGGAAGTGTTCAGCGGTCTGCTGCGGCTCGATGCCGACCGGTTAATGGAACTGATGCGTTCCGGTGTGATCTGATCACAACGCGGTTTGTCGATCCGATCCCAATGGCCGAACCATTGCGGCCGCTTCGTTGTTCACCACAAGGAATGTCCTGTATGGAAATCTGCGCTGGAAGCCTCCGAACTGGATGCTGATGAAGTGAATTCGACCGAAAACCTCCCCTCGCGACAACGCCGTTCCCAGAGCGGCTGGAAAATAACCGCAGCGGTGATCGCCGTCGGCGCCGTTGGTGTGCTCGGCTGGTACTTGCAGCGCGGTGAGCCCCAGCAGCAGACGGTGCCGGTGGCGCCGCCCGCTCCCGTGGCGCCGCCGGCACCGGCGCCTGAACCCGCTGAGAAACCCGCGCCGGCGCCGGTGGATACCTCGCCGTTGATTGCCGCGCCGCTGGCGCTGGACAACAGCGATGGCCAGGTGCGCGCGGCGCTCAGCGATTTCGCGCCGAAGCTGGTGCAATGGTTCACGCCGGAGGAACAGGTTCGCAAATGGGTGTCCCTGGTCGATCAGATCGCCGAGGGCAAACTGCCGTCCCGCCATCGCCCCGTCGACTACGCGATGCCGGCGTTCAAGGTGACGGGCAAGGACGAGGCGATGCGGCCCGACCCCGCCAACTACCGCCGCGCCGATGCCCTGATCGACGCGCTCACCGAAATCCCGGTCGAGCGGCTGGCGCAGTATTACCACGCATGGCGGCCGACCCTGGACAAGGCGTACGGCGAGCTGGGCGGAACCGGCGGCTTCGACAAACGGCTGCGGCTGGCGATCCGGCGCGTGCTGGCGACGCGGCCGATGCCGCCCGACCTGGAGCTGGTGCGGCCGATCATCGTTTACAAATACGAGGATGAAAACCTGGAGCGGGCGAACGACGTGGAAAAGCTGACCTGGCGCCTGGGCTCGAAAAACACCAAACGCCTGCAGGACTACCTGCGCCGTTTCGAACAGCAGATGTGATTTGAGAATCGGGGGCAGTGCCGCGGAGATATGGGGTTCTTCGCGGCGGCGCCGATCAGAACATGCCCAGTTCCAGCTTGGCCACGTCCGACAACATGCTGCGATTCCACAGCGGCTCGAACACCAGCTTCACCTCGACCTCATCGGCATTGGGCACCTGGCGCAGGCGCTGCGCCAGCTCCGCCCGCAGCACATCGCCCATGCCGCAGGCCGGCGCGGTGAGCGTCATGTCGATGGCGATCCTGCGGCCTTCGATGCGGCGCGCGTACACCAGCCCCAGATCGAGAATATTGACGGGAATTTCCGGGTCGTAGATCGTGCGCAACACCTGATCGATGTGTTCGGGCTTGATCACACCGGCTTCGGCGCCTTCAAAATGCAATTCCAGCGCGGGTTTGCCCAGGGCATCGGCCTGGGTGCCGTCGATGCGGTAGAGACGGCCTTCGTATTCGACACTGAAGCTGCCGCCGAGCGCCTGACTGATGGTGACTTCCACGCCCTGCGGCAGGGTTTCGGCCTCGCCGCTCGGTACCCGCAACGCTTCGACCGCGCGTTGCAGATGAGTGCGTTCACGCGCCGAGCCGGGTTTCGACCTCGGGATCAACGGTGAAGCTCTCTCCGCACCCGCAGTAAGATCCCGCGTTGGGATTATCGAATTTGATGGTTTCATTGAGGCCCTCTTTGACCAGCCGCAGGCAGCTGCCGGACAGCGCCGGTATACTCTTCACATCCACGTACAACGTCAACCGTTCGTCGACGGCGATGCGCAGGTGATTTTCCGGCACCTGATCGGTCAATTCGAGCACATAGGCATAACCGGAACAACCGCTGTCCCTGACGCCGATGCGCACGCCCACCGAATCGGGCGAGTTTTGCAAATGCCGGTGAAGATGGCGCGCCGCCGCCGGCTCGACCGTCAGCACCTGGTTTTCATCAAATGTGGCAACCGATGACATTGTTCAGGCTCCCGGCTAACTCGTAGCCCTGTTGCAAACCCATGCGTTGGACGCCTCGTTGCGCGCCCGCTTTACTCCGTGGAAACGGTTTCCCCGGCATCACCCTTGAGCATGTGGTCGAGGGTGTGCCAGGCCAGGGTGGCGCATTTCACGCGCGCGGGAAAATCCTTCACGCCCGCGAGAATTTCCAACCGGCCCACGGCGGCCGCGCTGTCCTGCCCGGTGACGAGTTTGTGGAAGCGCTGGAACAGGTCTTCGGCATCGCAACAGCTTTTGCCTTCGACCTCTTCGCACATCATCGACGCGGACGCGACCGAAATCGCGCAGCCCTTGCCTTCGAAATGCACGTCCTTCACCGCGCCGTCCTGCACGGTCGCGTACAGCGTCAGGCGATCGCCGCACAGCGGGTTGAACGCTTCCATTTTGTGCGTGTAATGCTCGGGCGCGCCGAAATGCCGCGGCCGGCGGCCGTGGTCGAGGATCATTTCCTGGTACAGCGCGCGCAATTCCGGATTCATGATCCGCTCCCGCTCAGGCAAAGGTTTTCCGCACCGACTCGATGGCGGCGATCAGCCGTTCTACCTCGTCGTGCGTATTGTAGGCCGCGAAGGACGCGCGCGCCGTCGCCGGCACATCGAAGCGCTGCATGACCGGCATGGCGCAGTGATGGCCGGCGCGCACCGCCACACCCTCGAAGTCGAGGAAGGTGCCGATGTCGTGCGGATGCACGTGTTCCAGCGTGAAGGACAGCACCGCGGCTTTATTGGCGGCTTCGCCGATGATTTTCAAGCCGGGAACATCCTTGGCCAGCCGGGTCGCGTAGGTCAGCAATTGATGTTCGTGTTCGATCAACGCCGGCCACGGCTGTGTGTTCAGATAGTCGATGGCGGCGCCGAGGCCGATGATGCCGGCGATATGCGGCGTGCCCGCCTCGAACTTGTGCGGCAGCGGCGCGAAGGTGCTGCGCTCGAAAGTGACCTCGCGGATCATGTCGCCGCCGGTCTGGTACACCGGCAGGCGCTCCAGCCATTCGCGTTTGCCGTAGAGCACGCCGACGCCGGTCGGCCCGTACAGCTTGTGGGCGGAGAGCACGTAGAAATCGCAATCCAGCGCGCGCACATCCACCGGCGTATGCGCCACCGCCTGCGCGCCGTCGATCAGCACGGCAGCGCCGACCGCATGCGCCAGCCGGGTCATCTCGGCCACCGGATTGATGGTGCCGAGCGCGTTGGAAATGTGGGTGAACGCGGCGATGCGGGTGCGCGGCGACAGCTTGCGCTTGAAATCCTCGAGGTCGAGTTCGCCGGCGTCGTTGATCGCCGCCACTTGCAGGCGCGCGCCGCTGAACTCGCAGGCCTGTTGCCAGGGCACGATGTTGGCGTGGTGCTCCATGGCGGTGATCAGGACCTCGTCGCCCTCTTTCAGCACGCCGCGGGCGAAACCGCTGGCGATGAGGTTGATGGCGTCGGTGGTGCCGCGGGTGAAGATGATTTCCTCGCGCGCGCCGGCGTTGAGAAAGCGTTGCACGGTATTGCGCACCGCTTCCATCAGGGCGGTGGCGCGTTCGCTCAGCGTGTGCACGCCGCGGTGCACGTTGGCGTTGTCGAGCTGGTAATAACGGCTGACGGCGTCGATCACCGCCTGCGGTTTCTGCGTGGTGGCGGCATTGTCGAGGTACACCAGCGGGCGGCCGTGCACTTCCTGGAACAGCACCGGAAAATCGCGGCGCATCAGCTCCGGTTGCCAGTCGCGCGGGTTTTGCTGGGCGGTCATACGGTCATTCCTCCGGATTTTTCCAGCCCGGCCAGCAGTTGCCGCTGAAAATAATCGTTCAGATCGGCATTGCCGCTGTCGAGCAGGCCGGCCTTCAGGAATCCTTCCGTCAACAGGACCACCGCGCTGTCGCGGTCGATGCCTCGGGTTTGCAGGTACAGCAGTTGATCGGCGTCGAGCTGGCCGACGGTGGCGCCGTGGGCGCATTTCACTTCGTCGGCGTAGATTTCCAGTTCGGGTTTGGCGTCGATTTCGGCATCGCTGGACAGCAGCAGATTGTGGCTGGTGAACTGGCCGTCGTTGCCGCGCGTATTCTGCGCGATGTAAATGCGGCCATTGACGATGCCCCGGCTTTTCGCGGCGGCCAGACCCTGCACCTGGATATCGCAGCGGCCGTGATCGGCGCAGTGATCGACGGTGAAGTGGTAGTCGATGTGCTGGCGGTCGTCAGCGGCGAAGGCGCCGCGCGCGATGAACTCGGCGCCGGTTTCGGCCAGCTCGATATGAAAACCGTTGCGGATGCGGTTGCGCAGGCCGGCGTCGCCGCGGCCGCTTTCCAGGGTTTGCAGGCGCAGCTGCGCATCGCGTCCGAGCCGGGCGGTGGTGACGCCCAGGTGCTGGGCATCGGCGCCGTCGCGGTTGCAACGCGTGTAGGTCAGGCGGCTGCCCTGCTCCAGTTTCAGCGCGGTCTGGGACAGATACAGGTATTCGCCCGCAGCCTGGGCGGCGGAAAAATCCTCGACCACGGTGGCGCTGGCGTCGGCTTGCAGCCAGATCAGCAGCTGCGCGAAATGGCTGCCCCGGCGGCTGGCGAACTGCGACAGCACGAACGGCAGTTCCACCTGGGCGCCGGCCTTGACGGTGAGCACCCAGGTTTCCGGCGCCAGGGCGGTGATCAGATCGGCCAGCGGATCGGTTTGTTCGGCCCGCGATTGCGCCAGCAGCGCCACGCCTTCCTGCTCGCTCAATTGCGCCAGCGGGCGCAGTGAAAAGGTTTCATCCTCCGGCGCCGCCGCGGCCAGATAACCGTCGACGAACGGCAGCGACCGGCCGGCCGGCAGATCGGTGGCGACGGCGTTGTCCGCGCCGCGCGCCTGCGGCGCCAGCGCGTGGTGTTCAGCGAATTGTTGCAACCACAGATCCGCCGCGCTGTAGTGCCAGCTCTCGCGATGCTTGCCCGGCAGGCCGCTGCGTTGCAGGCGGGCAAACGCCGCCGCGCGCCAGCGGTACAGCCATTCGGGGCCGGTTTGCCCTTCCAGCCGCGCCGCGATCAGCGGGACGTATTGTTCGAGAACCGATTGTGCAGCACCCATGAAAACCCTTCCTTTAAAAGCTGACGGCGGGGCTCAGGCGGCAAGCCCGCGATAACCCGAGCGTTCGAGCTGCTCGGCCAGCTCCATGCCGCCGCTGGCGATGATCTTGCCGGCGGTGAGGATATGCACGTGATCCGGCGCGATGTGATCGAGCAGGCGGCGATAGTGGGTGATCAGCAAAAAGCTGCGGTTGGCCTCGCGCATGCCGTTGACCACTTCGCCCACCACTTTCAGCGCGTCGATGTCCAGGCCCGAGTCGGCTTCGTCCAGCACGCACAGGCGCGGTTCCAGCAGCAGCATCTGCAGCAGCTCGTTGCGTTTTTTCTCGCCGCCGGAAAAACCTTCGTTGACCGGACGTTGCATGAAGCTCTCGTCGAGGCTCACGCGTTTGATGCCCTCGCGGGTGCGCTCGAGCATCTGCAACGCGTCCATCGGCGGCAGATTCTGCGCTTCGCGCTGGGCGTTCACCGCGGCTTTCAGGAATTGGATATTGCTGACGCCGGGAATCGCGACCGGATACTGGTAGCTCAGGAACAGACCGTTGCGCGCGCGCTGCTCGGGTGCCTGTTCCAACAGGTTGGCGCCGAGGAAGTCGACGCCGCCGCCGGTCACCTGGTAGCGCGGATCGCCGCTGAGCACGCGTGTCAGAGTGCTCTTGCCGGAGCCGTTCGGGCCCATGATGGCGTGCACTTCGCCGGGGCGGATATGCAGATCGAGGCCCTGGAGGATTTCCTTGCCTTCGATCGCTGCGCGCAGGTTTTCGATGTTCAACATTGATTCGTTACTCCACGGTGTGGACCGCTGTGCGCGACACCTTGCCGCGCGTTCCAAGTTGTTGGCGCGGGCCGCTTAGCCGACGCTGCCCTCGAGGCTGATCTCCAGCAGTTTCTGCGCCTCCACGGCGAACTCCATCGGCAGCTGATCGAAGACTTCCTTGCAGAAGCCGTTGACGATCATCGCCACCGCCTGTTCCGGGTCGATGCCGCGGCTTTGCAGGTAAAACAGCTGTTCCTCGCTGATGCGCGAGGTGCTGGCCTCGTGTTCCACCACCGCGCTCGGTTGGCGCGACTCGATATAGGGGAACGTGTGCGCGCCGCACTGGTGGCCGATGAGCAGCGAGTCGCACTGGGTGAAGTTGCGCGCGTTCTGCGCGCGCGGCGACATGCGCACCAGGCCGCGATAGCTGTTCTGGCTTCGGCCGGCCGAGATGCCCTTGGAGATGATGCTGCTCTTGGTGTTGGCTCCGAGGTGGATCATCTTGGTGCCGGTGTCGGCCTGTTGGCGATGTTTGGTCAGCGCCACCGAATAGAATTCGCCGATGCTGTGGTCGCCGCGCAGGATCACACTGGGGTATTTCCAGGTGATGGCGGAGCCGGTTTCCACCTGGGTCCAGGAGATCTTCGAGCGCGCGCCGAGGCAGGCGCCGCGTTTGGTGACGAAGTTGTAGATGCCGCCGCGGCCTTCTTCATCGCCGGGATACCAGTTCTGCACGGTGGAGTATTTGATCTCGGCGTCGTCGAGCGCGACCAGCTCCACCACCGCCGCGTGCAGCTGGTTTTCATCGCGCTGGGGCGCGGTGCAGCCTTCCAGGTAGGACACGTGGCTGCGCTTGTCGGCGATGATGAGCGTGCGCTCGAACTGGCCGGTGTTGGCGGCGTTGATGCGGAAATAGGTGGACAGCTCCAGCGGGCAGCGCACGCCCTCCGGGATATACACGAAGGAACCGTCGGAAAATACGGCCGAGTTGAGCGCCGCGTAGAAGTTGTCGCCCTGCGGCACCACGGAGCCCAGGTATTTCTGCACCAGCTCCGGGTATTCCTGGATCGCCTCGGAAATCGGGCAGAAGATCACGCCGGCTTCCTGGAGCGATTTCTTGAAGGTGGTGGCCACCGACACGCTGTCGAACACCGCGTCCACGGCCACGCCCGCCAGCATCTGCTGCTCGTGCAGCGGAATGCCGAGTTTTTCGTAGGTGCGCAGCAGTTCCGGATCGACCTCATCCAGGCTCTTGGGGCCGTCCGCCATGGATTTGGGCGCCGCGTAATAGGTGATGGCCTCGAAGTCGATCGGCGCGATATTCAGCTGTGCCCAGTTCGGCAGCGGCATTTCACGCCATTTGCGATAGGCCTTCAGGCGCCATTCCAGCATGAACTCGGGTTCGTTCTTCTTCGCGGAAATGGTGCGGATGACATCCTCGCTCAAGCCGGGCGGGATGCGGTCCATTTCGATGTCGGTCACGAAGCCGTGCTGGTACTCGCTTCTGACCAGGGCGTCGATGGTTGCGGTGGAATCGGAGGGATTGCTCATGGTGCTCTCCAGTGCGCACACCCGCGGGGCTGGTGCGGATGCCCATTGGGTGCGGGAGGTAACGGCGCGCCCATAACATACCAATTTGCTCGGATAAAAAGCATACTAATTTAGTCGGGTATTAAAAGCAACCTTCGGGATCGCCCGGAACCGGCATCGGCCCGGTTATTGCCGGCTCGAAGCGTGGTTCGAAGCCGCTGTGTGGGGCATTGCCGGCCGCCGGTCGCGACTCTGACGCCCGGCGAAAAAAATGGTGCGCAGCTTATCATCGAACGGCGCTGGCGGGGAGTCCGTGTTAGTCCTTAGGTCGGCTCATCCCGGGCACTGGCGGCGGGCTCAGGCGCAGTCGTCATCCGTGCGCAGCGACAGCAGGCCACGATGCAGTTTGCGCAGGTGTTCGCCGATGGCCGGCCCCTTGGTCCGCGCCACCCCGACGGCGAGGATGTCGATCGCCGCCATGTGTGCGATGCGCGACGGTAGCGGCGTGTAGTTCTCCGGGTCCTCTTCCACATCTATATGGATGGCGATATCGCAGGCCCGCGCCACCGGCGTGTGGCTGGGCGCCAGCCCGATGATGCGGGCGCCGGCCTGATGCGCCAGCTGCATGGCCTCCAGCAGGGCGCGGGTGCGGCCGCTCTGGGAAATCGCCACCACCACATCCTGCCCCGACAGCGACAGCGCCGACATCGCCTGGATGTGTGGATCGGAATAGGCCGCGCTGGAGATTTGCAGGCGAAAGAACTTGTGCTGGGCGTCCATGGCCACCGCGCTGGAGGCGCCGAAGCCGTAGAACTCGACCCGGCGGGCCTGGGCCAGCTCGGCCACCGCGGCCTCGATGGCGTGGGTGTCGATATGCTCGCGCACGCGCTTGAGTGTGTCGGTGAGCGCATCGAATACCTTGAAGGTGTATTCCCGGGCCGAATCGCGCTCATCCAGGCTGAATTGCTCGACCGGCGGATGGTGCGCCAGATGCTGCGCCAGGGCCAGCTTGAAGTTCTGGAAGCCGTCGCAGCCGATGGCGCGGCAGAAGCGCACCACCGTCGGCTCGCTGACCCGCGCCTCCTGGGCCAGATCGACGATCCGCATATGGATCACCTCGCCCGGGTGCTCCAGCACGTGGTCCGCCACCTTGCGCTCGGATTTGCGCAGCGCCGCCCGCGTGCCGGCGATCGTCTGGATGATGTTGTCGGCCCTCAAGCGCCTGTCCTCCCTTGCCCGATCGGCATTGTAGTGTATCCGGCCGGCGGATCGCGTCGCCGGGCGGAAAACGCTGCGCCTCCGGGCGGCGCCGCGCTCGCAATGGAGCGCCTCTGATCTGATAGAATGCCGCGCCATGGATGTTTCTCATATTCTCAACGATCTCAACGACGCCCAACGCGAAGCGGTCGCCGCCCCGCCCGGCAACATGCTGGTGCTGGCCGGCGCCGGCAGCGGCAAGACCCGTGTGCTGGTGCACCGCATCGCCTGGCTGATTCAGGCCGAGGGTTTTTCCCCCTACAGCATTCTGGCGGTGACCTTCACCAACAAGGCCGCGCGCGAAATGCGCGAGCGCATCGACAACCTGCTGGGCGGGTCGACGCGGGGCATGTGGGTCGGCACCTTCCACGGCCTGGCCCATCGCCTGTTGAAGGCGCACTGGCAGGACGCGGGCCTGCCGGAAAACTTCCAGATTCTGGATTCCGACGATCAGCTGCGCGTGCTCAAGCGGCTGCACCGCGAACTGGAATTGGACGAGGCGCGCTGGCCCGCGCGCCAGTCGCAGTGGTTCATCAACGGCCAGAAGGACGAAGGTCTGCGCGCCGCGCATCTGGATCACCAGAGCCGCGATCCGTTCCAGCAGGTCATGCTCAAGGTGTATTCGGCCTACGAACAGGCCTGCGAGCGCCAGGGCGTGGTGGATTTCGCCGAGCTGTTGCTGCGCGCCCATGAACTGTGGCTGAAAAAACCGGCGCTGCTGCACCATTATCAGCAGCGTTTCCGCTACATGCTGGTGGACGAGTTCCAGGATACCAACGCGGTGCAATACGCGTGGCTGCGCGTGCTGGCCGGCGACAAGGTGCCGATCACGGCGGTGGGCGACGACGACCAGTCGATCTACGGCTGGCGCGGCGCGCGCATCGAAAACATCCAGCAGTTCTCCAAGGACTTTCCCGGCACGCAGCTGGTGCGCCTGGAGCAGAACTACCGCTCCACCTCGACCATCCTCAACGCCGCCAACGCCGTGATCGCCAACAACCAGGGCCGCCTGGGCAAGGAACTGTGGACCCACGGTGAAGAGGGCGAGCCGATTTCGCTGTACGCCGCCTTCAATGAAATGGACGAGGCCCGCTTTATCGTCGAGCGCCTGCAGGAGTGGCATCAGGACGGCAACGCGCGCTCGCAATCCGCCATTCTGTACCGCTCCAACGCGCAGTCGCGGATCATCGAAGAAGCGCTGATTCGCGCCGCCATTCCCTACCGCATCTACGGCGGCCTGCGCTTCTACGATCGCCTCGAAATCAAGAATGCGCTGGCCTACCTGCGGCTGTTGGTCAATCGCGACGACGATACCGCGGTGGAGCGCGTCATCAATACGCCGACGCGCGGCATCGGCGAGAAAACCGTGCAGACGCTGCGCGATTACGCGCGCGAGCAGGGGTTGTCGTTGTGGCGTGCCGCGCATGAGGTGATCGCGCACAATCTGCTGCCGTCGCGTGCATCCAATGCGCTGAATCAATTTCTCGAACTGATCGAAAAACTGGACGAAGATACCGACGAGCTGACGCTCGATGAATTGACCGATCATGTCATCCAGCATTCCGGGCTGGTTGAGTTCCACCGCCAGGAAAAAGGTGAAAAAGGCCAGGCGCGGGTGGAGAACCTGCAGGAACTGGTGGCCGCCACCCGCGAATACGAAACCGATGACGAAGCGGTTGCGCCGCTGGTGGCGTTTCTGGATCAGGCGGCGCTCGATGCCGGCGAACACGAGGCCGATGAATTCGAAGACAGCGTGCAATTGATGACGCTGCACTCGGCCAAGGGTCTGGAATTTCCGCTGGTGTTCATCGCCGGCATGGAAGAAAACCTGTTTCCGCACAAGATGTCGATGGACGAGCCCGGCCGTCTCGAAGAGGAGCGCCGGCTGTGTTACGTCGGCATCACCCGCGCGATGCGCAAGTTGTACGTCACCTACGCCGAGTCGCGGCGGCTGTACGGCAATGAAAACTTCCATGCCCCGTCGCGTTTCCTGCGGGAAATTCCTTCGGACCTGCTGCAGGAAGTGCGGTTGCAGACCAGCGTCAGCCGGCCGATCTCGAGCCGGATCGAAACCGCGCCGCAGGTTGCCGGCATCGGCCTCGGGCAGCGCGTGTATCACGAGATGTTCGGCGAAGGCGTGGTGCTCAATTTCGAAGGGCAGGGCGCCGCGGCGCGGGTGCAGGTCAATTTCGCCGGCCAGGGCAGCAAGTGGCTGGTGTTGCAGTACGCCAGGTTGCAGGCGCTGGCCTGATCCATTTTTTGATGCGGGTTCGCCGCCCGCCAATCTCCCGATCGTCCTGATGCGTGCGCAAGCCGGCGCTGACCGGCGCGCTTTCGGTTTACCCTGAAATCATCGTCGTTCCCGCGATCCCGCCTCCGGGAGGCGTCCCCGTTGCGAAATTCGGCATGGATGGCACTGTTGCTGCTGTGCGCCTGCACCAGCGCGCCGCCCGCGCCGATGACGCCGCGGCAGGCGGCGACCTGTCATTGTCCGGTGCTGGAGCCGGCCCGCTGCCCGGAACCGGTGTTGATCGATCCGGGGCCGAGCGCAACGACGCGGTCGAAGTCGACGGACGCAACAACCTGCGCGGTATCTGGCAAATTGCTGCTGGGCGCGGTGGAGCAGGTCGTCATCGAGCCCGGCGACCTGCGCCTGCCGGCGCGTATCGACAGCGGCGCCGCGACCAGCTCATTGCACGCGCGGGGAATTACGCGCTTCGAGCGCGACGGCCGGCCGTGGCTGCGCTTCGAAACGGTGACCGGCGGCGTCGCGCAAACCGTTCGACTGGAGCTGCCGCTGCTGCGTTTCGCCGCCATCAAAGGCGAAGGCGAGAGCGTCGAAGTGCGGCCGGTGGTGACAATGACGGTGCGGCTCGGCCCGCGCACGCGGCGGGTGCGGATGACCCTGGCCGATCGCGGCAACTACGAATACCCGGTGTTGATCGGCCGCGATTTTCTCGGCGGCGATACGCTCATCGATACCGGGCGCGCCATGCTGCAAGGCCACTGACGCAGCGTCATTGAAAAACGGATTTTTCTTTCGACAGTTCGAGCCGATGGAGAACTTGCGAGGGAAAAGCAATGCCGCAGGTTTGGCCGGCGGGAGGAAAGTCGGCGACGCAATCCGGAGACCCGATCGCGCCGTCCGTGTGGCGCCGGCGCGGAGCCCGTGCGGCTCCGCCATGGCGCCGGCTCAGAAGATTTTTTGCAGAGCCATCGCGGCCATCATGTCGCCTTGCAGCTTGATCTTGCCGGACATGAAAGCCATTTGCGCGTTCATCGACTTGTCCATCAGTTTTTTGAAATCATCCAGCGTGGCGCTGATGGTGACGTCGGCGGGTTTTTCGTCGTTGGAAACGGTCGGCGGCGTGGTGGTGCCGTCCAGGTGGATCGTCTGGCCGTCCAGCGAGAACTTGATTTTTTTGCCGAAGGGCTGGGCGGTGGAAACCTTCTCAGCGAGCGTTGCGGTGATCTCTTGAATGGACATGTCTATTCCTCGAATTTTGTGAGTTCAGTATCCGGATCCGGGGATACCAGGACACGCGAAGATTGATTTAGTCGGCCTCAAAAGTCAACAAGTGTTACCTAATTTTAATGGGTAACACTCAGCGTTCCCGCACCGGACGTGTGCGCCCACTTTGGTCGATGGCCACGTAGACGAACTCGCCTTCGGTGACCTTGACCTGTTCGGGGGAGTGCTTGCCGCTGATCCAGACTTCCACGTTGATGCGCACGGAACTGCGGCCGATCTCCAGGATTTCGGTGTAGCAACTAACCACCGCGCCGACGTGCACCGGCGTATAAAACGCCATGCCGTTGATCGCCACGGTCACCACCCGGCCGTTGGCGACCCGCGCGGCGGCGACGGTGGCGGCGATATCCATCTGGGACACCAGCCAGCCGCCGAAAATATCGCCGTTGGCGTTGGTATCCCTCGGCATGGCGACGGTTTGCAGGGACAGGGTGCCGGCTGGCGTTGGGGTATCGTCGAGGCCGCTTTCTTTCATGCTGTTTCCTGAATGGTCGGGCGAATGGCTGGTGCTGGCGGATTGGGGACAGCCAGATTTTTGCCGGTAGTGTAGAACGATCACGCAGGCGGAGATAGTTCGCGGTGCGACGGATTGAGCTGAGTTATTGCATTATGCACAATCCACCGCGCTGGGCCGGCCGCGAGCGGCGAGGCGTCAGCGCCACCTGCATCGCGCCGCATTATATCGGTGCCCATCGTCGCCGAACAGCGCATGATGGCGACCATTGCCAACGGATTTAGTACATGAATGACGAACAATTGCATCAGGTAGACCTTTTTGCCGGCACCCATCCGAACGGCCAGCCGGTATTCGAGCGGGTGCCGGCGCTGGCGACCGGGCAGCGCAATCAATACTGCCTGCAGCAGTCGCCGCTGTTCGCGATCGGCGCCGCCAGCGGCGATGTGATCGAACTGATGGTGAACAATCCCGGCCGCTTCCGGGTGCGCGAGCGCAGCGGCCAGCTCGCGCTCCGGGTATTGCGGCGCGATGGTGTTGCCGCCCTGGCCGAGGAACTGACGCCGGTGGTCGAAAAACTCGGCGGCCGGCTCGACGTCGAAAGCGAGCGGGCGCTGGTTTACAGCGTGCACGTGGCGGTCGGCTTTCGCGAAATCGAACGCCTGCTGGACCCGCTGATACAGGCGGCCGGCGCGAGCTGGTCCTACGGCAATGTTTATAATCCCGAAACCGGCGAACCGCTGGACTGGTGGGAAAGTCTGTTGAACCCCTGAGTTCGCCGCGCGTTCCGTTTCACAGCAGAGGTGATCGGCATGAGCACGCGTTTCCCCATGACCCAACTGAGCACGCATACGGTGACCAACCAGCCGCCGCCGCTGGAGGACATCAATCTCTACGAACTGGACCGTGCGCTGGTGGAGGGCATCCGCCGCGAGGGCGCGGCCTCCGCCGAGGCCCGCATCCAGGCCTTCGGCGCCCAGGTCGGCGGCGCACAACTGCTGCGCGCCGGCGAGCTGGCCAACCGCCATGCGCCCGAGCTGCACACCTTCGACCGCTACGGCCAGCGCATCGACGCGGTGGAATTCCACCCGGCCTATCACACGCTGATGCGGGCTGGCCTGGAGGCCGGCATTCACAGCGCGGCCTGGAGCGGCGCGCCGGGCGGCCATGTCACCCACACCGCGCTGGAATATCTGCTGGTGCAGGTGGAGGCGGGCGTGTGCTGCCCCATCACCATGACTTACGCCGCCGTGCCCGCGCTGCGCCAGCAGCCGGAGGTCGGCGCGTCCTGGCTGCCGAAAATACTGACCGCCGCCTACGATGCGCGCGCGCTGCCGCTGGCGGAAAAAAACGCCGCCACCATCGGCATGGCGATGACGGAAAAACAAGGCGGCTCGGATGTGCGCACCAACACCACGCAGGCGCTGCCGCTGGGCGGCGACGAATACGCACTCACCGGCCACAAGTGGTTCTGCTCGGCGCCGATGTCCGACGCCTTCCTCACCCTGGCCCAGACCGGCGCCGGCCTCACCTGTTTCCTGGTGCCGCGCTGGCGCCCGGACGGCACGCGCAATCCGTTTTTCATCCAGCGCCTGAAGGACAAGTTGGGCAACCGCGCCAACGCCTCGGCGGAGATCGAATACAACGACACCTTCGCCCGCCGCCTCGGCGCCGAGGGCCACGGCGTGAAAACCATCATCGAAATGGTGCATCACACCCGTCTCGATACCTGCCTGGCGGCGGCGGGCCTGATGCGGCAGGCGTTCGTGCAGGCCGCGCACCACGCCCAATACCGCCGCGCCTTCGGCGCCCGCCTGATCGAACAGCCGTTGATGCGCAACGTGCTGGCCGATCTCGCGCTCGAAGCCGAAGCGGCGCTGCTGCTCACCCTGCGCATCGCCCGCGCCTACGACGAAGCGCCGCGCAGCGAGGATGCCGCGGCGTTCGCCCGGGTGGCGGTCGCGATCGGCAAATACTGGGTCAACCGCAATGCGCCGCACGCGGTGGCCGAAGCGCTGGAATGTTTGGGCGGCAACGGTTATGTCGAGGAGTCGATGATGCCGCGCCTGTACCGCGAGGCGCCGCTCAACAGCATCTGGGAAGGTTCGGGCAATGTGATCTGCCTCGATGTGCTGCGCGCGCTCACCGCGCGGACGAACACCGCGGCGACGCTGCTGGCGGAACTGGAGCCGGCGGCGGCGACCGAGCCGCGCATCGCGAAACTGCTGGATCGCGCCAGGGCGATCCTGGCGCGGCCCGAGCAGATGGAAAAACAGGCGCGGAGGCTGGTCGAGACCCTGGCGCTGGCCCTGCAGGCCGATCTGATGCTGCGCCACGCCAGCGCGCCGGCCGCGTCCGCGTTCGTCGCCAGCCGGCTTGCGGACGAGGGCGGATTCGCCTACGGTACGCTGCCGGTCGGCGCCGACTGCGAGGCGATCCTGCGTCGCGCATGGCCCGCGTTCGAGGCATGAGCCGGGCGCGGCCGCGCTTCATCCTCCGAGGAAGATTTTCATGTTGTTGGTGATTTCCCCGGCGAAAACCCTGGATTTCGATAATCCTCCGGTGACCGCCAAACACAGCCAGCCCGCATTCCTGGACCGCTCCGCGCAGCTGGTCGAGCAGTTGCGCGAGCTGAGCCCGGACCGCATCAGCGCGTTGATGTCGATCAGCGACAAGCTGGGAGAGCTGAACCACCGGCGTTTCATGAACTGGGCGCCGCCGTTCAGCGCGGCCAACGCCAAGCAGGCGGTGCTGGCATTTCGCGGCGACGTGTACACCGGGCTCGATGCCGACAGCTTCAGCGCGGCGGATTTCGAGTTCGCGCAGAAACATCTGCGCATCCTTTCCGGCCTGTACGGCCTGCTGAAGCCGCTGGACCTGATTCAACCGTATCGGCTGGAAATGGGCACCGCCTT
>Ga0164243_10006301_pt1 | contig 17991 bp, 17 predicted proteins | sample OricompcompostOP_FD_108781 | JGI IMG/M metagenome (GOLD analysis project Ga0164243, IMG submission 108781) | Organic Plus compost microbial communities from Emeryville, California, USA - Original compost - Organic plus compost (OP) | ecosystem: Engineered > Solid waste > Mixed feedstock >... | reverse complement strand
TTCGTCGCGCACGGCGAAATCCGTCTCATGGGCGCACAGTTGCCGGGGGGACTGCACATGGAGGGCGCACTTGTGGAGCACCCCGGCCCGCGCGGTGTGGTCCTCGCGCTGGACAATGCCGTCGCGTCAGTGCTTCTTTTCACCGGGGGGTTCACCGCGAACGGCACCGTGCACCTGCGCGGTGCCCAGGTCTCGGACAATGTGTCCTTCCAAGGGGCTGTGCTGAACGGGCCGCCCGAAGGCCGGCGCCCGGCCCTGACCGCCACGCTGATGCGAGCGGTCGACTTCGACTTCCTTCCCGCCCGTCCGCCGTCCGGCTCGGTGGATCTGCGAGCCGCGCAGGTGTCCTACCTCCACGAGAGCGAGCGCAGCTGGCCCGAGGTGGTGGAGCTGGACGGCTTCGTCTACGGCTCCGTCAAGGTGGCCGAGTCGGGCGAGCCGCGTGATGCCGCGGGGCAGGTGCGGTCCGTGGCCGACCGCCTGGCGTGGATCCGGCGCAGCCCGGGCTACAGCCCGCAGCCGTACGAGCAGTTGGCGAGCTGGTACCGGTCGGTCGGCCATGACGACGACGCCCGCCGGGTACTCCTGGCGAAACAGCGCCACCGACGCCGCACGCTGTCCGTGCTCGCGCGCGTCTGGGGACACCTGCTCGATATGACCGTCGGTTACGGGTACCGCCCCTGGCTGGCCGGCGTCTGGCTCCTCGCCCTGACCCTGCTGGGCACACTCTCCTTCGGCACGCACGTCCCCACTCCGGTCAAACCCGGGGAAGCCGCCCCGTTCCAGCCCCTCGTCTACACACTCGACCTGTTGATCCCCATCGGCGGCCTGGGGCAGCGCACCTCCTGGTACTGGTCGGACGGCAGCCTCCAATGGCTTGCCTACCTGCTGATCGCCTTCGGCTGGGTGCTGACGACAGCCGTCATCGCGGGGGTCACCCGCACCCTGCAGAAGAACTAGCGCGGAAGTGGCTGCTCGGCCGAGGCGGTGCCGGGCAAGCAGATGTCCTCGCAGGGTGCCCGCTCGCCTCGGCCGGGCGGCTGCCGTCGTGCCTTCAGTGACGGACCGGCTCGGGGGTGCGCCGTACGCCCGCGACAGCGAGCAGGGCGCCCAGCACGCACAGGACTCCGGACACCAGGACGGCGCTGTGGACGCCGTTCATGAACGCCTGGTGGCTGCCCTCGACGACCGCCGTCTTGAGAGAAGCGGGCATGTCGTCGGAGACCGGGGCGACACCCATGGCCACCGCGTCCTTCGCCTCGGACACTCCGTCGGCCGCTGGAGCGGGCACACCGGAGGAGACCAGTTCCCCGTTCAGGGTCGAGCCGACCAGGCTACTGATCAGGGAGACCAGGACGGACGTGCCGAGCGCGCCGCCGACCTGCAGGGAGGTGGCCTGCAGGCCACCCGCGACACCGCCGTCCTTCACCGGCGCGTTGCCGACGATGGCATCGGACGAGGACGCCATCACCATGCCGACCCCGAGGCCGAGCGCGATGAACGGGGGCCACATCACGGCGTACGAGGAGTGTGCGCTCCAGCCGAGCATCGTGAAGCAGGCGGCGGCCTGGAGGGCCATGCCGAGCGGCATCGTCAGGCGGGGGCCGAACCTCTCGGTGAGCGCCGCGCCCAGCGGGGAGGCGATCACGGAGGCGAGACTGAGCGGCAGGGTGCGTACGCCGGCCTCGACCGGGGTGAAGCCCCGCACGTTCTGCAGGTACAGCATCACGAAGAAGATCACGCCCAGCAGGATGAAGAAGTTGAGGGCGGTGATGACGGTGCCGATGGTCAGCGCCGGATTGCGGAAGAGCCGCATGGGCAGCAGCGGGTGCGCCACGCGGGTCTCGTACCAGCCGAAGAGCAGCAGGATCACGACACCCGCGCCGATGGAGCCCAGGGTGCCGCCCGAGGTCCAGCCCCACGTCTCGCCCTTGACGACACCGAAGACGACGGCGAGCAGGCCGAGCGCGAGCAGGACGACGCCGGGGATGTCGAACCTCTCCTGCGCCGCCGCGGTGTTCTTGCTCTGCGGCAGAACCCACATGCTGAAGAGGAGCGCGATGATGCCGATGGGCGCGTTGATGTAGAAGACCGACTCCCAGTTGACGTGCTCGACGAGCAGACCGCCCACGATCGGTCCGAGCGCGGTCGACACCGACGAGACCATGGCCCAGATGCCCACGGCCATGCCGAACTTCCTGGGCGGAAAGACGGCGCGCAGCATGCCGAGGGTGTTGGGCATCAGAAGCGCCCCGAAGAAGCCCTGGAAGGCGCGGAAGGCGATGACGCCCTCGATGGACCCGGCCAAGCCGATGGCCACGGAGGCGAGGGTGAAGCCGGCCACGCCGATCAGGTAGAAGGTGCGGCGGCCGAACCGGTCACCGAGCTTGCCGCCCAGGATGAGGGCGGCGGCGAGGGCGAGCAGGTAGGAGTTGGTGACCCACTGCAGGTCGGCGGTGGAGGCGTTCAGGTCCCGGCCGATCTCCGGGTTGGCGATCGAGACGACCGAGCCGTCCAGACCGACCATGAACAGGCCGAAGGCGACGGCGACGAGGGTCAGCCACGGGTTTGCGCGTCGGCCGTGCGGTTCGGCCGTCCGCGCCGAGTGATCGGGCGGAGCCGGGGAGTTCAGGACTTCGGAAGACATACGGGTGTGATTCCTCGTTCAGGCAGGAGGAGATGAAGGGGCGGACAGCGGCGGACGCCTGTGCGCGTCCGCGCAGGGACGGCTGTGTCCGGCGCGGGTGCGGCCGGACACAGCCGGGAGGGAAAAGGGCGGAAGAAGGCGGAGTGGGCTGCCGCCGGCGCCGCGTACGGACGGAAGCCGTACGCGCGGTCAGCCGATGACCGGGTGGAGGCGCGCGTTCAGCTCCTGCAGGGAGGACAGCGCCGAGCCGAGGGCGCCGAGCTCGCCGTCGGTCATGGTGTGCAGCACCCGGGCGATCTGGTCGACCATGAGGCGCTGGACCTCCGTCAGCTGCTGCCGCGAGGCCGCGGTGAGGTGCAGATGCGCGATGCGCTTGTCCTCCGGGTCCTGCCGACGCTCCAGCAGGCCCTGCTCGGTCAGCTGCGTGACCAGGGCGCTGACGTTGTTGGGCTTCATCAGCAGAGCTTCCGCCGCCCTGCGGACAGTGACGCCGTCATGGGCCTCGACGTGACGCAGGAGCGCGAGCTGCGCCTCCGGCGGTTTCGGGTGCGGAAACTCCGAGCCGATCCGCCGCTCCAAGGCGCGGGCCAGTGCGGGCAGGCATGCCGCGAGCCCGACGGCTACGCGGTCGATGTCCTGGGCGGACGCACTGGTATCGGGCATGCGAGGAGTATGGCTCTATACATATAGCTATGTCAAACGATGTAAATTTCCCGAGCCTCCCTTCGATCGGCGAATGCGCCGCACCGTACGGCGTGCGACAGGTCCGGGCGGTGCTGGGCGAGACCGGCGCGCAAGCGCGTCATGGACGAGTCCGTCCTCACTACGTCCCGGTTGATGATGGCCGCCTCGGCGGCGACGACTGCAGCAGGGCCTCGACCGCCGTGCCGAGCGCGGTGCCCACCTGGGACAGGTTCAGCCACCGGCGAGTCGGTCGATGCCCCGAGACCGTGGGGAACGCGCTTCGGGGGCATGCTCGGAAGCCCGGGGCCTGTCCTGTGACCGGGCTGCGCCCTCTCACCGGTCAAGGATCGGACCGTGTCAATGGCCGGTGACGGTATCGAGGGGTACTGATCACGGGAGGGGGTACTGACACGGGATATGGCGCCGATCCGCCGGCGACGGGCGAACCGCTGCCGGTCCACCGGGACTTCTGGCCGGACTACCTCTCACTTCCGGTTGGCGTCGAGCGTAGGCCCCCCGGCTCGGGCCCCGAGATCGTCCCACGGTTCGTCTCAGCCGCCGAGGCGGCCGTGGTTGCCTGTGGTCCGCGCAACCACCGCATGGGCTGAACCGCGGCGGCGTCTCGTTCTCCCCGTGCCCTCAAGCCAAGCAGTCCACCCTGCCCAACTCGACAGAGAAGTCGTCGGCGGCCAAGCGGCAGTGATCGAAGCAGACAGTCGATCACGCTGGAGGCGGGGGAGTCCGTGGTCACGCTCGCGCGACGGCCGGGTCGCTCGTCACCGGCCATCACGCCGGACCACTACGCGCACTTCACGCCGGAGGCCGGAGACCGGCGACGGAACGCCGTCGACGCGCTCTTCGACGGCTGGGGGAGCGGGAGCGCCGCCGGAGCTGAAACTCCCCCGGTTCTCACCAGGGGCTCGGGACGGCTTGTCGGGCCGGAGGGGCTCGGCAACTCGCCGTCGATCCCAAGGGCGCACGGGCGTATAACCTGGCAATATGCTCCCCGAAGTCACAGCCACGCGCTACGTCACGCCATTGCGCGAGGGCGGTTCGCTCCCCGGTCTGGTCGAGGCCGACGACCTGGGCACCTACGTCATGAAGTTCACCGGAGCCGGTCAGGGGCGCAAGACGCTCGTGGCCGAGGTGCTGTGCGCGGGGCTCGCCCGGCGGCTCGGGCTGCGGGTTCCCGACCTGGTGCGGATCTGGCTGGACCCGGTGATCGGCCGCTCCGAGCCGGACGAGGAGGTCCAGCAGCTGCTCAAGGCCAGCGGCGGGCTGAACCTCGGTATGGACTTCCTGCCCGGCTCGCTCGGCTTCGACGCCCTCGCCTACGAGGTGGACGCCGCCGAGGCGGGCCGCGTGGTGTGGTTCGACGCGCTGGTCGGCAACGTGGACCGGTCCTGGCGCAACCCGAACATGCTGGTGTGGCACGGTGACCTGTGGCTGATCGACCACGGGGCCACGCTGATCTTCCACCACAACTGGGCCGGGGCCGAGGCCGCCGCCGAGCGCCCGTACGACGCCTCCGACCACGCGCTGGCCCCCTTCGGCCCGCGGATCGAGGAGGCGGCGGCCGAACTGGCGCCGCGGGTCACCGAGGGGCTGCTGGCCGAGTGCGCCGCCGAGATCCCCGACGAGTGGCTGGCGGACGAGGCGGGCTTCGCCGACCCGGACGCGGTACGTGCCGCGTACACCGGGGTGCTGGCGGCCCGGGCCCGTACGATCCATGAGCGGATCACGGTCGGGGAGCCGAGCAAGGACCGGCCCTCGCAGGCGCCGGGGTGGCTCACCGGGAAGGGTGGCGATGCCAAGTGACGCGCACCAACACCACGACCGGAGCGCGCGGCGACCTCGACGTGTTCGAATACGCGCTGCTGCGCGTCGTGCCGCACGTCGAACGCGGTGAGCTGATCAACGCGGGCGTGCTCGTCTACTGCCGCGCCCGCTCATTCCTCGCGGCACGCACCCATCTGGACGAGGACCGGCTTTATGCCCTCGATCCGTGCGCGGACGTCAGGGGAGTGCGGGCGGCGCTGCGCGCCGTCGAGAACGTCTGCGACGGGGGAGTCAGGGCCGGACAGGCCGCCGGGGACGACGCCGGGCGGCGGTTCCGGTGGCTGGTGGCACCGCGGAGCACCGTCGTGCAGCCGGGACCGGTGCACACCGGGCTGACGGCGGACCCGGAGGCCGAGAGCGAACGGCTGCTGGATCTGCTGGTGCGCTGACCCGGGACTCCGCGCGCCGGCGCGTGCCCGCATGAGGGCGCCGGGCGGTGGTGGTGTCGCGCCGGGGTGCGGTGTGGCGCCGGCCGCGCCGGCCCCCGTTGACACGGCGTTGCCCGCCTCATAGCGTCACGTCTGCCGTGGGTACTAAGCGGTTGCTCACCCCGTTCGTCCAGCTCATCCAGTCGAGGCCGAGGAGAGACCAGCATGTCCAGCACCGAGCAGCGAGTCGCCATCGTCACGGGCGCGGCCCGGGGGATCGGCGCCGCCACCGCCGTCCGCCTGGCGACCGAGGGTTTTGTCGTCGCCGTCCTGGACCTCGACGAGGCCGCCTGTGCGGGCACCGTGGCGCAGATCACCGAACAGGGCGGCAAGGCTCTCGCCGTCGGCTGTGACGTGTCCGACTCCGCGCAGGTCGAGGCCGCCGTCACCCGCGTCGCCCAGGAGCTGGGGGCGCCTTTGGTGCTGGTGAACAACGCCGGCGTACTGCGGGACAACCTGCTGTTCAAGATGAGCGACGAGGACTGGGACACGGTCATGAACGTGCACCTGCGCGGTGCCTTCCTGATGTCCCGGGCCTGCCAGAAGTACATGGTGGACGCCGGCTTCGGCCGCATCGTCAACCTCTCCTCCTCCTCGGCGCTGGGCAACCGCGGCCAGGTCAACTACTCGGCGGCCAAGGCCGGTATGCAGGGCTTCACCAAGACCCTCGCCAAGGAGCTGGGCAAGTTCGGGATCACGGCCAACGCGGTGGCCCCCGGCTTCATCGCCACCGACATGACGGCCGCCACCGCCGAGCGCGTCGGCATGAACTTCGAGGACTTCAAGGCGGCGGCGGCCACCCAGATCCCGGTCCAGCGGGTGGGTGAGCCGGCGGACATCGCCAACGCCGTCGCGTTCTTCACCGACGAGAAGGCCGGTTACGTCTCCGGCCAGGTGCTGTACGTCGCCGGCGGACCGCTGGACTGAGGGCGGACGGCGAGCGGACGAGTGCGAGGAGAGAACGTCAATGGCTGAGCGAGCAGCGGACGGCCGGCAGTCCGGTACCGGCAAGGTGGCGCTGGTCACCGGCGCCAGCCGCGGCATCGGCTACGGGATCGCCGAGGCGCTGGTGGCGCGCGGTGACCGGGTGTGCATCACCGGGCGCAACGAGGACGCCCTCAAGGACGCGGTCGAACGGCTCGGCCCCGACCGCGCGATGGGCGTCGCGGGCAAGGCGCACGACCCCGACCACCAGGCCGTCGCCGTGGAGCGGGTGATGGAGACGTACGGCCGTCTCGACCACCTGGTCAACAACGCCGGCACCAACCCGGTCTTCGGGCCGATGGCCGAGCTGGACGCGGATGTGGCGCGCAAGGTGTTCGAGACGAATGTGCTCTCGGCGCTCGGCTTCGCGCAGCGGACCTGGGCGGCCTGGCAGCGCGAGCACGGCGGCACCATCGTCAACATCGCGTCCTTCGCGGGGGTGACGGCCTCCCCGTTCATCGGCGCCTACGGCATGAGCAAGGCGGCGATGATCAATCTGACCCTTCAGCTCGCGCACGAGTTCGCGCCCATGGTGCGGGTCAACGCGCTGGCCCCCGCGGTGGTGAAGACGAAGTTCGCCGCCGCGCTGTACGAGGGGCGCGAGGCGGAGGTCGTGGCCCGCTACCCGATGGGGCGGCTCGGGGCGCCGGAGGACATCGCGGGGGCCGCGGCGTTCCTCACGTCCGACGAGTCCGCGTGGGTCACCGGCCAGACACTGACCCTGGACGGCGGTCTCTTCCTCAACGCGGGCGTCTAGAGCAGCAAAGCGCACCTCCGAGCAGCAGCACGGACGTCGAAACAGCAGCGCGGGCGGCCGAGCGGCAGCGCGGGCGACCGAGCAGCCGCCCCGAGAAGGGCAGCGCGCCGGGACACGGGTTTTTGCCGCGGTCCCGGCGCGCAGGCGTTCCCCCGCCGGACGGGTACCGACGGGACGGTGGGCGGCCACTGTCCGGGGGACGCGGGCGGCCACTGTCCGGCTGCCGGACCTCAATCCCCGCCACCCGGACGGTCGTTGGGGCTCCGATACGGCTGTGACTGGGGTAATGTCGGTGCGCCTTCCCCCACTGTGGGCGCGCCCCGGCGTGGGCGCAGTCCTGAGCACCGCACCACCAGTACTGGCACCGCCGACTGAGGAGCGCGCACGTGTTCGACCGGAACGGGCTGCGGAGAGCCGCGGCGACCATCCTCCCGCTCGCACTCGTCGCCGGGTGCGGCGCACTGCCCGGCAGCGGCTCACAGGAGAAGCACCGCATCGTGGTCGGCACCACCAGCGCGCCCAGTTCCCTCGACCCGGCGGCGGCCTGGGACGGCTCGTGGGAGCTGTACCGGAACATCTACCAGACCCTCATGGCCGTCCCCAACACCGGCACCTCACCGGAGCCGGACGCCGCCCGCAGCTGCCGGTTCAGCGACGCGGCCAGCCGTGTCTACCGCTGCGTACTGCGCGAGGGGCTGAAGTTCTCCAGCGGCAGACCGCTGGACGCCGACGCGGTCAAACACTCCTTCGACCGCACGACCTCCATCAAGTCCCCCTCCGGACCGGCGGCCCTGCTGGACAACCTCGACGAGGTCAGGACGCGGGGGAAGCGCACCGTCGTCTTCCGGCTGAAGAAGCCCGACGCGACGTTCCCGTTCGTGCTGTCCACCCCCGCCGCCTCCCTCGTGGACCCGCAGGAATACCCGGGCGCCACCCTGCACCCGGACGACACCGCCACCGGCTCGGGTCCCTACACCCTGCGCAGCTACCGGCCGGGGAAAGAGGCCCTCCTGGTCAAGAACCCCGACTACAAGGGGCCGGCCGAGCTGCGCAACGACTCGGTGACCATCCGGTACTACACCAGCTCCCGCCGCATGGTCGACGATCTGAAGGCCGGCCGCATCGACCTCACCTACCGCGGGCTGACCCCGCGGCAGATCAGTGCCTTCCAGGACGCCGGCAGCGCCGGGGACGACGCCGTCCAGCTGAGCGAGATGACCGGGTCCGAAGTCCACTTCCTGGTCTTCAACCCGAAGGACGCGCAGGCCGCGAAGCCCGCCGTACGCCGCGCCGTCGCCCAGCTCGTGGACCGCAAGGAACTGGTGCGCGACGTCCACGACAGGACGGCCGACCCGCTCTACTCGATGGTCCCGACCGGCGTGACCGGACACACCAACGCCTTCCTGGACCGCTACGGGCAGCCCAGCGAGGACAAGGCCCGCGCCATGTTGCAGCAGGCGGGCATCACCACCCCCGTCCCCCTCACCCTGTGGTACGCGCGGGACCGGTACGGGGACTCCACACAGCGGGAGTTCGCCGAGCTGAAAGCGCAGCTGGAGCGCTCCGGGCTCTTCGAGATCACTCTCCGGTCGCGCTCGTGGGCGTCGTTCCAGAGGGGCTACCTCAAGGGCGCCTACCCGGTCTTCGGCCGCGGCTGGTCGGCGGACTTCCCCGACGCGGACAACTACATCGCGCCGTTCGTCGGTGACCACAACGCCATGGGCACCCCCTACCGGGACCGCGAGCTGACCGGGCGGCTGCTGCCAACCTCCCGCAAACAGAGCGACAGGGGCGCCGCCGGACAGTCCCTGGGGGAGGCCCAGCGGCGGATGGCCAGGGACGCGCGGCTGCTGCCGCTGTGGCAGGGCAAGGTCTACATCGCCTCCGAGAAGGACGTGGCGGGCATCGAATGGGCCGTGGACTCCTCGGTCATCATGCGGATGTGGGAGCTGTACAAGAAGTCCAGCTGGTAGCGGTGCGAACGCCCGTCCTGGGCTGTCAGTGGCGGGCGGTACCTTCGGTGCGGTAATCGGGCACAGCCCCCAACGAGCACCACCGCAGCGGAGGTACAGCGCGTGAAAGAGATGCTGCCCCAGTCCTGGCAGGGCGTCCTCGGCGAGGAGACCGAGAAGCCCTACTTCAAGGAGCTGGCGGAGTTCGTCGAGCAGGAGCGGGAGCGCGGGCCGGTCTACCCGCCCCGCGAGGAGGTGTTCGCCGCCCTCGACGCCACGCCGTACGACCAGGTGAAGGTGCTCATCCTGGGGCAGGACCCCTACCACGGTCCGGGGCAGGGGCACGGCCTGTGCTTCTCGGTCCGCCCCGGGGTGCGGACGCCGCCGTCGCTGCGGAACATCTACAAGGAGATGCGCGAGGAGCTGGGCCACCCGGTCCCCGACAACGGCTATCTGATGCCGTGGGCCCGCCAGGGGGTGCTGCTGCTCAACGCGGTGCTGACGGTGCGTGAAGGCGAGGCCAACTCGCACAAGGGGAAGGGCTGGGAGAAGTTCACCGACGCGGTCATCCGCGCCGTGGCCGACCGCCCGGACCCGGCGGTGTTCGTGCTGTGGGGCAACTACGCGAAGAAGAAGCTGCCGCTCATCGACACCGAGCGGCACGCGGTGGTGCAGGGTGCGCACCCCTCGCCGCTGTCGGCCAAGCGGTTCTTCGGCTCCCGCCCCTTCACCCAGATCAACGAAGCCGTCGCCGCGCAGGGCCACACCCCGATCGACTGGCGCATCCCCGATCTGGGCTGAGCCGCGCCGGGCTCCTCCCGGGGTGACCGCCATTGTCGGTGCCTGCCGCTAGCGTCGTCATTGGACAAAACCTGATGAAACCCCCGGCGGCACGGCCGAACGTGGCGGCGCGGCCGGAGCGGCGACGGAGACACGGCGAACGGGAGGAGCCCTCGTGGCGGAGCCCCAGCAGGACGCGCCCCACGGCGCGGAGGACGCGACGATGGTCAGAATCGGCCAGGCCATCATGCTGCACCGCGGCGGCGACCGGGAGGAGGCCAGAAACCGCTTCGCCGCCCTGTGGCAGGAGACGGACCCGGACGCCGACCTCTTCCACCGGTGCACCATCGCGCACTACATGGCCGACACCCAGGACGACCCGGCCGACGAGCTCGCATGGGACCTGCGGGCCCTCGCCGCGGCCGACGCCCTGCACGACGGTCACCGGCAAGGCGGTGAGCACCAGCTCGCCGTCCGCTCCCTCTACCCGTCACTGCACCTGAACGTCGCCGCCGGTCACGCCCGGCTCGGGAACGAGGACGCGGCCCGCAGCGCGCTGGCACGGGCCAGGGAGAAGCTGGCAGCGCTCGCCGCAGACGCCTACGGGCAGGGCGTCCGCGCGGCCGTCGAACGGCTGGAGAAGCAGCTCTCCGACGGCGCCGCCGCCCCGGGCGGACCCCTCGACGGCGACGGCGGCGCCGGTCATCTGCCGTAGGCGGAGCGGCAGAGCCTGGCCTCCGCGCTGTCGGCGTCCCATCGGCCCCACGCCCGGCCCAGCTCACACAGGCGGGGATCGGTCCCCGGACCCAGCCCGCGCCCATGGCGCTCGCGCGCGCCGCCACCGTCCTCGGGGCCGTGGCGTCCGCCCGGCTGGCCGGGCTGCGTGCCGTGCGGCGGCTGACGCCGTGTCCGGGGGAGCGGCGCCTGCCGCGGCGCCGTACCCGCACCCGGGCGCGCGGCCGGACCGTCCGGAGCGGGCGCCTCCTTCCGGGTGTGCGGAGCGTTCCCGTTCCCCGCGCCGGCGTCGCCGCGCCGGTCGGCGTCCTTTCCCGCACCGCCGGGCGGGAGGGAGTCCCTGGCCGGGGACCGCCCCTCGCGGCGTGGTGCCTCGCCGTGCTCGGAGGCGGGGGAGTGGTGGGACGAGGGCCCGCGACCGGGTGACCCCGGGTCTCCTGAGACGGTCATGCATCCCGTCGCGGCCGAGAGCGCCACCCCGGCGACTGCCATGGCTTTCGTCATCCGTGACACCCCGGCAACTCTTCCCAGTCCCGGTCGCGCTGTGAAGTCCCCGCAGGAGTGATCGCGGCGGCCCGGGGCTGACCCCTTGGGGGTCAGAATCCGGTGGCCCCGTCGATGCGCTCCCGCAGCAGGTCGGCGTGGCCGTTGTGCCGTGCGTACTCCCCGATCATGTGCAGATACATCCAGCGCAGCGAGGTCTGCCAGTCGGTGCGCCGCGGGTGGACCGCCACCTCGTCCAACGCCCGTTCCGCCGCCGCCTTCCGCGCCCGGTCCACCTCGCGGCGCCAGACCGCCAGCGCCTCCGCACCGGTGTCGGCCTCGGTGACCACGAAGCTGAGCGTGCGGTCGGTCTCGGTGCAGTAGAGGGGCGCGGAGTCCTCGTCCCTCCACATCCGCCGGAACCAATGGCGCTCCACATTCGCCAGGTGGCGCACCAGGCCGAGCAGCGTCAGACCGGAGGGCGGCGCCGAGGTGCGGCGCAGCTGCTCGTCGCTCAGCCCCTCGCACTTGGCCGCCAGGGTGGCGCGGTGGAGGTCGAGCCACTGCTCCAGCAACTCCCTCTCACCGCCCGTCCCACCGGGCATCGGGAGGCCGCTGGCGGTCATAGGGGGTCCGGCGTTTGCTTGTCCGTTTTCCGAAACCATCCGGTCATCCTGCCGCCGAGCGCGGCGAGGGGCCAACCCCCAGGCAGCCGTCCGTACGTCCCGGCGCTGCCCAGCCACCGCTCACCGGCGCCCTCCCGCATCCCCTGCCACGAGCGGACACCGCACGTCCGTCGCCGGCGACCGGGCGCGTACCGGAGGGGGAGCGCCGCCCGATGCCCGGTGCGGCGCACGTATGCTGCGCACGCGCGGTCGACGTTGCGGCGACGAGGGAGGGCCGGATGAGAATCGGTGTGATCGGACTCGGTGACATCGCCAAGAAGGCGTATCTGCCGGTCCTGATGGCCCAGCCCGGCCTGGAGCCGCACCTCGTGACCCGGAACCCCGCGACTCTGGAGGCCGTCGGCGCCGCCCACCGGGTGCCGGCCGCCCACCGGCACACCGGTCTCGACGGACTGCTGGCTGCCCGGCCCGACGCCGCGTTCGTGCACGCCGCCACCGACGCCCACCCCGAACTGGTGCGCAGACTGCTGGACGCCCGCATACCCACCTACGTCGACAAGCCGCTCGCCTACGACCTGGCCGCCTCGCGGGACCTGGTGGAACGCGCCGAGCGCCACGGCACCAGCCTCGCCGTCGGCTTCAACCGGCGCCACGCCCCCGGCTACGCCCAGTGCCTGGAGCACCCGAGAGATCTGATCGTCCTCCAGAAGAACCGGGTCGGCCTTCCCGAGGAACCGCGCCGGATGGTCCTGGACGACTTCATCCACGTCGTCGACACCCTCCGCTTCCTGGCTCCCGGGCAGCCGGACCACATCGACGTCACCGCCCGCGTGGCCGACGGGCTGCTGCACCACCTGGTGCTCCACCTCGCCGGTGACGGCTTCACCGCGATCGGGATCATGAACCGGCTGTCCGGGTCGGCCGAGGAGCGGCTGGAGGTCTCCGGGCAGGACACCAAACGCGAGGTGCGGGACCTGGCCGAGGTCGTGGACCACAAGGGGCAGCCCAGTGTCCGCCGCCGCGGCGACTGGGTGCCCGTCGCCCGTCAGCGCGGCATCGAACAGTGCGTCCTGGCCTTTCTGGACGCCGTACGCGACGGCCGGACCCTCTCGGCGCAGGACGCGTTGCGCACCCACGAGCTGTGCGAACGGATCGTCACCGATGTACGGGAACGGACACGCTGACCGTACTCACCCGCTCGGCGTGCCGTCGGCCGCGCACCGTCCGCGACCCCTCCAGCGCCGCGTAGACCACCAGCGCGGCCACCGCCGCGAGCAGCGGCCAGTCCCCGAACCACACGTACAGCGTCGTCCCCGTCGCCAGCGGCACCTTCGTCAGCCGTACCGCACTGGCGTCCGTGCCCAGCGGTTGCCCCGCGCGCTCCCCCTCGGGCCCGAACGAGGCGCTGACCCCCGTCAGCGTCGCGTGCACCATGGGACGCCCCGTCTCGGCCGCCCGCAGCGCCGCCAGCGAGGCGTGCTGCTGAGGCGCCCAACTGTGCTGGAAGGTGGAGGTCGACGACTGGGCCACCAGCACCCGCGCGCCCATGTCGGTGAGGTGCCTGCTCATGTCGGGGAACGCCGTCTCGAAGCAGATCAGGGGGCCGAACCGCAGCCCGTCGGCCCGCATCACCACCGGCCGCTGCCCGCGCTGCCGGTCCTCACCGGCGGCCCGTCCGACCGAGGTGGCCCAGCCCAGCAGTGACCGGGCGGGGATGTACTCGCCGAACGGCACCAGCCGCATCTTGTCGTACCGCTGCCCGGTCACCCCGTTGTCGTCCACGAGCACCGAACTCTTGAAGATGCCGGGCCGGTCGCTGCGCCGGGAGTCCACGTTCACCAGCAGCGGCGCGCCCGTCAGCCGCGACAGCGCGGTGAGCCGGCGCTCCAGCGACGGATGGCTGCGCAGGTCGTAGCCGACGCTGCTCTCTCCCCACACGATCAGGTCCGGTTCGCGGCCGGCCAGACGGCGGGTCAGCTCCTCGCCGCGCTCGAACCGTTCCTTGCGCGAGCCGGTCTCCCCGATCTGCACCACCGCGATCCGTGCGCTGCCGTCCGGCTGCGGACGGGGCGCCCACGTCCACACCGCACCCGTGAGGACGGCGGCGCCCAGCAGCGCCACCAGGGCGCCCCTGCGGGCGTGGGGCGTGGTCAGCAGCGCGGCCAGCGCGGTGTTCACCGCCACCACCAGGAAGCTCAGCAGCCACACCCCGCCCACCGACGCCAGCCGCAACGCTGGCGCCACCTGCCACTGGCTCGCCCCCAGCAGCCCCCACGGCCCGCCCAGGTACTCCCACGATCTGACCAGCTCCGCCAGCAGCCAGCACGAGGGCACCAGCAGCACGGCCGCCCACAGCCGCCCGGCACCCGGCGTCCCCGCCAGCAGCCGGTGGACGAGCCAGCCCCACGGCAGCCACAACAGCCCCAGCAGTGCGGCGAGCACGACGATGAACACATGCAGGTTCGGCATCAGCCAGTGGTGCATCGCCAGCATGAAGCCCGTACCGCCCAGCCAGCCGCTCAGCGCGGCGGCCCGCGGAGTGGGGGCCGCGCGCAACAGCAGCAGCCACGGCACCAGCGCGACATACGCCAGCCACCACAGGGACGGTGCCGGAAACGCCAGCACGGGCACGGCACCCGCCGGCACGGGCAGCACCCAGCGTGCCCAGCGGGAATCCGGCAACGGGCGCATGCCCTGCCTCCTTCATCCGGAACTCCGCCCACCAGTGTGAAGCAGGGCGCGCGAGGGGGCGAGGGGGCATACGGGACGGGCACGGCACGTTCCGCCATCCGCCGCGTGCGCCGCACGGGGTCCGGCGGAGTGCGCCGCGCGCGCCGCACCCGGGCAGGGCGGTCCCGGCGGAGTGCGCCGCATTGCCGCCCGGGGAGACGCTGCCGGTGTCCGACGGTCGTGCCGGGCCGCGCGTGCTGTGCCCGGCCGCTCGTGCTGTGACCGGCCGCGCGTGCCGAGTCGCGTGCTTCGCGCCGCGCGTGCCGTGTTCCTCGCCGGGGTCGCAGGAGAGGGCAGCGGCCGAGTCCCGATGGGGAGTCAGGTCAGCGGTCGAGTCCGGACGGGGGGTCAGGGGGTGGGCACCGGACGGCTTCCCACCGGGACGCTCCCGCAGCGAGGCAGCGGCGGCACGGAGGGCCGGGCCTCCGCCTCCGGCGCCCGCCGTATCGCGAACTCCGGGCCCGGCGGGCGGCCCGGCTCCCCGTACCCGCCCGTGCGCCGGGGCGGTTCCGTGTTCTCCGTGGTCTTGGGGCCGGGCCGCTCGGACGGCTCCGGGGCCCGCGGGCTCGGTGTCCGCTTTCCGCGGCCCTGCTCGGGTACGGCGGCGCCCGCCTCTTCCGGCTCGGAGACGCCGCGCCGGCCGTGGGCCCGGGAGCGGGTGGCGGGCGAGGTGTCGGCCGCCTTCTGCCGTACACCGTCGAACGTCAGCACGACCAGTCCCCAGGTGGCCACCGTGCTCGCCAGGAGCGCCAGCACCCCACCCGTCGTGCCGTACCGGAAACCCTCGCCCAGCAGGGCGATACCGGCCAGGGCCGCGACCACCGGATTGGCCACGGTGGCCGTGGCCAGCGGTGTCGCCAGTCCGCCGTCCCGGTAGGAGGCCTGCGAGGTGGCGAGGCCGGCCGCGGCCAGCAGCACCGTGAGCGCCGTCAGCGGCACCGTGGCCGTCAGCGGGGACGACATCCAGCTGCCGGCGAGCGTCTTCATGAAGACCGAGCCGGCGCCGTAGGCCACACCGGCGGCCAGCGCCAGCGACACGCTCCGCAGCGCCAGGGCCCGCCGGCCCGGACTGCCGTGCCCGGTGCGCCGGGCCACGGCCGCCGTGCCCACCAGCAGCGCCAGGGAGCCCAGGACGGCTGCGGCGAGGACGAGTTGGCCGTCGCCGCTCAGGGTGCCGGCGCCCGCGTCACCGGTGAGCAGGAGGATGCCGGCCAGCCCCGCCGACACCAGGACGATGCCGCGCCATGCCGCCGGGGTCACCGGACGGCGGACCAGCAGGGCCGCCATCGGCGCGGCCAGCACGAGGGTGAGCACGCCGAGCGGCTGGACGACCGTCAGCGGCCCCAGCCCCAGCGCCACCACGTGCAGCAGCGCGCCGACGCCTTGCAGCACGGCGGCCGTCCACCAGGTGCCGGAGCGCAGCAGTCCCCACCGGCTGGGCGCCGTCGTGGCGGCGAGCCGTTCCTGCACGATCGCGGCAAGGGCGTAGCTGACGGCGGAGACCAGCGACAACAGCACCGCCGCGGTGAGCGCACTCATGTCCGGGCCGCCGGGTCCGGGTCGGGCATCGTGTTCATGCCCTCACGATTCCGCATCGGCGGACGTCTGTCGTCACCTGGCGGGAGCGTCTTTCCGTACCCCCAGGGGAGTACGCCGGGCGTGGATTTCCACCTGGGAGGTGACGTCCCTCCTCGACCATGGTCGTGCCGCAGGGCACCGGCAAGGCCGGTCGGTTCAGGCGGGGTTGGCCGGGAGGGGCCCTTCGCCGTTGACCTGCACCGTGCCGAAGCCGCTGCCCAGGATGGTGATACGGCCGACGCGGCCGTCGGCGAGCCGCAGCCGTGCGGAGTCACCCTCCAGTTCGACCCACAGCGGCTGACTGCCCTCCGGTCTGATGGTGCCGGACCACGCGGTCCCGGGGCCGGTCGTCTCCGTGTAGAGCGCCGCGTCGACGGGGACCTCGGCGGCGCCGGTCAGCAGGATCGCCGGGCCACGGTAGAAGTTCTCCATGCGGCCAGTGTGGCAGCGGGGGTCCCGCCCGGCACGGCGGTCGCCCCGCCGGTACGGCCGTCCCGGCGGCCCGGCCGCCGGCTGGTGCCGCTCCGGACCGACGGAACCCCGCCGCCCGCTGGCAACGGGCGGCGGGGTCCGACGGCCGACGAGCCGGATGTCCGGATCAGTTGTTGTTCTTGCAGACGCCTGTGGCGTTGGCCAGCACTGCGATGATCTGGTTGCCGCAGAGCGTGGCATCCACCACGTCCGGGTCGTTGTGGATGTGCTGGGGGTGGGGGTCACCACCCCGTTCTGTGGCCGTTGCGGTGCCTGCCGTCCCGGCGAACAGGGCCATGGCGCCGAGGGCGCCGGCTGCGACAGCGGTACGAATACGCATGTTCGCTCCCATGAAAGGTAGCTGTTGTCTCCACCTCCACGGTGTGTGGGTCGGCACAGGCAGCGCATTTCGGACTACTCCGGGCGAGTGCCACGCTGGTACGGTGCCTGCCGGCGCACGGAAGGGGGCAAGGCGGATGACCGGGGACGACGCGGCGCAGGCGGCGGGCCGGGAGGACGAGGCCGAGTCCGCCGTGCTCCCCGGCGGTGAAGCCACCCCGGGCCGCCGGGTGCTGTGCCGCATGTGCGGCCAGCCGCTGCGCGACCGCGCCTCCCGACTGTGGGGCCTGGGCCCGGACTGCCGGCACAAGCTAGCGCTGCGCACCGCCCCGCCGCCGCCCGTGCGCGACGTCGAACAGGACCCGCTGCCGGGGCTGTGACAGCCCCCGCCTGCCGCACGGATCTGGCGCGTCGTCGACGCCCTCACCCGGCGCGGTGGCCACCATGGTGCACAGGCCCCTCGCGCGAAGGCCCACCCGGCGAAAGGCGATTCCGTGTCCCAGCCCCCCAGCACCGGCCCGCACCGGGACGACGACCCCGGCCACCGCCGCCCCCGCTCCGGTACGGAACCGGTCACCGCACGCAGCGACCTGTGGCTGCGCACCCTGCTCTCGTCCGTCGGGTTGCCCTTCTTCGCCGCCGCGGCGGCGGCGCTCGCCTGGTGGGCCACCGCCTCCGGTCCGCACGACTCCCCGAGCGACCGGGCGCTGAGCGTGCTGGCGGCGGTCTGCGGGCTGCTGGCGCTGGGGGCCGCCGTCGATCTGGTGGTGCTGCGCCGCCGCCGCGCGCAGGAGCGCGCCGCCCGGGGCCGGGAAAAACGCGGTTGAGGAGGTAACCATTCCGTGCGTTCGTGTGTCTGACTGGTGAAAACCCAGACGCAGCACGTCCACACGGCGTGACCCCCCACAACTGAACAAGGAGCCCCCGTGCGCAGACCGCTGACCGCCATCGCCCTGGC
>Ga0164243_10006300_pt1 | contig 17999 bp, 15 predicted proteins | sample OricompcompostOP_FD_108781 | JGI IMG/M metagenome (GOLD analysis project Ga0164243, IMG submission 108781) | Organic Plus compost microbial communities from Emeryville, California, USA - Original compost - Organic plus compost (OP) | ecosystem: Engineered > Solid waste > Mixed feedstock >... | reverse complement strand
GTGTTCGTGGCCAGAGCGGCGCGTTCCATCGGCGTGCTGATCGTCGCAATGGTATTGCGGGCTTGGTAGAAGCGGTCGACGTCGTCCGGAAGGTCGGGTGATTGCTGGGCATGCGCGGCAGCTGGCAGGAACAGAAGCAGGCCCAGGATAGCGGAGGTTCGGCACACCATGCGCATGGCTGAGTGCTGGCTTGTGTTCACGAGCCCGGCGTACGTGGTCGCCGGTCCTTCGGATCGTATGGTTTCGTTATCGTTCGAGCTGCCTGCTCTTCCGGTGCCGGTTCCCGAAGAGGTCTTCTCCCGCAGCCACACGTTGTGCTGCCCGAAGGAAGAGCAGCACTGCGGCACCTGTACAGGCCACTACGAACACGATCATGGGAAGCCACAACGGCGCCTCGTTGCCCAGTTGGCTGGCCCGGATTTCCGGGTGCCGTACGGCATTGTCCGCCAGCCATACGACGATCCCCAGCCCGATGAGCGCGAAGACGGTGGCGGCGCCCTTCAGCAATAACGCGGGGTTGGACGAATTATTGTGGGCCGGCATGACTCATTTTGAAAATGGTTGCAGTGGAAATGGCACAGATTGCACACTTCAGAACGAAAAACTGGCGCGGTGACTGCTGCAAATGTAAAATCGGAGGCCGGGGTTTGATCAATCAAACTCCTACATGATCAGGATAACAGCTAGCAGGGCCGGGTTGAAAGCTGTATGCATGCCCGTCAGGTCGGCTCCGTGCCGGTCATCGGATCGTCGATGGCCGATGCGGCCATGTCTGCTACATCCAGGCGGACCGGGATGCCGGCGTCGGCCATGTGGCGTTTTGCCTGGGCAATGGAGTAGGTGCGGAAGTGGAAGATCGAGGCAGCGAGCACTGCATCCGCACCGCCGATCTTGATGGCTTCTACGAGATGGTCCAGTGTTCCGGCACCCCCGGAGGCGATTACCGGGATGTTGACGCAGGCATTCAACGTTTGCAGCAGGGCCAGATCGTAGCCGTCCTTCGTGCCATCCCGGTCCATGGACGTGACGAGGAGTTCACCGGCGCCGCGCCGCTCGGCTTCTTGCGCCCATTCGATGGCGTCGATGCCCGTAGACTTCCGCCCGCCATGCGTGAATACCTCCCATCGGGGTTCGTCGCCGGGCATCTGCTTGGCATCAATGGCCACGACGATACACTGCGTCCCAAATGCCTCTGCACTTCTGGAGATAAGGTCGGGATCGCGTAGCGCAGCGGAGTTGAGGGATACCTTGTCCGCACCGGCCTGCAGCATGGCCCGGATATCTTCCACTGTCCGAAGTCCGCCACCCACCGTGAGTGGAATGAACACCTGATCAGCGGTCCGGCGCACGACGTCGTGCATGATGCCACGTTCCTCGTGGGTGGCCGTGATGTCCAGAAAGACGAGTTCGTCGGCGCCCGCGCTATCGTAGAATCGCGCCTGCTCCACGGGATCGCCCGCGTCTACCAGATCTACGAAATTGACTCCTTTGACAACACGGCCCTGGTTGACATCCAGGCAGGGAATGATGCGTTTAGCAAGCACAAACGATTTGAATTTTGGATGTTGGATTATTGAGACGGGACTGCCAGGGAGACAATCCGGGGTCGACAATCCAAAATTGCGGTTAGCAATCTTGTGCGGCGACTTCTGTTCTGAGCCGGGCGGTCGAGAATTGCTCCAGGTTGACGTCCTGTTTGCGGTGCCAGCACCAGAATTGCTGGCAGGGGAACCGGTTTTCGTAGAGGGCCCGCCCGATGATCACAGAGTCGACGCGGTACGGCTTCAACTCTTTCACGCGGAGGAGATCCTGGAACCCGCCGATACCGCCTGAGACGGTGATACGGGCCTCCGTGAGGCGTTCGCCTAGCGCACGATATGCATCGATGTTCGGGCCTGCGAGCGTACCGTCACGGCTGATATCGGTATAGATGATGCGCCGGCATCCACGCTGCTCCATGTCCAGCGCAAGATCGATTGCATCGATGCCGCTTCCTTCCGTCCAGCCATGCACGCGGACCTCACCGTCGCGGGCGTCGATGCCTACTGCCACGCGGCCACATCCGAAGCGGGCGACGGCTTCCGAGACGATTTCGGGATCGCGAACGGCGGCCGTCCCGATGATGACCCGGTACACACCGAGTTCGAGCGCCGCCTCTACATCCTGGATGGTACGAATGCCACCGCCCAACTGGATGGGGATGTCGAGTGTGTCGCTGATCGCCTTAATGACGTCGCGGTTATCCGAGCAGTCTTCCGAGCCGCCACGAGCGGCATCGAGATCGACCAGGTGAAGGGTGCGAGCGTTCTGGACCCGCATCAACTTCGCCATCTTGACCGGATCGTCGAAGTAAACGGTTTCCTGGGCGTAGGAGCCCTGATAGAGTCGCACGCATTTTCCGCCGCGAAGATCGATAGCCGGAATGACGAGAATCATAATTCCGTACGTATGCTATGCCTGTGCGTAAGGTCAGGTATTACAACCTTGTAATATAAGAACTTGTTCAAACGGCGTGCCCAACGTGCTACACACGGCTGAACATGACAAAAGGCAGGTGGATCTGGAAAGATCACCTGCCTTCTAGGTCTTTGCGGGTATCATGCTGAAGTTTTTCAAGATATCCAGCCCTGCCTGCTGGCTCTTCTCCGGGTGGAACTGGATGCCATAGACGTTGTTCCGTTCCACGATGGCCGGGAAAGCCGTGCCATAGGTACAGGATGCGAGAATATCCGCCGGATTATCGGGGACCGCGTGGTACGAGTGAACGAAGTAGAAGTAGGCTCCATCCTCTATGCCGGTGAGAAGAGGGGAGGATCGTTCAAATACGGTTCGGTTCCACCCCATGTGCGGGACCTTGAGCGGCTTTTCCGGTGCCGCTTCCGCCCATTCGGGGGTGCCGGGCGCCGCTTCGCAGGATGCTCCGCTCGCCGCAACCAGTTCTCGTGCAAATTTGACGATCCGTCCCGGCAGGATGCCGAGGCCTCTGTGGGCCCCCATCTCTTCACTTTCGTCGAAGAGGAGCTGCATTCCTACGCAGACCCCCAGGAACGGCTTGCCGGATGCGACAGCTTCCAGGATCGGAGTTTCGAGGTCACGCCGCCGGATCTCGTCCGCACAGGCACCGAACGCGCCTACTCCGGGGAGCACCAGCCGTTCGGCACGCTCGATGTCCTCCGCCCGATCTGTCCGCAACACGTCGACTCCGACCGCCTGGAACGCCTTTTCGATCGAGCGCAGGTTGCCGATGCCGTAGTCTATGATTGTGACCATCATGAAGGGGTTGTCAGCACTCGGCCGTCAGCAAGGAGAGAGGAAGCGCGCTGGCGGCAGGCAACTCAAAGTCCAAAATCTACGATCTGAAATCTCAAAATACTCTGCGATCGGTCGCCGGAGGGAAGTGGCCGGTCATACCTGGCTTAATTCTTTGGATCGCTGGGTGGCTGTCGCGACGGCATTGATGAGCATGGTACGAAGGCCGTGGCTTTCGAGTTCGGCGACGGCGGCGATGGCAGTGCCACCGGGCGTGGTTACTTCATCGCGCAGGATAGCCGGGTGTTTGCCTGTTTCCAGCACGAGCTTGGCTGCACCATAGACGGTCTGTGCGGCCAGCCGGAGAGCGGTGGGGCGGGGGATGCCCTGCTTGACGCCCGCATCGGTGAGTGCCTCGACGAACATGTAGACATAGGCCGGGCCGCTGCCGGAAAGGCCCGTAATGGCGTCCATTAGATATTCCGGCACGACCTCCACCTTGCCTACGGCCTCGAACATCTGACGGACGACGTTCAGGTGATGCGTCGTGGCGAACTGGCCCGCCGCGATGGCCGTAGCGCCTTCGTCTACGAGCATCGGTGTGTTGGGCATTGTACGCACGATAGGCATTGGCCGCCCGAGCTGCTGCAGCAATGCCTCGGTCGTGAGCCCTGCGAGCACTGACACGAACAGCGTGTCATCACGAAGATGGTCTCGAATGCTGGAGATGACCTCATGGGCACCCTGCGGTTTTACGGCGAGCACGACGATAGAGGCCCCGCGTACAGCCTCCACGTTATCCGTTCCGGTATGAATGCCCGGGAATTGCCGTTCCATCTCTTCCAGCAGGACCGGAGAGCGCCGGGTGACCCGGATCTGCGACGGATCGAGGTCTTGCCCTCTGAACAGGCCGCCGATGAGTGCCCGGCCGATATTGCCGGCTCCGATAATGGCGACAGTGTGGTTTTTGAGCATGTTGAAGAGAGTGTTCGGGTGTTCATGTGTCCATGTGTCGGAGTGCTCTTACCTGAATACCCGAACACGTGGACACTTCGTACTCGTTTGTGGCAGCCGAAAGCGTCAGATCACGCCCTTGGTTGAGAGTACCTGTCCCAGCGCGACGTCCCGGTGCACCGCGGTGCGCAGGGCACGAGCCGTTGCTTTGAAGATCGCCTCGATCTGGTGGTGTGTATTGTCGCCGTGAAGAACGGAGATGTGAAGGTTGCAGCCGAGGTGTTCGGCAAAGGAGTACCAGAAGTGCCGCACCAGTTCCGTGGAGAGGTCGCCTACGCGCTCCCGCGTGAAGGTGGCATCGAAATGGAGATAGAAGCGCCCGGAAAGGTCTACCACGGCGCGCGCAAGCGATTCATCCATCGGGACGTAGGCATGGCCGTATCGTGCGATATAGGCTTTGTCGCCGAGTGCCTGCCGGAAGGCCTGGCCGAGCGTGATACCGACGTCCTCAACGGTATGGTGTTCATCGATATGCAGGTCGCCTTTGCAGCGCACGTCTAGATCGAAGCCGCCATGACGGGCGAACAGGTCCAGCATGTGGTCGAGGAATCCGACTCCCGTCGCGTTCTGGTAACGGCCTGTGCCGTCGAGGCCCAGCGTTACGGATACCTGGGTTTCGTTCGTGTTACGACTGACTTCGGCTTGCCTGGGCTGGAACACGTCGCCTTGCATGGACTTGGGGTCTCGTGAATCTGGTGTCCCGGAGGGAACAGGAATTACACAATCTGAACCGAGTGTGTGTTTAATATAATGTGAATGAGCGCCGGCCCGGTCAGTTTGAAGGATCTTGACGAACTTGCAAGCGCCGACGTCGTTCTGTAGTAGCTTTGTTCATCGGCGAACGGCGTGCCTCTGTGCCGAGTTCGAGCAATGCGGAATGCGTCGAAATGGTTTGCTGTCGGCGTATCGCATCACGTGTGCAGCGGCGGTATGGCATGGAGCAGGTACGGTCGTTTACTGTCAAGCCAGGAAATTTGAGATTGCTCCGGAAGGAGTGTATTCACCCTTATGCCCGAAACGGAATACCAGCGAATCCTCGTCACGTCGGCACTCCCGTATGCGAACGGCCCCATTCACCTGGGCCATCTTGCAGGGGCCTACCTGCCCGGCGACCTTTATTGCCGTTATCAGCGCCTGAAGGGGCGCGACCTCGTTTACATCTGCGGCTCGGACGAGCTGGGCGTCGCGATCATGATGCGGGCGTACAACGAAGGGGTGACGCCACAGGACGTGGTAGATCGCTACCATGCCATGATCGAGGATGGTTTCCGCCGTTTCGGGATGAGTTTCGACCATTACGGGCGGACGACGAGTGACATTCATCGGGAGACGACGCAGGATTTCTTCCGCGTGCTTGCCGAGAAGGGGGACTTCAAGCTCAAGCGGGAACTGCAGCTCTTCGATCCGGAAGCCGGCATCTTTCTGGCCGACCGGTTCGTGCGAGGCACCTGCCCCGTTTGCGGCTATGAGGATGCGTATGGGGACCAGTGCGAGCGCTGTGGCTCCTCGCTGAGCCCGACCGAACTCATCAACCCGCGGAGTGCCCTGACGAATGCCACGCCGGAACTGCGGGAGACGACACACTGGTATCTGCCGCTGGGTAACTGGCAGCCGAAGCTGGAGGCCTGGCTTGCGACGCACCAGGACTGGAAGCCGAACGTGCTGGGTCAGGTGAAGAGCTGGTTGCAGGAGGGGCTCAAGGATCGGGCGATGACCCGGGATATCTCCTGGGGCGTGCCCGTGCCGGAAGATGTGGCTCAGAAGGTGGGCGTGGACGCAAAGGGAAAGGTAATCTACGTCTGGTTCGATGCGCCCATCGGGTACATCTCGTTCACACGGGAGTGGGCCAGGCAACAGGGCGACCCGAACCTATGGAAGCGATACTGGCAGGATAAGGGGACGAAACTCGTTCATTTCATCGGTAAGGACAACATCGTCTTCCACTGCCTCATGTTTCCGGCGATGCTCATGGCGCATGGGGATTACGTGCTGCCGGACAACGTGCCCGCGAATGAATTCCTGAACCTGGAGGGCCGCAAACTATCCACGAGCCGAGGCTGGGCCGTCTGGCTTCAGGAGTACCTGGATGAGTTTCCGCCTGACCTCCTCCGTTATGCGCTGGCGTGTACGCTGCCGGAGACGAAAGATTCCGACTTCAGCTGGTCGGACTTCCAGCAGCGTGTGAACTCGGAACTGGCCGACGTTCTGGGCAACTTCGTCAACCGCACCACGACGTTTGCCGCACGGTACTTCGGCGGGAAAGTGCCGCCGCTGGAGAATCCTTCCGTGATGGATGGTGAGGCGCTTGTCCTGCTGGCCGAGTTTCCACAGCGGATCGGACAGGCGTACGAATCCTACCGCATGCGGGAGGCCGTGTTCGAAACGATGAACCTGGCTCGCCTTGGAAACAAGTACTTCAACGACACCGAGCCCTGGCACGCGCGCAAGACGAACCCGCAGCAGGCCGCGAACACGATTCACATCTCACTCCAGATCTGTGCGGCGTTGAGCGTGCTCATGGAGCCGGTGCTGCCGTTCTCGGCAGCACGGCTTCGGGAGATGCTCAATCTGACGGGTGTACGCTCCAGCGGTCCTGGCGCCGATGTGCGTGCCGGGATCGGCTGGGATGATGCCGGTAAACCGCTTCTCGAGGTAGGCCACGTGCTCGGGGAACCGCAAATTCTGTTCACAAAGATCGAGGATGACGTGATACAAGCACAGATCGATAAGCTGCACGAAGCCGCCGCCGCAAGTGGCACTGAGGCAGAGACCACGCCGGGAGAGAAGCCGTACCAGCCGCTGAAGCCAGAGATCGTGTTCGACGATTTCGCGAAGCTGGATCTTCGCATGGGGACAGTGAAAACGGCCGAGCGCGTTCCAAAGTCGGACAAGCTCCTGCGCCTGGAGGTGGATCTCGGCTTCGAACAGCGTCAGATCCTGGCCGGGGTGGCGGAGTTCATGGCGCCGGAGGAATTGGTCGGACAGCGGGTGGTCGTCGTGGCGAATCTCGCACCTCGTAAGATGCGTGGATTCGAGAGCCAGGGCATGCTCCTCATGGCAGAAGACCGGGAAGGCAGGGTGTTCCCGGTGACCTCGGAGGGAGAAAACGGAGCGGTAGTTCGTTAGTTCGTTCGTAGTTCCGTATCCGGCATTTCGGGTCTTGATTGGATGCCGCGAGCGTCCGTGCACGGGATGCCGGTTGGAGTTGACGTTGCCTCGGGGGTAGCCATGCCGAATCGATTCTCATTTCTACTCGCGTGTTCATTGCTGCTCGGTTGTGGCATGCCGCTGTGCGCGCAATCCGTCGATATCATGGACTCGGGTGGGCCGCTCCTGCCGGAGCAGGCCGCATACGATGTGACGTACTACGATCTCGACGTGACGGTGGACCCGGACGAGCGGGCCATTGCAGGTGTACTGACGGCAGAGGCGAACGTCGTTAACCCCATCCGGTATCTCGTCCTGGACCTCGACACGGTGTTCACGATCTCAGCCATCGACGTGCTGGATGCACACGGCGCCGCACGATCCGTATCGTTCGAGCGGCAGGTAGGGCGGCTGTGGATCGACCTCGGGCGGGGCTATGAAGCAGGGGAGCCAGTGCGTGTGCGTGTGCGATATGCCGGAAAACCCCGCGAGGCGGACAATCCTCCGTGGGGAGGTGGCTTCACATGGACGCAGACAGCGAGCGGGGAACCCTGGATCGCTACCTCGCTGCAAGGGGAAGGAGCCGATCTGTGGTGGCCGGTCAAGGATCATCCGTCGGACGAGCCGGACTCCATGGCGATCCACATCACCGTCCCTGGAACTCTCGTAGCCGCCTCGAACGGCCGCCTGCGCGGCGTAACGGAGAACGAAGGCGGTACGAAGACCTACCACTGGTTCATCTCCACGCCGATCAACAACTACAACGTTGCGCTGAACATCGCGCCGTACCGGACCATCGAAGGGACGTTTCGTAGCATTACGGGGGAGGAGGTGCCTGCCACGTTCTGGGTGTTGCCTGAAGCCTATGAGAAGGGCCAGAAGCTCTTCCCGCAGATACTGGATCATCTGGCTTATTTCGAAAAGATGCTGGGGCCGTATCCGTTTCGAGCCGATAAGTATGGAGTGGCCCATACGCCCTACCTCGGGATGGAGCACCAGACGATCATCGCGTACGGCAGCAACTTTTCCGACGAGCCCTGGGGCTATGACTGGCTGCACTTCCACGAGCTAGCCCACGAGTGGTGGGGCAATCTGGTGACGGCGGCGGACTGGAAGGACTTCTGGCTTCACGAGGGGCTTGCCGAGTACATGCAGGCGCTCTACAGTGAAGAGCTGTTCGGCGAGGAAGCGTATCACAAGGTGATCTCCGGCTTCAAGAGCAACCTGCTAAACATCCAGCCCGTCGCGCCGCGTGAATCGCAAACGACGGATCAGGTCTATTTCATCGGAGCGCAGAAAGGTGTCTCGAACAATGACATCTACTACAAAGGGGCAGTCGTGCTGCACACGCTTCGCTACCTTATTGGCGACGAGGCTTTCTTTACCCTGCTCCGCCGGTTTGCCTACCCCACCCCCGAGATGGAGCGCGTGACGGATGGGAGTCAGACCCGGTTCGTGGATACGGAGGACTTCACCCGGCTGGCCGAGGAGGTCTCCGGGCGTGACCTGGACTGGTTCTTCGAGGTCTACCTCCGCCAGCCCGCGCTGCCCGTGTTGAAGCAGGAGCGCGTGGGAGATGGGCTCAGGCTTTCCTGGGAGACCCCGAACGATCTGCCGTTCCCGATGCCGATAGACGTCAAGATCGGCAACCGCGTGCAGCGCATAGAGATGTCCGGCGGTGAGGCGGTGATTCCAGCCGGTCAGAACATCACCGTCGATCCGGAAGGATGGGTGCTACGGAAGGAAAAGTAGGGCTTTTCATACCCCTATTTGTTCTTGCGTTGATATCTCTGCCAGGTGGTCGAAGGTCGGCTTGAGGGCAGGGTAGAGCTCGCGGTAGCGGTGGTGGTAGGCCGTGTAGATGCGGGCGTTATCCAGGTCGGGCATGGTGCTGCCGGTGATGCGGATGGTCCGGTCGCATGCGGCATCTACGTCGGGCCAGATTCCGGCTCCTACGCCTGCCAGGAGCGCGGCTCCATAGGCGGCACCCTCGGTCGTATTCACCGTTACGATTTCCGTATTCAGTACGTCGGCGAGGATCTGGCGCCAGATCGAACTCCGGGCGCCCCCGCCGTAGACACGGACCTGGTCGGGTGCCGGAAGGCCGGCCTGCTGCATGAGCAGGAAGCTGTCGCGCAGCCCGTAGGCTACCCCTTCGAGAACGGATCGGGTCAGGTGAGCACGGGTATGGCGTACGGTGAGCCCGACGAAAGCGCCGCGAGCGAGTGGATCGGGGTAGGGCGTGCGTTCGCCCGTGAGATAGGGGAGAAAGAGAAGTCCGTCGCTACCTGCGGGTACATGGGCTGTTTCATTCAGGAGTGAATCGTAATCCATGCCCGGCGCCAGGGTATCCCGGTACCAGCGCAAGCTCCCTGCCGCCGAGAGCATGACGCCCATGAGATGCCACCGGCCCGGTACCGCATGGCAGAAGGAGTGCAGACGGCCTTCCGGTTCGATGAACGGCTCATTCGACGTTGCGAAGAGGACGCCTGACGTACCGAGCACGATGGAGACGACCCCTTCCCGGATAGCGCCCACACCGACGGCGCCTGCAGCCTGATCGCCGCCGCCGCCCACGACCGGGATGCCGGGCACGAGACCGGTTTCCCGGGCGGCCTGTTCGGTAACGACACCGGTGACCTCGGGCCCTTCGTGCGTAGGCGGCATCCAGGTTTCAGGGATGTCGAGTGCCTGAAGAATTTCAGACGACCAGTCGCGTTGCCGGATGTCCATGAGAAGCGTGCCCGCCGCGCCTGCCTTGTCCGTCTTGAACTCGCCCGTCAGGCGATAGCGTATGTAGTCTTTCGGCAGCAGCACATGCCAGGCCCGCTCGAAATATTCCGGCTCGTGCTCTTTCACCCAGAGAATCTTCGGAGCGGTAAAGCCGGTCACGGCATCATTACCGGTGATCTGAATGAGCCGTTCGCGCCCGATGATGTTACGGATGTCTTCTACCTGCTTGCCGGTACGCTGGTCGTTCCACAGGATCGATGGGCGGAGCACTTCGCCTTCTTCGTCGAGCAACACGAGACCATGCATTTGACCGGTCAGCCCGATACCCACGATTTCATCGGGCCGGATGCGCGATTGCTGCAACACACGCCGGATACTCTGCGTGGCCCCTTCCCACCATAGCGCAGGTTCCTGTTCCGTCCACAGCGGGTGGGGTGTTTCGTACGAATACTCCGTCGCGGCGACGGAGACGACATCGCCTCTATCATCGATGAGCAGCGCTTTGGTTGCCGTCGTTGAGACGTCTATTCCGAGCAGGTAAGGCATGAGGATTCGCGGTGGTTTGGCGCCAACGCACTAGGCGTCGGTGTGGTAGAGTTCAATACAGTCGGAACATTCTCGATACGTCAGCCCGAACACGGGCCGAAAATACGAGCCTGGAGCATTGTTGTCACCTGGATTAATCAGGATGAGGCGTACGGGATGGATCTTTCACCGGGCTCATTCGTGCATCCTGAGGGAGTGCCGCTCGCGTGTCTTGCCGATTCCTTCTCACCCGCCTACGTGCTTCTCGCCGTGCGTGCCCGTGTCCTCCTATTGCTATTTGCCGTCTGGTTCCAGGTCGGTGTGCCGGGGGTCCTGGCCCAGGGGGGAGCGTCTGTTACGCTTTCCGGCGTGGTAGCCGACAGTGTGAGCGGCATGCCGCTGGAAGGGGCAACTGTTTTCATCGCTGGCTCCATGATGGGCACGGTGGCAAACGCGGAAGGGCGGTTCACACTTTCGAACGTGCCCGAAGGTGCTCACCGGTTGTACGTGTCGATGCTGGGCTACGAGCCGGTGCGGAAAGAACTCCTGATCCGGCGCGGGGATGAACTTACGTTTTCTTTCCGGCTCAAGCCAACCCTGGTCGAGATCCCCGAGGTCGTCGTGTCGGACCGGGAGAACCGGCGTTGGCGGAAGCGGCTCGAAAAGTTCGAACGACTCTTCATCGGTGAATCGCCCGCAGCAGCCTTTACGGAAATCGAGAACCCGTATGTGCTGGATTTCGAATCGCCCAGGTGGCGGCTCATTGCGCGTGCCAGCGCGCCGCTCATCATCACAAATCGCGCGCTAGGGTACCGCGTTCGTTTCTTCCTGAAAGAGTTCGAAGCACGAGGAACTCTGGTCCGTTACGATGGAGAGCCGTTATTCGAACCGCTGGAGCCGGCAAATGCGGAAGAGGCTATGCGCTGGAAAGAAAACCGTAGGCGTGCCTTCTATGGTTCGTTCCGGCACTTCATGCTTTCGGTACTGGCAGATTCTGCACACGAGGCCGGTTTCCGAACCTATGGGCGCCATGCGATTGGCTTCGATCACTGGAGCATGGAGAAATATCCGATGCCGGCCAAGTACCTCCTGGATGGAGACCGGGATGCGCCGGAGGTAGAACTGGATTTCAACGGTGTCGTGGAGATCGTGTACCTGAATGAGCCGGAGGATAAGTCGTTTCCGAACTGGATAGCGGCACGTAGACGAGCGGACCGCGTGCAGACCTCCTGGATCGAGTTGACTGACGGCCCCACGGCCGTCGATCAAGCCGGCGAGGTCGTTGATCCGTATGGCGTGACCGTCTACGGTTATTTTGCGTTCGAGCGTGTTGCCGATCAGCTTCCGAAAGAATACCGTCCCGAGTAGGGGCCCTGCGGCTGTCGTCAGAAGCTCCAGAATGCGTTCTTGAAGTGCTCGATTTCGGGCTGATCGTTCTTGAGCAGGATACTGATCACATCGAAGCGACACGGGGAGCCTTCCAGGTGACGCTCGTAGAGGAACGCTTTGGCCGCTTTGATGACATTACGCTGTTTTTCCGGGGTGACGGCCTCTTCGGGTAAGCCGAACCCGACTCCTCGACGGGTTTTGACCTCCACGAAAACCAGTTCTCCTCCCTGTTCATACACTTCCGCCGGCTCGAAACAGACGAGGTCTACCTCTGCTTTTTCAAAGCGATAGTTGCGCTCCAGAACATAGTATCCGAGCCCTTCCAAGTATTGTGCTGCAATATCCTCGCCTGTGGCTCCGAGCTTCGTAGTTGACATGGTGAACCGTCCTGTTTCCATTCTTGGAACGTAATGCCCGCTCATCTCTCGCCTTTATGCGTTTCCTGCCACACGTTCTCATCCATCTCTTCGGTGTGATTTTGCAGGGTGGAGGCAAAGCCAATGAGCTGGCGGATCATGGCTGCGTTCCGTTTCTGGATGAGTGGGAGGAACGTCTTGGAGACTCCTTCGAATACCTGCATGAGTTGCATGAGGCTTTCGATGCGCTCTTTGAGTTGTTCTTCCGATGCGTCCAGCGGGTGGCCGGTATCTGAGAGGATCGAACGGCACTCCTCCAACTGCTGCATGACCGGGCGAATCTCCCGCTTCTCACGTTCGCGCACGATCTGCGAGGTGATCTCCCAGACGTCCTTCTCAGCCGTGTAGTAATCCTTGCGGGAGCCAGAGAGGTGGATCTTGCGGACGAGATTCCAGTTGATGAGCGAACGCAGGTTCATGTTTGCATTGCCGCGGCTGATCTGAAGCCGCTGCATGATCTCATCCGTATCCAGAGGATGCTCGGAGGCGTAGAGCAGGGCGTGAATTTGCGCCATGGTACGGTTGATGCCCCAGCTGGACGCCATTTCTCCCCAGAACAGGATGAACCTGTCCAGTGCCTCCTGATACCGCGGGCTATGCTCCGGCGCAGACCCCGCCGGAGAAGGCTCGTCGTCCGCTATGGAATTTTCCTGTTTGCTCATCAGAAGGGCTGAATCTCTGCGTCGCGCCGTACCTTTGCCTGAGACCGCTGCTGCCGGGTCCTGTTCCGCCCGTTCGAGCGTAGACCTCGCGTCGTTGAAGATAACGTATGCGGAGGCAGGAACCGTTGCGTATCATGTCCCCCGCTATATTCTCATCACTCGGTTAGTTCTGTAGATATCAGTCAATCCCTGTTCAGTGGCTCACATCATCACGTTAACGACGGATTTTGGTTCACGCGACGCCTACGTAGCGGCGATGAAGGGCGTCATGCTTTCGATTCATGCTTCCGCAACACTCGTCGATGTCACACACGAGGTTGCGCCGCAAGATGTCATGGAGGCAGCTTTTGTGTTGAGGGATGCCGCTCCGCATTTTCCACCGGGTACGGTCCATCTGGCCGTGGTGGATCCCGGGGTAGGGAGCAGCCGCCGGGCCGTCGCGCTTTCTCATGGCGGCCAGATCTTCGTGGGGCCGGATAACGGGCTGTTCACGCTGCTTGTGGGTAGCCGGGAACCGGATAAGCTGGTCGTGCTGGATAAGCCTGAGTTCTGGCGTACTGAAACACCCAGCACCACCTTCCATGGCCGGGACATTTTCGCGCCCGTCGCGGCGCATCTGGCCGGAGGGCACTCGCTGGACGAAGTGGGCTCGCCGGGGCAGGCGCTCGAACCGCTCCACTGGGCCTTGCCCATCGCCGACGAACAGGGCATACAGGGCTGGGTGGTTCACGTCGATCACTTCGGTAACTGTATTACGAACATACCGCGCAAACTTTTCGAGGATCGCAGGGCCGGCCGGGCAGTGAAATGCTATGTCGGAACGGCGATTGTTGCGGGGTTATCTACGACGTACGCAGACGTAGCTGCTGGAGAGCCGCTGATGCTGTTTGGCAGCGGAGATGTCCTGGAGATCGCCGTGAATACCGGGAACGCCTCCAGTCTGTTCAGCATTCGAAAGGGCGCTTCCGTTAATATCGTGTTTGTCGATAAACGTACGTGACGTCCGCTCCGGTCATCGAGCAGGGTACCTGTCGTGATGCATGAATCTTCTGATCATACCTCACTGAGTCCGTCCAATAAGCCAGGCGCATGGTTTCAGCCCTACCTGGATGGCTTGTACCGGTTTGCCCAGGCACTGACACTGGATGAAGCGCGCGCAACCATACTGGTAGAGGAAACCTGCCGTCGCGCAGCACGCGAGGTTTCTCCCGGAACACCAGATGATCAGAAGCGGCAGCGATTGTACCAGATTCTCATGACCTTGTACCGGGATGCATCCATGGAATCCACCTCGGATACCGTGGAAGAGGAGCAGGCGGCGCCGGATGCGGAAGCAGGACCAGGAGAAAACGTTCCGGACTATCGACGTCGTGTGGCCGAGCACGTCCTGGAACGCATTCTTCCAGTGGCCATCATGGCTCTCCCGGACGAACTGCGGGCGCTGCTTCTGCTCTGCGACGTCGAAGGGATGCCCTGTGAGCGTGCGGCGGATGTGTTGGGGATCGAACCGGAATCTGCATGCCGGAAGCTGGACGAGGCACACCAGCGGGTTTACGAAGCGATCCATGCCGGTGCGACCGGTCACGAATGGCAACTCCTGTCGGCCAGTCTGTCGTCCAACTGGATGCTAGGATCGCTCAGGCACGTTCTCCGAAGCGAGTTCGCGCCGCTGCCTTCCGCGCTGCGGATGTCCGTAGACGCCGCAGCAGCAACGGCCGGCGTTTCTAATGGCCATGAGGTCGCCCGGCCCGCTCACGCCCGTCCACCTGACCGAGGGCCTGCATTGCCGCCCCAACGGAACCAGGGAGCCCGGCTTCGGGGTGTGCTGTTCGCCATTGTGCTCGTATTCGCGACCGGGCTCGCAGCGTATTTCGTGTCGCGGCACGTGAGCTCTCCGAGAGAACAGAACCTGATTACGCTGGTGGCACAACATGCCGGCGACGTGGAGATCGATATGGAAACGTCCAGTCCGGAAGATGCGGAGCGATACGTGCTGGACACGTTCGGCCTCCGGCTGACGCTGCCCGAAATCGACCAGGCGCCGCTGCGTGGTGTAAGCATCACCGAGGTCACGAGCGATGTGAAGATGCCGGTCTTTTACTACGAAGACGAGGTATCCGAGCAGCCGCTTCTTCTTTTTGCGTATAGCTATGCTCTTCTGGACCGCAATCGCACGCGTGTGACCCTCGCTGCGGATATCCTGAGGCAAATCGAAGATGACGAGCATTTCGATTTGCACGACCTGGGGGCGGAGCGCGTGCTCGTGTGGCGTAATCGGGATGACATCTTTGTGGCGGTCACTCGCGGCGATGCGGAACGTCTACGCGAACGGATTCTCTTCCCCTCCTGATCTGTCCGCGGCTGCGCCGTATCTTTCTGCTTTGTAAGTCCCTGGTTGTTGTACGACGGAAAGGGCCGACATGTCCGTTGATCCCATCGCATCGAAGAACCAGGCGGAGATGGTGCTCCGGAAACACTGGAAGCATGAGACGTTTCGGCCGGGTCAGTGGGAGATTATCGAAGCAGCGCTGGAAGGGCGGGATGTTCTGGCCGTTCTACCGACGGGGGGCGGCAAGTCACTCTGCTACCAGCTTCCTGCCGTGTGCAGTGGGGGATTGACCCTGGTTATCTCACCGCTCGTCGCTCTCATGCAGGATCAGGTAGCCGGGTTGAATGCACGGGGTATTCCGGCGGCCTTCATCAACGGCACCCTGTCTGCGCGTGCCATCGATCAATGCTGGACGGATGCCGAGTTCGGGCGGTACCGACTCCTGTACGTAGCTCCTGAACGGCTCCGGTCGGAGTTGTTTCTGGCGAGGGCCGGCCGGCTGAAGGTAGAGCGGCTGGTCGTGGATGAAGCACACTGCATCAGCGAGTGGGGGCACCACTTCCGCCGTGCCTACCTGGAGATCAAGGCGGCTCGGCGCCTGTTGGGCGATCCCCCCACGATGGCAGTGACGGCCACTGCAACTCCCGAAGTTCGGCGGGACATCGTAGAGCACCTCGATCTGCGCGCGCCGCGCGTGTTCGTCCACGGGTTCGACCGCCCTAATATCGTGTGGTCCATCTTCCGGGGCGAGAATAAACGGGCGAAAGTTCTGGATGTGGTTCGCGGTGTTTCTGGCTCCGGCATCCTGTATGCCGCTACGCGGCGAGGGGCCGAAGAATGGGCGGAATGGCTGAATGAGGAAGGAGAGATCGCCTCGCCGTACCACGCCGGGTTAAGCAGTGAGCGCCGTTCCGAAGTTCAGGATGCGTGGCTGAGGGGGGATGTACGGCTCGTCGTGGCGACGAACGCCTTCGGCATGGGGATCGACAAGCCGGATGTTCGCTTCGTCCTTCACGTGGATATGCCGGGGTCGCTGGAGATGTACTACCAGGAAGCAGGCCGTGCGGGTCGAGACGGGCAGAAGGCCTACGCCGTTCTACTGTATGATGCGCGCGACGAGGTTACGCAGCGCGCACTGCTCATGGAGTCCCACCCGGACGTCAAGGCCGTTCAGCAGGTGTATGAGGCCGTATGCAACCTGGGACGCATCGCCATCGGCTCCCGTCCGGAGAAACCCGTCAGCACCAGCTACGAGGCGGTGGCCCGGCTCACGGGGTTCGGCGCCGGCAAGATCCGGACGGCGGTGGACCTGCTGGTCAGGCAAGAGACGTGGACCGTGCCGGTATCGAGAGGGCATCATGCCCAGGTCCGGTTCCGGCAGCCTGCCCGTACCATCCGGGAAATGGCTGCCGACCTGGAGAACAGATCGCTGGCGGCCTTCGTGAGCGCGCTGTTGCGCACGGTCCATGCCGATGCCTTTTCCGAATGGTGGGAGATCGATCTCCGTCGCTTGGAGCGGAGTACCCGCTTGCCGCGTGTGAGGCTCTTGCGCGGCCTCGATTTTTTGAAGCAGCGTGGCGTGATAGACTGGTATGCTCCTGGAGATGAGTTACGGGTGATTTTCAACGCGGCCCGTCCCACGAAACTTCCTGTCGATGGAGCGGCCGTTCAGCGGTCGTTGTGGCGTGCTGAGGCGAGATTGGAGGATATGCTTCGTTACGCGCGGTCCGTTTCCTGCCGGCGTCACTTCCTGCTTACGTACTTCGGGGAGGCATGCGCCGACGGTTGCGGCGCGTGCGACATATGTCTCGGCAGGAATCACGGTGTGCAGATCACTCCAGAGGCGGAGCCATTGCTCCGGCAGATTCTGGTTCAGGCTCGTAACGGCCAGCCGCGTACCGCGTGGAGGCTTCAGGAGGAGGTTGCAGCAACGCAGGTTGACGGTTTGATAGACTGGCTCTTGCAAGAGGGGTACCTGCGGTCGAAGGGGGATGCTACCGGCTCGTACCTCTTGACGCCGAAGGCCATCGAATTCCTGGATCAGTGGCAGCCGCGCGAGCAGATTGTCTGAAGCAGGGCAGGAGCCCCCATCTGTTCGTCATTACGCGGCAAGGAGTTCGCCGCTAAAAGGGATACGTTCCGAGTTCTTCGCCCACGTAGGTCTCGGCAAACGTGCGCCGGGCTTGCGAGAGGTCGGCATCCGTGAGGCCGGGCGGGAGGTGGACAAGGAGAAGCTGCCGGGGGCCGGCCTGTGCCGCAATGAGGGCGGCCTCTTCGGGGGAAGAGTGCCACGGTCCCTCTCCGGTAGCCTCATGTACGAGGATATCCGTACCGCGTGCCAGCCGGGCAACGTTTTCGGACGGCTTGGTGTCGCAGGAATACGTAACGGAGCGTCCCGTTTCCCGGTGTTCGAAGCGAAGGGCGATGACCGGTACACCGTGATCGCCCGGCGTAGCCGTCACGCGCCAGACGGCATCCTCCAGTACGGTTACGTCCTCGTCGAGCGGGACTTCATTCCATTCGATTTCGGGCATC
>Ga0164243_10006299_pt1 | contig 18002 bp, 12 predicted proteins | sample OricompcompostOP_FD_108781 | JGI IMG/M metagenome (GOLD analysis project Ga0164243, IMG submission 108781) | Organic Plus compost microbial communities from Emeryville, California, USA - Original compost - Organic plus compost (OP) | ecosystem: Engineered > Solid waste > Mixed feedstock >... | reverse complement strand
TCGTCGGCGACCTCGACGACATGACGCTGTTCGACCAGCTCGACGACGACCTCTTCGACGTCGTCGTCGCGGCCGACGTGCTGGAGCACCTGAAGCAGCCGACCGCGGTCCTGGAGCGCCTTCGGCGGAACCTCAAGCCTGACGGGCGGGTGGTCGCCTCGTTGCCGAACGTGACCCACGTCAGCGTCCGCATCGCGCTGCGTCAGGGCCGGTTCCCGTATGGCCCCGTGGGTCTGCTCGACCACACGCACCTGCGCTTCTTCGACCGCGAGGCGGTGCTGCGCACCTTCGAGGACGCCGGCTTCGCCGTCGGCCGGCTCGACCGCCACCGCGTGCCGCTGGAGGAGTCGTCGGTCCCGTTCGACGACGACGAGGTCGCGCGCGAGGTGATCGCCGAGTGCGAGCACGACGACGACGCGCAGACCTACCAGTGGATCGCGGTCGGCCACCCGTTCTCGAGCGAGGTCGCCCGCGACTTCGGGGCGCGGATACGCGAGCTGCAGGAGCGCGCCGATCGCGCACAGCAGCTGCGGTACGAGATCAACACCCTGCGCCACGACAACCACGTCCAGGCGGTCGAGTTCAACGGGCTCTCCGAGCGGCTCGTCGCGCTCGCCCGTCAGGAGGCCGAGCTGCGCGCGCTCTACACCGAGGCGCAGGCCGCGCTGTTGGAGCGAGACCGCAAGCTCGAGCGCATGGCCGACACGCCGACGGTCGAAGACCTGCGCGAGCGGCTCGCCAGATCCGAGGAGGCGGCGGCGTACTTCCGCAGCGAGAGCGCCACGGTCCACGCTGCGCTCCACGCGATCGAGGCGAGCACGTCATGGCGGCTCGTACGGCTGCTGCGCCGGCTGAAGCGGACGGTGAGCCGATGAGCCCGCCGAGACGCAGAGCCGCCGCCGCTCGGGTCTCGATCGTGATCCCGGCATACGGCAACGCCGCGCTGACCCACCGCCTGCTGGAGACGCTGCTGTCGCAGCAGCTGCCGGGAACCGAGGTCGTCGTCGTCGACGACGGCTCCCGCGACGGCACCGCCGCGCTGCTGGCCGGCTACGGCGACCGGATCGTCGCGCTGAGACAGGCGAACGCCGGCTTCGCCGCGGCGAGCAACACCGGCGCGCGCGCCGCCTCCGGTGAGCTGCTGCTGTTCCTCAACAACGACACCGTCCCGGTCGAGGGCTGGCTCGACGCGCTGCTCGCCTGCGCCGACGCCCATCCCGAGGCGGCGGCGATCGGCGCCAAGCTGCTGTGGCCCGACAACGTCGTCCAGCATGCCGGCGTGGTCATCGCCCAGGGCAGCCTTCCGCACCACATCTACGCGGGCTTCCCCAGCGGTCATCCGGCCGTCAACGTCGAGCGGGAGATGCCGGCGGTGACGGCGGCGTGCATGCTCGTGCGGCGGGAGGCGTTCGAGCGTGCCGGTGGGTTCGACGAGGCGTACGTCAACGGGTATGAGGACGTCGACCTCTGCCTGCGGTTGCGCCAGGGGGGCGCGACCGTGCGCTACTGCCCCGCGGCGGTCGTCTACCACCTTGAGTCGGCGACCCGCGGACGCGCCTCTGCCGAGGGCGACGCGGAGGACGCGAACCTCGCGCTGCTGCACGAGCGCTGGAGAGCGCAGCTGCGCCCCGACGACGTCGACCACTACCTCGCCGACGGCCTGCTTGAGCTGCATTACAACGGCGGCCAGCACCCGATCGGCGTGAAGGTCGACCCGGCGCTCGCCAGCACCGTCGCCGAGGGCGCCGACAACACGCTCCCCTGGGTGCTCAACACACGCACGAGGCAGGTCTTCGAGCTGCTCGAAATGGTCGGCCTCGACGCGCCGCCGCAGCCGCAACGCGGTCCGGTCGTCTTCCGCGCCGACGGCGCCCGCGTCGAAGACAAACCGGTGCCGGAAGACCGCATCAGCGCCGAGGCGTTGCACGCGGTCGACTTCCTCGAGTCGAAGATCGCGCCGATGAGAGTGGCCGTCGGCGACGAGGAGCCCGAGCGGGTCAACCTGATCGTCCCCTCGCTCGACACGGGTCACTTCTTCGGCGGCTACATCACCGTCATCCACCTGATTCGACGGCTGCGCGAGCGCCACCGGATCCGCATCGTCACGCCCGACGACCCGCTCGCTGCGGGCGCCGAGGAGGCCCGCCGGCGGATCGAGTCGTTCCAGGGGCTGGCGGGCACGCTCGCCGGTGTCGAGATCGTCAGCGTCGCCGACCGCGCCCACGCACTCCCGGTCAGCCCGCGTGACCGCTTCGTCGCGATGACGTCGTTCACCGCGCACCTCGCCCATCATGCGACGCGCGCCCTCGGCCTCCCGCGGTTCCTGAACATCATCCAGGAACAGGACGGCCTGACCTTCCCGAACGGCTCCTTCCAGGCCGTCGCCGAGCAGTCCTACGACTTCCCGCAGGTCGGGGTCTTCTCCTCCGAGCTGCTGCGCGAGCACTTCGCGCGTCACGGCCGCGGGCTGTTCGCCGCCGGGCGCGAGGCCGGCGAGCGCGACTCGATCTCGTTCCAGAACGCGATCACCGACGTCGGGGAGGTGACCGCCGAGGAGCTGCGCGAGCGCACGACGCGCAACCTGCTGCTCTACGCGCGCCCGCAGGCGACGGAGGCGCGCAACATGTTCGAGCTGGCGGTGCTGGCGCTGCGCACGGCGGTCGCGAGCAGATCGCTGCCTGACGACGTCACGTTCACCGGCGTCGGCCGCGGCGGCAGAGAGCGCGGTGCGATCCCGCTCCACGGTGACAGCTGGCTGGAGATGATCCCGCGCCAGCCGCTCGGTCGGTATCGCGGCCTGCTGCGCTCCCACGACCTCGGCCTCAGCCTGATGCACACGCCCCACCCGAGCCTCGTGCCGCTTGAGATGGCCTCAGCGGGGATGCCGGTCGTGACGACGACCTACGACAACAAGACCGCCGAGGCGCTCGCGGAGCTGTCGCCGAACATCATCGGCGTCGCGCCGACCGTCGACGCGGTCGTCGCTGGGCTCCAGCTCGCGATCGAGCGCTTGGACGACCACGCCGCGCGCGCTGCGGGAGCGCGCGTCGCGTGGAGCCGTTCCTGGAACGAGACGTTCGACGAGGCGACGATGGCCGCGTTCGAACGCCTGCTTTCCCGCTGTGTCGATGGCGTCTGAGCTCACCGTCGAGCTGACCGACCCGCTGCCCCGTGTCGTGCCGGTCGGCCTCGGCGGCGAGTACCCGCTCCATGGGCTGTGCGAGCTGCCGGCCGAGCCGGTCGAGACGGCCCGTCTGCTGCTCGACGGCGAGCCGCATCCCGCATGGATCGACCCCGAGCCCCATCCGTGGGACGAGCGGGGCCGCCACGTCGTCTGGGCATGGGCGCCGCTCGACCCGGTCGCACGGGCCCGTCCGCTGGAGCTGGAGCTGGAAGCGAGGCTCGCCGGCGGCAGTGTCCGCTCGACGGTGCTCGGCGAGACGCTGCTCACCCCGAGCGCGCGCAGACCGCTCGACCTGCCCCCGCCCGACGGCCGAGGACCTCGCGTGGTCGTCTGCATGGCGACCTTCAACCCCGACCCGGAGCTGTTCGCCCGCCAGCTCGCCTCGCTGCGTGCGCAGACGCTCGACAACTGGGTCTGCATCGTCTGTGACGACCGCTCCGACCCCGCCGGTCTCGCGACCGTGCGCGCCGGCTGCGCGACCGACGAGCGCTTCGTGCTGGTGGAGTCCGACGGTCGTCGCCGCGGGCCCTACGAGAACTTCCACCGTGCGCTGACGCTGGTGCCGAGATGGGCCGACGCGATCGCGTTCAGCGACCAGGACGACGAGTGGTATCCGCACAAGCTGGCGACGCTGTGGGAGCGGATGGAGGAGAGCGGCGCGATGCTCGCCTACTCCGACGTGCGGATCGTCACCGAAGGCGGACGGGTCCTCGCCGACACCTATTGGACCAACCGCCGCAACAACTGGACGAACCTCGCCTCGCTGCTGGTGGCCAACACCGTCACGGGCGCAGCGTCGATGCTGCGCGCTTCCCTGCTCGACGTGCTGCTCCCGTTCCCGGCGAAGATCAACGGCGTGATGCACGACTGGTGGGTGGCGACGGCGGCGCTGACCGTCGGCGAGCTGGCCTACGTCGACGAGCCGCTGCACGACTACGTCCAGCACGACGCGAACGTGCTCGGTCATCAGGCCCCGCCGATCGAGCGCCCGACCGTTCGTGAGGTCGCCTCGTTCCTGCGCCGCGGCGTCCCCGGCCAGCGCGGCTTCGACGAGGCGCTCGTCAACGCGCGCGAGGCGTACTTCAACCACACGCGGCGGGTGATGCTGTCGGCCCGTACGCTGGAGCGTCGCACGGGCGGCGCCACCACGCGCGCCAAGCGCGCGGTGCTCCGCAGGGTCGGCACGCTCGACCACTCGGCCGCCGGCTTCACCTGGTTGACCGCCCGCGGCACGGTCCGCGCCGGGCGCAAGAGCGACACGCTCGGCCGCGACACGCTGCTCGCACGGGGCGTCGCGTGGCGGCTGCGCGCGGCGCAGCGCGGCAGGACGGCGCCGCTGCCGGTCGACTGAGGCTGCGCACCGTGGCCGTTTCGCAACCTAGGATGCCTGCACGATGAACGCACGCAGCCGAGAGCGTGGTGCCGGCTCCGGCCTGGATCGTGCCGCGCTCGGCCTGATCCTGCTCCTCGGCGCGATCGTGCTTGTCGTCGAGGCGCGCGGCCTCACCTTCTCCGGCGACGACTGGACGGTGCTGCTCGACCGTCGCGGCCACGACCTGAGCGTCTTCTTCGACCCGCACAGCGGCCAGCTCGTCGCGGGCCCGATCTTCGTCTTCAAGGTGCTGCTGCAGGTCTTCGGCGCGAGCAGCTACTGGCCGTTCATCCTCACGTCGCTTGCCGTCCACCTGCTCGTCTCGCTGCTGGTGTGGATGCTCGCGTCGCAGGCGGTCGGACCGCGGCTCGCGCTCGTCCCGGCAGCCGTCGTCGTGCTGCTCGGTCCGGCGTGGCAGGACCTCCTGTGGGCCTTCCAGCTCGGCTACTTCGGCTCGGTCGCCGCAGGGCTCGGGGCGTACCTGATGGTGGCGCGCGACGAGCGCCGCGCGGACGTCGCCGCGTGCCTGCTGCTGGCTGTCTCGCTCTTGTTCGGCAGCATGGGCCTCGGCGTCGCGGCCGGGATCGCCGTCGAGCTGTTGCTGCGTCGGAGGGACGGGAGCGCAGAGGCGGCGCGCTGGACGCTGTCGGGCTCCCACTGGCGGCGCCTCTGGGTCGCCGTCGTGCCGGTCGTCCTGTACCTGGTCTGGCGTGCGGCATCCGGCGCGACCAACGACGGCGCGAACGACCTGACGACGATCCCCGGGTACGTCGCGGACGCGCTCGCCGCCGGGCTCGCCTCGATCACCGGCCTCGGACACACCCCGGCGGACGCCTCGCCGTACGTGGTCTCGCTCGACTGGGGCCGACCGCTGGCGCTCGCACTCGTCGCCCTGATCGCGTTGCGGTTCGTCCGCAGAGCGCCGCTGACGCCCCGCACGTGGGCGTACATGACGACGCTCGTGGTCGTGTGGGCAGCCGCGGCGTGGTCCTACATTCCAGCTCGCGAGGCGTTCCAAAGCCGGTACCAGTACGTCAGCGCGGTCTTTCTGCTGCTGACCGTCGCGGAGCTGGCGCGCGGCTGGCGGCCGAGCGTCCGAGCCGGCTGGGTGCTGACCGGCGCGACGGCGTTCGCAGTCGTCGCGAACGTGGGCATCCTCCGCGACGGCGCCGACTTCTGGCGCATGAACAGCGAGCACGTCGCGGCCGAGACAGGAGCGTTGGAGATCGCCCGTGCTGTGGTCGACCCGGCGTTCGCGCCGGAGGACGAGTCGACGGCTGCGGCGATCGGCGTCCACAACATGCAGCCGGTCGTCGCCGGCAGCTACCTGTCAGCGACCGACGACTTCGGCTCGCCGGCCGACAGTCCCGCGGAGATCGCCGACCGTCCGGCCGCAGTCCGCGCGGCCGCCGACTTCGTGCTCGCCCGTGCCGAGCGACTCGGCCTCGCCCCGGTCGAACGGCTGCCCCGCGCCGGTGCGACGTGCAGAACCGTCTCCCCGACGGGCGGAGTCGTCGAGCAGCAGCTGGCGCCGGGGACGACCGCTCTGCGGGCCGCCGGCGACGGGCCAGTGCAGGTGCGTCTGCGCCGGTTCGGCGACGACTACGGCCTCGTGTCGTTTCCGGAGCTGACCGGCGGCGCTGCGGGGGCGCTGACGATTCCCGCTGACGGTGCGCCCGACCGGCCGTGGCGGCTGCAGGCGACCACTGGCGGCCCGCTGCGCCTCTGCACGCAGCCGGCTGGCTAGGAGGCGCGCTGCCGCTCGTCGTGCTCGGCGGCGGTGACGATCCGTCGCCGCCGCAGCGGCTTCGCCGCCGGGTCGCGGCGATAGTCACCGCGCGACAGGTGGTGCTCGAGGAAGACGTAGAGCACGATGAAGAGGTACCGCGAGCCCATCTCCTGCAGCGCGAGCTTTGACTCGCCGGCGGCGCGGTTGCGCCACGAGGTCGGCACGATCGCGTAGGTGTAGCCGCGCACGATCGCCTTCAGCGGCAGCTCGACGGTCAGGTTGAAATGCGGCGAGATGAACGGGCCGATGTGTTCGATCACCTCGCGTCTGTACGCCTTGAACGCGTTCGTCGTGTCGTTGTACCCGTGGCGGAACATCACCCGGATGCCGAAGTTGACGAGCCGGTTCATGAACAGCTTGAAGCGCGGATAGTCGTGCACCGCACCGCCCGGCATGAAGCGCGAGCCGAAGGCGCAGTCGTAGCCGGCCTCCAGCACGCGGTAGTAGAGGACCAGGTCTCCCGGGTCGTCGGAGCCGTCGGCCATGACGATCGCGACGGCGTCGCCCGAGAAGGCGGCGAGGCCGGCCCGCACGGCGTAGCCGAAGCCGTTCGGCGGCCGGTTGCGGATGCACCGCACACGGCCGTCGTCGGCGGCGACGCGCGCGACGACCTCGCCCGTCCCGTCGCTGGAGTTGTCGTCGACGACGACGACCTCGTAGTCGATCTCGTGCTCGCTGAGCTTCGCGCCGATCGCCCGCAGCGTCGGCTCGATCACCTCGGCTTCGTTGTGCGCCGGGATGACGACCGAGAGCTTCACGGAACCGCGGCGCTCCAGCGCTCGACGTTGAAGTCGTGGATCGCGCGCAGCACGCCGGGGACGTCGTAGGTCAGCGACCACTCCGGGTAGTCGCGCTCGAAGGCGCCGAGGTCGGAGACCCACCAGCGGTGGTCGCCCATCCGCGCCTCGTCGCTCAGCGTCCAGTCGAGCTGCCTGCCGGAGATCTCCTCGCACAGCGCGATCGCCTCGCGCATCGAGCAGTTGCTCGCGCGCCCGCCGCCGAGGTTGTAGACCGCCGCCGGACGGGGGTTGGCATGGAAGGCCGCGAAGGCGCTCACGACGTCGTCGCAGTGGATGTTGTCGCGCACCTGCTTGCCGTCGTAGCCGAAGACCGTGTACGGCGTCCCGGTGACGGTGCACTTCATCAGGTAGGCGAGGAAGCCGTGCAGCTGGGCGCCGGCGTGCTGCGGGCCGGTCAGGCAGCCGCCGCGGAAGCAGACGGTGGGCATGTCGAAGTAGCGGCCGTACTCCTGCACGAGCAGGTCGGCGGCGACCTTCGAGGCGCCGAACAGCGAGTGCATCGACTGGTCGATCGACATCGTCGTGTCGATGCCGCCGTGCCATCTGTGGTCCTCCGGCAGCTCCAGTCGCTCGCCGACGTCGACCAGCGGGAGGTGGTTGGGCAGGTCGCCGTAGACCTTGTTCGTCGACGTGAAGACGAAGGTCGCGTCGGGCGCGTGGTCGCGCGCCGCCTGCAGCAGGTTGAGCGTCCCGTTCGCGTTGACCGTGAAGTCGGTGTGCGGGTCGGATGCGGCCCAGTCGTGCGACGGCTGCGCGGCCGTGTGGACGACCAGCGCAAGCTCCTTCGCATGACGGGCGAACAGCGCGTCGACGCCCTCACGGTCGCGGATGTCGAGCTCGACGTGGTGGAACGTGTCGTACGCGTCGACGAGCTCTCTCGTGTTGTGCGCTGTGGAGGCTTCGGCACCGAAGAAGCGTGCGCGCATGTCGTTCTCGATCCCGACGACGTCGTATCCGGCAGATACGAAGTGCCGCACGGTGGCCGAGCCGATGAGCCCTCCCGAGCCTGTGACGATGGCGATCGTCATGGCGCCTTACCCTAACTGCAACGCCGAACGGACGGCGTGCTCGTGCTCTCGAATCCAGTTCGCGACGTCCTCGAGCACCGTCCGCGCGTTCCGTCTCGGCCGCCAGTCGGTCAGCTCGAACAGGCGAGCGCAGTCGGAGAGGTAGACCGGCACGTCCCCGGGGCGGTCCTCCCCGGCGGCGCCGACCGGCAGCTCGTTGCCGGAGATCTCGCGGCAGAGCGCCGTCGTCTCGGCCAGCGACAGCGAGCAGTCGCGCCCGCCGCCGACGTTCGCGACGACCCCGTCCCACCGCTCCGGCTCCAGCAGCTGCAGCTCGACGAGGTCGATCAGGTCGGCGACGTGGATCAGGTCGCGCACCTGCTTGCCGCTGCCGCCGAAGCCGATGTAGGCGAGTCTGCCGCCGAGCAGGTGGGCGAGCATCCAGTGGGTGAAGACCCCCTGGTCGACCTTGCCCATCTGCCACGGGCCGGCGATCACGCCGCAGCGGTCGACGACCGCCCGCAGCCCGAAGGCGTCGCGGTACTCGGCGATCAGCAGCTCGGCCGACAGCTTCGTCGTGCCGTAGAGGGTGCGCGCGCCGTCGAGCGGGAACGACTCCGCGATGCCGGCCGGCGAGGCGCCGGTCAGTGACTGGCCGGCGGCGATCTCGAACCGGGTCTCAGTCTCCTCCAGCACGAGCTCGTTCAGCGCTGCGACCGGATAGACACGGCTCGTCGAGAGGAAGACGACCTGGGCGTCGTCGCGCCGCGCCAGCTCCAGGCAGTTCCACGCGCCGATCAGGTTCGACTGCATCGCGTAGTCGGTCGCGCCGTCACGTCCCGCGAGCGCCGACGGCTCCGCCGAGCACTCGACGAGCGCGTCGCAGCGCTCCACCGCCTCGAGGTCGGACCGCTCCCGCACGTCGCCATGGACGAAACGGACGCCGGCCGCCCGCAGCCGCGGCAGGTTCAGCTCGGCCCCGCGGCGCTTGAGGTTGTCCAGCGCGACGACCTCCCAGTCCGGGTGGCGCTCGGCGAGCGCGATCGAGAGGTTCGCGCCGACGAAGCCGGCGCCGCCGGTGACGAGGACTCGACGGTCTGCGGCGGTGGTCAAAGGTCTCGGCTCCTCGTCGTTCCAGAACGGACGGGTGCGCCCATGCCCGGGCGCGGCGAGGGCGGTACGGTAGCGACTCGCCTGGACGGCCACCGTTCCTCAGCGCACCAGGCGCCGTGAGCGGTCGGCGCCGCCTATCCTGTGCGGGCATGCTCGATGCCCACACCGCCATCGAGGTTCGCGGTCTCAGCAAGACGTTCAGAACGCCGCGGCACCACGTCCATACGCTGAAGGAACGGGCGCTCCACCCGCTGCGCAAGCGGCAGTACGACGAGCGGACCGTGCTCGACGCGATCGAGTTCGACGTGATGGCCGGCGAGTTCTTCGGAATCGTCGGGCGCAACGGCTCTGGCAAGAGCACGCTGCTGAAGTGCCTGGCGGGGATCTACCGCGCCGACGGCGGGACGATCAGCGTCGCCGGGCGGCTCGCCCCGTTCATCGAGCTGGGCGTCGGCTTCAACCCCGACCTGACCGCCCATGACAACGTCGTCCTCAACGCGGTGATGATGGGCATCTCGCCCAAGCAGGCGCGCGACCGCTTCGACGAGATCATGGCCTTCGCCGAGCTCGAGGAGTTCGTCGACCTGAAGCTGAAGAACTACTCGTCGGGCATGCAGGTGCGGCTGGCCTTCGCCGTGATGGTCCAGGCCGACGCCGACGTGCTGCTGATCGACGAGGTGCTCGCCGTCGGCGACGCCGCCTTCCAGCAGAAGTGCTTCGACGTCTTCTACGAGCTGCGCGAGCGCGGCAAGACGATCGTGCTCGTCACCCACGCGATGGAGCTCGTCAGACAGTTCTGCCACCGCGCGATGCTGATCAGCGGCGGCGAGATCGTCTCGATCGGCGACCCCGACGAGGTCGGCCGGCGCTACCTCGCCGAGAACTTCAAGGACCGCACCGCCCAGGTGGTCGACGACGACAGCGCCGTGATCCAGTTGCGCGAGCTGTACACGGCGGACGCCGAGGACAGACCGTCGAACACGATCCCCCACGGCGGCCCGCTGCGGATCCACGCCGTCTTCGAGGCGGCCGAGGCGATCGAGGCGCCCGGGATCGCGCTGTGGATCGAGAACGAGGAGCGCGTGCGCGTGACGAGCGTCGGCGCGCTGGAGAACGGCGCGGCGCTCGGACCGATCGCAAAGGGCGAGCGGATCGAGGTGATCGCGGAGATCGCGAACGCCTTCACCTCCGGCCGCTACTTCGTCGGGTGCTCGGTCACACGCGGCTCGATCGGGGCCGACCTGCTGCTCTACCTCGACCGTGCGATCGAGTTCTACGTCTTCGGCGGCGAAGCGGTCCACGGGCTCGTCTCGCTCGGCCACTGGTTCGAGGTCAAGCGGGAGCGGACCGGCGAGGTCGTCGGATGAGCGCGACGACGACGCCCCCGCGGATGCGCGAGATCCGCGGCCCCTCGGCGCTCGGCGGCGACTGGCGCCGCTTCTTCAACCTCACCTGGCTGATCGCCTACACCGACTACAAGCTGACGTACTTCGGCTCGGTGCTCGGCTATCTGTGGTCGCTGATGCGGCCGCTGATGTTCTTCGGCGTGCTGTACGTCGTCTTCACCCACATCGTGAAGTTCGGCGACGGCGTCAAGGACTATCCGGTCCTGCTGCTGATGAACATCGTGCTGTTCTCCTTCTTCCAGGAGGCGACGGGCGCGTCGGTCGCGTCGGTGCTGCAGCGCGAGAGCCTCGTGCGCAAGATGCACTTCCCGCGCCTGGTGATCCCGCTGGCGACGGTGCTGAGCGTCGCGCTCAACCTCGCGCTCAACCTGATCGCCGTCTTCGCCTTCCTGCTGATCTACGGCGTCGACGTCCAGTGGACGTGGCTGCTGCTGCCGCTGGTCCTGCTGCCGCTGCTCGCGATCGCCTCCGGCGTCGCGATGATCCTCTCGTCGCTGTACGTCCGCTACCGCGACGTCGCGCCGATCTGGAGCGTGATCAGCCAGGCGCTGTTCTACGGCGCGCCGATCTTCTACGTGCTCGAGACGGTGCCGGAGAACGTGCGCGAGTGGTTCGCGTGCAATCCGCTGAGCGCGATCCTGATCCAGGCGCGCCACTGGATCATCGACCCGAGCGCCCCGAGCGCGGTCGACGCGGTCGGCGGCTGGGTCCACTTCCTGATCCCGGCCGGGCTGACGGTCGCGATCTGCGCCTTCGGCCTGTGGAACTTCAACCGCATGGCCCCGCAGATCGCCGAGGAGCTGTAGCGGCGGCCGGCCGCCGCCGCCCGCTACTGCTTCTGCAGCACGATCACCGATTGCGGCAGTTGCGCCGGGTCGTCGGTGAAGCCGCGGAAGGCGAGCCGCTCGCCCCAGACGCGCTCGGCGTAGGCGCGCGGGACGAACGCCTCGCCGTACAGCTCCTCGTCGAGGCCGCCGCCACCGCCGCCGGTCGCGTACGGCACGAAGACGAACTCGCCGGCCTCGTAGCGGGCGCGGACCTGCGGCAGGTCCGGGAAGGTCGCCAGCAGCTGCTCCTCGTGCCCGGCGAGCTGCTCGCGCCGCCCGTCGAGCTGCTCGACGTAGCTGAGGAAGTAGTCGCTGCGGCTCGTCACGACCAGCAGCCCTCCCGGTCTCAGCACCCGTCCCAGCTCCTCGACCCACGCCAGCTGCGCGCGCTCGGAGAGGTGCGAGAAGACCGAGTAGGCGTAGACCACGTCGAAGCTGTCGGCGGCGAAGACCGACGGCGGCAGCTGCGCGCCGTGGACGAGGCTGCCGGGGCAGCCGATCTGCTTGCACAGGTCGATCGCCAGCGGCATCGCGTCGAGGCCGTAGAGACCGGTCTCGGGAACGTCCTTGAGGAAGTAGCGCAGGATGCGGCCCCAGCCGACGCCGAAGTCGAGCACACGGCTGTCGTCGCCGAGCCCGCCGCCGTGCTCCGCGACCGCCCGCTTGATCGCCGTGTAGAAGTTGAACGCCTCGTCGAGCGCGCGCTCGTAGGAGGCGCCGACGAACCGCTCCTGCACCTCCGCGGGCGGGAAGCCGGGCAGCTCGACGCCCTCGAAGGCCCGCTCGGTCAGCGACCGCTTGACGACCTCGTGCCACGCCTCGTCCGTGAGCGCGTTGATCGGGGCGGGGGCATTGGTCATCTCGTTAGCTCCATGGTCGGAAACGACGTCGCAGAGGACAGGCGCCGTCGGCGGTACATCGTGCCGGATCTGCCGACTCCACCGCCGTTAGACAGGGCCGAGCCCGCAGACGCGGAACGGGTTTGCCGCGGTAGCGCGCAGCACCCAGGGCTTGCGCGACCTGTCAGACGGGACACGCAGGACTACGGGCGAGCCGGTGCGGGCCGAGTCGAGCCCGACGGTCGGCGTGTCCGCGAAGCGCCGCAGTCTGAGATCGGTCGGATCGCCCGTGACGAACCGCAGTCCAGCACCGCCGACCGGCAACTGGATGTCGATGGGCACACCGGGTCTCGGGACGACGCGGACGCAGGAGCCATGGCCGGTGGCGCTGGCTGCGGTGCTGCCGAGCACGACGGGCCGCTGACCCCTGGCGCGCAACGTCGACGCCGCGTCAACCGACAGGCCGTAGGCACGCGCAAGCACGACGTCCGCACCGCCACGGGCTGCATCGGATGCCTGTTCGAGGCGGGGCTCGTCATACGCAGGCGAACCGAAAGCGTCGACGGCAGAGAAGTACGCACCGGCCGAGACGGTGCCAAGGTATGGCGTGCCGGTGGACGCGTCAAGCGTCATCTCGAGCGGGACCCGATCCCGAGAGATCTCCAACGCAGCGGTCGCGGCACGGGCGAAGTCACTCTGCTCACGCATGAAGTCCGCTCCGTCGCGGAGCGCGCCGACGTTCGACCAGATCGAGAAGCAGACGATGACGGCCATGATCGCACCGATCCTCAAGGGAACGGTCACCCCGCGCAGCAGCTCCGCCGACAGCAGCAGGACCATCACCGCCCCGGGAAAGAGGTACCGCGACGCCTCTGGCGTCCGTGCTGGTCCCGCGTTCATCGCAGCGAGGGACCAGAAGACCAGCGGAATGGCGACCAGCGCCCACAGTCGGGGCGACATGCCGTCGCCGCGCGAGACCCGCCACCACGCCGCAAGCACGAACGCGACCGCCAGCGCCGGCCCCCACGTCATCGGTCCGACCGGCGGAGTGCCACCGGGGACCAAGCCGAAGATCGAGGCGAGCACAGCCGACAACGACCCGGCGACGAACGCCGGCGCGTGGAGCACATTCTCGACCGAGATCGCCGTGGCATCGTCGCGACCCCAACCCCAACTCAAGTACCACAGTCCCCATAACACGACGGGGACGACCGCGATCCACAACCGCCGCCACCGGCCTGGTCGCAGCAGCACGTCGACGGCCGCACCGGTGGCGAAAGCGAGCCCGAGATCCGACGAGGCGCAGGAGACGACGAGCAGCAGCGACGCCACCACGTCGGCTCGCGTGGAGCCGCGGTCGAGTGCGAGGAGCGCTGCGAGACCGGCCGCGATCGACGTGGCGAAGCACATCTGGAATGCCCACAGGAGGTCTTCCCACGCTGCGCCAAGGAGGAGCGGCACGACCGCGATCAGCACCGCGACCCACGGCTGGCAGCGACGGCGCGCGTAGAGCAACAGCAGCACCGACACGAGCACCTGCAGCGCGACGGCGACAACGTGGTAAGGGATGTTGCTTCCCATCCCGAAGGTGTGCTGCAGCAGCTTGTACACGACGACCGGAACCAACACGATGTGCGCGTTGTTCGCAGCGAGAAACGCGTCGAGGTCGTGGCCACGGCGATTGATCGCCATGTTCCATTCGTCACCGTTGAAGAACGCGAAGTTGCCTGACAGCGCGAGCAGCAACGCCGCCGCGATGAGCGCCGCGAACGCAAACGCAACCTCAGGACGAACCTCGACGACACGCCGCGCGAGCCGATCAGCGGCCCGTTCGCGGTGGCGGGTCTGGGCTTCCACGCACCGAATTATTGCGAAACCTGCCGCCGACGCCTCAGCGTCGTGGATGCCCAACCGCCCAGGCGAGCCTCGAGCCTGCGACACCCGTATCCTTCCCGACGCCGTTGCCGAGCGACGGCGCACCGTTCGCCGCCCTCGAAGGAGGCCACCGCCCTTGAACTACCAGCGCCTGTACGAGTACCGCTTCCGTGACGTCGACCAGCAGGCGCGCACGGCCGTGTGGAGAGAGATCGCGACCTTTGTGCACGAGCAGATCGGCTCGCCGCAGCGGGTGCTCGACCCGGCGGCCGGCCGCGGCGAGTTCATCAACCAGGTGCCGGCGCGGGAGCGCTGGGCGGTCGACCAGGTCGCCTATGAGGAGGGCACCTACGACGCGGGCGTCAGATCGGTCGTCTCCGACATCTTCGAGGCCGACCTGCCGCAGGGCCACTTCGACGGCGTCTGGGTCTCCAACTTCCTCGAGCACCTGCTGACGCAGGAGGCGGTCGCGACCTTCCTGGAGAAGATGCACGCCGCGATGGCGCCCGGCGGCCGGATCGCGATCATCGGGCCGAACTTCCGCCACTGCCCGAAGGAGTACTTCGACATGGCGGACCACACGCTGATCTTCACCCACCGTGCGATCGCCGAGCACCTCTACGCAGCCGGCTTCGAGCCCGAGCGGGTCGAGGCGCAGTTCCTGCCCTACTCGTTCACCGGCAAGCTGCCGCCGTCGCCGGCGCTGACCCGCCGCTACCTGCGCACGCCGATCGCATGGCGCGCGCTCGGCAAGCAGTTCCTCGTCGTCGGGCGGCGCTGAGGGTCAGCGCCGCTTTGCACCGCGCGCGCGGCGGTCTCTCCGGTCGTCGCGCAGCGGTCTGACCGGGATCTCTTCAAAGGAGTAGCGGAGCGTTCCGCCAGGGTTTCCGCCGTCGCGCACGACGGTGATCGTGTCGACGTTGCTGACGACGTTGAACGGCGGTCGGAAGTCAGCGTCGGCCGGCGCATGCACGAGCAGGCCGTCGGCCGCCGTCGCCTCCACCAGGCGGAAGCCGCTGTCGCCGAGCTCGACGAATCGCGTCCGCGGGCGCAGTCCAAGCGCCCGCAGTCGCTCGAGGCCGGCGGGCCGGGTGCCGTCGACCTTGACGCGCACGAGCATGTCGTCGCGGCTCGCACGCGGGACCTCGACCGCCTCACCCCAGGGCGCTTCGACGGTACGAAGCGCTCTCGGGCTTCCACAACGGTCGTCGGCCACCGCCAGCACCTGCCACGTCCGGTCCCGCCCCAGCTCACGGAAGCGGCACAGCAGCGCGAGCGTCGCCCGAGGCGCCTCGAACGCCGCGAAGCGGCGGTCTATCGGCTCGTCGAGCGTGCGCAGGACGCGCTCGGGCGCCCGTTCGGAGGCGAGCTGACGAGCCGCGAGGGCGTCCAGTCGAGGGGTGTACAACGCGTACGGCTCGGATGTGACGATCGGCCGCCAGTTCAGCCCATAGGCGTACAAGGCGCTGCCCTGCGAGTTCGGCCACGCTGAAACGGTCCGGTCGCCGACGAGTGCGCGCAACCGATCGGGGATCGGCACCTCCTGCCGGACGCGGGTGACGAACGACGCTCTCAGCGCTTCTCGTCGCGCGCCCGTCGCGAGCGTGCGTGTCTGGTCGATCGCGTTGCGCGCGTGCTGGACCGGGTCGATCGCTTGCCCGACGTCGAACGTGCCGTGGGCCGCCGCGACCATGACGATGCTGACCGCGGCCGCGGTCAGCGCGCGGCCGCGCATCACGTGCGGCGCGCAGAGCACGGCGAACAGCACGAGCGCGTCGGCGAAGAACAGCGCGACGTGTCCGCTGTCCTGGCGCACGAACGCAGCCTTGAAGTTGAGGCACAGGAAGATCGCGACGAGCAGCAACAGGCCCGCGCGGGCGCGACCGTCCGCGCCGCGGGTCGCGCCCCATGCCGACGCGACGGCGAGCGCGACGACGAGCGCGGCAGCCCAGTACTGCCATTCGAGGTCGGGGTTGTCGAGTCCCATCGCGCTCGCGTAGCCGCCGATCACCTCCTTGCCGTACCAGAGGTAACTCCACACGTCGCCGATCGCCTGCCCGGTCGCAAACCACCCCGCGGCGGCAGCGAGCACGAAGCCCCCGACGTACAGCGCGGCATCGCGCGGGCGACGGCTCGGCGGGGCGGCGAGCGCGACCGCGCACAGCAGCAGCGCCTCGATCCCGTGGTTCAGCTTTCCGAGCACCAGCACACCGGACAGCAGGCCGGCCGCGGGCGCGAACCATGGCGTCCACCGTGACGCGTCGCGCGCGGTCACGAGCAGCACGCACCAAGCGAGCACCAGCGCCAGTTCGCGGTCGACGATCCACGGCGTCACGACGACGGCGAGCACGAAGCCGAACGCGGCCGGCCACACCCGGCGGCTGGCGAGGTAGACCGTCCCGGCGAGCAGCAGCTGGATCATCGCCTGGAACGCGAAGGTCACCGTCGCGACGTCCCCGAAGTACAGCCGCGGCGGCTGGGTCATGAACCCCAGGGGCCCGTACGTCCACACGAGCTGGTCGCCGAAGCTCATCCGCTGGTCAGCCGCGACCGCGCCCAGCGCAGCCCAGTTCGCGTCGCCGACGACGTCTGGCGTGAGCGTCGAGAACGGCCACGCCAGCAGCGCGGCGAGGAAGATCAAGAGCCCCGTCGGGGCGTAGCGCAGCGCCGCGTCCCGGATGGCGCCGGTCCGCATCGGGACACGGGGGCCGCCGACTGCGTGAGCGGCAGAGGCCGTCACATCGGATCCTGCTTGGTGATCGCTCGCCAGACCTGCTCGATCGGCGCGTCCCAGTGGAAGGACTCGATCTCGGCCGAGGCCGTTCTGGCGATCCGCTCGCGCAGCGCCCGGTCCTCCACGAGCCGACCGATCCGCTCAGCTATCTGGGTCGGCAGAGACGGCGACAGGAGGCAGTTCTCGCCGTCGCGCAGGAACCAGCGGGTGTGGGGGTTCTCGTTGGAGACGGTCGCGGTGCCGCAGGCCATGAACTCGAACGGCTGGTAGCTCGGGTGCTTGGTCATCATCAGCACCAGGCCGACGTCGCATGAGCGGTAGAGGTCGGCGACCTCGTCGAGCGAGCCGAGCCGGCCGAGGTTGGTGATCCGGTCGGCGACGCCGTAGGCGCCGGGGCTCCACGCCTCGCCGGCGCAGACGATCTCGACCCGGTCGCCGTAGCGCTCCTTGACCTTTGCGAGCGCCGCGAGGCCGAGCCCGAAGGCGTTGCGCTGGCTGCTGGGCCGGGCGTAGTAGAAGACGCGCACGGGGCCGTCGTCGCCGCGCTGCGCCGGCGGGTGGTAACGGTCGAGGTCGACCGCCGGAACGAAGCCGACGGCCTCGTTGCCGTACTCGCGGTAGACGTCGGCCAGGCCCGGCGTGTTGACGATCCCGGGAATGCCGAGCCGGTAGGTCTCCTCGGCCAGCGCGTACGCCGACCCGGCGGCGTAGAACTGCGGCTCGAAGTCCTGGATGAAGTAGAACCGCGCCGGTGCGTGTCTGTATCTCAGCAGCGCGTACACGCTCGTCCACAGCGTCGCGATCGCCGCGTCTGCCGGCGGCAGGTCCTCGGGCGCCACGTGGTCGCGTCCGCCGACCGAGGTGACGGTCGCGTCGGCGAGCCCCGGGAAGGCCGCGGCGATCTTGCGGGCGATCTCCTTCGCGGTGTCGGGCGCGTCGTAGACGTGGAAGCGGCTCTCGACCCCGTGCAGGCGCTTCCACTGGTCGGCGAAGCGCAGGATCGTGTAGACGCCGCCGAAGTAGGCGTGGTGGAAGTACGGCAGGAACCACTGGATC
>Ga0164243_10006297_pt1 | contig 18007 bp, 16 predicted proteins | sample OricompcompostOP_FD_108781 | JGI IMG/M metagenome (GOLD analysis project Ga0164243, IMG submission 108781) | Organic Plus compost microbial communities from Emeryville, California, USA - Original compost - Organic plus compost (OP) | ecosystem: Engineered > Solid waste > Mixed feedstock >... | reverse complement strand
CTACGCCGGCGATGTCGGCATCGGCATCAATCCGAAGCTGGCCGAGCGAGTCAAAGCATCGGATCTGCTGATCGTGCTCGGCGCGCGACTCGGCGAGATCACGACCAGCGGCTACGGTCTGATCGCAGGCCCGGTGCCGGCGCAGCGCCTGGTGCACATCTATCCTGCAGCCGACGAGCTGGGGCGTTTCTATCACGCCGAGCTGATGATCAACGCGACCATGCCGGCCATGACCAATGCATTGGCTGCTCTGCCCAAGGTCACGCCCGACGAGGCGAGAGCGCAGGTCGTGGCGGCCAACGCGGAGTATCACGCCTGGCAGGAGCGCAAAGAGATCCCGGGCAAGGTGCAGATGTGGGACGTGATTCAACACATGGATCGCGTGCTGCCGCCGGACGTCATCGTCACCAACGGCGCGGGCAACTACACGACCTGGGCGCATCGGTTCCATCGCTATCGCGGCTTCCGGACGCAGCTCGCGCCAACTTCGGGCGCCATGGGCTATGGCGTGCCGGCGGGGATTGCGGCGAAGGCGCTGTATCCGAAGCGCACGGTGATTTCGTTTGCCGGCGACGGCTGTTTCCTGATGACGGGCCAGGAGCTGGCGACCGCGGTTCAATATCAGCTCAACGTCATCATCATCGTGGTCAACAACAACATGTATGGCACGATTAGAATGCATCAGGAGCGCGAATACCCGGCTCGTGTCTATGGCACGTCGCTGGTCAATCCGAACTTCGCCGCGTTCGCCACTGCATTCGGCGCTCACGGCGAGTTGGTGGAGACCACCGAGCAGTTTGCGCCTGCATTGGAGCGGGCGCTGCACGCGGGCAAGCCGGCGCTGATCGAGATTCGCATCGATCCGGAAGCGATCACGCCGAACGCCACTTTGCAGTCGATCCGTCAGGCCGCGCACAAGGCCTAGCTGCTCGAACGAGGAGCCACGATGCTGTACCTGATTCTGGGGCTGGTGATTTTCCTGGGCGTGCACTCGGTGGAGATCGTCTCGCCGACGTTCCGGAGCGCCGCGGTCGCGCGGCTCGGGGAACGGCCGTACAAAGCCATCTACGCGTTGCTGTCGATTTTCGGTTTCGTGCTGTTGGTGTGGGGCTATGGCGTCGCTCGCCAGCATCCCATCCTGGTGTATGCGCCGCCGCTGTGGATGCGGCATCTCACAGTGCTGCTGATGCTGCCGGTATTTCCGTTGCTGCTCGCAGCCTATCTGCCCGGACGCATCAAGGCGGCGGTGAAACATCCGATGCTGGCTGCGGTGAAGGCGTGGGCCTTCGCGCATTTGCTCGCCAACGGCATGCTCGCGGACGTGCTGCTGTTCGGCGGCTTTCTGATCTGGGCGGTGGCCGATCGCATTTCAGTCAAACGTCGTGCCGTGCTCCGGCCAGTGCCGGGGCCGCCGCCGGGCAAGTACAACGATCTGATCGCCGTCGTGGGCGGTCTGGGGCTGTATGTGATCTTCGTGCTCTGGTTGCACGTGTGGCTGATCGGAGTGTCGCCGTTGCCGACGATGTAAATCGTGAAGCAGTTGCTCAGCGTCGTCCTCTTCGTCGCGATCCTCTATGTCGGTCTGTGTGCCGCGCTGTACTTTTTTCAGCGCTCGATGATCTATTACCCGCAGCCGCGGTCGCCCGGTGAGTTGTCGGCGACGCTGCCATTGTCGGTAGATGGGGCCGAGCTGGTCATCAGCGTCCGGGCCCACGACGGGCCGGACGCCATCGTGTACTTCGGCGGCAACGGCGAGGATGTGACATTCAACCTGCCGTCGTTCTCCGAGGCGTTCCCCGGGCATGCGCTGTATCTCATGAACTATCGCGGCTATGGCGGCAGCTCGGGCAGTCCGAGCGAGGCTGACATTGCGCAGGATGCGCTGGCATTGTTCGACTACGTGCATGCCCGGCATCCGAACGTTCTCGTGATGGGGCGCAGTCTGGGCTCGGGCGTGGCCATTCGCCTTGCCAGTCAGCGCCCGGCGACCGGCCTGGTGCTGATTACTCCGTTCTCGAGCATCGCCGAGCTGGGCGCGAGCCAGTTCCCGATGTTTCCGGTGAAGTGGCTGATCCGTGACCGGTATGAATCCTGGCGCTATGCGCCGCTGATCGATGTGCCGACACTGTTGGTCGTGGCCGAGCACGATGAAATCATTCCACGCGCCAGCACGGAGGCTTTATATGCTCGCTTCCGGCCGGGCATCGCGCGGCTGCGTGTCATCCCGGACACCGGTCACAACACAATCTCTGCTACGCCGATGTATGCAGCAGCGCTGCGATCGGCGCTTGCTCAAAACAGCGAACAATGATTGAATGCACCCTTCTCTCATTGGCCCGTCGCGAAGCAAGGAGGGCACCGATGATTCCATTCAGCCTGCACCTCCCCCCGGTACGTACCCGGTAAATCCCGGCTTCCGGTAGAAAAACCGCGGCTGCATCCCCATCTGGGGGTGTTCGCTGCCTCCAAGACTCATCGGCTTCGCAAGGACGGCGCGGTAAACGCGCTCGCTCATCATGGTCAAATCCCGCGTAGAGGGCTCGCAGGTCCTCCGTAATGTACTCGTTTTCACGCTCCGCCATTGGGCCGAGCGCAAGTGGCTGGTCGTCCTCGTGGCTTCGGCCATGATGCTGGCGACCGTCACCGAAGTGATCGTGCCGGTCTATGCGGGCCGGCTGGTCGATGCGCTCGCGCAGGGTCGCGAGTTTGCTCACGTCGCACTCGATTCCTTCCTCATCATGATGGCGCTGGGATTGGCGATGGTGCTGCTGCGGCATCTGGCGTGGTGGTCCATCGTGCCGCTCACATTGGGGATGATGCGGAACGTGTCGCAGGGTGCGTTTCATCGGGTGCAACGCTTCTCGACGGATTGGCACAACAACAGTTTTGCCGGCTCCATCGTGCGAAAGATCACGCGCGGCATGTGGGCGCTCGACATGATCAATGACGTGCTGCTGCTGGCGCTGCTGCCGTCGCTGGTGGTGCTGGTCGGGACCGTGTTCCTGCTCGGTCAGCGCTGGCCGGTCATGGGCCTCGTAATGGCGCTCGGCTCGATTGCGTACGTGCTTTTGACGGTGACGCTCGCTACCCGGCTCATCGCGCCGGCTTCGCGTCTTTCCAATGCGCAGGACACGCGCATGGGCGGCGTGCTTGCGGACGCCCTGGGTGCGAATGCGGTCGTGAAATCTTTCGGTGCGGAAGCGCGTGAGGATGCGCGGCTGAGTCGGGTCGTCGACAAATGGTCGCGTCGGACGTATCGCACCTGGATGTTGCATACCTGGAGTGGCACGGGCCAGCTCGCGCTGCTTTGGTTCGTTCGCTCGGCCGTCACCGGCACTGCGTTGTGGTTGTGGTGGCAGGGACGAGCGACGCCGGGCGAAATCACTTATGTGCTGACGACTTACTTTGTCGTGCACGGCTACCTGCGTGATATCGGTCAGCACGTCCATCACTTGCAGCGCTCCGTGAACGAAATGGAAGAAATGGTTCAGCTGCACTCCGAGCCCATGGGCGTGGCGGATTCGCCGGGGGCGCGTCCGCTGCGCATCGATGCGGGTGAGGTGCGGTTCGATCACGTGACCTTCTGTTACGCCGGTCAGCACAAGCCGCTGTATCGAGACTTGAACGTACGGATCGCGCCGGGCGAGCGGATCGGCCTGGTTGGCCATTCGGGCTCGGGCAAGACCACGTTCGTGAAGCTGATCCAGCGGTTGTACGACGTGACTGAAGGGCGCGTGCTGATCGACGGACAGGATGTCGCGCATGCCACGCAGGAGTCGTTGCGCTCGCAGATCGCGATCGTGCAGCAGGAGCCAATCCTGTTTCATCGCAGCCTGGCGGAGAACATCTCGTATGCCCGGCCGGACGCAACCATGGACGAGATCGAGCGCGCTGCTCGACTCGCGAATGCGCACGATTTCATCGCGCGCTTGCCCCGTGGTTATCAGACGTTGGTCGGCGAGCGCGGGGTGAAGCTGTCCGGTGGTGAGCGACAACGCGTGGCGCTGGCGCGGGCATTCCTGGCGAATGCGCCGATTCTGATTCTGGACGAGGCGACTTCGAGTCTCGACTCGGAATCCGAAGCGCTGATTCAGGAGGCGATGGATCGTTTGATGTCAGGCCGCACGTCCATCGTCATCGCGCATCGCCTGTCGACGGTGATGGCCATGGATCGCATCCTGGTATTCGAACACGGCCGCATCGTCGAGGAGGGCTCGCACGAGGCCCTGCTACGTCGACCGCATGGTCACTACCGGCGGCTGTTCGAGCGGCAGTCGGGTGGGATCGTCGACGTGTCCCAGGCTGTGGGCGCGTAGGACTCATAAGTCCGGCCCCCTCTCCCGCTGGGAGAGGGGGAGCTGAATTCTTCATGTTTCTTGCGGGGGCGACGCCTCGCGTTGTGCGCCGGTCCGTTCGTGCTCAGGTAGCCGGCGATTGCCGGCGCGTGTTTAGAGATAGCTGGTGATGGCCGGCGCGTTGTTCCAGTTGTCGTGTTTGCCATCGACGTAGACGATGGGCGCCGCCGCCAGTTCTTCGGGCGTGGCGTTTTCCAGGCAGCCCAGGTTCACGCCATAGATCCGCTGCCCATCGGGCGTATTGCCGATGCCGAACGAGCGCACGCCGCAATGTTTGCAGAAGTAATGCTCGTTACGCCGCGTATTGAACAGATACCTGGTCAGCTCGGCTTCACCCGCCAGCAGCCGAAAGTGCTCCGGCATGACGATCGCCGGCCAGAACCGGTTCCGGGCGCAGATCGAGCAATTACAGCGATACGTCGGCTGCGTGAGATCGAGCTCCGCCTCGAATCGCACCGCGCCGCAATGACAACTGCCGGAGTATGTTTTGAGCATGCGCTCAACGATAGCATGTCGGTGCCAGCTCAAGTATCGAGCGGCTCCAGACAATCGCCCCGTCATTGCCAAGGACAGCCCATGATCGACTTCATCTGGAACCTGTTCCAGGACTCCGACATCCAGCGCCTGCGAGCCGAAGCTGAACGACGCGAACGACAATCGAGCTCGTTGCAGGCGCAGGCGGGCTCGACGGAAGCGCGGCTGCTCGAGCTGGAACGGCGGCACGAGCAGCTCAAGCTGGTCACCCTGTCGTTGTGGCGCCTGCTCAAAGACAAAATCGACTTGTCAGACGCGGAGCTCGAGAAATACGTGGCGAGCACCGATCTGCTGGATGGCCAAGCGGACGGCGCGGTGGACTTGAGCAGGGAGCTGATCAAGTGCCGCCAGTGCGACCATGTTCATCTCAACACTGCGGTGGTCTGCCCTTTCTGTGGCGCCCGGGGCTCCTCGCCCAACGCGTTCGATACGACCTGATAGCCTAGGCCCGATCCACCCGGGCGGCGTAGCAGCCCCACTTTGCATTGTGAACATGCAGGAACGCGACGCCTGGGTCGATGAGCATTTGCTCGATGAGGCTTTCGATGGCGGTGCCGGGGACCACGTCGGCGGCCCGCATCATGCCTTGCGCGTCGAAGGCGCGAAGCGAGAGCAGCCGGTGACGGAGTTGCTGAGGAACTTCATCGACGGCGAGTTGTGCTTCGGTCGCGGACTCGCGGACGTAGATTGCGTGACGCGAACGGTACGGTGTGGCGACGGGCAGGTGCTCGTAGTTCAGCAGGATCAGCTTCTCGCCGATCTCGGCGTCTTGCAGGCTGACGCGGCAGGGAAAGCCGGGACGTTCATCGGCAGCTACGCGAATCGCGCCTTGTCGTGCCAGCTCTTGATCGGACATGGAGAACAGCGGTGCGAACTGGCTCAGTGGCAGGCCGGTGATTTGAAAGCTCATGGTCGGCTCCTGGGGGCGGCGAATCGATGCTGCCTACCTTGCCGGTGCGACAGCCGGGCGACACTCCGCTTCTTGCCGACGTTTCCTCCGCGGCAGCCGCGGGACGCCTGTTAAAATCGCGGCATGCATCCCCTTGCGATCGCGGCCGTCCTGCTGGCGGCGTTTACTCATGCCACATGGAATCTCGCCGCCAAACGCGCTTCGGGCTCGCGTCATTTCGTTTGGCTGTATTCGCTAGGTTCGGTGATTCTGTACGCACCTGCGGTGGTGTGGGTCCTCGCGTCCTCGCGGCTGCAATTCGAAACGGCGCACTGGGTGGCGCTGCTGATGACGGGCATTCTGCACATGGGCTACTCGCTCACGCTGCAGGCGGGCTACAGAGTTTCCGATCTCTCGCTGGTGTATCCACTCGCCCGTGGCACTGGGCCGTTGCTGTCATTCCTCGCCGCAACGTTCATACTGAACGAGCCCGCCAACATATTCTCGGTACTCGGCGTCCTGCTGATCGTGGGCGGCATTCTGATGGTGTCGGGCCTTGCGCATGAAGCTCACAAAGCCCCGCGCGCCGGCATCGCGCTGGGCTTGCTGACGGGTGTGTTCATTGCCGGCTACACGATCAACGACGGATGGGCGGTGAAGACGTTGATGTTGTCGCCGTTCCTCATCGACTTCACTGGCAACTTGCTGCGCCTGACGGTCCTCGCGCCGCTCGCGCTGAGAGATCCGCCTGCATTGCTCGCTGAATGGCGACTGTATCGCGGGCCCATTCTCATCGTCGCCGTGCTCGGGCCGCTTGGCTACATCCTCGTGCTGTACGCGATGAAACATGCACCCATCGGCCACGTCGCGCCCATGCGAGAGCTGGCCACATTGATCGGCACCTACTTCGGCGCGCGTCTGCTCAAGGAACAAGTGACGCCGATACGAGTGACCGGAGCTGTGCTCATCGTGACCGGCGTCGTTGCTCTAGCCGTCACTGGCTAACATGTAAGCGTCGCAACTCGAGAGGCGCGCAGTCCTTTGAGCGCCAGTGCGGCCGCAAGCAGTGGCAGCAACGCTGCGACCCAGGGCAGTGCGGGCAAGCCAGGCCCATGATCGATCACGGTGCCACCCAGCCAGGCGCCGAGCGCGTTGCCGAGATTGAACGCGCCGATGTTGAAGCTCGACGCCAGGCTCTGGCCCGCGCCATTGGATTTCTCCAGCACCCACATCTGCAGCGGCGGCACCGTCGCGAAGGATGCCGCGCCGAGCAAGGCGACGAACACCATCATGGCGATGCCATCATGAACGGCGAACGTCATCAGCCCCAGCACGGCCGCCAGCATCAGCAGCGAACCGATGAGCGTCGCTTCCAGGTATCGATCCGCAAGTTTGCCGCCAATGATGTTGCCGACGACCAGGCCGCCGCCGAAGATCAGCATCACCACCGACACGGCCCGCTCGCCCACGTGCGCCAGCTGAGTCAGCATCGGCGCGATGTAAGTGAACACCACGAACATGCCGCCGAAGCCGAACACCGTTGTCAGCAGCGCCAGCACGACGGGACCGCGAGCGAGCGCACGAAGGTCGCTGCGCCAGTCGCCTTCTTCGATCTGTCCGGCGTCGCGCGGCACGAGCAACGCAATCACTGCCAGTGCGAAAGCGCCGATGCCGACCACCGCCCAGAATGTCGCGCGCCATCCGGCCAGCTGACCGAGCCAGGTGCCGAACGGTACACCGAGCACCGTAGCGATCGTCAGGCCCGTGAACATGATGGCAATGGCAGACGCGCGCTGTTGAGGCGCGACCAGTTGAGTTGCGACGACCGAGCCGACGCCGAAGAATGTGCCATGCGCGAAGGCAGTCAACACGCGAGCCGCCAACAGTCCGAAGTAGTTGGGCGCGACGGCGCAGGCAAGATTGCCGATGGTGAAGATCGCCATCAGTGCCAGCAGCGTTGCTTTGCGCGGCCAGCGTGCCGTGACAACCGTCATGATCGGCGCGCCGGCCATGACGCCGAGCGCATAGCCCGAAATCAACATGCCGGCGGCGGATATCGATACATTCAGATCGCCGCTGACTTCCAGCAGCAGTCCCATGATCACGAATTCGGTGACGCCGATTCCGAAGGCGCCGACCGCGAGCGCATACAAGGCAAGAGGCATGGCCAGTCTCGAGGGTTGAGGGAAGCCTATGATGCGGACCGGCTCGATTGCTGATAAGAATGTGCGCCTGCACGACCGTCGTGCATTCGATGAACGAATCGGGGCGGCGCATGGACAACAGAGCCGGCGAAATCGAGGCCTTTTTACGCAGTGTCGAGAGCGGCAGCTTCGCCGCGGCGGCCAAGGCCTTGCGCCAGACTCCGTCGGCGGTGAGCCGTAGTGTCGCGCGCCTCGAGACCCGCCTGGGAGTGCGACTGTTGACTCGCACGACGCGCTCGCTGTCGCTGACGCCGGAAGGGGAGAGGTTTCGGAGCCAGGCGCAAAAGCTGCTGATGGATCTGGACGAGCTGGAGCGCTCGTTCACGACCGACAAGAGCGAGCCGCGCGGGCGACTGCGAGTGAGCGCATCGACGCCGTTTGGGATTCATCGGCTCTTGCCGGTGTTGCCGGAGTTCCTGCAACGGTATCCGAAGATCACGCTGGACCTGTCGCTGACCGATGCGTTGGTCGATCTGGTCAGCGAGCGTACGGATATCGCCATCCGTCACGGCGCGTTGCGAGACTCGTCGCTTCGGGCGCGCAAGCTGGGCAGCAGTCGATGGCTCGTCGTCGCTGCTCCGGACTATTTGCAACGCCATGGCACGCCGCGGACACCGGCGGATCTCGATCGGCACAACTGCCTGAACTTCAACTACCGTCGCGCGATCGAAGGCTGGTCGTTCCGAGCCGGCAATCGGAGCAAACAATTTCATGTCGCGGGCAATTTTCTGGCGAACTCCGGCGAGTCGTTGCGGCTGATGTGCGTCGGCGGCGCGGGGGTGGCGAGGCTGGCGGATTTTCTGGTGGGCGCGGATGTTCGCGCCGGGCGCCTGGTGCCGTTGTTGCAGCCTTACATCAAGGAAGACAGCGAAGACATACATGCGTTGTATATCGGGCACGCCCGGCTCGCGACACGAGTTCGCGTGTTCATGGATTTCCTGGTGGAGCGGGTTGCGATAGCGGAATAGCGGAACGAACGGCCCCGCTGGTGCAAGCCTGTTTCCAACCTGCGGCCCCATGTCAGAATGCACCCCTGCCATGGCCATGGTGTATCGAATGAGGTTCGAAGTGAAGTCCAGCTCACGATTGAAACACTCTGTTGCCGCACTCATCGGCTGTGCCGTCATGAGCTTCGCCGCCGGCGCAACGGCGTCCGGCAAGCCGGCGGTGGATCCTGCCTTGCACGATCAGGCGCTGGCGATCCTGCAGAAGTCGATCAGTTTCCGGACGGTGGATGGCGCGGGTCAGGTGCCGGCCTATGCCGAGTATCTGAAGAGCGTGCTGGTGGAAGCCGGCTACGCGCCGAGCGACATCACGATCGAGCCAGTCGCGAACACAGCGACGCTGGTGGCGCGCTTCAAGGGCACGGACAGCAAGAAGAAGCCGCTGCTCGTGATCGGTCACATGGATGTCGTCGAAGCCAGGCGGGAGGATTGGGAGCGCGATCCGTTCACCCCGGTGCTCGAAAATGGCTATGTCTTCGGCCGCGGGTCGGTGGACAACAAGTTCGAGGTTTCGATGATCACCGCGACGCTGGCCAAACTGAAGCGTGAAGGCTGGAAGCCCAGGCGCGATGTGATCCTCGCGCTGTCCGGCGATGAAGAAACTTCGATGGTCAGTACGCGCAAACTCGCCGAGCAGTTCAAAGATGCCGAGCTGGCGTTGAACGGCGATGCCGGCGGCGGCTTGTTGTCCGAAGAAGGTCAGCCGGTCGTGTATGGCTTGCAGGCCGGCGAGAAGACCTATGCGGACTTCAAGCTCACCGTCACCAATCCTGGCGGCCATTCCAGCCGTCCGGGCAAGGTGAACGCCATCAATCAGCTGGCGGCAGCGTTGGGGCGCATCGGCGAGTATCGATTCCCCGCCATGCATAACGAGCTGACACTCGCGTACTTCCGCGAGAGTTTGCCGAAGTTGTCCGGGGCGACGGCGGAAGCCGTGAAACGCTACGTGGCCAATCCCGAAGATCAGCAGGCCATCGCGACCCTGTCGGAAGATCCGAACTATGTCGGCCAGCTCCGTACCACTTGCGTGGCGACGATGGTCGAAGGCGGTCACGCGACCAACGCACTCCCGCAGAAGGCGGTTGCCAATATCAATTGTCGTATCTTCCCGGGCACACCGGTGGCGGAGGTGCAGAAGACGCTCGCCGAAGTCGCCGCCGATCCGGAAGTGAAGATCACGCAGGAGAATACCGGCTCGGTCGCGAGCGACGCATCGCCGCTGCGTAAGGATGTCATGGCCGCTGTGACCAAGGCCGTGCACGCCAATTATCCCGGCTTGTCGATCGTGCCGTCGATGTCGGCCGGGGCCACCGACAGCATGCATTTCCGGGCGGTCGGCGTGCCGAGTTACGGCGTCTCGGGCCTGTTCATGAAGGACTCGGATGAGTTCTCGCACGGTCTGAACGAGCGCGTGCCGGTGTCGTCCATCGACGGCGCGCTGGCGCATTGGAACAGCCTGCTGAAGGACCTGGCCCGCTGACAGCAAGCGCGCGAGCTCGTCATTGATCGGTGACGGGCTCGCGTGTCGCCACTGGCGCCGCGGCCTGGCCCGTCAGTGCGTGTCCATCGCCGGGGCGCAGCGTCCAGAAAGTCAGGGAAGAAACGACGGTTGCGATGCCGAGCGTGATGAAGGACGCATGCAGCGCATCGGTCACCGCGATCTGATCGGTCTGCGGCAGACTTCCCAGATACCAGCCGGTCAGCAGCGAGCCGCACGCCAGGCCGAAGCTCATCGACAGTTGTTGCATGGAGCTGGCGATGGTGTTCGCCATGCTGGAATTACGCGCATCGATGTCCGCGAACGCCAGCGAATTCATGCTGGAGAACTGCATCGAATTGCCCGAGCCCACCAGGAAGCTCATCAGCACGATGACGACCAGGGGCGTGTCTTTGTCCGCCAGCGCGAACAGACCGATGATCACGCCCATCAGCGCGGTGTTCACTATCAGCACGCGGCGATAGCCGAATCGGCGCAGCATGTGCGGTGAGATCATCTTGATCGTCATCGCCGCGATCGCCGAGGGCATCATCATCAGGCCTGACTGCCATGCCGGCATGCCCATGCCGAGCTGATAGAGCAGCGGCAGCAGAAATGGCATACCGCCGATGCCCAGTCGCGTAACGAAACCGCCGAGCACCGAGACCCGAAAGGTACGCCCCTTGAACAATCGCAGGTTGAGCAGTGGATGCTCGGTGCGCAGCGCATGCAGGCCATAGCCGCCGAGCAGCGCGAACGACAGCAGGAACAGAATGACACTGGAAGTCACATCGAGCCGATGCTCGCCGAACACCTCCAGCAACCACGACAGCAATGCCGCGCCCGAGCCGAACAGCATCAGTCCGATCACATCCAGCGGCCGTGGCGAGTCGCTGCGATACTCCGGCATGTAACGGTGGCTCATCCACAGCGCGAGCAGGCCCACCGGCACGTTGACGAAGAAGATCTCGCGCCACGACCACCAATGCACGATCAATCCGCCCACCGTCGGGCCCAGCAGCGGGCCGATCAGTGCGGGGATGATCACGAAGTTCATCTTGTCGAGCAGTTGTGACTTCGGAAACGTTCGCACGATGGCCAGCCGCCCGACCGGCGTCATCATCGCGGCGCCGAGTCCTTGCATGATGCGTGCGGCGACCAGCATCGGCGCGTTCAAAGACAGTCCGCACAGCACCGACGCCGAAGTGAAAATGGCGACGGCCGCAATGAATAACTTGCGCGTGCCGAAGCGATCGGCCAGCCAGCCGCTCACGGGAATGCCGACAGCGAGCGCCAGGATGTAACTGGTGACGATGGCTTTGAGACTGAGCGGCGTGACTTCGAGGCTGCGTGCCATGGCCGGCACGGCCGTGTTCACGATGGTCGAGTCGAGCTGCTCCATGAACAGCACGATGCCGACCAGCCAGGGCAGGTGACGTTGGACGGCGGATGAGGACGCTGTGGTCACATGCGCCGGATCGGCTCAGCGAGGGTCGATCTGGTTGACCGCGTCGCGGATCGCTTGCGACGAGCTCGGGCGCACCACGCGCGCGACCTCGGCGCCATCCTTCATGAAGATCAGCGTCGGCCACAGCTTGACGCGGAAGGAGCGGCCGAGCGGCCGGCCCGGACCGTCTTCGACCTTGAAATGCCGCAGCTCGGGATGCGCGGCGAGGCCCTGCTCGATGTGGAGCTGGGCGGCGGCACAGAAGCCGCACCAGTTGGTGCCGAACTCGATCACCGTCGCGCCCGGCAGGGCATCGATTTCAGCGCGCGACGGCGAGCTTTCGGTATACGCGCTCATGGCGGCAGATTCTAACCAGCCGACCGTGCCCTAGTAAGTCGGCATTTGTGTGCCTTACTGCTGCCGGTCGCTGATCCAGTTGCCAATGTCGGCATCGAGGCCTTCGCCGCCTTCCTGGTTGTCGGCGCCGTAGGTGAACAGGTCGAACTCCTTGCCGTGCGTGCCCGGGTAGACGTAGCGATAGTCATTGCCCCAGGGGTCCTTGCGCGCGCTCGGGTCGAGATAACCGCCCTGCTTCCAGTTGCGCACGCTGGAATCGTTGGGCTTCTCGTACAGCGCCTTGATGCCCTGTTCGGTGGTCGGATAACGGAAGTTATCCATGCGATACAGGTTGAGCGCGGTCTCGATGGTACGCAGGTCGCTGGACACCTTGGTCAGCTGCGCGTCGTCGATTCGACGCATGACATTCGGTGCGACGATCGCGGCCAGAATGCCGAGAATCACCACCACGACCATGATTTCGATCAGCGTGAAGCCACCGCTGCGCTGGAACTTATGAGTCGATTTCATTGCAATCTCGTTGCGCTGGTTTTACAGGTGCCGACTGCCGTGTCGGGAGGCGCGGGGATCATATCCGGATGGCCCGTGTCCGCAAACTGGGGACCCTCGGACGCCGCTGTCTCCGAGCGGGTTTAGATGGGGTATCTTGCCGCGAGTTCGACTCGGCCCGCGGCCCAGATTCTCTGCATTCCTATTGCGGCGGTTCCTGACCCGGATGTGGGTCTTCCATGGGGTAGGTCTGCACGCCGCTCGGACCCGGGCTGTTGGCCGTAGCGGACGGTCCTTCGGTGGGGACGGCCGGGGCTGGAGCGCTGGTCGGGGCGGGCGCCGGGGCGCCGCGACTTGCCGAGCGCTGCACGGCGGCGATGAACTGATCCGCCGGGGCCGGTGCGGCCGGCGCGTCGGCGCGGATGATCTCGCTGGCGAGGATGCCGGGCTTCTTATAGAACGACTCGTTCGAGGAGCTGTCGATGGTGATGGCCGAGCCGTCGAGCGCGACGCCGGCGAACAGGCCGCTGGCGCGCGAATATGAATACACCTGCGCGGTGAGGCCGATGTCGGTAGCCGCCGAGCTCTGCCGGCCCACCGGTCCCGCCGCGACCGATGCGTCGGCGCCCAGCGTCACCTTGCCGCCCACGATGCCTTCGATGCTCTGCTTTGAGGTGAAAACGAGCACGACATCGGTCGACTGCACGCCGACCTGGAAGCCGAAGCTGCCGCCGGTGAGATTGATGAAGATCGGATTGCTCCACGCGCCGCTGTCCTTGCGCACCACCAGCACGCCTTTGCCGCGACGGCCGCCGATGCCGAGACCGACCTTGATCACGCCCGGAATCACGGCAACCGCGTAAGCGCGCTCCATCAACCAGGTGGGAATGTTCTGCTCGGGCATCTGCATCAGCTCGCTCAACACCTGTGTCGAGGTGAGCAGGCGTCCGTCCTGGCGCTCGCCGGCGACTGCGCCCGTCGTGATGGCGCAGGAAAGCAGCAGTACCGCGAGCCGCGTCGCGAACAGGTTGGATCGTGTGAGCATCGTTGGCGTCACTCCTACACGTGAGTCTCGTAATGAGACTGTAGCAGAAGCTTCTGGTTCAAGCCCGACGCTCGTGCCGTCAGTTCGGGCGGGCTTGCGGGGACGTGCTCGGCGCGGCGCCGCTGGTGGCGAGCATCAGGTCGTTGAGTTTTTCGCGCTGGCCATTGGCGATGTAGAACTGCTCGACCCGTTGCCGGGCCTTGATGCGCACGTCGCGATCGGCGCTGTCGTCGGCGGCGAGTTCCGTGTATGCACGCGTCAGATACGTTTCCGCCTCGCGCATGCGGCCCTGCTTGAAGAACACTTCGCCCAGGGCGCTCGCGGAACGGGCCGAACGCCAGGCCGGCGCGTCGGTGCGCTTCCAGCGATTCATCGCCGCCGTCAGCATCGCCTCGGCGTCGGCCAGGCGATTGGTCTCGAGCAGTACCTCACCGAGCAGATGTTCCGCCGAGCATACGTATTGATGATCGGCCGGTCGCGTCTTCGCCAGCGTATCCAGCGAATGTCGCAGCTCGCGCTCGGCATCGTTGTATTTCGCCCGACGCATTAGCACCGACGCATAGGCCGTGCGGAAATACGGCGTGTACGCGTGCTCTTCGCCCATCGCATTCACCGCCGAGCTCAGCGCTTCGGAGGCGAATTGCTCCGACTCGGCGAGCAGGCCCTGCGCGCGACGGATCTGTGACAGCGAATCGAGCACTTCGGCGACCTGGCGGCTGTTGTTGCCGAACAGGATGCGCTGTTTCTCGAGCGTGCTTTCGAACATCACGCCCGCTTCGTTGACCTGGTTCTGCATCAGCAGCGCTTCGCCCAGCCGGGTCTCGGCCAGCACGCGATCGGGATGCAGATCGTTGGCCGTGAGGCGGAAGATGTCCACGGCCTGGCGCGTCACGCGCTCCACCGACGGAATATCGTCCATCCACATGAACACCAGCGACAGATCGAGCAGCACCACCGCGACTTCCTGATCGTTCGGTCCGCGCACCTGCCGATTCAACGCCAACGCCTGCTCGAACGACTGCCGCGAGCGGGTCACGTCGCCGCTGGCAAATTCGACTCGACCGCGGTTGGTCAGCAAGGTGGCGTACGTGGGCGTGCGCTGGCCGCCGATGCGCTCGCAAATCGCCATCGCTTCCTTGATGACGCGCGCCGAGCCTTCCATGTCTCCCAGGGCCCGCAGCGTGATCGCAAGTTCCGACATGTCGTCGGCAGCCGGCAGGCCGCCGCCGTTCGCCATTTGCCGGCGCAGATGCACGGCATCCTCGAGATAGCTCAGCGAACGCTCTGGATCGCCGCTGCGGCGGAACGCCCGGCCGATGGAGGCGAGCAGCCGGGCCCGCACTTCCGGATTCATGCCCTTGTCGTTGCGCACCTGGGCTCCCGACAGTTCGAGCAACTGGCGGGCAGTGATTTCCTTGCCTTGCGCATTGAACGGCTCGGCGGCATTGAAGACGCCCAGCATGAATTCGGAGACTGCCTGCGCCGATTTGCTTTCGTTCGCGGCGCGGTCGCGTTCGGCGGCGATGCGTTGGTTCTGAATCGACATCACCACTGCGAACGCGACGATCACCACCATGAGGGACGCGCCGGCGGACACACCGAACGCGTGGCGACGCACGAAGCGTTGCGAGTAATACAGCCAGTTGCCCTGGCGTGCGACCACCGGCTCGGCCGACAGATAACGACGCACGTCGGCAGCGAGCTGTTCGACCGAGCCATAGCGATGCTGCGGCTCCTTGCGCAGCGCGCGCATGACGATGGAGTCGATGTCGCCCAGCAGGCGTTTCTGCAACCGATCCGGCTGCAGCCCACGCGCCAGCGCGATGGCGGCGATGGGCGACTCGCCTTCGCTGGCCGCGGCCGCTTCGATTGCCTTCTTGACCGCGGTGCTCGGGCGCTGCGGATCGCTGATACAGATGGAACGTTCCAGCTCGAGCTGGCTGGCCGAGGAGGGCACGGTGTACGGCCGCAGCCCGGTGAGCAATTCATATAGGACGACGCCGAGCGCATAGACGTCGCTGGCGGTCGTGACCTGCCGGCCGAGGATCTGTTCCGGGCTGGCATATTCCGGCGTGAGCAGCCGGTCGTTCATGCGCGTCAGCGCCAGCATGGCCGCCGCGTCGCCGGTATCGAGCAGCTTGGCGATGCCGAAATCCAGCAGTTTGGGCGAGCCTTCGGCCGTCACCAGGATGTTGGCGGGCTTCAGGTCGCGATGCACGATCAGGTTCTGGTGCGCGTACTGGACGGCGTTACATATTTCCAGAAACAGTTTCAGCCGCGCCGTGAGATCGAGCTGCTGCCGGTCGCAGTAACGATCGACCGGCTCGCCGTGCACATATTCCATGACCAGGTACGGCTGGCCTTCCTGGGTCTCGCCGGCATCGAGCAGCCGGGCGATGTTGGCGTGGTTCAGGCTGGCGAGGATCTGCCGTTCGGCGCGGAAGCGCTGGCCGAGGTCGCCATGGATGGGCGCGTTGTCGACGATCTTGACCGCGACCTGCGCCGAATACTGGCGGTCGGCGCGCTCGCCCAGATACACCGTGCCGGTGCCGCCGTGGCCGAGGATGGAAGCGAGTTTGTAATTGCCGATTACCCGCCCGACCAGCGCCTTGCGTCGGTCGCGGGTGGTGGCATCGATGGCCGCGCCCAGCGCGTGCGTCAGCGGCCCGGTGGACTGGCCGACATCGCAGGCCAGCAATTCGAGCAGCTCGTTTTTCAGTTCCTTGTCATCGCCGGTCTCGGCGCTGATGAAGGCTTCGCGTTCACCTTCCGGGAGCTCGACGGCGCGGGAGAACAGATCCTGCAGGCGCTCCCAGCGGTCATCGACCATCTTCCCTGGTTCTCCCATGGTCATGAAGGCTCATGTTCGCGATTCCGGTTCGGTCGGATCTGGCGCAGGATCCAGGCCTTGGCGAGCCGGATCTCCCGATCGACGGTGGCCTCCGACACTTTCAGGGTCTCGGACAGCTCCTGATAGGTCAGGCCGCCGAAATAATGCAGCTCGACCATTTCCGCGAGGCGCGGATTGTTCCCGGACAGGCGCTGCAGGGCCTCGTCGATTTCCAGCACATCGATATCGCCCGCGGTCGCGGGGCCGAGATCGAGCACGTCGAAATCTTCGAGCGAGCCGGTGGTGGTGCCGCCGCGCTTCTCGCGGAACCGGGTCTTGGCATGGTCCACCAGAATACGTCGCATCTGCCGTGCGGCAACCGCAAAGAAATGCGCACGGTCCTGCCACGAGACATTCATCTCGACGAGCTTGACGAATGCCTCGTGCACGACGGCGGTGGCCTGCAGTGTGTGGCCTGGCCGCTCGCGTTTCATATAGCGGCGAGCCCGGTTACGCAGCTCCTCGTAGATGAGCGGCGTCAGTCGTTCCAGGGCGCGAGTATCCCCTGACTGCCACGCAGACAACAGCCTTGTCACTGCCTGCCGGTCGGGCGGTGGGATGGCCGCTGCGATTGTGTTGCTCAGTTGCGGGTCTCCGATTCGGGGCCTGTCTGTTCTTCCCACGCAAAACGCACGGGCGCTCGCCTGGGGTTCTCTAGTTTACGGGCTCGATTGCGACAGTTTCTCACCTGGCGCGCCGGCCGCACCGCGGGCTGCCCGCCAAAACCGCCCTGCGGCCGTCCCTGAATCCGACTCAACTGATTGATTTGGAGGGATCTCCGGAAGCAATCGCTGAGCGATGTACTGATTGTTCCCTTTTTCTTTCGCTTGTCCAGAGGGCGCTGTGACGGGTTTCTCAAAGGGACGTCGCTTATCCCAGTGATCGAGCCGTTGCTGGTTCGGATTTTTAGCACTTTTCCCGGGAGGGTTTGTTGTCATGCGTAACGTATTTGCAATTTCGGCGGTCGTGGCGGGCGTTCTGTTTGCGGCTGGCAATAGCACTGGCGCGCAGCTGGCGGACGGTGATACGGGCGGCAAGCGCCCGGTATTTAACATTGTCGACGGCGACACCGGCGGTAAGCGTCCGGTGCTGGCGGATGGCGATACGGGTGGCAAGCGTCCGGTGCTCGCGGATGGCGATACCGGCGGCAAGCGCCCGGTGTTCAACCTGACCGACGGTGACACAGGCGGCAAGCGTCCCGTGCTGGCGGACGGCGATACCGGCGGCAAGCGGCCGGTGTTCAACCTGACCGACGGCGATACGGGCGGTAAGCGTCCGGTGCTGGCGGATGGCGATACGGGTGGCAAGCGCCCGGT
>Ga0164243_10006296_pt1 | contig 18008 bp, 18 predicted proteins | sample OricompcompostOP_FD_108781 | JGI IMG/M metagenome (GOLD analysis project Ga0164243, IMG submission 108781) | Organic Plus compost microbial communities from Emeryville, California, USA - Original compost - Organic plus compost (OP) | ecosystem: Engineered > Solid waste > Mixed feedstock >... | reverse complement strand
CGAGAGGGTCGTCAACGGCTGGCCGAGCGCGAGGTAGCCGAGGCCGACGTCGTCGAGCCAGCCGAGGATCCGGTGCGCCGCCGGGATCCGCGCCTCGCCCTCGCCGAAGAACGCCTTCGCGTCGGCGACCGGCATCGCGAGCACCTCGCTGATGTCGCGGCCGCCGAAGCGGTGCTCCAGCACCTCGGCCTGGAACCGCTTGCCGCCGCACTCCTCGCAGACGACCGGCGCCCCGGCGACGACGCCGAGGTCGGGGTAGATGACGCCCATCCCGTTGCAGACCGGGCACGCGCCGTCCGAGTTCGGGCTGAAGAGCCCCGGCTTGACGCCGCCTGCCTTCGCGAACGCCTTGCGGATCGGGTCCAGCAGCCCGGTGTAGGTGGCCGGGTTGCTGCGGCGCGAGCCCTTGATCGCCCCCTGGTCGACGGACACGACGCCGTCGCGTGGGCTGACGTGGCCGTGGATCAACGTGCTCTTGCCCGAGCCCGCCACGCCGGTGACGACGCAGAGCACCCCGAGCGGGACGTCGACGTCGACGTCCCGCAGGTTGTGCTCCGCGGCGCCGCGGATCTCCAGCGTCCCGGTCCGCTCGCGCACGTCGGCGGCGTCCTTCAGCGACGCCCGGTCGTCGAGGTGCCGGCCGGTCAGCGTGCCGCTGGCGCGCAGGCCGTCGACGGTCCCCTCGAAGACGATCTCGCCGCCGCCGGCACCGGCGCCCGGGCCGAGGTCGACGACGTGGTCGGCGATCGCGATCGCCTCGGGCTTGTGCTCGACGACGAGGACGGTGTTGCCCTTGTCGCGCAGCTGCAGCAGCAGGCGGTTCATCCGCTCGATGTCGTGCGGGTGCAGGCCGATCGTCGGCTCGTCGAAGACGTAGGTGACGTCGGTCAGGGACGAGCCGAGGTGGCGGACCATCTTCACCCGCTGCGCCTCGCCGCCCGACAGCGTCCCCGACGACCGGCTCAGCGACAGGTAGCCGAGCCCGATCGCGACGAACGAGTCGACCGCGTGGCGCAGCGCCCGCAGCAGCGGCTGGACGGCGGCGGGCGCGTCGAGGCCGGCGACCCACGCCGCCAGGTCGCTGACCTGCATCGCCGAGGCGTCGGCGATGCTGATGCCGGCGATCCGCGACGAGCGCGCCGCCTCGCTCAGCCGGGTCCCGTCGCACTCCGGGCAGGTGGTGAAGACGACCGCCCGCTCGACGAACGCCCGCACGTGCGGCTGCATCGCCTCGACGTCCTTCGACAGGAACGACTTCTCGATCTGGGGGATCAGGCCGGCGTAGGTCAGGTTCGTGCCGTCGACCTTGATCCGCGTCGGCTCCTTGTAGAGCAGGTCGTGGCGCTCGCGCTTGGTGAAGCGCTTGATCGGCTTGTCCGGGTCGAAGTACCCGCAGCCGCGGTAGATCCGCCCGTACCAGCCCTCCATCGAGTAGCCGGGGACGGTGATCGCGCCCTCGTTGAGCGACTTCTCCTCGTCGTAGAGCGCGGTGAGGTCGAAGTCGGTGACCGCCCCGCGGCCCTCGCAGCGCGGGCACATGCCCCCGACCCGGCTGAACGACGCCGCCTGGGTGATCGTCCGGTCGCCCCGCTGAACGGTGATCCCGCCGCTGCCGGACGCCGACGCGACGTTGAACGAGTAGGCCCCGGGGGGCCCGACGTGCGGCTCGCCGAGGCGGCTGAAGAGGATCCGCAGCAGCGCGTCGGCGTCGGTGACCGTCCCGACGGTGGATCTCGGATTCGCGCCCAGCCGCTCCTGGTCGACGACGATCGCCGTCGTCAGGCCCTCCAGCACGTCGACGTCGGGCCGGGCCAGCGTCGGCATGAACCCCTGCACGAACGCGCTGTAGGTCTCGTTGATCAGCCGCTGGGACTCCGCCGCGATCGTGCCGAAGACGAGCGAGCTCTTGCCCGACCCGGAGACGCCGGTGACGGCGGTCAGCCGCCGCTTGGGCAGCTCGACGCTGACGTCCTTGAGGTTGTTCTCGCGCGCTCCCTGGACGCGGATCAGGTCGTGGGCGTCGGCGGCGTGCGGCGTGCTCTGGCTCATCGGTCTCCGGGGAGATGGTCGAGCGCCGCCCGAGCCCGGGCGGCGCGGCGGACGGGCGTGGTCAGGCGACCTGCTGCAGCCGGATCAGGTTGCCGGCGGGATCGCGGATCGACGCGTCGCGGATGCCGTAGGGCTGGTCGGTCGGCTCCTGCACGACCTCGACGAGGTCGTGGGCCTGCAGGCGCGCGAACTCCGCGTCGAGGTCGTCGGCCGCGAGGTTGATGCTCGCGAACGTGCCCTTCGCCATCATCTCCGCGACGACCCGCTGCTCGTCCTCGGTGATGCCCGGGTCGGCGGTCGGCGGGTAGAGGACGACCGAGACGTCGGGCTGCTCGGGCGATCCGAGGGTGATCCAGCGCAACCCCTCGTAGCCGACGTCGTTGCGGACCTCGAAGCCCAGCGCGTCGCGGTAGAACGCCAGCGACGCCTCCGGGTCGGCGTGCGGCAGCATCGACTGGTGGATCTTCAGGCTCATGGCAGCGACCCTACGCCCCGGCCCGCGGGCGTCGCTTCTCGATTCCTGACCGGTCGGGCGACCCGCTTGGCGACGCACGGCGCGAGCGCCGGGTAGGGGCCGGCGCCCGCGCCGGCGGCCTCGCGCCGGTAGACGCTGGGCGGCATGCCGACGAGCTCGGCGAAGCGCGTGCTGAACGTCCCCAGCGACGAGCAGCCGACCGCGAAGCAGACCTCGGTGACGCTCAGGTCGTCGCGGCGCAGCAGCGCCATCGCGCGCTCGATCCGGCGGGTCATGAGGTAGCTGTAGGGGGACTCGCCGTAGGCCTGGCGGAACTGCCGGCTGAGGTGTCCGGCGGAGACGTGCTCGGCGCGGGCGAGCGCCTCGACGTCGAGCGGCTGGGCGTACTCCCGGTCGATCCGGTCGCGGACGCGCCGCAGGCGGGCGAGGTCCGCGCGGCGCCGCGCGGTGAGCGGGTCGCTCGTCACGGCAGGATTGTGCCACGTCGCGGCCGGCGTGCCCAGGGTCCGCGCGCCGCGACCGATCGATCAGCCGGCCCGGCGGGCGCGCATCCGCGAGGAGATCGCCCGGTCGCGGATCCGGCGGACCTCGCGCAGCTCCTCCCGGACGTCCGCCGAGGCGAGCGCGGCGCCCGCCCGGCGCTCGTGGTGCCCGTCGACGACGTCGATCGTGATCGGCTCGAGCCGGCGGACCGGGATCTCGGTCTCGGTCACCGTGCCGTCCGGCTGGCGCTCGACGCGCCGCGCGCCGGCGTCCTCGCGGCTGGCGACCGCCTCCTCCAGCCGGCCGTCGACGAACAGGAGGCCGCAGTAGTCGTCGGCGTTCCAGCCGTCCGGCAGCCGGCCGGCGGCGATCGCGCTGCGCTGCACGGCGCCCCGCTCGGGCACCTGGCGGGCGTGGACGCTGAAGGAGCCCTCCAGCAGGCCCAGGCCGTCGATCGGCTCCGGCGATCCGGTCGACGAGGAGACGCCGCCCTGGAACCAGCACATCGCCCCGGCGCTGAGCCCCGCCAGGATCGTGCCGCGACGGTGGGCCTCCAGCAGCAGGTCCGCCACGCCGTGCGCTCGCCACAGCGCCAGCAGGTTGCGCATCGAGCCGCCGCCGACGTAGATGATGTCCTGCGAGAGCACGAGCGTCTCGAGCGTCTCCTCCAGCTCGTCGAGGTGGAAGAGCGAGAGCACGCGCGGCTTGCACGGCCAGGCGCCGAACAGCCGCGAGAACCGCTCGACCTGCTCCTTCGGGTCGCCCGAGGCGGTCGGCAGGAAGAGGACGCGCGGCCGCTGCACCGGCGCCAGCGCCAGGATGTAGGCGTCCAGCGCGGGGCGGCCCGGCTCCATCGTGAAGCCGCCGCCGCCCATGCAGAAGACCGGGGCGCCGCTCACGCCGCCACTGCCGTCTCGACCTCGGGGCCGGCCGCGCTGGGACCTGGGCCGACGATCCCGCCTCCGCCGGCGATCCCGCTGCCGGCCACCGGGTCGGAGGCGCGCCCCGCCTCGGCCGGCGCCTCGGCGACGGCCTGCAGCGACGCCCGGCCCTCGGGGGCGGCGGGCTCGCCGTCGCCGCTGTCGCCGAGGTAGCGGGCCGCGAGCCGGCGCTCGACGACCTCGCCGTCGGGATCGACGGCGACCTCGTAGGCGCTCGCCGCCGGCTTGGAGGTGACGACCTCCTTCAGCGTCGTGCCCTCGAAGCAGAGCGCCGCGCCGTCCTCGACCCCGAACCCGGGGCGCAGGCCGTCGCCGACCATGCTGCGGAACGAGCGTCGCCGCTCCGGCTCGCCGTCGTAGTGGACGCAGTTGCTGTACGGCAGCAGCCCGAGGCCGGTGACCCGCTCGCTCGGCCCGTGGAAGGCCGTGACCGCGTCGGCGAACCAGCAGAGCGATCCGGCCGACAGGCCGCAGAGCACGACGCCCTGCTCCCAGGCGCGCCGCAACGTGCGGTCCAGCCCGTGGGCGCGCCACGTGCCCAGCAGGCTCAGCAGCGATCCCCCGCCGACGTAGATGACGTCCTGCGAGAGCAGGTGCTCCTCGAGGTTGCCCTCGACCGCGCCGGCGCTGCGGTCGCGGCGGAAGAGCGAGACGTGGGACGGGTCGGTGCGGCCCGCCCCGAACCGTCGGTAGAACCGCACGACGTAGTGGTCGGCGTCCCCCGACGCGGTCGGGAGGAAGCAGATCCTGGGCTGGTCCGCGCCGGAGAGCTCCAGCACGAAGTCGTCCATCAACGGGTTCCGCGGCTCCATCGAGAAGCCGCCTCCGCCGAGGGCGACGATGCGGGGCGGTCGATCGGTCACAGGTCGAGCATGGCGGGGCGCAGCACCCACCGTGGCCTCCGCTTGTACGAACATCGCGCATGCGCCGTTCGCCCCCGTGGCGGTGGCTTCTGCCTGCTGAGCCGCGGTTCAGGCCCGCGCGGCGCCGCGGTCGCGCCGGGCGAGGCGGCGCTGGATCAGGACGTTCGCGAGCATCAGCAGCAGGACGACGAGCAGCAGCATCGTCGAGAGCACGTTGACCGTCGGCGGGACGCCCTGGCGGGCGGCGCCGAAGATGTAAAGCGGCAGCGTCGTCGTCTGGCCGTTGTTGAAGCTCGTCACCGCGTAGTCGTCGATCGACAGCGCGAAGGCGAGCACCGCCGCCGACAGCACGCCCGGCAGGATCATCGGCAGCGTGATGCGGAAGAAGGTCGCCATCTCGCCCGCGCCGAGGTCCTTCGCCGCCTCCTCGATGTGCGGGTCCATGCCCTGCAGCCGCGAGCGCACGGTCACGACCACGTAGGAGATCGAGAACATGATGTGCGCGACGACGATCGTCAGGTAGCCGGTGCTGATGCCGACGACGAGGAACATCGCCAGCAGCGAGGCGCCCATCACGACCTCGGGCGTGGCCATCGGCAGGAAGACGAACAGCTCCGTCGCCGTCTTGCCGCGGAAGCGGTAGCGGCCGAGCGCGAGCGCCAGGAACGTCCCGAGCGTCGTGGCGCCGATCGTCGAGATCACCGCGATCGTCAGCGAGTTCTTGAGCGCGTCGGTCAGGTCGCCGTTGTCGAACGCGTCGCCCCAGTGCTTCAGCGTGAAGCCCTGCCAGTCGACGTTGAAGCGGCCCCGGTTGTCGTTGAAGCCGAAGACGACCATGAACACGACGGGCGCCAGCAGGAAGACCACCGCCAGCAGCGACCAGATCCCGAGCGCCCAGCTGCGCCCGGTGCCGGTGTCGCCCCTCGGGGCCTTCGCGGGCTCGCCGGCGAGCGGGGTCGTCGCGGTGCTCGTGGCCATCGGCTAGCTCGCCGCCTCGGTCAGGGTCCTCGTGCCGAGCAGCCGGCCGAAGATCGCGATCAGGATCAGGATCGCCGTCATCAGCAGGAACGACAGCGCCGCCGCGGTCGGGTAGTCGAGCACGGTGAGGAACTTCGACTGCACGACGTTGCCGATCATCAGGTTGTTCGGGCTGCCGAGGATCGCCGCGTTGATGAAGTCGCCGGTGGCGGGGATGAAGACCAGCAGCGAGCCGGCGAAGACGCCGGGGATCGCCAGCGGCACGGTGACCTTGCGGAACGCCGTGAAGTGGCTGGCGTGCAGGTCGGTCGCCGCCTCGATCAGCCGCCGGTCGATCCGCTCGAGCGCCGCGTAGAGCGGCAGCACCATGAAGGGCAGGAAGTTGTAGGCGATGCCGAGGATCACCGCCCCGGCCGTCGCGTCGAGCCGGCCGTCCGTCCCGAGCAGCCCGACGTCGCGCAGCACCGAGACGATCGGCCCGTCGTCGTTGATCATCAGCTTCCACGACGCCGTCCGCATCACCTGCGAGACGAAGAACGGCATCACGACCATCAGCAGCCAGAAGGGCCGCCAGCGGCCGGCCTTGTAGGCGATGAAGTACGCCAGCGGGAACGCGATCACGAGGTCGATCAGCGTCGCCGCGCCGGCGTAGAGCACCGAGCGCACGAACTGGTCGCCGTAGGTCGAGATCGCATCGCCGTAGACCGAGAACGACCAGGTCAGGTCGTAGCCGACCTCGGAGTTGCCGCTCATCAGCGACACCGAGAGCTGGTTGACCAGCGGGATCGCGAAGAACAGCAGCAGCCAGAGCAGCGCCGGGCCGGCGAACCACCAGGGCAGCAGGCGCTCGCGGAGCCGCATCTCAGGCCCCCGTGACCGCGGACATCTCGGCGTACATCGCCTGCTCCTCGGCGACCGTCAGCGACGGGTAGGGATGGAGCTTCGACCGGACCTCGTCGGGCGGGAAGATCAGCTCGTTGGCGGCGATCTCGGGATCGCTGCGCTCGAGGATCTCGCGGATGCCGTCGACGGGGCTCAGGTAGTTGATGTACGCGCAGAGCTTGGCGGCGACCTCGGGCTCGTAGAGGAAGTCCATCATCGCCTCGGCCGCGTAGGGGTGCTCGACGTGGGCCGGCTCCATCAGGTTGTCGGTGAAGAGCATCGACCCCTCCTCCGCGTAGACGAAGCGGACGTCCGGGTTGTCGCTCTGCAGCTGGACCATGTCGCCGGAGTAGACGAGCGAGACGGCGACGTTCCCCTTCGCCAGGTCGGTCGTGTAGTCGTTGCCGGTGAACTTGCGGAACTGGCCCTTCGAGCGCTGCTCGCCGATCCGCTCGATCGCGTCGAGGACGTCGTCGAGCTTGGCCGTCGTCGGATACTTTCCCTGCATCATCAGGACCGCCCCGGCGGAGTCGTAGGCCTCCGACAGCATCGTCACGCGGCCCTTCCACTCGGGGTTGAAGAACTCCTTCAGGCTCCGCAGCTCGCGCCCGGTCTCCTTGACGTTGTAGCCCAGGCCGACGGCACCGGACTGGAACGGCAGCGTGTAGGAGCGGTCCTCGTCGTAGGGGATCGAGCGGAGGTTCTCGACGAGGTTGCGCGCGTTGGGCACGTTGCGCTTGTCGATCGGCGACGCGTAGCCGGCGCGGACCCACTTCGCCGACATGTAGTCGGTCAGCACGACGATGTCGCGGCCGATCGGGCGGCCCGACTCCAGCTGGCGGCGGACCTTGCCGAAGAATTCGTTGTTGTCGTTGATCTCCTCGACGTAGCGGCAGCGGCCACCGTGGCGCCGGTCGAAGTCCTTGATCACCGACTTGTCCATGTAGAGCGGCCAGTTGGAGAACGTCCAGTCGCCGATCCGCTCCTTCGGATGGCGGACCGCCCGGGCCTCGCGCGCGAGCTCCTCCGGCGAGATCGACGCCGTCCCCTCGATCCCGCAGGCGCTCAGGACGCTCGCCAGCCCCGAGGCGAGGAACGCGGCCGAGGCGCCACGGCCGAGGAACCGCCGCCGCGAGGAGCGCTCGCGCAGGAGGGCGTCCTCCAGCGCCCGTTCCAGACGGGCGCGGTCGGGCCGCTCAGCCACGTCCGTCCCCCGTCGGCGCGCCGCGATCAGGCCGCATCGCGCTCGCCCTCGACGACGAAGGTCTGGTCGGCGTCCCAGGCCACGACGACCGGCGCCCCGGCCGGGAACGCGCCCTCGGCGCGGCCGTCGACGTTGGGCACCATCACGTCGAGGTCCTGGCCGCCGTCGGTGGTGATCGTGTAGTGCAGCGAGACGCCGAGGAACTGGCTGACGCTCACCCGCCCGGAGAGCGCGTTCTCGCCCGGCTCGGCGGGCGTCCCGGCCGGGCGCAGGCGGACCTTCTCCGGCCGCACGCCGACCCGCACCGGCCCGCCGGCGAGCCCGCCGATCCGGTGGCTGAGCACGCGCAGCGGGGAGCCGGCGAACGTCGTCACCGCGGTGTGCTCGCCGTCGGCGGCGCCGAGCGTCACGTCGATCAGGTTCGAGGTGCCGAGGAAGCTCGCCACGAACGACGTCTCCGGCCGCTCGTAGAGGTCCTCCGCCGAGCCCTGCTGCTCGATCCGGCCCCGGTTCATCACCGCGATCGTGTCGGCCATGCTCATGGCCTCCTCCTGGTCGTGGGTGACGTGGACGAAGGTGATGCCGACGTCCTGCTGGATCCGCTTGAGCTCGACCTGCAGCTGGCGGCGCAGGCGCAGGTCCAGCGCGCCGAGCGGCTCGTCGAGCAGCAGCGCCCGCGGGCGGTTGACGAGCGCCCGGGCCAGCGCGGCGCGCTGCTGCTGGCCGCCGGAGAGCTGCGCCGGCCGCCGCTCGGCCAGGTGCGAGAGCTGGACCTGCTCGAGCACCTCGGCGACCCGGGCCCGGATCTCGTGCTTGTCGACCTTCCGCCGCTCCAGGCCGAAGGCGACGTTCTTGGCGATCGTCAGGTGCGGGAAGAGCGCGTAGGACTGGAAGACGGTGTTGACCGGCCGCTTGTTCGGCGGCGTGCCGGTGACGTCCGTCTCGCCGAAGAGCACCCGGCCGGCGGTCGGCGTCTCGAACCCGCCGATCATCCGCAGCGTCGTCGTCTTGCCGCAGCCCGAGGGCCCGAGCAGCGCGTAGAACGTGCCGCCCCGCAGCTCGAGCGAGAGGTCGTCGATCACGACCTGGTCGCCGTAGCGCTTCGTGATCCGCTCGAGCCGTATCCGGCCGAGGTCCCCGGCGCCGCCGCCGGCCGGGCCGGCGTCGATCGGGTCCTCGTCGGTCGCGACGCTTCCAGTTCCGGTCATGGCGTCCTCTCGGCGGCGGTGCGGCGGCGTGGTCGCGGGCGGGGCGACGCGGCCGGCGACCGGCTCCCAGGATCCCCCGTCGCGGTCGGCGGGGCACCGTCCGCGGGGCCAATCTCGCGCCGCCGAGGCTGGACGCCGGGCGCGAGGACCGCGGGGCGGGATGAGGGCTCGCCGGCCACGGCCCCGACGCTACCCCGGGTCGGCGGCGCGGCGGCATCGGACACGCCGTCGGCGGCTGGCGTCCGCGCGGCGACAGAGCGTCGCCCCGTGCGGCTCGGGGCCGGTCAGCGGATGCGCAGCGCGACGGTCCAGGCGCGGGCCTTGACCCCGTCGGCCTCCACGCGCACGCGGACCCGCGTGCCCGAGCGCGTGCGCGAGCCGGTGCGCACGCGCAGCGTGACGGTGGCCGACTGCCGCGGGCGGAGCCGGTTGCGGTGCGCGCGCGGGTTGGCGACCTCGATCGAGTCGGGCCCGGTCGCCTTCAGGTCGATGTCGCGGGCGGTCGCGCGGCCGGTGTTGCGGATCCGCACCCGGACGCGGGCGGTGCGACCGCGCGAGACGCGGGCGACCTTGCCGAAGCTCACCCGCAGGCGCGGCGTGCGCGGGCCGGAGTACGGGATGACGCCCGGCGCCTTGACGACCCCCCGGAGCTGGAGCCCGAGCGCCGTGGGCAGGTGCAGCTGGGTCGCCAGGTCGGCGCAGACCTGGCTGTCGGTCCGCGGACCGGCACCGGTGGTGATCGGCTCCAGCTGCGCCGGCATCGGACCCTGGCGGGTGCCCGCCAGGACGACGTCGCCGGTCTTGGCGTCGAGCGCGCCGCGGTAGGTGATCGCCTTCGCCGGCGCGGTGCCCGCCCAGGTCGGGATCGCGACGGGCCCGTCGCCGAACGTCAGCAGGACGCTGCGCCAGGCGCAGGCGACGGTGCCGACGTGCTCGGTCGCGGGCAGGCCCTCGACGTGCAGGACGACGTTGAAGCGCCCGTTCAGCGCCAGCGACCCGGTGGCGGGGCGCAGCTCGCCGGTGAGCGCGGAGACCGGCTGCAGCGCCGTGCGCACCCGCGCGTTCCCCCAGCGGAAGGCGACGTCCGGCAGGTGGACGCCCTCCAGCGGCACGAGCACGCTGCGCCCGTCGTCGGTGATGCTGCCGCCGGACAGCGCCCCGCTCGCCGGGCCGCCGACGTCGCGCACGGTGCCGATGCTCAGCCGCGACTCGGTGAGGGTGGCGTCGAAGGTCGAGGCGGCGCTCGCGGGAGCGGCCGCCGCTCCAGCGGCGAGCAGGCCGAGACCGCCGCTGCCCAGGGCGAGCGCGACCCGCCGGATCCCGCCGCTCCGCCTGCTGATCGCCGTGCGCCGCATCGCCGTCGAACGTACCAGCGGGACCCCGGCGCGCGCGCCGCACGACGACGCCTCGCGTCCCCCGCGATCGCCCGACCGGCGGTAGCATCGCGCCATGCGCGAGGTCGCCGAGGACGTCTTCCACCTGCCGTTGACGCCACGGAGCAGCGTCAACGCGTACCTGCTCGGCGACGTCCTCGTCGACGCCGGCTACTTCCCGAAGGCGGCCGGCCTGCTGAAGGCGGTCCGCGGGCGCGCCGTCGCCCGCCACGTCGTCACCCACGCGCACCTCGACCACGCCGGCGGCAGCCGCGCCGTCCAGGAGGCGCTCGGCGTGCCCGTCCAGGGCGGCGAGCGCGACGTCGAGGCGCTGCGCAGCGGCCGGATGGTGTTCGACGCGCCGCGGCTGCTGCGCCCGGCGATCGCGCGCGCGACCCGCGTCGCGCCGGTGCCCGACGCCGAGCCGCTGGAGATCGGCAGCGAGGTCGGCCCGGGCTTCGTCGTCCTCGACACGCCCGGCCACAGCCCCGGGCACGTCAGCCTCTGGCGCGAGCGCGACGGCGTGCTCGTCTGCGGCGACGTCGTCAACGCGATGTCGCTGATCACGACCCGGCCGGGCCTCCACGAGCCGCCCGCCGCCTTCACGCCCGACGTCGAGCGCAACCGCGAGTCGATCCGGACGATCGCCGCGCTGCGTCCGCGGCTCGTGCTCGCCGGCCACGGGCCGCCGCTGCGCGACGCCGCCGAGCCGCTGGCCGCGCTCGCCGCGTCGCTGCCGAGCTGAGCGGCCGTCAGCGCCGCTGGCGCGCGGGATCGTCCACCGCGGGCTGCTCCCGGCCGATCGCCACCGGCCCGACGATCCCGATCGCCAGCCCCGTCGCGAGGACGCCGACCCACGCCGGAGCGACCTGGGCGACGAGGATGCCGACCGCGATCGCGGCGACCACGGCGATCCCCAACCGGAGGAGCTGCGCCGACGTCAGCCGCGGCGGCCACTGGAGCCAGGTGCGCAGCCGATCGGCGCGCGGGGTGGAGGAGCTGGGGGACATGCCCGCCATCCTGACATCCGCGGGCGGGCTCGCGCCAGGGTCCGCCGCCACGGCGCGGCGCCGCGTAACGGGCAGCCGGAGGAGACCTTGACCCGCCACCAGCCGGTGAGCAGGCCGATCGGACCCAGGCACGGAACGACCTCGTAGGTCCGGCAACCCGGCTCGCCGAGCTCGGCGGAGCGCAGCCGCCGCAAGCGGTGGGCCGCCGGGTCCTCCCGCATAGCCTGCAGGAGCCGCCGGTTGGCCGCCAGCCGCTCGCCGTGCCGCTCGGCCGCGGCTCGCGCGTCGACCAGCTCGTCGCGCAGGCGCTCCAGCGCCCCGAGCGAGAGCAGCCGCGGGCCGTCGCCGGCGCGGATCCGCTGCGGGCGCTCGGGCGCGGAGCGGAACGGCACCCGGGCCGCCTCGGCGCCGTCGACCTGGGCCTCGGCGAGCGCCCGCTCCAACCGCTCGACCTGGCCGCGCAGCGCCCGGCGGGCGGCACGGTCGCCGTCGAGGTCGACCGACGGGTCCGACGGTCGCGGGCGGATGGGGACGTCGGTGGCGTGCACCACGGAAAGCGCTCCTCGACGGGCGGTCGCCCGTCGATCCGACCGTACCACCGGCTCCCCGGCACGACCAGCGCCTTCTGCGTCGGGCCCCCGGTCGTGGTCCCCGCGCCGGCGCGAATCGCCGAGGCGCGATCGCGTCCCGCCCGCGTCGGCGGCCGCAGGACCTCAGGCCGAGGCCGGCTCTCCCTCGTAGAGCAGGTCCGCCGCGGTCCAGAACGCCTCGTGGACGTGCATCGAGGGGACGCCCGCGATCACGAGCCCGAAGACGATCGCGCGCGTCGTGCCCTTCGCGACCGCGGCCTCGGGGAGCGGGTCGCCGCAGAGCTCGGCCAGCGGCCGGCGGTCGTCGGCGACGACGAGCAGGCCCGCGGCGTCCCGCTCGGGGCCGAGCGTCTCGCCCGGCTCCCCCGGGCGGATGCCGAGCGGCCCGTCGACGGCGTCCGCGTCGAGGGCCCAGAGCGCGACGCCGGTCTCCAGCAGGGCGATCGCCAGCGCGTCGGCCGGCAGGCCGCGCGACGGGAACCCGCCGCGCGTGAGCCGCTCGCGGACCGCCGCCTCGATCGGCGTCAGCCGCTCGTCGGGGTCGAGGCCGACGTGGCGGAAGAAGACGCGCCAGGCGGCGGGCACGTCCTGCCGGCGCAGCTCGATCGCCGTCCCGCCGTGGACGCGGCCGGAGAGCTCCCCCAGGCGCTGGCGGATCGACCGCGGGCTGCGCCGCGACCAGCGGACGGGCAGCTCGCGGTGGACGAGCCGCAGCGCCGGGTGCTCCTCGGCCACGCGCGGGTCGACCCAGCCGAGCCGCGGCGGCAGGTCGGGGTCCGGCGATGGGTCGAGGGCGGCGGCCATGGTCGTGGGCGCGGGGCGCCCGCCGACCCTACTGCCCTCGCGCGCGGCCGGGGCGCGGATCACCGACCGCGACGCCTCGGCGGGCGATCAGTCGAAGAGCGTCAGCGCCGGAGCGCGCTCGCCGCGCAGGACGGCGAGGTCGACCTCCACCCAGCCGAGGCCGCGGGACTCGGCGAGCGTCCGCGCCTGCGGCTTGACCTGCTGGGCGGCGAGCACGCCGCGGACCTCGCCCATCCCCGGCTCCTCGCGCAGGCGCTCGAGGTAGCGGGTGAGCTGCTCGACGGCGTCGATCGTGCCGACGCGCTTGATCTCGACGGCGATCCAGCCGTCGGCCTCGTCGCGGCACATCAGGTCGACGGGGCCGATGTCGGTCGGCCACTCGCGGCGGACCAGCCGGAAGCCCTCCCCGCAGTGGTGCGGCGCGTCGGCCAGCAGCTCCTGCAGCTCGCGCTCGACCCCGGACTTCTCCAGCGCGGCGGCCTCCCCCATGTCGTGGAAGACGTCGGAGAGGACCTCGGAGATCTCGATGTCGAGCCGGTCCTCGGTCGCTCCGGCCCGCTTGCGGACGACGATCTTCGTCAACGGCGCGGCACCCGGGCCTGCACCGGTCGCGGCCTCCCCCGCGGCCGCGTCGTCGAGCAGCCCCTCGACGGCCGTGGCGTCGCGGCCGGTCAGCGATCCGGCGTAGCCGGTCGGCGGCTCGTCGACCGGCACCCCACCGCGCTCGACCTCGATCACCGTCGGAGGCGTCATCCAGTTCTGCGGCTTGAACCCGCCGGTGTCGGCGTGGACCATCACCGACCCGTCGGACTTGATCATCAGCAACCGCAGCGCCTCGGGCAGGAGGGCGTCCAGGCGTCCGGAGTAGCGGACCTCGCAGCGGGCGACGATCAGGCGCATCGGTCCCGCAGGGTAGGGCCCGGCGCGGACGCGGCGGAGTCCGGCCGGCGCCCCCTGGAGGGGGTGCCGGCCAGACGGGGCTCAGCGTCGGCGCGGCCGGTCGCGCTCGAAGGCGTCGCGGGCGGCGACGCCGACGTCCGGGTTGTCGGTGAAGACCGCGTCGACGCCGAGGCGCAGGAACTGCGTGACGTAGCCGTGCAGGTCGCCCGGCTGCGCCGGATCGGCGGAGCTGCGGCGCTCGAGCGGCAGGAAGCTGTTCTCGCGGCGGAAGGTCCAGACGACCACCGGCAGGCCGGCGCGGTGCGCGTCGTCGACGAACGACGTCGGCGCCAGCGAGCGGCCCGTCGCGTCGCGCGGGACGACCCAGGCGGTGTTCGGCGCGACCGCATCGGCGTAGCGGGCGATGCCGCGCAGCCCGGTCGGCGTGGCGAGGTCGGCGTACGTCGTGCTGCCGCCGGCGGCGGCGACGTCGGCCGGCGTGCCGCTGGCGTCGAGCAGCTGGACGGTGCGGACCTTCGCGTGGCGGTCCAGCCACTTCAGGTTGGCGGTCTCGAACGACTGCACGATCACCGGCGAGCGACGGCTGTCGAGGCGGTTGCGCCGCAGCAGCTCGACGAGCGAGCGCTCGGGGTCGAAGCCGATCGCGTGGAAGTACGTCGAGTGCTTGATCTCGGGCGCGAGGGCGATCGTGCGGCCGGTGCGGCGGCTCGCCTCGCGGGCCAGGTCGACGACCTCCTGCAGGGTCGGGACCTTCCAGCGGCCGTCGTAGCGCGCGTTCGCCGGCCGCAGGTCGGGCAGGCGCTCCTTCGCGCGCAGCGTGCGCAGCTCCGCGAGGGTGAAGTCCTCGGTGAACCAGCCGGTCACCTGCTGGCCGTCGATCGTCGCGGTGCGCTTGCGGTCGGCGAACTCCGGGTGGTCGGCGACGTCGGTCGTGCCGGAGATCTCGTTCTCGTGGCGGTCGACGAGGACGCCGTCCTTCGTCAGCACGAGGTCGGGCTCGATCACGTCGGCGCCCTGGCGGATCGCCAGCTCGTAGGCGCCGCGCGTGTGCTCGGGCCGGTAGCCGGACGCGCCGCGGTGCGCGTAGACGGCCCGGCGGCCGGGCGGGCCGAGCGTGCCGGGGCTCTGGGCCCAGCGGTCCGCGCGGTCGGGGCCGCGATCGGGCCCGTGGGCGCCGGCCGAGGTGGGGATGGACGAGGTCACGAGCAGGCCGACGGCGACCGCGAGGAGCGGCGTCGCGCGGCGCCCGCGGGGGAACGGGACGCTACGGAGGATCACGCGCCACAGCCAACCGCCGGCCGTGCCGGCGCGTGTGATCCACCGGTGAAGCGGCGTCAGCCGGCCTCCGCCGGCGCCGGCTCGAAGGCGAGGTAGTGGACGTCGGTCAGCCGGCGCGCGACGCGCTCGAACAGGCGCTGGCCCGGGTTCCAGCTCGCGCGGATCGCGCGCTCGGCGCGAGCGCGCTCCTCCGGGTCCTCGAGCACCCGTCCGCGCGCGGCGATCGGCGCGTCGAGCGGCACCCCGCGGACGTCGCAGCGCGCCAGCAGCGCCCGCGGGTCGCGTCGCAGCCGCTTGACCTTGATCGCGCCGACCTCGGTCCAGACGTAGAGCGTGCGCTCGCCGTCGAGCGCGAACCAGACCGGCGTCGGGACCGGCGTCCCGTCGCGGCGGTAGGTCACCAGCAGGACGTGGTCGGCGCCGCCGAGCTCCGCGAACGACGGGGTCGAGCGGACCGGCATCGCGAGCACCTCCGCCGCCCGCGGCGAGCGCGCGGCGGCCATCGGCCGCTTCGACGCCCGGACGATCCGGGCCCGCAGGGCGCTCATGCGCGACCGTCGATGATCAGGCAGGAGCCGGTCGCCGTGGCGATCAGCCGGCCGTCGGCGTCGCGGACCTCGCCCTCGCCGAAGGCCACGCGCCGCCCGGGCTTCGTCACGCGGCCGATCGCGGTCAGCTCGCTGCCGATCGCCGGCGAGCGCAGGTACGAGACGGTGATGTCGATCGAGGTGTACCCGACGCCGGCCGGCAGGGTCGTGTGGACGGCGCAGCCGATCACGGAGTCCAGCAACGTGCAGGCGACGCCCCCGTGCAGGCTGCCCAGCGGGTTGAGCATCGAGGGGTCGGTGGCGCAGGTGAAGGTCACCGTGCCCTCGTCGGCGGCGACGATGCCGAGGTTCATCAGCGCGCCGATCGGCGGCGCCGGCAGCCGGCCGGCGATCACCTCGCGGATCAGCTCCAGCCCGGTCAGGCCGGGCGCGGCGGCCAGCGCCGGGAGCGGGTCCTCCCAGGCGACCTCGCGTCGACGGGGCGGCGACGGGGCGGTGCTCGCGGGGATCGTCGTCTCGGACATCGGGGCTCCTTCGGTGGCGTCGTCCGGCGTTCTATGCCGCATGACATAGAACCACGGCGACGAAGCGTACTATGCGAGACTGCATAGGACGATGCCGCCCCGTTCCGACGCACGCCAGCGGATGCTCGACAGCGGCGCCGTGCTCTTCCGCGAGCGCGGCGTGACGGCGACGGCGTTCGCCGACGTGCTGGCCCACAGCGGCGCGCCGCGGGGCTCCGTCTACCACCACTTCCCCGGCGGCAAGGAGCAGTTCGCCGAGGAGGTCGTCGCCTACGCCGGCCGCGCCATGTCGCGGCGCTTCTCGCGGGCCGCCGAGGGCGACGACGACCTCCACGCGATCCTCGACGACGCCGTCGACCACTGGATGGCGATCGTGCGCGACTCCGACTTCCGGGCCGGGTGCCCGGTCGCGGCGGGCGCGGTCGAGGGCGGCGCCGAGGAGGGGCTGCGCGCCGCCGCCGGCGAGGCGTTCGGCCACTGGACCGACCGCCTGGAGCGCCTGCTCGCCGGCCGCGGCGTCCCCGCCGACCGGGCGCGCGGCGTCGCGACGCTCGTGCTCGCGTCGTTGCAGGGCGCGATCCTGCTCGCGCGCAGCCGCCGGACCGTCGAGCCGATCGAGGCCGTCCGCGCCGAGCTGCACGCCGCGCTCGACGCCGCGACCCGCCCGAGCGACGGCGCAGGCGCCTGAGCGACGGCGCGGGGCGCCCGAACCGCGGCACGAGCCCGCCGCCGGGCCGCGGCCAGCGGCGCCGGACGGGCAGCTCCCGGCCCCGCACCCGAGCGCACCGGTCGACGCCGAGGCGGTCAGCCGGCGGTCTGGAGCTCGCGCGGGACCCGCTCGCGCAGCTGGTCGCGCAGCTGGCGGACCTCGCGGTCGGCCGGCGCGAGCGCGAGCGCCCGGTCGGCGGCCTCCAGCGCATCGGTCGTCCGGTCGGTGCGGGCGAGCGCGTGGGCGTAGCGCGACCACGCTCGCGCGCGCAGGCCCTCGTCGACCCGCCCGGCGCCGATCGGCGCGCCGTCCTCCTCGCGGCCGAGGCCGATCCCCGCGTCGGCGAGCTCGGTCGCCTGGCGGCAGGCGTCGACCTGGCGGCCGAGGTCCCCGGAGAGGTACGCCGCCAGGGCGAGGTCCAGGAGCCCCTCGACGCTCGGGTCCAGCGCCCGCGCCCGCTCCAGCGCGTCGAGCGCGCCCGCCCGGTCGTGCAGCCGCAGCCGCAGCCGCCCGAGCCGCTCCCAGGCCGCGCCGTCCCGCGGGGCCAGGCGCACGACGTGCGAGGCCGACTCCTCGGCCTGGATCGTCGCGCCCTGCGCCTCGTAGATCCGCGCCGCGAACCGGTGCGGCCCCGGGCGCTCGCCCTCCGCGCGCAGCCAGTCGCGGACGGCGCGGGCCGCGGCGGCCAGGTCGTCGGCCTGCAGCAGCGCGATCGTCAGCAGGCGCAGGACGACGGTGTTCGTCGGGTCGGCGTCGCGCGCGTAGAGCAACCGCTTGGCCGCCACCGCGAACTCGCCCTCGGCCAGCGCGTGCTGCGCCGCGGTCAGGAACCGCTGGACCCGCTCGGCGCCGGGGTCGGGCTTCGAGAAGTCGACGAACTGGAGGGTGCCCGCCGGGACGGTGCGGATCCCGATCTGGAACGCGACGCGGGCGAACTGCTGGACGTCGTCGCCCTGGCCGGTGAAGTAGACGCCGGTGACGCTGCCGACGCCCCACTCCGGGTAGGAGACGCAGCGTGCGTAGCGGTGCACGACCGAGTGGTCGGGCATCCGGCTGCCGAACGGGTCGTGCTGGGCGCGCTCGGCCGCGGCCTGGGCGTCCTCGTAGGCCCGGCGACCGGCCTCCTCGCGCGCCGCGCGGGCGGCGGCGGCGTTGACCTTGACCGCGTTGACCGTGACCTTGCCGCCGT
>Ga0164243_10006295_pt1 | contig 18009 bp, 13 predicted proteins | sample OricompcompostOP_FD_108781 | JGI IMG/M metagenome (GOLD analysis project Ga0164243, IMG submission 108781) | Organic Plus compost microbial communities from Emeryville, California, USA - Original compost - Organic plus compost (OP) | ecosystem: Engineered > Solid waste > Mixed feedstock >... | reverse complement strand
GCGACGGCACCAAGGACCCCCACGACATCGATGACGCCGCGCTCGCAGCAGGCCGCTACCTGTGCCATGCCGGGGGAGACCTCACCTCGAACGAGGGATGGTCGGCCGCCGTGCTGACCTACAACGCGAGCGTCGACTACGCCTCGCGGGTGTCGGCCACTGCCACACGGTACGCCGACGCGGTCTGAGCGGTCAGTCGCAGTTGTTGCAGGCGCCGGTGACCGACATCTCCATGAAGCAGCTCGGGCACACGCTTCCGTAGGTCTTCGGCTGCACCGGACGGGGCGCGTTGGCGAGACGCTCGCGGCGCTGCGCCACCTGCGGCGTCAGGCGGGCCTCACCGCCGTCTGCCGGCAGGTCTGAGGCGTAGCGGGCGTAGCAGGCCAGGCGGTCCTCGGCGGCGCGCATCTGCAGGTCGGTGACGAGGCCACCGGTCGTGATGGCGGTCGCCTTCTCGTAGCCGTCGCCCACGGTGCCGTCGCTGCGCACGACGAGAGCGGTCAGGGGCGGGTCGCCGGCGTCGTGGGCATGCAGCGCCACGACGTCGAGCAGCTGGCCGATCCAGTTCATCATCAGGCTGCGGGTGGTGACACCGGTGCGCTTCTGGACGCCGTTGGCGAGCTGTTGATAGGTGATCGTGTCGTGGTACCGCCCAGCGGTCTCGACGAGCATCTCGTGGGCCACGGGGCCCCACGCCTTCATCTGCTGGAGCTGGTTGGACACCCGGGGGATTCTACGCGTACGAGAGGGCGCGGCGACGCCAGGGCATCGTCGCCGGCACCGGAGCGGACGTCAGCGCTGCGACTGGAGCACCCGGGCGCTCTCACGCTCGGCCGCGGGGTTCAGCAGCCCCGCTCGGGAGCCGTTGAGCTTGGCTGTGACGTGCTCGTCGACGGTGACCGGGGCGTAGAGGTTCGGGTGGTCGGCATCGACGCATTCCTCCAGCGTCGCCACGAGGGCGTCGGCGTTGCCATCGTGGAAGAGAGCCGCCGACCGACGGCGGGCGATCGTGCCGTCGACGAGCGGGGGCTTGACGCGGTGCAGGGTCGAGAGCCAGCGCTCGTTGGTCCAGCGCGCCATCAGGTCGCCGAGGTTGACCAGTAGGGCGCCGTCCGCTGGGCTGACGTCGTGCCAGGCGCCGTCACCTCCGAGGACCTGCAACCCCCGCACCTGGTCGGCCCACAGGATCGTGACGATGCCGTAGTCGGTGTGCTCGCCCATGCCGGTCAGGTCGCCGTCCACGATGACGTCGGTGCCCTCGGGCAGGGCATAGTTGTTCATCCGCAGGACGTTGATCGAGTGGTCGGTGAAGGGGGCGAAGAACCCCGTGGGCAGGCAGAGCGCCTCGGCGAAGATGCTGGTCATGGTGGTGGCGACCCGCTCGGCCTCGGTGAGGTAGGTCTGCACCTGGTCCTGGAAGCCTTCGACGGTCGGCCAGGTGTTCTCCGCGTAGTGCTTCGCCGGCAGCGTGAGCGCCGGGTGGTCCGACCTCGATCGCCCGACGTTGTAGGCCTCGAAGAAGTCGTTCATGCGGTCGGCCGACTCGACCCCCAGGCTCAGGCTCAGCGACTCCGACTTGGGCGGGGAGTAGCCGCGGTTCTCCGTCGGGGGACGGACGAAGGCGGTGCGCGCCGCGAGGGGGAGGCCGAAGAAGGAGTCCATCGCGGCCCCGAGGCCGTCGATGACCCCGTCGGGGATGCCGTGGCCGGTGATCTGCATGAAGCCGACCTCGCGGCAGGCGGTGTCGACGGCCGTGGCCACGGCGGCGCGCTCGTCGGGGGACGAGGGGTGCACGTAGGCGCTGATGTCGACGGTGGGAACAGTGAAGCTCATGGTCTCTCCTCGGTGCGTGACGGCTGATCGCCGCCCGGAGGTGTCCGTGTCGTGACCCAAGGAGTGAGTCGTGTGTCCTGTTGAACTCAGGCAGCACGAGCAGCCTAGGGCCGCCGTGTTTCACCGGTGTGACGTCGATCGGCCCGCGTGGCCGCTGGCGCTTGTCGGATACGTGGCTACGGTGGACGACAAGGAGGTCTGCCCATGACTCGTGCCGCACCCGAACGCCTCGACATCCTGTGGCTGGCCCGATGGTGACCATGCGACCCGACGCGGTGCAGATGGTCGTCGGGGGAGTGATCGTCGATGATCTCGACGCGCCCACGCAGGTCTTGAGCGCGCGCCGGCTGGGCGGGGCGCCGGTCTCGGCCGGACGCTGGGAGTTCCCGGGTGGCAAGGTCGAGCCGGGCGAGTCGCCCGAGGACGCCCTGGCTCGCGAGCTGCACGAAGAGCTCGGCATCCGCGTCACCTTGGGGCGTGAGCTGGTGAACCCTGCCGGGTCGAGCTGGCCGATCACGGAGCGCTACACGATGCGCCTCTGGTACGTCACGATCGCCGAAGGCACACCCGAGGCCCTCGTGGCCCACGATGACGTGCGCTGGCTCGACCGCGACACGGTGCACGAGGTCGAGTGGCTCGAGGCCGATCTCGCGGTGCTGCCGTACCTCTTCGGCTGACGTCGGTGGCCGTTCAGCGCGTTGGTAGCGTCCTGTGCCATGGGTGACCCGGTGGAGCAACAGGCGTTCAGCGAGGCTGAGCGCGAGGCGGTCTACCGCGTCATCGCCGAGCGGCGGGACATGTGTCACTTCAGCGGTGGAGTGGTCGATCCAGCTGTTCTCGCCCGGGTGCTGGAAGCCGCACATCAGGCCCCGAGCGTCGGCCTGATGCAGCCGTGGCGCTTCCTGCGCCTCACCGACGACGACCTGCGCCGCGCCGTGCACCGCCTCGTGGACGACGAGCGGGTGCGCACCGCGGAGGCGCTGGGCGAGCGTTCCGATGAGTTCATGAGGCTCAAGGTCGACGGGGTGCTCGAGTGCGCCGAGCTGCTGGTCGTGGCCCTGTCGGACGATCGGGAAAGGCACGTCTTCGGTCGCCGGACGATGCCCCACATGGACCTGGCCTCGGCCTCGTGTGCGGTGCAGAACCTCTGGTTGGCCGCGCGGGCCGAGGGTCTGGGCATGGGATGGGTGTCGCTCTTCGAACCGGCGGCCCTCGGCGAGCTGCTCGGTCTGCCCGAGGGCAGCGAGCCGATCGCGGTGCTGTGCCTGGGGCCGGTGCCCGCCTTCTATCCGCGTCCCATGCTCCAGGAGCAGGGCTGGGCCACGGCCCGCCCGCTCTCGCAGCTGCTCTTCGAGAACAGCTGGGGCGTGCCGGCCGCGGCCCAGTGACCCGGACGCTGGGCGGCCGGCTACTCCGTGGGAGCGGCCGCGCCGTCCTGCTGCGCGGCGATCTGGCGGTGGACGTCCTCCATGTCGAGGTCCTTGACCGCCTGGATGACCTGCTCGAGCGCGGGAGCCGGCAGTGCGCCCGGCTGGCTGAACACGAGCACGCCGTCACGGAACGCCATCAGCGTGGGGATGGACGTGATCTGCGCCGCCGAGGCGAGCTCCTGCTGGTCCTCGGTGTCGATCTTGCCGAACGTGACGTCGGTGTGTGACTCGCTGGCCGCGTCGTAGACGGGTGCGAACTGCCGGCACGGGCCGCACCACGAGGCCCACCAGTCGACGAGCGTGATGCCCTCGCCGGTGACGGTCTGCTCGAAGGTCTCCTTGGTCAGGGTGACGGTGCTCATGTCTGCCTCTCGTCGAAGTTGCCTTTCACCTGGCACAACGAGGCCGGCGGCGCGGTGATTCCCGCGCAGGCCCTCATTCGGGCAGGTCGTCGATCACACGACGCACGGCGGCCAGACCCTTGGCGAGCGCGCCGAGGTCGTCCAGGGAGAGCCTGGCGAGGATCTCGCGGGCATTGCCGTGGCCGAAGCCGGTGACGTCGCGCACGAGTGCTTGGCCGGCGTCGGTGGCCGTGATGAGGCGCACCCGTCTGTCCTCGGGAACCGAGGTGCGCTCGATGAGCTGCCGCTCCATCAGGCGGTCGACGAGCCCGGAGAGCGTGGGCGCGCCCACCCCGAGCCGGTCAGCCAGCTCGTGCGACGTCTTCGGGCTGCTGGCGCAGACGATGAGCAGCAGCTTGAGCTGCTGCATCGGCAGCGGCAGGTCGGTCAGCGAGTCGCGGTGCTGACGGATCATCGACATCGCGATGGCGTGGTTGTCGTCGGCGAGTGCCGCGATGAGCTCATCACGTTCGGCCACGGCGCCTCCAAATTGTTTGGTTCATGCAAACTGTTTGTGTCATGCTAATGACAGGCCACGATCCGCGCCACCCGATCCCATGGAGCCCACCGTGTCACGTCTTGCCCGTCTCAGTCTCAAGAACCGGTCGCTGATCGCGCTCGCGACCCTCGTCGTGACCGTCTTCGGCGCGGTGTCGCTGACCAGCCTCAAGCTCGAGCTGATCCCTTCGCTGGAGATCCCGGGCATGGCGGTCGTGACCTCCGATCCGGGCTCGTCGCCCGAGGTCGTCGACGCACGGGTGACGACACCCGTCGAGGACGTCGCGCGGGGGATCGAGGGTGTCACGAGCACGAGCTCCACCTCGTCCACCGGGTCCTCGCTCGTCTTCGTCGAGCTGGAGTACGGCACCGACATGGACTCCGCCCGCCAGGAGCTCGACTCGCGCCTCGGGTCCGACACCATCGGGCTGCCCGCGGGCGTCGAGCCCGAGGTCGTCGCCGGCAGCATCGACGACTTCCCGGTCATCCAGCTGTCGGTCGCCTCGCCGGGCGACCTGGACGCCCTCGCCGGCAAGGTCACCGACACCGTCGTGCCGATGCTCTCGAAGATCGACGGCGTGCGTGAGGTCACCGTCACCGGGGCACCTCTCGAGCAGGTCCAGATCGCCCTCGACCCGGCCGCGATGGCGTCCAGCGGCGCCGGCGTGGACGCCATCGCCTCGGCCCTCACCCGCAACGGCGTCCTCGTGCCCGCTGGCTCGCTGACCGAGGGCGACCGCACGCTGAGTGTCCAGGTCGGCAAGCCGTTGGCCGATGTCGACGAGCTCTCGGCGCTTCCGCTCCTGGGCGCCGACCCGGGCACGACCGTCGGCGACGTCGCCGACGTGAGCCTGGCGCCGGAGCCCGCGACCTCCATCGCCCGCACCGATGGCGACCCGAGCGTCTCCATCGGCATCACGAAGACCCCGAGCGGCAACACGGTCGAGATCTCTCACGAGGTGCAGGACCTCTTCGACGACATCGAGAGCTCCGTCGGTGACGAGGCCTCAGTCGACGTGGTCTTCGACCAGGCGCCGTTCATCGAGCAGTCCGTGGAGGACCTCACCACCGAGGGCCTGCTCGGTCTGGTCTTCGCCGTCGTCGTGATCCTGGTCTTCCTGCTCTCGGTGCGCTCGACCCTGGTGACGGCGATCTCGATCCCGTTGTCGGTGCTGGTCACGTTCATCGGCCTGTACGTCGGTGGCTACTCGCTCAACATCCTGACCCTCGGCGCACTCACCGTGGCGATCGGTCGGGTCGTGGACGACTCCATCGTCGTCATCGAGAACATCAAGAGACATCTCTCATACGGGGAGGAGAAGGCCCAAGCCATCCTCCGAGGGGTTCGCGAGGTCGCCGGGGCGATCACGTCCTCGACGCTGGCCACGGTCGCGGTGTTCTTGCCGATCGCCGTCGTGGGCGGGCAGGTGGGAGAGCTGTTCCGGCCCTTCGCCGTCACGGTGACGCTGGCGCTGTTGGCGTCGCTGCTGGTCTCGCTGACGATCATCCCGGTGCTCGCGTACTGGTTCCTGAAGTCGCCGCAGGGTGACATCGACGTCGAGCAGGTGCGTGCAGAGGCCCACGAGAAGGAGCGCAGCGGTCTGCTGCAGCGGGTGTACGTCCCTGTGCTCGAGCGCACCCTCGGCCATCCCGTGATCACCCTCGTCGTGGCCGCGGTGCTGCTTGTCGGCACCTTCGCCATGACGCCTCTGCTGAAGACGAACTTCCTGGGCGACACCGGCCAGAACACGGTCACCGTCACGCAGGAGCTCGAGCCCGGCGCCTCGCTGGCCGCCCAGGACGAGGCCGCAAGCAAGGTCGAGGAGGTGCTGCTCGGCATCAAGGGCGTCGACACCGTGCAGATGACCGTCGGCAGCGGCGAGGGCATCGGTGCCTTCTTCGGTGGCGGCTCGGACGCCTCCTTCTCGATCACCACCGATCCCGATGCCGACCAAGAGGCGCTGCAGGACACGATCCGCGACGCCACGGGTGCGCTGGACGACGCCGGCACCATCACGCTCGCGGCCGGCGGTGGCTTCGGTGGCGGAGCCGTCGAGGTCGTCGTCACGGCCGATGACGCCGAGAGTCTCGACGAGGCGGCCGGCATCGTGCTCGAGGCGGTCAAGGGCGTCGACGGCGCCCACGACATCGCCAGCAATGCCGCTGCCGCCGAGCCGACCGTGACGGTGGAGCTCGACCGCCAGGCCGCCGCGGCTGCAGGGCTCGACGAGACGAGTCTGGCCCAGGCACTCGCCGGTGTGCTGCGACCGAGCCCGCTCGGAGCGGTCGTGCTCGGGGACGAGCAGCGTGACGTGGTGCTGGTGAGCGGCCGGGCCCCGGCCGACATCGACACCCTGCGGGCCATGCCCCTGCCTGCCGCGGGAGGCGGGGTGCGTCTCGGTGACGTCGCCAAGGTCGAGGAGGTAGCCGTCCCGACCACGCTCACCCGCCTCGACGGCGAGCGCAGCGTCACGATCGAGACGACACCTGACAGCGACGAGCTCGGCAGCGTCAGCGCCGAGCTGCGCACGGCGCTCGACGGACTCGACCTGCCGGACGGCGCCGAGGCCGAGATCGGCGGCCTGGCCTCCGACCAGTCCGAGGCCTTCGGCCAGCTGGGCCTGGCGTTGCTGATCGCCATCGCGATCGTCTACATCGTCATGGTCGCGACGTTCCGCAGCCTCCTGCAGCCGCTCATCCTGCTGGTGTCCATCCCGTTCGCGGCGACCGGCGCCCTGGGCCTGCTGCTCGTCACGGGGGTGCCGCTCGGTGTCGCGTCGCTCATCGGCATGCTGATGCTGATCGGCATCGTGGTCACCAACGCGATCGTGCTGATCGATCTCGTCAACCAGTACCGCGAGCGTGGTGACAGTGCCGCCGAGGCCGTGCGCGAGGGGGCGCGCCAGCGTCTGCGACCGATCCTGATGACGGCCGCGGCGACGATCATGGCGCTCACTCCGATGGCCTTCGGCATCACCGGTGGCAGCGCGTTCATCTCGCAGCCGCTCGCCATCGTCGTGATCGGTGGGCTGATCTCCTCGACGCTGCTGACGCTCGTCCTGGTGCCGGTGCTGTACCTGCTGCTCGAGAAGTGGCAGGCACATCGCGCGGCGCGGCGCGCTCGGCGCTCACGCGGCGCGACGCCGGCCGAGGCCTGATGACGTGATGTCGACCGGCGCCTCGCGCCGGTCGACATCACGTCACGTGGACGCCGTGATGAATCTTCTGTTCATCACGGCGTCATGAACCCGACCAAAACGACTCTCTCTTGTATGAGGGAAGTTTTCGGGGCAGCGCGTCGTCCGTGCGCACGGCCGGCAGAAGACAGCGCACGGAGGGGTTCGCGGTGAAGTACGACCGACCGGTCTGGCAGATCATGCATGCCTGTGCTGACGCGATGCCCGAGCGCTTCCGCTACGACGACGTCAAGCAGTGGTTCGAGGAGAACTTCCCCGACGTCCACGAGGCGACGATTCGTGCGCACCTCATCGGCCTCACCGACGGCGGCCGTGCGAAGCACGTCCAGTTCGCGCAGCGCCGTCCGATCTTCCGTAGGGTCAGCCGCGGCGAGTACGAGGTCATCCCGGCGTCGGAGTCGCCGCGCGAGGAGTTCGACGCGCCGGTGTCGACGAGCAAGCTCAAGATCGCCCGGGCCACCAACGGTCGTGGTCACCAGGACGACGAGGACGAGGCGCTCGAGTTCAAGCCGCCGTCCCCAGCCCCCCGCAGCTTCCGGACCGTGCCGCCGGCCCCCTTCTTCCCCCAGGCCGTGCCTCCCGTCGCGGACGAGAGCAACGATGAGAGCCCCGCCGACGACCAGGAGGCCGATCTAGAGGCCGATCTATCGGTCGTCCCTGCCCTGACCGAGCTCGACACCCCACCCGACATCGTGCTGCTCGGCAGCGTCGGCGATCGCATCAACGTGCCCGCACCGGCCAAGGAGGTCTTCCGCTCCGAGCGCTTCCAGGCCGGCCGTCGCCGTGCTGAGGCCGCCGACGCCGACTGGTTCGTGCTGTCGGCCGAGTACGGCCTCATCACGCCATCGGAGTGGATGTCGCCCGATTCGCGCACCCTCGCCGACATGGACACCTCCTATCGCATCACCTGGGCCGGATGGGTCGCCGCGCGGCTGGAGTCGCTCGTCGGACCGGTCGACGGCCTGTCGATCGAGGTCGACGCCCCCGGTGAGTACGTCGGGCCACTGTTCGCCGATCTGGCCGCGCGCGGCGCGCTCGTCCGGTCGGTCGGCGGAGACGACCTGCAGCTCGACGACGAGCGCGAGCCCGTCGCGTGGATGTCCGACGAGGCGCCCGAGACCTCGAACGACGGGAGCGGCGTCGACACGATCGACGACACGACCGCCGGGCCTGACTGCGTCGCTCACGTCACCAGGTACCTGACCGAGCCCTCGAGCCTGGTCCCGGCCGATGACCTGGGTGTCCTGCCCGAGCTCCCCGGTGTCTACGCCTGGTGGGTCGACGGCACCGGCGCTCGCGACCTCAACCGCAGCCTCATGCTGCCACTGCGACCGGGGCTGATCTTCATCGGTCAGGTCGGTGGCTCCGCCTGGCAGCCGCTCGCCGACCCGGGCCTAACCCTTCGCGACAGTCTCGGCCGCCAGCAGCTTCAGGGACGGGCGCGGGCCTCGACGTTCCGGATGACACTCGCCACTGTCCTTAGCGACGAGCTCGGCATGCGCACCCTCGACGACGCCAAGCTCACGGCCTGGATGCTGCGTCACCTCTCGGTCGCGGTGTGGCCCATGGAGGAGCCGACCGGCCTGCGTGAGCTTGAGCGTCAGGTCGTCCTGCGCCTGAGCCCCCCGCTCAACGTCGACCACGTGCCTCCCACGGAGCTGCGGCTGCGGCTCTCGCAGCTTCGCCGCGACCTCGCCTGATCGTCTCGTCCGACCCCCGTCCGGCTCGCCAGCACTCGGTTCGGCGGGCATGATCGACAGATGGTGGAACGCCGCACGTTTCTGACCGGTCTTGGTGCCCTCGGGGCCTTGACGCTGCTCGGCTGCAGCAACGACGACGCGCCGGCACCGTCGCCGACCCGGACGCCCACGTCGACGCGCAGCAGTGTGGCGGCTCTCGACCCGAGGATCGACAGGACGATCGTCGAGGGCCTCAACGTGCCCTGGGGCATCGCCTTCCTGGGCAGCGGGGCTGCGCTCGTCTCGCAGCGCGACGAGGCATCGGTGGTGCGCATCACCCCCGAGGGCGAGGTCACCGACCTCGGGAAGGTCCCCGGCGTCGAGAGCCAGGGGGCGGCGGGCGGCGAGGGTGGCCTGCTGGGCATCGCGCTCGCCCCGGACGACGAGTCGGTGCTGTTCGCCTACCTGACCACCGCCTCCGACAACCGGGTGGTGCGGATGACCGTGGACGGCGACTCCCTCGGCGAGCCCGAGCCGATCCTGACAGGCATCGCGAGGGCCAGCCACCACAACGGCGGCCGGCTGCTCTTCGATGCCGACGGCCTGCTCTACGTCTCGACCGGTGATGCCGGCGACCCGGCGACGGCACAGGACAGGGATGCCCTCACCGGCAAGATCCTGCGCATCGCCCAGGACGGCAAGGCCGCTGACGGCAATCCCTTCGGCAACCGGACCTGGTCGTACGGCCACCGCAACGTCGAGGGCCTGGCCCTCGACGGCGAGGGACGGCTGTGGGCCTCGGAGTTCGGAGAGAAGCGGTTCGACGAGCTCAACCTCATCGAGGCGGGTGGCAACTACGGCTGGCCGGACGTCGAGGGTGAGTCCGACGACGACGGCCTGATGCGCCCCAAGGCCACCTGGACCACTGATGAGTGCTCGCCGTCGGGCATCGCGGTCACACGCTCGACGGCGTTCCTGGGCGCGTTGCAGGGGGAGTGCGTGTTCGCCGTGCCGCTCGACGGCGAGGACGCGGGAAAGCCTCAGAGGCTCTTCGGCGGAGAGAACGGCCGAATCAGGACGGTCGCCGCCGCGCCCGACGGCTCGCTGTGGGTGACCACCAGCAACACCGATGGCCGGGCGACACCAGGAGCGAAGGACGACCGGATCCTGCGGGTCACGCTGTGAGAAGGCCATTCTCCCTTGTGACCAATCACGATCCCGGATAGTTTGTCACGAACTGCGAGGAGCCCTGGGGGGCGTCATGATGAGAACGCTGTGGAGCGCCGTTCTGGCCGCTGGACTGATGGCGAGCGCGGCCATGCTGGCACCAGCCACCGCAGAGGTGACTGCTGCCCCGGCGACCATCAACGACATCGACGGCGACGGGCTGCTTGATGTCGTCTACTCCTGGGGCGGCAACGGATCGGACGAGGACAACGGCATCCTCACCGTCTCCTACGGCGACGGTGAAGAGCAGTCGTTCATTGGCCAGCAGGGCTTCGGCTACCCGCTCCCCGACCCGCCGATCCACGATCGGAGCTTCGGACGCTCGACCGAGGTCGCCGATCTCAATGGCGATCAGTACGCCGATGTCGTCGTGGCGGGCAGAGGTCTCGGCTCCTCCCACGGCTACCTCTTCATCGCACTCGGGTCAGCCGACGGTCTCACGCTGGACCGGATCGAACGTGTCGAGATCCCGTTCTCCGGAGAGTATGCGGGCTTGACCGTCGTGACCGAGCCGGAGCCGCTCATCGTCGTCTCGTCACCCGACGCGGTGGTCGGGGGCCTGGCGTCCGGTGCGCTCTACGCCATCCCGGTCACCCCGGCAGGCGAGGCGCTCCCCGGCGCGCTGATCAGCCAGAACTCGGCCGGCATCCCGGGCAACAACGAGAACGGCGACCGGTTCGGAGCATCGATCGACGCCGAAGGCAGCACCCTGGTCGTCGGGTCTCCCGATGAGGACACGACCAAGGCCGACGAGACCGGCATGATCCATGTTCTCCGCCGCAACGGCAGCACGCTCTCCTTCGCCGGCGTCGGCTTCCACCAGGACACCGCCGACGTCCCCGGCTCAGCCGAGGACGGCGACGCGTTCGGCGAGTCGGTCGCGATCGAGGACGGGCACATCGCCGTCGGGCTCCCCGGAGAGGACATCGGCACCGTCGCAGACGCCGGCATGGTGGTGTACTTCGCCGACGACGGCACCACGACCACCGTCGCCGGCGCGTTCAACCAAGGCTCCCCAGGAATTCCCGGTTCCAACGAGGCACGCGACCTGTTCGGTCAGTCCGTCGGGTTTACCCGGCCCTGCCCCGGACAGCACGCCATCCTCGTGGGGGCGGCCGAGTTCTCCGACGACAGCCTACGAACCACGGTGGTGAACCTCGACGCCGCAGCCTCATGCACCAACAAGCTGCTCGGCGGAGACGCCGTGGCCGCCCGGCACAACACCGCACCGAACCAGGCCGACTCGGTGATCGTCGCCGAGCCGGCGGAGCTGTACTACGACGACCCGACCGCCGTCGAACGCCGCTACCCCTACACAAGTGTGGTCAGGGAGTGGGGAGAGGGCGATGTCGACGGGGGCCTGCACCTTGTCGAGCCGATGTCGAGCTGACGGCCGGACGCCTCGCGGGTCGGTTTGCAGCCGGGACCTTCTGGAACGACTCGCCGTGGAACGACTCGTCTAGTCGGCACGGCCGCCGAACATGATCTCGTCCCAGCTCGGGACGCGACGACGCTCGTGCTTCTTCTTGCGCTCGGCGTCGGCGGCAGCACCGGGCGCGGCGGCCACGTCGAACGACTCCTCGAGCAGCTCGTCGAGATCGAACTGGGCGGGCGGCTCGGGCTCTGGCTCGACCGGCTCGACCTCACGGGCGACGGTCGGTGTCGCGTCGGTGAGCGCGCCGTGGACCTGGGCCTTGCGGTCGCGGGCCTCCTTGAGGGAGTGCACACCGGCCTGCGCTGGCGTCTGGTCGTCAGCCAGCGGCGGAGCGGCGGCGAGGGCATCGGCGAGCGCCATGTCGCCGGCGTTGGAGAGCGGGACGTCACCGACGAACTCCCGAGCCCGCTCGTCGACCGGACGCACGAAGCGGCTCTTCACGTCGAACAGGAAGGCCCCGGAGCGATCGGCGCCCTCAGGCGTCACCAGCACGGTCCAGCAGCCGTCCTCACGACGCCAGGAGTCCCAGTTGGCTGCCTCGGGGTGACCACCGTTGTCGGCGAGGTAGGCATCGACGAGATCGCCGAGAAGCACCCCTGAGCCAGCAACGTGCTGGCGTCGCAGGGAGGTGCCGCGGGCCTGCTCGCACATGAACTCGCGCTCGGCGAGGACAGGGCCGGCGAAGGCCATGATCTGCTCGACCGGGACCCCTGCGGCGTCGGCGACCTCGTCGGTGGTCTCACCGCGTCGAATGCGGGATTGGATGTCGCGGGGTGTGAGGGAGCTCTCCATCTTGACCTCCGGGGATGCGGGTCTGCTGCCGGTACGGGACGACGACTCGATCAGGGAGGCGGTGCGACGATCGGCCGGGATGCGGAAGTGCTCACCAGAGGTCGGGTCGTGCGCGAGAAGGTACTTCCCATCCTCGCTCAACCCGTCGAGACCGAGTTCTCGCATGCCACATCCTCCGCCGCTTGCCTCTCGTCCAGTCTAGGGACGACGGTCCCCATCCGGCGGTGACGCGCCGAGGCGCACCGACTTCGTGGGCAGCCGATGCCGCGAGGGTCAGGAGGGGCGGGGGAGGACCTGGTCGAAGGCGGCGTCGTGGTTGCCATACCGGTGCGTCGTGAGGGAGATGGCCTGCTCGACGACGAACGGCAGCAGCTCGACCCGCCCGGCGAGCGTGACCTCGCCGGCGTGGATGGCGACGTCGGGGTGACCGTCGACGGCGTCGGCGAGCTCGGCGGCGTCTGCCCCGACGAGGCGCACCCGCGACGGCAGCTCGTCACGCATCCGGCGCAACCAGGTGTCGTGGCTCTCGACGGTGACGGCGAACGGCAGTCCTGCCGGCAGCTCGCGGGCGCTGCTGACGCTGACCGGCGCACCGGAGCGCACCGCGGCGAGCAGCACCCGGCCGATGGCGAAGGGGGTCGCGCCGGGACCGCAGCGCACCGTGACCGGCACGGGGCGATAGCGCAGGACGTTGCGCTCGACGACGAGTCCGGCAACGTCCTTGTGCGCTCCGAACTCGCGATCCCACGCGATCTGGTCGGAGGTCGCGGCTGCCTGGAACAGAGCACGCATGTCGACCCGGTTGTCGGCGGGCACGAGCTGCTCGGCCCATGACACGAGGGCCAGGACATCGGGGTCGAGGACGTCGACGTCGGCCGAGCGACGCAGCGGTCGGGGCGTCCAGGAGCCCAGATGCGCGAGGTAGTTGGGCCCGCCTGCCTTGGCCGTGGCGCCGACCGAGGATCGCTTCCAGCCACCGAAGGGCTGGCGTTGGACGATCGCGCCGGTGATGCCGCGGTTGACGTAGAGGTTGCCCGCCTCGACCCGCTCGATCCACTCGTCGACCTCGGCGGGGTCGAGGGAGTGCAGGCCGGCGGTGAGGCCGTACTCGACAGCGTTCTGCCACTCGATCGCCTGCGCGAGGCTCGAGGCGTGCATGATGCCGAGCACGGGGCCGAAGTACTCGGTCAGGTGGAAGCGGCTGCCCGGCTGCACCCCGCGCCGCACACCCGGTGACCACAGCCGTCCGGTGGTGTCCAGGAGGCGGGGGGTGACGAGCCACTCCTCGCCCGGCTCGAGCTGCGTCAGGCCCTCGAGCAGCGTGTCGCGGGGCGCCTCGACCAGCGGGCCCATCGTCACGTCGGGGTCGTGGGGGTAGCCGACCCGCAGCGACCGCACGGCGTCGAGGAGCTGGCGCTCGAAGCGCTCGGAGCTGCCCATGGAGCCCACGAGGATGACGAGGCTCGCGGCGGAGCACTTCTGGCCGGCGTGGCCGAAGGCGCTCTTCACGAGGTCGGCGACGGCATGGTCGACATCGGCGCTCGGCGTGACGACGATGGCGTTCTTGCCGCTGGTCTCGGCCATCAGCGGCAGGTCGGGGCGCCACGAGCGAAACAGCTGCGCGGTGTCCCAGCCACCGGTGAGCAGCACGCGGTCGACACCGGGATGCGTCACGAGGTCGCGGCTGAGCGGACCCTCCTCGATGGTGGCGAACCGCAGCACCTCGCGCGGGATGCCCGCCTGCCACAGCGCCTCGACCATCACGGCCGCGCAGCGTTGGCTCTGGGGGGCCGGCTTGATGATGACGCCGCTGCCGCTCGCCAGCGCGGCGAGCACCGAGCCGGCTGGGATGGCCACGGGGAAGTTCCAGGGCGGTGTGACGACGACCAGGCGGGAGGGGATGAAGGTGGCGCCGTCGACGGCGTCGAGGCGTCGGGCCGACTCGGCGTAGTAGTGGGCGAAGTCGATGGCCTCGCTGACCTCGACGTCGGCCTCGGCGATGGTCTTGCCGGTCTCGGCGGCCATCACAGAGACGAGGTCGCCGCGTCGGGCCTCGAGGGCGTTGCCGCACTGGTGCAGCATCCAGGAGCGCAGCTCGGTGCCTCGGGCGGCCCAGGCGGCACCGGCGGTGCGGGTCTGCTGGACCAGGGTCTCGAGGCTGGCGGGGCCGTGGACGCGGGCTTCGCGCACCGTCTCGACGCCGAGCTGGGTGTAGGCCGAGCGGGAGAGCACGACACGTCCCCATGCGCGGTTGCCGTCGATGGACGGATCGGTGTCGGGGGTGTTGGAGAAGCCGGTGTCGGGCGCCGGGACGCTGGGGAGACGGCGGTCCTGCACTCGATGACTGGCGGGCACCTCGTCGTCCAGGGCCGCCATCGAGTCGAGGAAGCGCCGGGCCTCGCGGTCGAACAGCGTCCGGTCGTCGGCGAGCTCGAAGGCGGCCGACATGAAGTTGTCGGTGCTGGCGTTCTCCTCGAGGCGACGGACGAGGTAGGAGATGGCGGCGTCGAACTCGTGCGGGCGCACGACCGGCGTGTAGAGCAGGAGCTGGCCGACGGTGTCGCGCACGGCGGCCGTCGGGCCGGAGTCCATGCCGAGCAGCATCTCGAACTCGACGGCGTCGCGGACACCGCGCTCACCGGCGAGCAGCCACGCGTGCGCGACGTCGAAGAGGTTCTGGCCGGCGATGCCCAGGTGCACGGCGTCGACCCGCTCGGGGGTCATGGCCCAGTGGAGCAGGCGCTTGTAGTGGGTGTCGGTCTCGGTCTTGCTCGACCAGGTCGCGAGGGGCCAGCCGTGCATCGTGGCGTCGACCCGCTCCATCGCCAGGTTGGCGCCCTTGACGATGCGCACCTTGATGGGTGCGCCGCCCGCGGCCCTGCGCTGCGTCGCCCACTCCTGCAGGCGGTGCATCGCCCCGAGGGAGTCGGGCAGGTACGCCTGCAGCACGATGCCGGCCTCGAGATCGGGGAACCCCTCCAGGACGGTGGTGAAGACCTCGACGGTCAGGTCGAGGTCGTGGTACTCCTCCATGTCGAGGTTGATGAAGGTCGGCGCACCGTGCGAGGCCTTCTCGTACAGCGGGGTCAGCTGCTTGACGACACGGTCGACGGACTCCTCGAAGGCCCAGGCCGAGAGCTGGCTGGCGACTGAGGAGACCTTGACCGAGACGTAGTCGACGTCGTCGCGGCTGAGCAGCTCGAGGGTGCCGTCTCGGCGGCGGGAGGCCTCGGCGTCACCGAGCACCGCCTCGCCGAGCAGGTTGAGGTTGAGCCGGTTGCCACGTGCCTGGAGCTTGGCGATCGCCTTGCCGAGCGTCTCCGGGCGCGCATCGACCAGGAGGTGGCCGACCATGTGCCGCAGCGTGCGGCGTGCCGTCGCGACCACGAGGCCCGGCAGCACGAAGGACACCACAGCGCCCACCTTGAGCAGCAGGCGCTGCCACCAGGGCAGGAAGGCCGGTGTGCGACGGGAGAGGGCGCGCAGGTATCGGGCGGCGACAGACGTGTCGTCGGGGCGCATGACACGGTCGACGAACCCGATCGTGAAGTCGAGTCCGTCAGGGTCCTTGAGCAGGTGCGCCAGCCGTGCCGCGGAGGGGTCCGTGCGCCGCTGGGAGGCATCACGCCGGACGATCCAGGAGCGGACGAGCTCGATGCTCTGCTCGGCGAGGGAGGGTTCGGTCATGTCGTGGCCCACGTTAGTGCCTCAGGGGGCCTGATTTAAGCGAGACGCGGGTATGGGTGGCGGATGAAAGACCCAGGCGACGACCGAGGCGGCCAGTCCTGCTGCCAGCGGGACGAGAAAGCCCGCCGATGCGCCGTGGTGGTCGATGATCCAGCCGGCGACCGCCGCACCCGGCGCGACCCCGATCGAGAGCCCGGTCGACGTCCAGGCGAGGCCCTCGGTGAGACGCGACGGCGGCACGTGCCGCTCGACCAGATTGGTGGCCGCGATCATGGTCGGCGAGATCATCAGCCCGGCCAGGAACATCCCGATCGCGAGCAGCAGGGTGTTCGGCAGGAAGAGCAGGGGGATGAACAGCAGGCTCAGCGCCAGGAGCGTGATCCGAAGCCGGCGCAAGGGGTCGGACGGCCCTGCCACCGCACCGACGCCGACCCCCGCGATCAGGCTGCCGCCGGCCCAGATCGCCAGCACGACCCCTGCCGCGCCCGACTGCCCCTGCTCGTCGGTGAAGGCGACGACGATGACCTCGGTCGATCCGAAGAGCGTCCCGATGCCCACGGACGCCATGACGACCGGGCCGAGCGCCGTCCAGCCGATCGGTGGGCGAGGGCCTGTGTGGTGGCGTGAGATCGGCGGTGCGGTGCGATGCTGCGCGGCGAGCAGGAGGCATCCGACCACCGCCGCCACGGTGGCCGCGACCAGCCCCGAGCGGTCGGCCACGTGCAGCGTCAGCACGGTGACGAGCACGGGGCCGACGATGAAGACGACCTCGTCGAGCACGGCCTCGATGGCGAAGGCGGTGTTGAGCCTGCCCTTGTCGGGCAGCATCGCCGACCAGCGGGCGCGTGCCATCGAGCCCGTCTGCGGGGTCGCCATGCCTGCCAGCACGGCGCACAGGTAGGGCCACGGCCCGCCGGCGTCGGCGTCGATCACGAGGAGCAACGAGGTCATGCCGAGGGAGTAGGCGAGGCCGGAGACCACGAGCACGGGCGCCTGGCCGTAGCGGTCGGCCCACCGTCCGTGGGCCGGCGCGAAGGGCGCGGCGGCCAGCACGTACACGGCGGAGATGCTCCCCGCGTAGCCGTAGGAGCCCGAGCGCTCCGACACCAGCAGGACGATGCCGAGCCCGGCCATCGAGAGGGGGAGCCTCCCGAGGGTCGCCGTGGCGCTGAACAGCGCGGCGCCGGGGCGGGTGAGAACCCGCCGGTAGCCGTCGAGCATCGATGTCCTCCCGGGGTCGGTCGCAGGGTATCGCCCGTGCGCCGTGCGGTCGGGTGCGAGACTTGGCACATGGATGCCCGACCGTTCGAGGCCTTGCTGCTCGTGTCCTTCGGGGGCCCCGAGCACCCCGACCACGTCATCCCCTTCCTCGAGAACGTCACGGCCGGGCGTGGCATCCCCCGCGCGCGGCTCGAGGACGTGGGCCGGCACTACGAGCTCTTCGGTGGGGTCTCGCCGATCAACGAGCTCAATCGCGAGCTGCTCGACGCGATCCGCGCCGACTTCGCCGACCAGAGGCTCGACCTCCCGGTCTACTGGGGCAACCGCAACTGGGACCCCTACCTGCGTGACGCAGCGCGACAGATGGCCGACGACGGCATCACCCGCGCCGCCTGCTTCGTGACGAGCGCGTACTCCTCCTACTCGAGCTGCCGCCAGTACCGCGAGGATCTCTTCGACGCCGCCTCCGGCCTGCCGGTGCAGCTGAGCCGGCTCCGCCACTACTTCAACCACCCCGGATTCGTCACCCCGTTCGTCGAGTCCACCCGCGCCTCGCTGGCCGGAGCCCCTGACGACGTGCACGTCGTGTTCGTGACCCACTCGATCCCG
>Ga0164243_10006294_pt1 | contig 18010 bp, 12 predicted proteins | sample OricompcompostOP_FD_108781 | JGI IMG/M metagenome (GOLD analysis project Ga0164243, IMG submission 108781) | Organic Plus compost microbial communities from Emeryville, California, USA - Original compost - Organic plus compost (OP) | ecosystem: Engineered > Solid waste > Mixed feedstock >... | reverse complement strand
GTGGTAGCCCTGCATGATGCCGGGGCCGCGCAGCAGGATCTCGCCGTCGTCGGCGATCCGCACCTCGGTGCCCGGGAAGGGCTTGCCGACCGTACCGGTGCGGAAGTTGTCGCTGCGGTTGCAGAAACTGGCCGCGGACGACTCGGTGAGGCCGTACCCCTCCAGCACGGGGATGCCCGCGCCCGCGAAGAAGTAGCCCAGTTCCGGGGCGAGCGCGGCCGAACCCGAGACACAGCCGACCATCCGGCCGCCGAACGCCTCGCGCAGCTTGCTGTAGACGAGCCGGTCGGCGATGGCGTGCTTGACCCGCAGCCCGGCGGGGACGTCGGCCACTCCCGTCCGGCGCTGGTTGTCCTGCGCCGTCCTGGCGTACTCGCGGGCCACCTCGGCGGCCCACAGGAAGATCTTGTACTTGGCCGGGCCGCCGGCCCGCGCCTTCTGCGCCACTCCGTTGTAGACCTTCTCGAAGATCCGCGGCACCGCGCACATCTTCGTCGGCTGGACCACCGGCAGATTGTCGATGATCTTGTCGACGCGGCCGTCCACCGCCACGACGTGCCCCGAGTCGATCTGCACCGAGATCAGCATCTTGCCGAAGACGTGCGCCAGCGGCAGCCACAGGTACTGCACGTCGTCGGCGTTCAGCAGACCGGAGAGCGGCACCGCCTTGGCCATGTAGGACCAGGCGTCCTGCGCCAGCCGGACGCCCTTGGGCCGGCCCGTCGTGCCGGAGGTGTAGATGAGGGTGGCCAGCTGGTCCGCGCGCAGGCCGCGCACCGTCTCGGCGATCGCGTCCGGGTGCTTCTCGCGGTAGGCGGCGCCCCGGCGCTCCAGCTCCGCGAAACCGAGCACCCAGCCGTCCTCGGTGTCCTCGGCCCCGGGCTCCCCGTCGAGCAGCACCACATGCGCCAGCTCGGGCAGTTCGTCCCGGTGGGCGCGGACCTTGGCCAGCTGCGAGGCGTCCTCGGCGATCAGCACCCTGCTGCCGGAGTCGGCCAGGATGTAGGCCGTCTCGGAGGCGTTGGTGCTCGGGTAGACGGTCGTGGTGGCCGCGCCCGCGCACAGGATCCCCAGGTCCGCGAGGATCCACTCGATCCGCGTGCCGGAGGCGATGGCGACCCGCTCCTCCGAGCGGATCCCCAGGTCCATCAGCCCCGCCGCGATCGAGAAGACCCGCTCCGCGGCCTCGCGCCAGCTGTAGGAGCGCCACTCGTCCGGGCCCTCGCCGCCCCCCGGCCGGATGACCGGGTATCGGTAGGCCTCCGCGTCGGGGGTGGCCTCGACCCGCTCCAGGAAGAGGGTCGCCACGGAAGGCGGCCGGTTGTCGATCAGGGACTGTGTGTCGCTCACGCCATCCTCCGGGGCCCGCATCCTTGCGTTCTGCGTCCTGCACGCCGCGCGGCCGTGCGTCCTGCGATCCGCCGTGCGCCGCGCTCGGCCATGTGCGCGCCGCGTCCGGCAGGCGCGGCCCGCGCTTATGACTCACGAGTAACTACTGAGCAGTGATCAGACTAAAGGCAGCAGCCCCCTTACGTAAGGGGGCTGCTGCGCGGAACATGCCGGGAACGGAGCGTGACACCGCCCTCCCGCCCGGGAACGGCTACTTCTTGCCCTTGCCGCCCTCGCCGCCGCCGTCGTCGGTGGACAGCGCCGCGATGAACGCCTCCTGCGGCACCTCCACCCGGCCGACGACCTTCATCCGCTTCTTGCCCTCCTTCTGCTTCTCCAGCAGCTTCCGCTTCCGGGAGATGTCACCGCCGTAGCACTTGGCGAGCACGTCCTTGCGGATGGCGCGGATCGTCTCGCGCGCGATGACCCGCGCGCCGACGGCCGCCTGGATGGGCACCTCGAACTGCTGCCGCGGGATCAGCTCACGCAGCTTGTTGGCCATCCGGGTGCCGTAGGAGTACGCCTTGTCCTTGTGGACGATCGCCGAGAACGCGTCCACCTTGTCGCCCTGGAGGAGGATGTCCACCTTCACCAGGTCGGCCGCCTGCTCGCCCGTCGGCTCGTAGTCGAGCGAGGCGTAACCACGGGTACGGGACTTCAGCGCGTCGAAGAAGTCGAAGACGATCTCCGCCAGCGGCAGCGTGTAGCGCAGCTCCACCCGGTCCTCGGACAGATAGTCCATGCCCTGGAGGCTGCCGCGCCGCGACTGGCACAGCTCCATGATCGCGCCGATGAACTCGCTGGGCGCGATCAGTGTGGCCCGTACCACCGGCTCGTGCACCGTGGCGATCTTCCCGGTGGGGAATTCACTGGGGTTGGTCACCACATGCTCGGTGCCGTCCTCCATCTCCACGCGGTACACCACGTTCGGCGCCGTGGCGATCAGGTCCAGCCCGAACTCGCGCTCCAGCCGCTCCCGGATCACCTCCAGGTGCAGCAGCCCCAGGAAGCCCACCCGGAAACCGAAACCGAGCGCCGCCGAGGTCTCCGGCTCGTACGTGAGGGCGGCATCATTGAGCAGCAGCTTGTCCAGCGCGTCCCGCAGCTCCGGATAGTCCGAGCCGTCCAGCGGATACAGCCCGGAGAACACCATCGGCTTCGGGTCCTTGTAACCGGGCAGCGGATCACTCGCCCCGGCGGACTGCTGGGTGACCGTGTCACCCACCTTCGACTGGCGCACATCCTTCACGCCGGTGATCAGATAGCCGACCTCGCCGACGCTCAGCCCGTCGGCCGGCGTCATCTCGGGCGAGTTCGCACCGATCTCCAGCAGCTCGTGCGTGGCGCCCGTGGACATCATCCGGATCCGCTCACGCTTGCCGAGCCTGCCGTCGACGACCTTGATGTAGGTGACCACACCGCGGTACGCGTCGTACACCGAGTCGAAGATCATCGCGCGCGCCGGGGCATCCGCCACACCCGTGGGCGGAGTGACCTGGCGCACCACCTCGTCCAGCAGCTCCTCGACGCCCTCGCCCGTCTTCGCCGACACCCGCAGCACGTCCCCCGGCTCACAGCCGATGAGGTGCGCCAGCTCCGCCGCGAACTTGTCCGGCTGGGCCGCGGGCAGGTCGATCTTGTTGAGCACCGGGATGATCGTCAGGTCGTGCTCCATCGCCAGATACAGATTGGCGAGGGTCTGCGCCTCGATGCCCTGGGCGGCGTCGACCAGCAGGATGCACCCCTCACAGGCGGCCAGCGAACGCGAGACCTCATAGGTGAAGTCCACGTGGCCGGGGGTGTCGATCATGTTGAGGATGTGCGGGGTGCCCGGATCGTCCGTGGGCGCCCAGGGCATCCGCACGGCCTGGGACTTGATCGTGATGCCCCGCTCGCGCTCGATGTCCATGCGGTCGAGGTACTGCGCGCGCATCTGCCTCTTGTCCACGACGCCGGTCAGCTGGAGCATCCGGTCGGCAAGCGTGGACTTGCCGTGATCGATGTGCGCGATGATGCAGAAGTTACGGATCAGCGCCGGGTCGGTACGGCTCGGCTCCGGCGCGTTCGTTGGGGTCGCGGGCACGCAGTGTCCTGTCGGTTCTGGCCTGTCGGGTTCTCGGGGCTACGTCCACGGGGCGCCGGACGGCGCCGCCGTGAGAGGGTGTGTCGCACACCATGGTCCCATGCGCACGGGGGACCGACCGGATTGGGAGGGGCCCGCACCCGGCTGGTAGCCTGGGCGACTGTGCCTTATGGCACTGATGCGGTGCCCGTCGGCACCTGTGTGTGAAACTCCGAACCGCAAAGGCTCTTTCGTGGCGAACATCAAGTCCCAGATCAAGCGGAACAAGACCAACGAGAAGGCGCGGCAGCGCAACAAGGCCGTCAAGTCCGAGCTGAAGACCGCGATCCGTCGCACCCGCGAGGCCGTGGCCGCCGGCGACGCCGCCAAGGCCACCGAGGCCCAGCGTAACGCCGCCCGCAAGCTGGACAAGGCCGTCAGCAAGGGCGTGCTGCACAAGAACAACGCCGCCAACAAGAAGGCCGCGCTGGCCAAGCACGTCGCCTCCATCCAGGGCTGACCTCCGCACAGCCCGACGGGTCCACGACCGGCTCCGGCACCATGAGGCGGGCCCTCTCTCATCCGCCGTACGCCCGAGCCACCGCTTGAGACCTCACCACTCCGCGCCGCACGCGGCCTGCGTTCGCCACGCGGGTGCGGCGCACCACACAGCACGGAACCGAAGGCCCCGCCCGACCCCTTCCCCAGGGTCGCGGGGCCTTCGGCGTTGCCGGAAGCGTTGGGGCGCGTGCGTCGAGTGCCGTTGCGCGCGGCGGGGCGGGCCCGGCGTCTGGGAGGCGACGGTCGCGCTCGACGGGCTCGACAGCTACGCGGCGGCGTGGTGGTGAGGGCTGCCGCCGCTTGCGGGGGCGGCGCCGGGGAGCGTCAGGTGCACCATGGGCGGCGGGCCCCGTCCCTTGACCCAGGGCCTGCCCCGCCAGGTGGCTGGTCAGCGGGCGCGGGCTGCGTTCGCGATGGTGACGACCGCTTTCTCCAGCGCGTACTCCGGATCGCTGCCGGCTCCCTTGACCGCGGCGTCCGCCTCGGCGACGGCGCGCAACGCGGTGGCCACACCGTCCGGCGTCCAGCCCCGCATCTGCTGCCGCACCCGGTCGATCTTCCACGGAGGCATGCCCAGCTCACGGGCGAGATCGCCCGGCCGCGCACCACGCGGCGCCCCCGCCAGCTTGCCGATCGCCCGCACGCCCTGGGCCAGTGCGCTGGTGATCAGTACCGGTGCCACTCCCGTGGCCACGGCCCAGCGCAGCGTCTCCAGTGCCTCGGCGGCCTTCCCCTCGACCGCCCGGTCGGCGACCGTGAAGCTGGACGCCTCCGCCCTGCCCGTGTAGTAGCGCCCGACCACGGCCTCGTCGATCGTGCCCTCGACGTCGGCGGTCAGCTGCGCACACGCCGAGGCCAGCTCCCGCAGATCACTGCCGATCGCGTCGACCAGTGCCTGGCACGCCTCGGCCGTCGCCGACCGCCCCAGCGTCCGGAACTCTCCCCGGACGAAGGCCAGCCGGTCGGCGGGCTTGGTCATCTTCGGGCATTCGACCTCACGCGCCCCCGCCTTGCGCGCGGCGTCGAGCAGTCCCTTGCCCTTGGCCCCGCCCGCGTGGACGAGGACGAGGGTGATCTCCTCGACGGGCGCCGCCAGATACGCCTTCACGTCCTTGACGGTGTCCGCCGCGAGATCCTGCGCCGCCCGCACCACGACGACCTTCCGCTCCGCGAACAGCGAGGGGCTGGTCAGCTCGGCGAGAGTGCCCGGTTGGAGATCGCCGGGCGCCAGATCCCGCACGTCCGTGTCCGCGTCTGCGGCGCGCGCCGCGTCGATCACCACACGCACGGCCCGTTCGACGAGCAGCTCCTCCTGGCCCACCGCCACGGTCACGGGGGCGAGGGGATCGTCCGAGGTCTTCTTCCGCTTACCAGCCATCGCGAACAGCATCCCACGCCCCGCCGACACCCTGCCCCGCCCTCTCCCCCCGGCACCGGTCCGCGGGCGGCCCCCGGGACCGGTCCGCACGGCAGCCCCGGGACCGGCCCGCGCACACCGCGCCACCCGTCACTGGGACAATGCCGAGGTGAGCGACGTACGGCATGTACTGGTGCTGCCCGACCGGGACGCGGCCGAGGAAGTGGCCGCCGAACTGGAGGCGCGCCTGGATCTGAGCGAAGAGCCGGAGCTCGTGCGGGACGCGCTGGCCGGCGAGGACGACGCCGAGGACGCCCAGTGGCTGGTGGTGCTCGAAGATCCCGACGGCCTCCACGACCCCGCCCTGCTCGACTCCCTCGCCGCCGCACACGAAGGCTGGCTGGAGCGCGACTGACCCCGCCCCCGCCCGGTCGGCGGCCACCCGCCGCGGATGCCGGGCCGCCACAGGACGGAAGGGAACGGCGACGGGTCCGCCCGGCCCGTTCCGGCGCCCCGGCCCCCTGCCCGGAAGCGGGGACAGGCGGCATCAGGGCGCCGTCGTCCGCCCCCGGACTGCCACGCCGCGTCACCACGGCGGGCGTCCCGTCGGGCCTGTCCACGAGTGCCAGCTCCCCGTGCCGGTCCGTACGCGCGACCAGCACCCCGGCCGCGGCCAGCGTCCCCAGCGTCTCGCGGGCCGGATGCCCGTAGGGGTTGTCCGACCCGGCCGAGACGAGCGCCACCCGGGGCCGCAGACGCCGCAGCAGCTCCGGGTCCTGGAACCGGGACCCGTGATGGGCGACCTTCAGCACATCGACCCGGGGCAGATCGGGGCGCTGGGCCAACAGGGCCTGCTGCGCGTCAGGTTCGAGGTCACCCGGCAGGAACACGCTCAGCCCTCCCGTGCGGACGAGCAGGGTGACGCTCGCATCGTTGGCCCCCGCCCCGCCCTCCTCCGACCCACCGCCCCAGCCGGTACTCCCTGTCCCGCTCACGTTTCCGGCCGCGCTGACGCCCGGGGCGCCGTTCCCCCCGACGGTGCCGGACGGTGGCAGGGGCCATACGACCTCCCAGCGCAGATCCCCGTTCCGGCCCCGCTCCCCGGCGTACGCGGCGGTCACCGGTACCCCGGCCTCCCGCGCCGTCCTGCGCACGAACGCGGCCTGGTCCGCCGGCTGCGCCAGCCCCGTCGTCCGGATCTCCCCCACTCTCCGCCCCCGCAGCACACCTGGCAGCCCCGCCACATGGTCGGCGTGGAAATGGGTGAGCACCACCAGCGGCACCGACCGCACACCCAGCCCGCGCAGGCACCTGTCCACGGCGCGGGGCTCCGGGCCGGCGTCCACCACCACGGCACCGCCCCCGCCGCCGCGCCCCGCGTCCGCCGCGAGCACCAGGGCGTCCCCCTGCCCCACGTCGCAGGCCACCACCCGCCATCCCACCGGCGGCCATCCCGTGAACGGCCGCACCAGAGGCGCCGGCCGCACCAGCGCCACCAGCAGTGCGAGCGCGCCCACGGCACACAGCCACGGCCTGCCCGGCAACCGCAGCCGGACCACGACCAGCCCCAGCACGACCGACACCACCGCAAGCCCCAGCGCCCCCGCCCACGAACCGGGCCAGCTCATCTCCGCACCGGGCAGTGACGCACCCGTCCGCGCGATCTCCGCGATGGCCTCCACGGGCCAGCCCGCCAGCCACGCGCACCCTTTCGCCACCGGCATCCCGAACGGCGCCGCCACCAGCGCCGCGAACCCGAGCACCGTGGCCGGTGCGACGGCGAACTCCGCCAGCAGATTGCACGGCACCGCCACCAGGCTCACGTGCGCGGCCAGCACGACGACCACCGGCACACACCGTCTGTGCCGCAGCCGCGGCTGCCAGCGCCTCCGCCAACCGCCCCGGGCACCCTCTGCGCCGCAGCCCCGCCGACCAGCGAGGCGCCAGCGTCAGCAGGGAGCCGGTGGCCAGCACGGAGAGCAGGAAGCCGAAGTCCCGAGCCAGCCAGGGGTCGTAGAAGAGCAGCGCCAGCACCGCGGCGGCGAGCGCGGGCAGCAGCGACCGCCGCCGCCCGGTACCGATCGCCCAGACGGTGATCAGCCCGCACGCCGCCGCCCTCAGCACGCTCGGCTCCGGGCGGCACACCACCACGAAACCCAGCGTCAGCAAGGCAGCCACCACCGCCGTGGTACGCAACGGCAGACCGAGCCGGGGCGCCAGCCCCCGCCGCTCCGCCAGGTGCGCGATCCCCGGCGGACCGATGAGCAGCACCAGCAGGATCGAGAGGTTGGCCCCGCTCACAGCCGTCAAATGCGTCATGTCGGTGGCGCGGAAGGCCTCGTCCAGCTCCGGGCTCAGCCGTGAGGTGTCCCCGACCACCAATCCCGGCAGCAGCCCTCGCGCGTCCTCCCCCAGGCCATCGCTCGCCTTGCGCAGCCCCGCCCGCAGCTCTCCCGCCGCCCGCTGCACCGCAGTCGGTCCGGCCATCACCTCGGGCGGCCCCGGGCCCGCGCGCAGTACCGCCGCCACGTCCTGGCCGCCCGGCCTGTCACCGGCGGGGGGCATCATTTCCGCCCGCATCCGCAACCGCGTGGAAGGCAGCAGCCGCAGCCACGCCGTGCGCGTACGCGCGGTGGCCCCGTCCGTCCTGACCAGCAGCAGCACCGGTGTCCGCACCCGGGTGCGGACACCGCCCGCATCCGTGAGGGTGTCCGCCTGGGCGCGCACCATGATCAGCCCCGACGACTGCTGTGCTCCCCGCACCCGCGGCCTGAGCGCACGCGGGTCCTCCTGCACGGTCACCTCCACCGTCGCCGCCGCCCGGCGCTGCGCCAGCTCGGGCAACGGCCCCCTGTGCAGATCCGCCGCATGCAGGGCGGCGGTGCCGCCTGCAGCCGCCGCGCACAGCAGGCTGACCGCAGCACCTGCCAGCAGCCTCCGGTCGCCCAGGAGGCCTGTTCGCCGGGTCGCGTTGCGCGCGGCTCGCGGGGCTGCGGACGGTGCCGGTGGCGGCGCCGCTGCCGACGGTGCCCCCTGCCCTTGCGCCGCCGCCGCTGGCGGGGCCGGACCGGAGGAGTCGGACACCGCTCCCGGCCCGCTGGACGATCCGGGCTGCCCTCCCCGCACCACCGGGACAACTGGCGCCTCCGGGGCAGCCGAAACCGCTGGAGCCGCCGCAGCCGTCCCAGCAGCCGCAGCCGTCGCCCCAGTGTCGTCCCGGCTCATCCTCACGAACGCCGCGCCCAGCAGAAGCAGTCCGGCGAGAGCGCATACGGCGGTGCCCATCGCCGCCCGCGTGCCCGAGGCGCCCAGGGCCAGGGCTGCGGCGGCCCAGGCCGCGAGCGCCGGTACGACCAGCCGCAGATCCTGCGGTTCCTCCTTCCCTGGCCCATGGTCCGCGGACTCCCCGGGTGGGAGCTCGCCACACGGGGTGGTCCCTCCTCCGGCGCCCGGGCCGCGTTCGCCGGTCGGCGCGCTGCCCGAAGCCCGGGTGTGTGCATCGGCGGACGGCCGCCGGACGTCCGGGCCGGAGAGCTGCCGGCGGCTCACGGCGTCACCATCGGTTTGATGTCGGCGAACCGTTTGTCGCCGATGCCGTCGACATCCTTGAGCTGATCGACCGAGGTGAATCCACCGTGCTGGGTGCGGTAGTCCACGATGTGCTGGGCCAGCACCGGGCCGACCCCCGGCAGGGTCTCCAACTGTTCCGGGGTGGCCGAACTGAGGCTGATGGGAGTACCCGGCGCACCACCTGCGCCGCCGGCCGCGGGCCCTGCGGCGGCCCCCGGTGCGGGTGCCGCGGCAGCCCCTGCCTTCCCCGGTTCCCCCACCACGATCTGTTCGCCGTCCACGAGCAGCCGCGCCTGGTTGAGGCCCTCGGTGTCGGCGCCCTTGCGGAGACCGCCCGCCGCCTCGATGGCATCGGTCACCCGGGAGCCGGCCGGCAGCCGGTGGATGCCGGGCTCGCGCACTTTCCCCGAGACGTCCACCACGAGGCGTTTGCCGGGCGAGGCCCCTCCCGCAGCTCCGGGGCCGCCCGGGCCTCCGGGGGCGGGGGCTCCACCGGGCACAGGCACTGGGGAGCCGTCCGGACCGGGCTGCCGGGTCGCGCCCTCCCCGGGCGCGGCTCGCGGCGTACTCGGCACGGCGACACCCTGGGGCCGCCCCGTCCAGAAGTGGTGCACCGCGAAACCGATCCCGACCAGCAGCACCAGGACGACCGCGATCAGCGTCTTGGGCTCGATCCCGCACCGCAGCCGCAGCCAGAGCGGCAGCCGGTCCTCCAGCGCCAGGGACCACCGCTCACGCAGCGGAAGCCGTGACCGTTCCTCGTCCTCCCCGGCCTTCCCCTTCTCCTCGGGTCGCTCCGCGAAGAAGCGCTCACCCAGGCGGCCCGCCAAGGCGCCGTCGGCATCCCCGCCGTCACCATTCGACGCGCTCCGGTGCGGAGCCGCCACCCGGATCTCCACCGGGCGGGGCTCATCCTCGGCCGGCCGTGCGCCCTGCTCCTCCTCGTCCCCAGGCCCGGCCATGGCACCGTGCTTCCCCGCAGGCCATGGAGGAGCCTGCACAGGGCTGCTCAAGGACCCTGATCCCCGGAGCGGTTCGGCACCGTCCGGTGCCGGCGCGGGATCGCCCCGCAACAGGACTGCCGCGCTGGGCGTACCCGGCAGCGGCGACGGTCCCCGCATCGCCGTACGCTCCCGCCGGGCACGCTCCTGGCTGCGGCGCACCGCTTCGCGTGCCATGGCGACGGCCTCGGCGCGGGGCAGGGCGGGCGTGTCCGGATCGGGCACGGGTCGTTCGACAAGGGGCCGGGTCCCGGCCATGGGCCGGGGCACGTCGGCCTCATCAGCAGGCGGCTCGGCGAGGAGTGATCGGGCGCGCGTGGCGGCCGTGCCGGGGCCCGGCACCGTTCGTCGCGTGCGACGCTGCAGCCGATGCGCTCCCCGGCGGCCGGGCCCCGTACCGGAGTTGGCTCGGGGCCCCCGGGGCGGGCGGCGCGACGGCAGCCGAGTTCCCCTTCTCCCGGCCCCGACCCCGCCCTCGGCCCGGGCCGAGGGCTCTACGCCCCCGGGCCCCGGCCCCACGTCACCGTCAACGTCACCGCCCCAGTCCCGTTCCCCGCCCCCCTTCCCCGGAAGGCAGGTATCGCCGCCGAGGTCCGCTCCCCCACCGCTCCCGGCTCCGGCTCCCCCGTCGCGCGAGGGCGGCCCCAGTGGAGAAGAAGGAGGGGCCGACGGAGACAGGGCCGGGCCGGCCCTCTCCCCCTCAGCGGCCACCAGCCCTGCCCGGCCCCCGGTCCCACGACCCGCACGTGCTTCCACTCGCTCGCTCATGGAAAGGACCGTAGGCAGTCCCGCACGAGTGCAATGATCTTGCTGAATTCCGGTGGATAACCCGCGAGTTGTGGAAAACCCGCTCACTCACCTGAGTGACAGCACGGCTCCCAACAGCCCCGGCCCGGTGTGGGCGCCGATCACAGCACCGACCTCGCTGACGTGGAGCTCGCGCAGACCGGGAACGCGTTCGCGGAGCCGCTGGGCGAGCTGGTCCGCGCGTTCGGCGGCGGCAAGGTGGTGCACGGCGATGTCCACCCGCGCCTCCCCCGCCCGCTCCAGGACGATCTCCTCCAGCCGGGCGATGGCCCGGGAGGCCGTGCGGACCTTCTCCAGCATCCCGATACGGCCGTCCGCGATCTCCAGCAGGGGCTTGACCGCGAGGGCCGAACCCAGCAGCGCCTGGGCGGCGCCGATACGGCCGCCCCGGCGGAGGTAGTCGAGGGTGTCCACGTAGAAGACCGCCGAGGTGCGTTCGGCGGTCTTGGTGGCGGCGGAGACGGCCTCGTCCAGGGAGCCGCCCGCCTCGGCCGTCTCGGCCGCGGCCAGGGCGCAGAAGCCGAGGGCCATGGCGACCACCCCGGTGTCGACGACCCGCACCGGTACGGGCGCGTCCTTGGCGGCCCGTGCCGCGGCGTCGTACGTCCCGGAGAACTCGGCGGACAGGTGCAGCGAAACGATCCCCTCGGCGCCGGAGCCGGCGGCGGCCCGGTAGGCGCGGGCGAACATGTCCGGGCTGGGCCGCGAGGTGGTGACGGGGCGGCGCTCGCGCAGGGCGGTGGCCAGTGAGCGCGCGGAGATCTCGGTGCCCTCCTCCAGCGCCTCGTCGCCGAGGACGACGGTCAGCGGAACGGCCTCGATCCGGTGCCGCCGCAGCGCCTCTGGCGGCAGATAGGCGGTGGAGTCGGTGATGATCGCGAGGCGGCCGTGCATGGAACGGAGGGTATCGGGCGGGTGAAGGGGGCCGGTCAGGAGGCACTCCGCGGGGGGCGCTTGCCGAACGGCTGGGCCGAGCGCCGTCGGTCGGCCGTCGGGTCGGTCAGCGACGGGTCGAGCTGCTGCCCCGAGGGGCCCAGCTCGGGCTGCGCCGGCCGCTGACGGGAGAACGACGCTGAGGACGGCGAGGAGGACGACGAAGAAGACGGCGACGAGGAGGACGAGGAGGCGGAAGAGTGCCCCGTGGCACCGTCCCCCGGGGTGCCGGCACCGGGTGCCTGGCCGGGGGCCGGCTCGGAGACCCAGTGGCGGAGTGCGCCCGTCTCGATGTCGATCCGGCCGCGCAACTCGGCCAGCTCCTCGTCGTCGAACTGGCGTGCGCGGTCCTGGGCCGCGAACCGGAGGGCGTCGGCGGACTCCTTGATGTGCCGCATCCGCTCGCGGGCCTCGGGCAGCCGGGCGGCGAGCCGCGCGCGGTCGGGCTCGCGCTCCATCAGCAGCCGCAGTTCGCCGTCGAGCCGGCGGGCGTGCTCGTGGAGCTGGTCGAGCAGGCTGACCGCCTCGGAGAGGCCCGGATCGGCGGAGGCGCCCGCTTCCAGGGCGGCGCGCGTGCCGTCGATGGAGGAACGCAGCTCCAGCCGGATCCGCGCCGCCTCGCCGACCGGCCCGGGCTGCGCCGAGCGCGCCTTGAGGGTGGTCTCCTCCACCGTGCGCCGCACCTGCGCGCCCGTACGCTCCACGCCCCGTTTGACGGCCCGCACGGTACGTACCGTGGCGATACCGCCGAGGACGAGGAAAGCCAGCAAGAGCACCAGCACGATGACGACTCCGACGTCCACAGGTCGCTCCTCGGGTCCGTTACTGGCGGCGTCTGTCGTTTCAGCGTAAACGGGCGGGGGCGGCTCAGGGTTCCGAGTGAACCCTGAGCCGCCCCCGTTACATCCCGTAAGGGCTGCCCGTCCCGGGCCGGCACGGTCCGGGACCGGCCCGGTTCCGGTCTCAGGCCGGCACGATGTTGACCAGCTTGGGAGCCCGGACGATCACCTTGCGCACCTCGGCGCCGCCCAGCGCCTTGACGATCGCCGGCTCGGCCAGCGCCGCGGCCTCCAGGTCGGCCTCCGACACGGAGGGCGAGACCTCCAGCCTGGCCTTGACCTTGCCCTTGATCTGCACGACGCAGGTGACCGTCTCGTCCACCAGGTAGGCGGGGTCGGCGACGGGGAAGTCCCGGTAGACGACCGTCTCGTCGTGGCCCAGCCTGCGCCACAGTTCCTCGGCGATGTGCGGGGCCAGCGGGGCGACCAGCAGCACCAGCGTCTCGGCCACCGAGCGCGGCACCTCGCGCAGCTTGGTGACGTGGTTGTTCAGCTCGGTGATCTTGGCGATGGCCGTGTTGAAGCGCAGCCCCGCCATGTCCTGGGTGACGCCGTCGATCGCCTTGTGCACGGCACGCAGGGTGGCCTCGTCCGGCTCGGTGTCGACGACGGTGACCTCGCCACTCGCCTCGTCCACGACGTTCCGCCACAGCCGCTGGAGCAGCCGGAACTGTCCGACGACCGCTCGGGTGTCCCAGGGCCGGGAGACGTCCAGCGGGCCCATGGCCATCTCGTAGAGGCGCAGGGTGTCGGCGCCGTACTCCGCGCAGATCTCGTCCGGCGTGACCGCGTTCTTGAGGGACTTGCCCATCTTGCCCAGCAGCCGGCTGACCTTCTCGCCCTGGTAGTAGTACGCGCCGTCGCGCTCCTCCACCTCGGCGGCCGGTACGGCGATCCCGCGCGCGTCCCGGTAGACGTACGCCTGGATCATGCCCTGGTTGAAGAGCCGGTGGAACGGCTCGGAGGACGAGATGTGCCCCAGGTCGTACAGCACCTTCGACCAGAAACGGGCGTACAGCAGGTGCAGCACGGCGTGCTCCTGGCCGCCCACGTACAGGTCCACACCGCCGTGCGGCATGCCCTCGCGCGGACCCATCCAGTAGCGCTCGGCCTCCGGGTCGACCAGCCGCTCGTCGTTGTGCGGGTCCAGGTAGCGCAGCTCGTACCAGCAGGAACCGGCCCAGTTGGGCATGGTGTTGGTCTCACGGCGGAAGCGCCGCGGCCCCTTGCCGTCGCCCAGGTCCAGGGTGACGTTGACCCACTCCTCGTTGCGGGACAGCGGGGTCTCGGGGGAGGTGTCGGCGTCGTCCGGGTCGAAGGTGCGCGGCGAGTAGTCCTCGACCTCCGGCAGCTCCAGGGGCAGCATCGACTCGGGCAGCGCGTGCGCGATGCCGTCCTCGTCGTAGACGATCGGGAAGGGCTCGCCCCAGTACCGCTGCCGGCTGAACAGCCAGTCGCGCAGCCGGTAGTTGACGGTGCCCTCGCCCAGTTCGTGCTCCTCCAGCCAGCGGCGCATCCGCTCCTTGGCCTCGGCCACGCCCAGGCCGTCCAGGCTGATGCCGTGGTTGGCGGAGTTGACCAGCGTCGCGTCGTAGGAGCTGAAGGCGTCCTGCCAGGCGGCCGGGTCCAGTCCGCGGCCGTCGGTGGGTTCGACGACACAGCGCATCGGCAGCTCGAAGGCGCGCGCGAACTCGAAGTCGCGCTGGTCGTGCGCCGGGACCGCCATGATCGCGCCGGTGCCGTAGCCCATCAGCACGTAGTCCGCGATGAAGACCGGGACGCTCTCCCGGCTGACCGGGTTGGTGGCGTAGGCGCCGGTGAAGACACCGGTCTTGTCCTTGGCCTCGGCCTGGCGCTCCACGTCGGACTTGGCCTCCGCCTGTGCCCGGTAGGCGGCGACGGCCTCGGCGGGCGTCGCGTAGCCGCCGGTCCACGCCTCACGCGTGCCCTCGGGCCAGACGTCCGGCACGACGGAGTCGACCAGCGGGTGCTCGGGGGCCAGCACCATGTAGGTGGCACCGAAGAGGGTGTCCTGGCGGGTGGTGAAGACGTCGATGTGCTGGTCGCCCAGGGGGAAGGCGATACGGGCGCCCTCGCTGCGGCCGATCCAGTTGCGCTGCTGGAGCTTGATGGCCTCGGGCCAGTCCAGCTCGTCCAGGTCCTCCAGCAGCCGGTCGGCGTAGGCGGTGATCCGCATGTTCCACTGGCGCAGCTTGGCCTTGAAGACGGGGAAGTTGCCGCGCTCGGAACGGCCGTCCGCGGTCACCTCCTCGTTGGCCAGGACGGTGCCCAGGCCGGGGCTCCAGTTGACCGGGGCGTCGGAGGCGTAGGCCAGCCGGTACTCGCCAAGCAGGTCGGCCCGCTCGCGTTCGCTCAGCTCGTGCCACGGCCCCCAGCCCTCGGGGGTCTCACGGGCGCCGGAGGCGAACTGCTCGACCAGTTCGGCGATGGGGCGGGCCGCTTTCGCCTCGGGGTCGTACCAGGAGTTGAAGATCTGGAGGAAGATCCACTGGGTCCAGCGGTAGTACTCGGGGTCGATCGTGGCGAAGGACCGCCGCTGGTCGTGGCCCAGGCCCAGGCGGCGCAGCTGCGCCTTCATCTGGACCATGTTGGCCTCGGTGGAGACGCGCGGGTGGGTGCCCGTCTGGACGGCGTACTGCTCGGCGGGCAGGCCGAACGCGTCGAAGCCCAGCGTGTGCAGCACGTTGTGCCCGGTCATCCGGGAGTAACGGGCGTAGACGTCGGTGGCGATGTAGCCCAGCGGGTGCCCGACGTGCAGCCCCGCACCCGACGGGTACGGGAACATGTCCATGATGAACTTCTTCGGGAGCGCCGTCCGGGCCGGCTCACCGCCCAGCGGACCGTCCCCCGGGTTGGGCGCCTCGTAGGTGCCCTGCTTCTCCCAGAAGTCCTGCCAGCGTGCCTCGATGTCGGCGGCCAGCGCCGCCGTGTAGCGATGGGGGGCCGCGGTCTCGGCGGCGGTGGTCGTCTCGCTCATCGTCCTCAAAGCTCCATCGGTCGTCTCTGCCCAGCGCTCCTGAAATGAAAAAACCCCTCGCACAGGAGGGGGAGCCGCGCCGATTCCGGTCCGCCTCCGTCACGGAGGGGCCGACGGTGGTTCAGCGCGGCTCGCTAAGCAGAAGGCGTACGGCACGCATAGGGCACAGGGTACCGCACACCCCCGGACCCCCATCCTGGAGGCGACCGACCCCTTGGAGCGGCTCCATGAGAAACGGAAGAGGCGAGGCAGTCGCGCTCTGCGCGGTGCCTCGCCTCTCACTGCTGTGGAGCTAAGGAGAATCGAACTCCTGACCTCTTGCATGCCATGCAAGCGCTCTACCAACTGAGCTATAGCCCCGAGTGCTGGTCCGCCGGGGTTTTCCCCGCGGCGGCTCCGCCAGCTTACACGGGGTGCACCGCCTTCTGCCAAATCGGTTCCCTCACCGCTGCGGCCCGCGGCCCGGGCGGCCGGTCGGGGCGCAGGCCGGCCGGTACTGTCGGGCCCGTGAGCACGTTGCTACAGACCGCCGAACGCACAAGGTCACAGGCGCTCCGGGCACATCTGCTGCGACGGCCGGTCACGCTCGCCGCGGCCCTGTGCATGGTCTCCTTCGCCGCCTTCTGGGCGGCCCAGCGCACCGCCGACGTCTCGATGATCGACCTGATGGTCTACCGCGCCGAGGGCTGGGCCGTACGCGACGGACGCGATCTGTACGCCATGCGCGCCACCGCCGCGGAGCTGCCCACCACCTATCCGCCGTTCGCCGCGCTGCTCTTCCTGCCGCTGACACTGCTCGACGTGCCCGGGATGCGGGCTCTGGCGACCTTCGGCAACCTCGGCCTGCTGCTGGCGGTGATCCATCTGACGCTGCGGCTGCTGGGCCGCCCGCTGCGCGCCCCGCGTGCCGCCGCCACCTTGCTGATCGCCTCGGCGGCCGTGTGGTGCGAGCCGGTGTGGACGACGCTGCGCTACGGGCAGATCAATCTGCTGCTGGCCGTCCTGGTGCTGTGGGACCTGACCCGGCGCAGCGGGCACCGCTGGGCGGGCGTCGGCATCGGGGTGGCCGCGGGCATCAAGCTCACCCCCGCGCTCTTCGCCGTCTTCCTCGCCCTGTGCGGTCTGGTGCACGGCTGCCGGCTGCTGCGCCGCACCGGGCGGGCCGCCGCCCTGTGGAACCCCTGGCTGCGGCAGGCGGCCGTCGCCGCGGCGGCGTTCACGGCGACCGTGGCGCTGTCCGCGCTGGTACTGCCGCACGACTCGCGGCGCTTCTGGGGCGAGGCGGTCTTCCAGTCCGGCCGGGTCGGCCGGACGGAGATCACGGACAACCAGTCGCTGAGCGGCGCCGTCGCCCGGCTGCTGCACACCGGGGACCCCGGCTGGGTGTGGGCCGTCGTCGCGCTGGCCGCCGCCGTGCTCGGCCTGTGCGCAGCCGTGGCGGCTGCCCTGGCCGGCGAGCGGCGCCTGCCGCACGCGCCCGCCTGGGGGGCCGTCGCCTGCGCCGTCACGGCGCTGCTGATCAGCCCGATCTCCTGGTCGCACCACTGGGTGTGGTGCGTGCCGCTGCTGCTGTTGCTGGGCGCCGACGCACAGCGGCACGGCTGCCGCCGCCGGCTGGGCGCCGCGGCGGCGGGCGGTGTGGTCTTCTTCTCGTACGCGCTGTGGTGGGTACCGCGCGACGCGGACGCGGCCCGCGCTCCCGAACTCGACCAGAGCGCACCGCAGATGCTGCTGTCCGCCGCCTATCCGCTGGCCGGGACGGCGTTCCTCGTCCTGACGGCGGTGGTGGCGCTGCGCGCGCTGCGCCGCCGGCACACGTCACCGGAGACGGGGACGACGCCCGCGGCGGCACCCGCGGCTCAGGCCGTGGCGAAGGAGTAGAAACGTTTCAAGGTGCAGTGCGCTTCGAGCAGACGACCGTAGATCGGCTCACCGTCCAGCTCACGGTAGGTCTCGATCGGGTCGCCTTTTATGATCAGCGCCCGCGCACAGTCCTCGCACCAGTACTGGTACGCGGTGTTGACCGGCTCCATGTCACGCACGATCGGGGTGCCGCTGCCGCACCAGTCGCACTTCCTGCTGTGGGCACCCATCGCTCACTCAGCTCCAGATATGGCCGCAAGCCGTGCACACGTAGGACACTCCTCCATTGTCGCCGAGCACTTGGGCGACGTTCGCCGAACCGCAGGACGGGCACTGGAGGTTGCCCGAAACCTCACCGGGACGCTCCAGACGGGGTGGGAGCCGACGGGGCGCGTCTTCGGCACCGTCCGGGCCGAGGTCCGTCGCCGACATCGCACTCGTCCCTCCCCTTTTGGCCTGCCCCCTCCCAGCCGTCACGATTCTGCCACGTTCCGCCGTCCGGTCTAAGGCCCGGTCAGCGATCTTCGGCGGAAGCGTGCGCCCGTTCCGTGTCAGAGCGTTTACCCCGTCCGCGCCCGGTTCAACAGCCCGGCCACCACGCGGTTTCGCGCTCCCGCGGCGGAGGCGGCG
>Ga0164243_10006293_pt1 | contig 18012 bp, 13 predicted proteins | sample OricompcompostOP_FD_108781 | JGI IMG/M metagenome (GOLD analysis project Ga0164243, IMG submission 108781) | Organic Plus compost microbial communities from Emeryville, California, USA - Original compost - Organic plus compost (OP) | ecosystem: Engineered > Solid waste > Mixed feedstock >... | reverse complement strand
TCCATCCGACGACGGATCAATCCCGACCAACGCACCCATCTCCAATACCGAAGACGTCCGCATCACCTTCATCATCAGATCAGTCCCAATATTCCCAGACCCAATGATCGCTACCTTCACTTTCGGCTGACCGCCGACAGGAGCCGCGCCATTGCCAGACATTTCCATGGACCTCTTCCTCTGATCGAGTTGCATGAAGTCCGATTGCTGGGCTGTCCTGTCAACGACCGCCGGGGAAAGCCGGACAATCCCTCTCATCAGATGAGAGAGGGGTGCGTTTGGTGATGTGAATTGCCACCGCACTTCCGGCCAACAACTCAAGTGTCCCAAAGAAACGGGATTATCCCCCGCAGTCTCTCAACAGGTGAGGATTGCCGATCCCCTCGGTTTGACAGTCTTCGTCGGTCGGGAAACCGTCTCGAGAAAAGAAATCAAAGTTGGGAGAGAGGGAAAATGACTCATAACATCAAGCACCTTAAGCTCGGCGGATCAGCGATCGCCCTGCTTGTCATGCTGGCGGCTTCGCCTGTCATGGCGCAGTCCGCGAATGACGCGGCGGAAGACGAAGGCGGCGACATCATCGTCACCGGTACCAGCATTCGCGGCGTGGCGCCGGTCGGGTCGAACCTGATCTCGGTCGGTCGTGAATCCATCGACCAGACCAGCGCGCAAACGGTGCAGCAGATCCTGCGTTCCGTCCCCGCGCTGACAGGTGCCGGATCGACGCCGCAGGGCAACAGCGTCGGCAATTCCTACTACCAGCCGACGATCCACAGCCTCGGTTCAAGCTCGAGCAATTCGACCCTGGTTCTCGTCGACGGCCACCGCATCTCGCCCGGCAGCCAGCAGCAGACGCTGACCGACCCCAACATCATCCCGCCGATCGCGCTGGAGCGTGTCGAGGTGCTGGCGGAGGGCGCATCCTCCACCTACGGATCGGATGCGGTCGCGGGCGTGGTGAACTTCATCACCCGCCGCAACTATGAAGGCGCGATGGTCACCGGGCAGGCCGGCTTCGGCCAGGGCTACAAAACCTACAATGCCGGCGCGTTGTGGGGCACGCGCTGGGACTCCGGCTCGATCATGCTGGCCTATAATTTCTCCAATCGCAGCGCGCTCCAATATTCCGACCGACGCTATCTGAACCGCGATCATCGTGACGAAGGCGGCACGAATTTCCAAACCTTCTTCTGCTCGCCGGCGACCATTCAGCCTGGTGCCACCGGCCCCATTTATGTGTCGCCCACAAGCACGAGGAATGTCGCCAACAACGCCAACAACGCAGAGTGCCAAGGCGTTACCGTAGGCGACATTTTCCCCGAGGAAACGCGCCACAATGCGATGATCAAGCTGCGCAAGGAATTTGGCGACAAGCTGACCATCGGCATTGATGGCGTCTATTCCAATGTGAAGAACGAGCAGGCCACGTCACGTGGCACATTGACCGCCGATGTGTACAACACGGGGGCTCAGGCCAATCCTTTCTATATCAACCCGCCCGGCGTGACCGCCGACAAGCAGCGTATACGCTGGAATGCGGACGACCTGCTTGGCCCCGGCGCCTTCAACTACAACAACGCCGTCAACTATTATGTCTCGGCGGATCTCGAATATCGTTTCGGCAAGGATTTCCGATTGACGGCTCTCGCCCTTTATGGCCGCGAGGACAGCAAGGTCGGCAACGAAGGGCAGCTCTGCGTAAGCTGTGCCAACCTGGCGATGAACGGCACCACCAATGATACCGGCGACATCACCAGACCTTCGATCCCCGGTACCGATGTCGTTGTCCTCGATTATCCTCTGACGCCGGAAAATGCTCTCGACGTATGGAATGTCGGAGCGGCAAACCGAACGTCGCAAGCCGTGCGCGAAATGCTCACCGATAATGTCACGCGGTCCAACTGGTACTACAACATCAAGCAGGCTCGGCTCGGGGTCGATGGCTCTCTGTTCGACCTGCCCGGCGGCGCTGTCCGCATGGCGATCGGTGGCGAATATGTTTATTATGGCCTCGACATCAACCGGACCCGCCCGAACAACACTGGCCCGGCGTCCAGGGGATCGGAACAGTTCGACCTCTTCCTCGAACGCAACGTCAAGTCGGCCTATGCCGAGTTGCTAATTCCGATCGTCGGTGTCGACAACGAAGTACCTTTTGTCCGCCGGCTCGAATTGAACGTATCCGGACGCTACGATCACTACAGTGATACCGGATCGACCACCAATCCGCGGGTCGCCGCGACCTGGGAAGTTGTCGAGGGATTGAGCTTCCGGGGGAATTATTCCCGTTCTTTCGTTGCGCCGCAGCTCACAAGCTATGGTGACCGGTCGCGGGGCGGTCTGACCAGCTTCAGCGGTTACGGCGGATCGTTCCAGAACATCACCGTGCCGATCGCCAACTTCCCCCTGGCAGCACAGGTGCCTGGCGCCGACTGCAGCGACGGCGTGGTTTGCAAAATCGGCAGTGGCACCGGCGGCATCAGCCTCAACGGGGCCCCAGCCGACCCCCGGCCCGGCAAAGGCATTAGTTGGTCGATTGGCGCCGACATCGCTCCAGTTGCGCTTCCTGGCCTCCGGATGGGCGTCACATTGTTCAACACCAAGCTGATCAACCAGATCACAGGCACCAGCCTGTCAAACGCCATCAACAGTGCAGCGCTCAACAGCAATCTACAGTTCTTCCCACAGGGCGCGACGCAAGCGGATATCGAAGCGGTCGCGGGGGATTTCCCTCAAACGTCGGCCGTTCCCAACCAGATCTACTACATCCTCTCCGTCCGGCAGCAGAATGTGTTGAACCTCGATATCCAGGGCATCGACGCCGATGTGAACTACCGGATCCCAACCGATTCTGCCGGCACATTCACCGTCGGCGGTTCGATCTCGCACTTCACCAAGTTCGACCAGAAGATCAGGGGCGGCGAGACGTTCAGCGTGCTGAACACGACCGGCTTCAACAACACTTTCCCGTCAATCCAGACGCAGGCGCGCGCCAATCTGGGTTGGCAATATGAGTTCCTGTCGATCGATCTGTTCGCCAATTATATCGGTGGTTACCGCAACTGGTCGGGCAATACCGTGGAGCCTCTGGTTTCGGAAAACGGCAACCCTGTGAGCGGCGGCGACAAGGTGAAGGGCAACACGCTGTTTGACCTGAACGTCACCTACACCATGCCGGAGGACGGCCTGTTGCCGGGTACGCAGGTGTTCATCGATGCAACGAATATCTTCGACAAGAAGCCGGTCTTCTACAACAGCGCGAATGGCTACGATCCCTATTCGGGCAACGTGCTTGGCCGCGTTGTAACCTTCGGCTTCCGGGCGAAGTTCTGACGAAAAGGGGGCTTCCGCTCCTTCCGGTCAACGCCGGAAGGAGCGGAAGAAATCAACCCGGCAGCCGATAGGCGACCAGTTCCGCCGGTATGCCAGGTGCCGAGATCGGCACGAGGATATATTGCTGGCCGTTCACGGCATAGGTCATGGGTGACCCGGTGACACGCGCCGTCATGTGAACCTGCCCGACTTCCTTGCCTGATGCCTTGTCATAGGCGCGCAGCCAGGCACCCTTCTTCCCATCATCGTCGGTTGTCATCGTGCCTTCGCCGGCGATCAGCAGCGTCTTCGTGACGAGCGTGCCGACCTTGCCGATGCTGCCGGTGCGCGGGATGTTGAGCCCCTTCAGCGCAGGATTGTTCCGGACCTCATCCGGCGTTTCGCCATGGGCGATCTGCCAGAGGGTATCGCCCTTGTTGAGGTCGATCGCGGTAATGCGGCCATAGGGCGGCTTCAGCAGCGGCATCCCCTGCACCGTCAGGCGATTGGGGCGCCGTCCGGCTTTAGCGTCAGGGTCGGTCGCCTGGCCGCGCATCATCGGCTGGTCGGTCACCGCCGGATCGGCCGGCACAACTGACTGAACGCCCACGGTCATGTTCGAGAACATGTAGAAGATGTTGGTTTCGGGATCGAACGAGCCGCCCGGCCACTGGCCCGCACCGTCGCCTGAAGGGGTCACCAGTGCGGCAAGCGGGCGAGGCCATTTGCTGACGATGGCGGGCGTGAACGGTGTCGCCCCAAGTTCATAGTTGGAAACAATCTTCAGCGCTTCGGCCCGCAGCTCAGGCGTGAAGTCGATCAGGTCATCAACCCTGATCCCCTGCCTGTCGAACGGAGCCGGCTTCGTCGGATGCGGCTGGGTGGGCGAATACCATTCCGTCGGATCATTGCCGCGCGGGACCTTTCGCTCCTGGATCGGCCAGACCGGTTTTCCCGTTTCGCGATCGAGCACGAACAGGAACGCATGTTTGGTCGGCTGCGCGAGCGCCTTGATCTTGCGGCCATTGACGGTGATGTCGGCCAGGATCGAAGCACAGGGGATATCCATGTCCCACTGGCCGTGATGCACGGTCTGGTAATGCCAACGGCGCACCCCGGTCTTCACGTCGAGCGCAACGATGCTCTCGCCGAACAGGCCGTCGCCGGGGCGTGCGCCGCCATACCAGTCGCCGGTCGGCAGTTCGACGCCGACATAGACCAGGCCAAGCTCCGGATCGGCACTCATCTGTGCCCATGAACCAGCATTACCGGCGCGTTCGGCGGAGCCCTTCAGCCAGGTATCGTAACCGAATTCGCCCTTGCGCGGGATGGTGTGGAAGATCCAGAGCCGCTTGCCGGTGTGCACGTCATAACCGCGCACGGCCCCCTTCACATTGCCGTTGATGTTGCCCTTTTCCCTGTTGGGGAACATCGACGGCAGGTGGGCGGACCCGATGACGACCACGTCGCCCACCACGATCGGGGCGGCGTGGAGGCCGATGTCGGCCGTTTCCGGAATCTCCGGCTCATCAAGCTCCTTCTTCAGATCGACGCGCCCATCGACGCCGAAATCGGGGAAAGGCTCACCCGTCTTCGCATCCAGCGCGATGAGCTGATAACCGGGGGTGACGTACAGGATGCGTTCCGCCGTGCCATCGGTCCAATAGGTCAGCCCGCGCCCGCTGCCTGCCCGCGGTGCCTTGTCGCCCCGCGGCCCTTCATGGAGATTATACTTCCACAACAGCTCGCCCGTGGTGGCATCGAGCGCGACGGCGGCGCGGCGCGTACCGGCAGTCAGATAGACCACGCCGTTCACCATCAATGGCGTCGCCTGCAGATTGGGGTCCGGCCGCGGACCGAGATTGTCGGGCTTGAACCGCCACGCGACCTGAAGATTGCTGAAATTCTCCGCATTGATCTGGTCGAGCGCGGAATAGCGATTGCTGGCCAGATCACCGCCATAGGTACGCCATTGACCGCCCGACGTGTCGTAGCGGGGGCCTGCCGCCGATCCGCCACCTTGCCGTTGGGCAAAAGCCGGCAGCACTTTCGCGCTGAGCGCCAGAGCGATACCAGTGGCGCATATTTCACGGCGGGACAGCTTCATTGCATTCGCACTCCTTGGCAGTCGTAACGCATGGAGAGCGAATGCCCCGGCCACGTCACGATGCCGGCGCTCGCGTAGGATGCGGGCGGCCGCGGCCTCGGACGAAGGGCAGCAGACATCATCCCCGCGCGCTTCTTATCGCCGGAAAAGTCCGGCCTATCCGCCAGACTGTCAATCAAGCCGTTCCCGCCCCCTCTCATTTGATGAGAGCTTTTGCCGTTCGTCGCCCTGACGACGCCTGGCATCGCGGTTATCTTGACAGTGGGTGAGCGACCGCCAAATGCAAGTTCACGCGCTGTTCACCGCAACGATGCGACCCATAAAAGCCGGAATTGAGCGAGGAATGCCTGTGTCGAAATATGCTGCCGCCCTGATTGCCTCCATGCTGGTCATGGCTGGCCCGGTCATGGCCCAGGGTTTTCCTGACGGTCCCGACAAGGCGATGGTCGAGCAGAAGTGCACCGGATGCCATGTCGGCACCCAGGTGACCACGCAGCGCCGCACCCCTGCCCAATGGGCGGAGACGGTCGAAAAGATGGCCTCGTTCGGCGCGTCCATTTCGGACGACGAATTCGAGAAGATCGTCGCTTATCTTTCGAAGAATTTCGGACCGGAAGGCGCAGCGGCGCCCACCGGCGGCAACTGAGTTTCCTGACACTCGCTCACGCCAGACATCGCCGCTTCCCTGATCGGACGCCTTGCGCGTCCGGCAAACGGTGAGTCCTGTCTTTTTTCCGTGAAGACGTAAGCCTTTCATCACATTCAGCTTTTCTCAGACAAATTGCACGCCTTCCGAATTTCTCTCATTCCTTGAGAGGATACGCGACCCCGCTTGTTGACAAATTTGTGTCGTGGCCGCTCTCTTAATGGGCATATTAAACTATAACTAGAGTTGTGCTTAATAGGGGAGCGAATTCAGCAGACTCGATTGCAATAAGCCTGCTTAAAACTCAGCAGAATCCAAAAGAAAACTCGATCGCGTTCCACAGGAACGTCCAAATCCGGGAGGATATATAGTGGCAATCAGATATTATCGTATCAATCGTTCGGCAATTCTACTTTCAGGCGTTTCGTTCCTGACGGTTCTGTGTGGCGCACAACCCGCCTTCGCGCAGGAACAATCCGCTTCGACAATCGATACAAATGCCGATGCGCTTGAGAGCACCGACATCATCGTCACGGGTTCCAGCATCCGTGGCGTTCCGCCGACGGGTTCGAACCTGATCCAGATGGGTGCCGAAGCCGTTGTGGAAACCGGCGCCTCGACGACGCAGGAACTGCTGGCCAACATTCCGCAGCTCGGCACGTTCAACCAGGCGCCGCGTCCTGATCCGCACTCGAACGGCATCCTGTCGACCGCGCCGAACATCCGTGGCCTCGGCCAGGCGCAGACGCTGGTTCTGGTCAACGGCCACCGCCTGGTCGGCACCGGCCACCTTCAGAATATCGCCGATCCGTCGATCGTCCCGCCGTCGATTATCTCGCGCGTCGAAGTCGTCGCTGACGGTGCGTCATCGGTCTACGGTTCGGACGGCATCGCCGGCGTGGTCAACGTCATCACCCGCCGCGACTATGAAGGCGCCTCGGCAAGCTTCCGCTATGGCATCGGCGATGACTACAGCCTGCTCAACACCAACGCCGTGACCGGTTCCAAGTGGGACGGCGGCGGCGTCGTTGTGTCGGTTGAATATTCCAAGAACAGTCGGCTTGAGGGCTCCGACCGCGATTTCATTACAAACAACTTTTTGGATCGCGGCGGACAGGACAACCGTTCACAAAATAACTGCGTGCCATCGAGCTTTAAATATAACGGAGCGGACGGCCGCCCCACTGGGAATTACATCGAATATGGCACAGGGGCACAGAATGTGCGCTGTGACAATTCCCAGTTCACTGATCTATATCCCAGACAGGAACGCCTCAGCTTCTTTGGCTCAGGCCATCAAGAGGCCGCGCCTGGCGTCGACCTGTTCTTCGACGCATTCTATTCAAAGACGAAGTCGGACGCCAACCTAGGTCCGGCTGGTTCTAATGCCGTCATTCGGCGAACGAATCCCTTTTTCCCAACCAACATGGTTCCCGCGGATGTGGATTCGATCACGGCTTATTATAACGTCAGCAATCTCACCGGCGTCCGGCTGAAGGACAAGCAGTCGCTCGAAGTTTATGGCGGCACGATCGGTGCAGACGTTACGTTGAACAAGTTCAACTGGTCGACCTATGTCACCGGCTCGCGCAGCGCCACCGACCTGCACGAAGGCAGCTTCAGCCCGACCGCCAACGCCGCAGCTGCGGCCGGCACGACGTTGGCGACCGCACTTGATCCGTTCACTGGCCGTACCAGTGACTCCGTCAAGGTCGGCATTGCGGACTACGAGCAGTTCTTCGGCTCGGTTCAGTGGATGTGGGAACTGAATAGCAAGATCGACGGTCCGATCTTTGCTCTGCCAGGTGGGGATGTAAAGGTCGCTGTCGGTGGCGTGTACCGCAAGGAATTCTACGACGGTAAGAACACGCTGAGCCGTATCGGCTTTATGGAAAATCTCGGCGCCCAAATCGGCCGCCGTACCGTTTACTCAGCCTTCGGTGAGTTGTTTGTGCCGATCTTCGGAGACGACAATGCGACCGGCGGCTTCCAGCGGCTCGATCTGTCGCTGTCGGCCCGTTACGACGATTACAGTGACTTCGGTAATACCTTCAATCCGAAGATCGGGGTGAACTGGGAACCGATCGAAGGTTTCACCCTTCGCGGCAGCTGGGGCAAATCGTTCCACGCACCGGCGTTGCCCGACCTGTTCGGTCCGGACACCCGCGCCGGTTACGGTACGGGTGGTCAGAATCCTCCGGGCGTGATCAATCAACGTACCGGCAATATCTTCATCGCCGGCGGCAATCCCAATCTGGATGCGGAAAAGGCGACCACTTGGTCGGCGGGTATCGACATCGCCCCGCCGTCTCTGAGTGGCTTCCGGGCGAGCGTTACTTACTATAATGTCGACTTCAAGGGCCGCATTGCGTTCCCGACTGCCTTCGGCAACTTCTTCTATATTCTGCCGGAGATGAACCAGTACTTCATCGATAACGTGTCCTGCCCGGGCGGCGCGCCATATAACCCTGCAACCAGCACGGGTTGTACGTCGCTACCGATCGATCCGCAGGTTGCTTTCAACGCAATCCAGGGTCTGCGTTTGCAGAACTTCCCGAATGCGGTGAACTCGCCTGCCGATCTTCCGCCGATCTACATCATTACGGATCTGCGGCGCACGAATCTGGGCGGCATCAAGACCGACGGTCTTGATTTCGATGCCAGCTATCAATGGACGATGGGAGACAACAATCTGGGCGTTCAGGTTCAAGCCAATCGGGTTCTGACCTACGATCAGTTGGCGGTTCCGGGTGCCCCGTGGATCGACCAGTTCGATTTCGGTCAGGCCAAGTTCCGTGCGCGGGGCCAGTTCTCGCTCCGCAACGGGCCGGTCACGGCGATCGCGATGATCAACTACAACGACAAGTATCGCGCGCAGTATCTGACCTCGGCGAATGCCCAGGCGGTCGAGAAGATCGGTTCGTTCACAACAGTTGATTTCCACTTCGGCTTCGATCTCGAGGGCGAAGGACTGGCAGAAGGAACGCAGTTCACCATCGATATCGACAATGCCCTGAACGAAGAGCCGCCGCTGACCCGTTCGGGCTTCGGCTATGGCACCGGCAATCCGCTGGGTCGTGTCGTGACCTTCGGTATTCGCAAGAACTTCTAAATGTTACCCGCCGCTCTGCCTTTCCGGAGCGGCGATCTGACCGGGGTGATGCGTCATCGTGACGCCTCATCCCGGTTTGTTTATTGATTGACGGCGGGCAGGCGCGGCCGCGTTACCAGCCCGCAAGGACGGAGAGTGACATGGTGCCTAGTCTGCTCGGGCGGCTTTCAACAGCGCGGGGGATGCTGGTCGCAGCCGCCATTGCCGCTTTCGGGTCGATCGCCATCGGTGTCTCCGCCTCTCCTTCCGCACCGCAGGGTGCAGCGGCTCCTCCTGCGGATCTTTCCGCGACGGCCGCGAAATTCGAACAGACTTGTGCCGGCTGCCATGGCGCCGGTGGCGTCAGCGGCGATCGCGCGCCGGCGCTCGCCAACAGTGCAAAGCTCCGCGCGATGGACGACAAGGCGATCGGCGCCATTATCCGTAACGGCACGCAGGGTGGCATGCCCCCCTTCTCGTTCGACGATGCCGAGCTTGCCCGCTTCGTCGCGCTGATCCGGTCGAAGAACCAGGTCACGAAGCTGGAAACCACGCCCGCGCAAATTGCGGCGGGCGAAGCCTTCTTCTTCGGCAAGGGGGAATGTTCGTCCTGCCACATGGTGCGCGGTCGCGGCAGCAGCAACGGGCCGGACCTGAGCCTGGTCGCCGAACGCTCGACTGTCGAGGACATGACGCGCATGCTCGACGATCCGACCGCGATGATGGGCAGCCGCACGACCGCTTCCTGCCCCGGTTGGGCCTTCTGCCCGGATTTCCAGTGGGCGATCGTCAACGTCCGCATGCGCGATGGATCGACGTTGCGTGGTTTCGCCCGCAACGAAGCGGAACATAGCATCCAGCTGCAGACATTGGACGGCCGGCTTCATCCGCTCAACGACAAGGACTATGTGTCCTATGCGCGTGAACCCAAATCATTCATGCCGGCGCTGAAGGCATCGGCGGAGGAACGGCAGAATCTGCTCGCCTATCTCTCCACGCTGAAGGGGCAACCGCTGGGGCCGCTCAAGAACCCCTCCATGCCGGCCCCCAGCGCGGCTGACATTGCTGCGGTCCTGACGCCGAAATCGGGTGAATGGCCGTCCTATAACGGCCTGCCGAGCAGCAACCGGCACAGCTCGCTCGACCAGATCAATGCCGTCAATGTCGATCAACTCCGCCTTGCCTGGACGTTCGCACCCGGCGGCGTCGGGCTGGAGACGACACCTGTCGTCATGGACGGTGTGATGTATGTGACGGGCGCCAAGCAGCTCTGCGCGCTTGATGCATCGAACGGTCGCAGCTTCTGGTGCGCGGCCCGCTCCGCACGGCAATCGCTGCCCGCTGGCGGCATTGCAGAGACGCAGCGCAACGTCTCCGCCGGGCCGTCAGCCGCCGTCAGCCCCGCATCGGGCGCGCGGCCGTCTGCCGGCGTCGCCAGCGGAAACGGCCCCAATCGCGGCGTTGCGGTTGTCGGCGACCGGGTGATCTTCACCTCGGACGACGGCTACCTCATCTGCGCCAACCGGCTGACGGGCGGCATCATGTGGACGGTACCACTGACCGATCCCGAATATGGCGGCCGTTACTATGCGACGCCGGCCCCGCTGGTGATCGGGGATCTCGTCATTTCCGGCGTATCGGGCGGCGATTCCCCCACGCGCGGTTTCCTAGCTGCATTCAAGGTGACGACCGGCGAGCTTGCCTGGCGTTTCTGGACCATTCCCGCGCCCGGCGAGCCGGGATCGGAAACCTGGATCGGCCCGGATATCAAGACCGGTGGCGCCGCCACCTGGATGACCGGATCCTATGACAAGGAAACCGACACGGTTTTCTGGGGTGTCGGCAATCCTTATCCGTCAACCGACGGCTCAGGCCGCAAGGGCGACAATCTCTATGCCAATTCGCTCGTCGCGCTGGATGCCAAGACCGGCAAGTTGCGCTGGCATTACCAGTTCACCCCGCACGATCTGCATGACTGGGATGCGACGGCGCCGATGGTCCTCGTTGACGACGTCTATAAGGGCCAGAGGCGCAAGATGGTGATGCAGGCCAATCGCAACGGCTTCTTCTATGTGCTCGACCGGACCGATGGCCGCTTCCTGTTCGCCAAGCCCTTCGTCGAGAAGATGAACTGGGCAAGCGAGATCGATGCCAAGGGCCGCCCGGTGCTGATCCCGGGCCGCGAGCCGACGGAGGAGGGCGTCTTCGCCTGCCCGGCGGTGCGCGGTGCGACTAACTGGTATTCGACCGCCTATAATCCGGACACACGGCTGTTCTACGTGATGGCGGCCGAGGATTGCGGCATCTTCCGCTCCAAGGGTCGCATCTACGGCGCCAATGTCGATACCAAGAGCCCGGGCCAGCGTTTCCTGCGCGCAATCGATCCGGAAACCGGCAAGATCGTCTGGGAAAAGCCGCTGACCGGATCGCATGAGGCGAATTATTCCGGCGTCCTGTCTACCCATGGCGGCCTTGTCTTCCACGGGGAGACCGCAGGCGGATTTGCCGCGGTCGATGCGAAGACCGGCAAGACGCTCTGGTCGATTCCCACCAATGATGCGTGGCGCGCTTCACCCATGACCTACACGGTCAACGGGCGGCAGCATGTGGCCGTCGCAGCGGGAAGCAACATCATGTCCTTCACGCTGCCCGAGGGGAAATAACGATGAGCGAGGATTTCCAGATTCCCCGGCGGACGTTCCTTGCCGGCACCGCGGCGACGGTGGCTCTATCCCAGGGCGCGATCGCGGCCCCGCCGGCATCGATTCCGATCATCGATACCCACATCCACCTGTTCGACCCCAATCGGCCGCAGGGGGCCCCTTATCGCGGTCCCAACAACAGTCCTGTCCACACGAGGGGCGCGTTCCCCGATCAATATCAGGCGCTGCTCGGCAAGCACGGCATCGTCGGCGCGATCGAAGTGGAGGCGAGCCCCTGGATCGAGGACAATCTCTGGGTGCTCGAACTGTGCGCGAAACATGACATCATGGTCGGCACGGTCGGCAATCTGCGCCCCGAGGTCGCCGAGTTTCCGGAATATCTGGAGCGCTATCACAAGAACCCGCTGTTCCGCGGCATCCGTCACGGCAATCTGTGGCGCTATGATATTGTCGCCCAGTCACGCAACGCGGCTTATCTCGCCAACCTCAAGCTGCTTGCGCAGGCCGATCTCGTCCTCGACACGGCCAATCCGCGGGTCGATCTGCTCGAGGCACTGGTCCGCATAAACGACGCGGTGCCGGAGCTGCGGATCATCATCGATCACCTCCCCAAGCTGGAACCAAAGCCGGAGGAACGCGCCGCCTATGACGCGGTGCTGCGCGAAATCGCCAAACGCCCGAATATCAATTGCAAGGTTTCCGCGGTGATCCATCCGGTGGACGGCAAGGTCAGCACCAATCTTGCCGACCACAAGGAGCGGATCGACCTGCTGATGGAGACATTCGGCGAGGATCGCGTCGTATTCGGAACTGACTGGCCCAACAATGAAGGGGATACGCCCGTCGACAATGTCGTCCGGATCATGAAGGAATATTTTGCGGACAAACCTCGCCCGGCGGCCGAGAAGTATTTCTGGCGGAATTCGGTAGCGATCTACAAATGGACCCCTCGCACGCAGGCGCAACGCGCGCTTGTGTGATCGGTAAAGCTCATGGCGCCCGGGTAGACGCCATGAGCCTTGGGATTATCAGCTATCGCCTGCCTTCGTATAGGGCACGAACTTACCCAGGCCGACAAAGCCCCGATCAATGCGCGAGGCGCTGTCGATCAGTCGAACAGTGTTGATACTGCACAGCTGCGGCGTGCGCGTATCGGTGACCAGGATCATGCCCCAGTTCAGCATCGACGCCCCACTGCGCGGGGTATTCACGTACAGCTTGTTATCGCGCGTACGATAGAGGATCGCCGTCTTGTCGATGATCTCCGTCGATCTGATATCGCGCTGCAGGAGACAGTCCACCGGTTTGCCGGCAACGCGGCCTTCAAGCGCGCGCTCCAGCTTCGCTTGCGGAGAACGGTCCGACTTATCCTGGGCCAGCACCGTACCACTGCCGATCAGCAGCGCGCCGGCGACGAGGGATTTGAAAAGAACGTGCATGACAAAAGTCCTTCACAATCGGTTTTGCCCAACCTGATGACGCTTATACACGAAATTAGCTGAACCAGTCGTGACCATTGAATACCGGCATTCCACGCGATGGGAAATCGAAGCAACCGCATTGACGCGGAGCCCCGGCAGACGGCAACAGACGTCCGAACGATGGGAGAGAATTATGAAAAGGCTGGTGAATGCATTGTGGCTGGGAGCGGCGATCATGATGGTGCAGGGGTGTTCCGGGAATTCGGCTGAGCAGGCAGAAGCGAATGCCGCCGATAACGCTACAGCCGCCACAGCCGGTGAAGTGGAGCGGCTCGACCCCGCGCTCGACACGGTAATCGCGCCCGGAACCGCGATCGAGAAGATCGCCACCGGCTTCAAGTTCACCGAAGGCCCCATGTGGCGCGACGGGCGGCTGTGGTTCTCCGATCTTGTCGGCAACAAGCTGGTCGCCGTCTCGCCGGACGGCGAGGTCGAGGTTCTGATGGACAAGTCCGGCGGCCTCGACAATCCGCCTGAAGGATCGTTCAAGGGATCGAATGCGCTGGTGACGGCGGCCGACGGTTCGGTGCTGATGAACCAGCACGGTGCGCGCCGCATCGTGAAGCTCGACGACAAGCTCGCGATCACCCCCTACATCGACAAGTTCGAGGGCAAGCGGCTGAACAGCCCCAACGACCTCGTCTTTGCCGCCGATGGCGCACTTTGGTTCACCGATCCGCCCTACGGCCTGACCGGTCAGGACAAGGATCCGGAAAAGGAAGTCACCTTCAACGGCGTGTATCGCTATGCCGATGGCAAGCTGACCGCGGTCATCCGCGATATGCCGCGCCCGAACGGCATCGGGTTCTCGCCCGACGGCAAGACGCTCTACGTCGCGAACAGCGAGCCGGAGATGTACGTCCGCCAATATGATGTCGCGGCCGATGGCAGCGTGTCCAATGGTCGGCCGCTGATCGAATATCCCGGCCCCAACCCGACCGACGTGCCCGATGGCCTTAAGATCGACAGCACGGGCAATATCTGGACGTCCGGCCCCGGCGGCATTCGCATCATCACCCCGGCGGGCAAGGTGATCGGCCAGATCAAGCTGCCGGAAGTCGCGGCAAACCTTGCCTGGGCGGATGACGGCAAGACCGCCTACATCACCGGATCGACCAGCATCTATCGCCTGAGTTTGGCGACACCCGGAAAGATGCCGCTCTACGCGCGATAACCTTTGAAACGGGGGCCGGTGCGTTGCCATCGGCTCCTATTTCTCTGTCGGGGAACGAATATTCGGCCGATCCATTGAATCCTGTTTCCCTATGGATTCGGTATCTTGTTCCTGCTGCTTCCGCTCATCCTGTTGCTCTTCTGCATCCTCGTCCCGCTGTACATCGCCTGGCGGATCTGGCGGCTGGACGAACAGAGCTTCAACGGATGGTTGCTGAAGGTCGCGGACGGCATCGCCTTGACGCTCTTCATTTTCCTGATCGGACGTTGGGACATCGCCGGCGCCTACACACGCTATCCGCTGCTTGCGCTGCTCGTGGCGGCGATCATCACCTCTGGATTGCGACATTCGAGGCGCCCATGGTTCCCCCCCGATGGCCACCCGCTCTGGCATAGCCATTTTCTCACACTGTTCTCATTGGGGCTGTTCGCCACAGGTAATATCTATGTCGCATCGGGCTTTCTTGCCGAAGGACGTCCCCAGACCCTTGCCATGCCGCTCGAAGGTGCGCGGTTCATGGTCGTGCAGGGCGGCAACAACAGACTGCTGAACTATCATCACGACCATCCCGCTCAGCGCTACGCCGCGGACATCGTCGCCTTAACCCCTGCAGGATTTCGGATGACGAGCGTGATCCCAACCGATCCGCGCCATTATGTCGCATATGGCGCGACTGTAATCAGCCCCTGCAAGGGACGCGTCGTGGAGTTGCGAAACGATCTTCCGGACCTCAATCCGCCGAGAACGGATCGTCAGAACCCGGCGGGAAACCATGTCGTCCTCGCCTGTAACGGGCTCGAGGTTGAACTCGCGCATATGCAGCGCGGCAGCATCGGGGTGAAGCCGGGCGACTCTCTTTCAACGGGCGACCGGATCGGCCTTGTCGGCAATTCCGGCAATACGAGTGAACCGCACCTTCATATCCACGCGGTCGATCCGGCCAACGGCCGGGGCGTGGAGATCACGCTCAACGGTGCAATCCCGGTCCGCAACCACATATTCGATAGTTGAGGCTGTCTTTCATCCGTCGTCGGAAGGGGAACGCTTGGTTCTTCATGGCGTTGACTTGATACCTCCGGCTTGACCGGACGGATGTTTGGGAGACCATTGATGCTCTGGACCATCGTCGCCATTCTGCTCGTGCTCTGGCTGCTTGGATTTGCGTTTCATGTTGCGGGCGGTCTCATCCACATCTTGCTGGTCGTGGCCCTTGTCATCGGCCTGATAAAACTCTTCACGGGCCGCAGTCCGGTCTAGCCGTCGCGCTTCATCTCCAACGGCTAAAATCAAACCGATCGCGGATTCGGCGGTTGAAGAAGCCGCCCTTGGACCCGGCGGCGCGCATTGCTTCGGCAAGTTTCGCCGGGACGTCATGATAGCTGTAGCGGCGTCCACTGACGAACTGGATGTCCAGCCGCCGGTGCTGTTCGTCATAGCTGAAGCTCTTGATGACGCTTGATGGCATGATCGGGAAACGCGCGAAATGCGGCGGTGCTCCGGATCCTGAAAACTAGATTTTCACGCCAGAGATTACTCGCTGTCGGCGTTGGACGAAACCAGCCCCATGGCAACGCCTAGCGCCAGACCGATCCCGATGCCAATTGCGATATTGCCCATAGCAACGCCGATCGCCACACCGAGCACGATCCCCATGCCAAGTCCGGTTCCCGCTGCCTTGTTCGGTTTCATGCGGAGAGACTAGGCCGACGATACCAAGCCGCAACGACAACTCTTTCGAAACGGGCAAAAGGTGGGGCCGGCTGAGGTCGTAGCTTGGCCAAACGCATTCTGCGTCCAGCGATGGCCCGAGTCCGGTTATGATCGGATCATAGGTTATTGGAAAGCAACGGAGAACGGGCACGGAGAGCCTATGTCAGGGTGCAATTGCGGCTGTGGAATATGGCGAAATTATCTCCCATCCCAACGATGAATAGAGGGCGAGGCCGTCCTCTGTAGCGACGAGCAATTCAGGACGGTCGGAATTCTGCTGAGCCCCGTGCAAGCTGGCCATCACGGCATGTCCCAGTCCTTTGCGGCGATGCGCAGGCTCAGTTACGATCCGATCGTAGATGAAGACTTCCGGCGTCTCGACTGCGTAACCGCTCGCTGCCGGCTCACCCGTCTCAGTCAATATCCGCGCTTCTACTACCATGCCAATGCGATCGATCTCGATCCTGTACCCTTCAGCCAGACACCTTTCGCTGAGCTTGCCGCTCCCCCGCATGAAATAGCTTGGCGCGTGAAGCATCCAACCGGGCGGAAGTACGGCTCGCAACTCATCCGCCGCACCGCAGAATTTCAGGAAATAGCCGGGCCTGTCGATGGAATGAGCAAGTCGTTCGAGACCCGACCCCATTTTTGGAAAAACCCAGCGGGCGACCTCGGTGCCCGAATTGGTGTCGATGCGGAAACCTCCATACTCGCGGACCGGAGGCGGCAATCCCCGCGCAATTGATCGTGCCGCAAGCCAGGCATGTAGAAGCAATGGATCGACGCCTCGGTTGCTCATCAGCCAACCATGAAAGGCTCGAAGCGGCCTGACAAGAATCCGCCGCATGTTGAACGCGCCGCGCTACTTCAGGTCGTAGCTTCATCACTCAGCGCGTCTTGGGAGAAGTGGGCGCCTTTTGCGCCCAACGACTGGCTGACATACGCATGGATGCAACCCATCGCGCGCGTTCACACGCCACATCAGAAGACGGAATTAAGTGGCGAAAAGTCGAAATTTCGACTTCGAAATAGTCGAAATGAGCGCGCACGACAAAGGGGCCGCCGAAGCAACCCCTTGGATATCCGGTATTTTATTGGTTGCGGGAGCAGGATTTGAACCTGCGACCTTCAGGTTATGAGCCTGACGAGCTACCGGGCTGCTCCATCCCGCGCCAATGGCGGACCTTGCAGGCCACTAAAAAACATCATGAATGGGTTCGAAAGAACATTTCCGCGCATACGCCGGCTGCAAAGCCTGGCGACGACCTACTCTTCCACTGCTTGAGCAATAGTACCATCGGCGCTGTCAGGTTTCACGGCCGAGTTCGGGATGGGATCGGGTGGGTCACTGACGCTATGGCCACCAAGCTATGAAGCCGGCGCATGTGCGGGATGTTCTTAAAATCGATGCAGTCTTTGACCAGTTTTGGGCTGGCTTAATCATCCTTGCCGCCAAGGACATGCAGGCAATGCCAGCATTGTCATTGATGGTGGAACTCTCAAGCGCGAACAGAGCAATTAGGACCGGTTAGCTCCATGCGTTACCGCACTTCCACATCCGGCCTATCAACGTGGTGGTCTTCCACGGCTCGATGAAATCTTATCTTGAGGGAGGCTTCCCGCTTAGATGCTTTCAGCGGTTATCCCGTCCGTACATAGCTACCCTGCTGCACCGTTGGCACGATGACAGGTCCACCAGAGGTACGTTCAACCCGGTCCTCTCGTACTAGGGTCAACTCCTCTCAAATTTCGACGCCCACGGCAGATAGGGACCAAACTGTCTCGCGACGTTCTGAACCCAGCTCACGTACCACTTTAATTGGCGAAC
>Ga0164243_10006291_pt1 | contig 18017 bp, 14 predicted proteins | sample OricompcompostOP_FD_108781 | JGI IMG/M metagenome (GOLD analysis project Ga0164243, IMG submission 108781) | Organic Plus compost microbial communities from Emeryville, California, USA - Original compost - Organic plus compost (OP) | ecosystem: Engineered > Solid waste > Mixed feedstock >... | reverse complement strand
GTCTCGTCGCCGTCGACGACGAGCGTCGGGTTGACGACCACGTGGAACGGCACCGGCTCGCGCTCGCGCTCGGCGAGCTGCGCCGGCGTGAAGCCCTTGTGGAACGCGGCCGGATCCTCGATCACCGCGAGCTGGAGCGAGCGCCCGATCTGCGGCGCGGCGAGCCCGACCCCGGGGGCCGCGCGCATGGTGTCGCGCATGTCGGCGATCAGCTGCTGGATCTCGTCGGACAGGAGCTCGTCGCGCGACAGAGCGCGAGCGCGTGCCCGCAGCACGGGGTCTCCGACCTGGACGATCTCGAGCGTGGCCATGTCCTTGCCTCCTACGAGCTACACGACAGCATCGAGCTGCCCGGCTTGTGGCGCGCCCACTCGGGGCGCTTGCGCGCGAACCGCTCGCGTCCCGGCTGCTCGTCGTACGGCCGGCGCAGGACGTCGAGCAGCTCGAGCACCGCGCCGCGATCCCCGTTCTCGGTGGCCTCGATCACCTCCTGGACGAGGTAGTTGCGAGGGACGTACAGCGGGTTGATCGCGTCCATCCGGCGCCGGCGCTCGAGATCATCGAGCTCTTCCGCGGCGACCCGCGCCGCGTAGGCGGCGAGCCAGTCGGCGAGCCGGGCGCGCACCGCCGGCGTGACCTCGTCGGGCGCGTAGTACGCGTCGCGCAGGATCGCGAACGCCTCGTCGAAGCTCGCCGCCATCGAGACCTGCGCGAGCCGACGGTAGAACAGCGTCATGTCGGTCTCGGTGGCGATCAAGAGCGCGCCGAGCGAGGCGATCAGCGCGTCGTCCTCGGCCATCGTGTGACCGTACCCGGTCAGGCCGAGCTTGCGCAGCTGCGAGTGGCGGTGGAACGACGCGTACTCCGTCGGGAATCGATCGAGCGCGCGCTGCAGCGGGGCGACGTCGTCGACGAGCGGCGCGAGCGCGCGCGCGAGCTGGGCGAGGTTCCAGTGCGCGATCGCAGGCTGGTTGCCGAACCGGTAGCGCCGGCCGTGCGCGTCGGTGATGTTCGGCGTCCAGTCGTGATCGAACGGCTCGATCCAGCCGTACGGCCCGTAGTCGATCGTCAGGCCGAGGATCGACATGTTGTCCGTGTTCATCACGCCGTGCACGAACCCGACGCGCATCCACTCGGAGATCAAGAACGCGGTGCGGCGCGCGACGTCGGCGAAGAACCCGGGGATGTCGAGCCGGTCACCGTCGAGGTACTGCGGGTAGAACCGCTCGAGCGTGAACGCGACCAGCCGGCGCAGCGTGTCGTGATCGTCGCGCGAGGTGTGGATCTCGTAGCTGCCGAACCGCAGGAACGACGGCGCGACGCGCGCGACGATCGCGCCAGGCTCCATGCGCGGGTGGCCGTCGTACAGGAGGTCGCGCATCACGTCCTCCCCCGTGAGCGCGAGCGAGAGGGCGCGCGTCGTCGGCACGCCGAGGTGGAACATCGCCTCGCTGCACACGAGCTCGCGCAGCGACGAGCGCAGCACGGCGCGGCCGTCCGCGCGCCGCGAGTACGGCGTCGGCCCCGCGCCCTTGAGCTGCAGCTCCCACACCGGCTGCTCGGGGTCCGCGTCGCTCTCGATCTCGCCGAGCGTGATCGCCCGGCCATCGCCGAGCTGGCCCGCCCACGTCCCGAACTGATGGCCGCCGTAACACGCGGCGTACGGCGCCATCCCGGAGACGACGCGATTGCCGGAGAGCACCTCGACGAGCTCGGGGGTCGGCGTCGGGGCGAGGCCGAGGAGCTCGGCGACCTCGGGCACCAGCACGAGTAGCTCGGGGCGCGCCACCGGCGTCGGCTCGACGCGCGAGTAGCACGCGTTCAGCACCTGGCGCACGCGCAGATCCGTGCGCGGATCGCCGGGCTGCGCGCGCACGAAGCGCTGGGCGTACCGCAGCTCCCCGATCCCGCGACGCTCGTCACGCGGCCGGGGCTCGGGCGCACGGTGGGTTGCCATCGGCAGACCATACCGACCGGTGACGGCGATGGCGAGCCCCGCTCCACCCCTCGCGCCCTGTCGCGGCCGGGGGCCCTCTCGCGGCGAGCGACCCGCCGCGTCGTGTTATTCGATCGGCATGGGCTCAACGTGGAACGGTGGGTGGACCGCAGGGCACTCCGTGGCGCGGGTCGCGGCGTGCGTGCTCGCGTGCACGACGGTGACGCTGGCCGACGCGCCGCCTTCGCCCGCACCGGTCCGGCGCAAGCCAGCGACCGAGGCGTATCCACCCGAGGCGCTGTCGCTGTTCGTCGACGCCGTGATCGCCGACAAGGCGGGCGACCTCGGCGCCGCGAACGACGGCTACTGGCGCTCGCTGCGGGTCTCTCCCCAGGCGAACACGTACTACAACCTCGCGAACGTCCAGCACCGTCGCGAGTGGTTCGAGCAGGCGATCGAGAGCTACCGCAAGTACCTCGAGCTCGCGCCCGACGCCCCGGATCGCGCGGAGGTCGAGCGCGTGATCGCGGCGATCGAGAAGCGCCCGGCGATCGTGGTGATCGATGGCCGCGAGCCCGGCGCGATCGTCGTCGTCGACGGCAAGCTCGTCGGGCCGTCCCCCGCCCTGATCCGCCCGGCGGAGGGGCGCCACGTCGTGGACCGCATCGGGCCGAAGAGCTACCTGCACAAGAGCTTCTTCCTGCCGGCCGGGCCGCGCACCGAGCACATCGACGCGCGCTACGAGGAGCAGGCGGGGAACGTGGTGCTGAGCGCCTCGCCCGCGATCGTGTGGAAGGGGAAGTTCGAGTACGACGATCGCGCGCTTCCGTTCCCCGGCCGGTTCACGCTGCCTCCCGGGCGCCACGCCATCCGCCTGCCCTCGTACGAGCTCGAGTGCAACACGATCGTGTTCGACGTCGCGAAGGGCGACCACGTCACCTACGTGTACATCGACGAAGCGGACGGCCCGCGCGACCGTGGGTGCCGGTCGCTCACCGTCCGCACCCAGAAGCTCCGGTTGCCGTCATGACGCGCTCGCTGCTCTCGCTCCTCGCACTCGCCCTGCTGACCTTCGCCGGGGTGGCGGACGCGCAGCCCGCCGCGCAGCGCAAGAAGGCGCCCGACCGGTTCGCGCGGGCGGCGAGCGACGCGTTCGTCGCGGCCACCGAGGCCGATCAGCAGGGCGATCTCGCCACCGCGCTCGGCCTCTACCAGAAGGCGTTCCAGATCTCGCCGCACCCGAGCACGATCTACAACATCGGCGACCTCCAGCGCCGGATGAACAAGCTCACCGACGCGATCAAGAGCTTCGAGACGTACCTCGCGCTGTCCCCGCGCGCCTCGGATCGCGCCCAGGTCGAGAAGCTGATCGCGCAGCTCGCCCGCACGCCGGGCACGGTGTTCGTGACCACCACGCAGCCGCGGGATCCCAAGGCGATGGATCTCGCGAGCGCCTACATCCTCGTCGACGGCGAGATCGAGGTGCGCCCCGGGACCGAGCCCACGCTGACGCCGGAGACGGGCACGTACAAGGGGATCGAGCTCCTGCTCGCTCCGGGCGCGCGGATCATCGACGTGGTCACGCCGCTGACCCACGGACGGGACCGGTGCATCGTGCGCCCCGGGGAGCGGTCGATCTGCTCCGTCCGGGCGGACCCTCGCATCGACGGCAACGTCGTCGTCAGCAGCGACACGTCCTCGCTGCACGTCCTCGTCGATCCTCGCGACGCGGATCGCGACTCGCGCACGAACACGCGCTTCGAGCGGCCCCCGGGCCGCGCGCGGCTGCTCCTGCGCGACCGCCGCTTCGAGTGCGCGCCGCTCGTGCTCGACGCCCCCGCCGGTGGCGACGTGGCGTACGCCTTCGTCACCACGAAGGAGTCGAGCACGTACGAGCGCTGCCGCGCGCTACAGATCAAGCGCCAGCGGCTCCGGTTCGCGGCGCCCTAGACCTGCGTCGCGACGAGGATCCCGGCGAGCGCGGCGACCACGAGGACGGCGATCCACACGATCCGGCGGACCGCGAGATCGCGCCCCCCTGCCCGCGGGCCGTGCACGAGGGCGTGCGCGCTCGGGTCCTCCGCGGCGGATCCCGTGTCGGCGCGGCGCGGCGGGGGGAGCGCGGGCGGCCGGCTCCGGAACGGCGACACGCTCGGCAACGTGGCCGGCGGGCTCGACGGCGAGCGCACGAACCGCGGGCTCGCCGGCGCCGGTGCGGCAGGTAGCCGGTGGAGGCCGGGCCGCGGCGTCTCCCCGGTGTCGAACACGAGCAGCCCCGGCGGCGACGTCACGCCGGTGACCTCCCGCGTGACGTCACGTGACGCGTCCCCCACCACCTCGCCCGTCACGTCACTCGTCACGTCACTCGTCACGTCACTCGTCACGTCGCCCGTCACGTCGCTCGTCAGGTCGACCATCACCTCGATCGCCGGTGTGCGACCCGCGTCGAACAGGTCGACGGCGAGCGTCCGCGTGACGTCGTCGGGATCGGGCGCGGCGAGCAGCGCGTCGAGGTCGGCGGCGAGCTCGGTGACATCCGCGTAGCGCCGGGAGACCTCGCACTCGAGGCAGCGCGCGACGATGCGATCGAGCGCCGCGGGGACGGGCACGCGGCTCGACAGCAGCGGCGGCGCGGTCCGGACGATCGATGCGAGCGCGACCACCGCGTTCGGCGCCTCGGGGTACGGGCGGACGCCGGCGATCATCTCGTAGAGCACGAGCCCGAGCGTGTAGATGTCGCTCTGACCGGTGAGCGCGCCGCCGGCCATCTGCTCGGGTGACATGTAGTCGAGCGTCCCGATCATCTGCCCGGCGTTCGTCAGATCGGTCGCGTCGAAGTCGCTGCCGCGCAGGATCTTGGCGATGCCGAAATCGAGGACCTTCACGTAGTCCGGATCGCCGTCCTTGCGCTCGAGGTGGATGTTGGTCGGCTTGAGGTCGCGGTGCACGATGCCGAGCGCGTGCGCCTCCTCGAGCGCGTCGCACACCATGCGCGCGATCCGCGCCATGCGCGGCCACGCGAACCGGCCGTGCGCCCGGAACCGCTCGAACAGGCTCTCGCCGCGCAACAGCTCCATCACGATGTAGAGCGTCCCGTCGTCGGCCTCGCCGAGCTCGTACGCGGTGATCGTGTGCGGGCTGCGCAGGCTCGTCAGCGTCGAGCCCTCGCGCTGGAACCGCGCGACCACGCCGGGATCGCTCGCGAGCTGGGGGTGCAGCACCTTGAGCGCGATCCGGTGCCCGGAGCGCAGGTGCATCGCCTGGTAGATCGCGCCGAACCCACCGGCCGCGAGGCGGAACTCGATCCGGAACCGGCGGTCCAGCACCGAGCCGATCAGCGGATCGACCCGCTCGACCCGGGTCCGATCGTTCGCGTCCTGATCCCGGGCCACGTCCTCGCCACTGTACGCCGAACCGGGGCGCGGGCTCCAGTGGCGGGGCCGACGACGGCGCGCACGCCGGCGGCCCGTGGGCCTCAGCGAGGGCGCATCACGCCGACGCGCGCCATGACCTGGGCCGGGACCCGGTACAGGGCCAGCACCTCGCGGTGATCGACGAACCCGGCGCTCTCGCGCACGATCAGATATGCCCACACCGCGTCGGCCGCCTCGTCGAGCAGGAGCTCGCGCTCGCGATGCCCCGCCTCGAGCGCCGCGATCGCCGCCTCGACCCGCTTGCCGGCCTGGCCGAGCGCGAACGCCCGGCCTTCCTCGAGCTCGTACTCGATCGCTTCGATCGCGTCCTTCTGGGCCACGTAGATGAGATGCCACATCGCGCGCGCCGAGGCTCGTGCTCGTCGGACGCGGTGGGCACTCGCGGGTCGCACTCGCTGGGGAGAGCTCGTAGGCGAGGCCGCGCGCGTGCAGTATCGTTCGCGCGATGCTCGAACCGTTGCTCGCTCCGTTCGCGGGCCCGCATGGCGGCGTGCCGCCGTTCCACAAGATCAAGCCCGCGCACTGGCGCCCCGCGCTGCAGAAGGGCATGGACCTGCACCGCGCCGAGATCGCGGCGATCGTCGGCAACCCCGCCCCGCCGACCTTCGAGAACACGATCGAGGCGCTCGAGGACGCGGGGCGGCCGCTCGCGCGCGCGACGACGCTCCTCGGGATCTACACGTCGACGATGAACGACGCGGCGATGCAGGCGCTCGAGCAGGAGATGGCGCCGGTGCTCGCCGCGTTCCACGACGAGATCATCCAGAACACGCGCCTGTTCGCCCGGATCCAGGCGGTGTACGACGCCCGCAAGCGCGTGAAGCTGTCGGCCGACCAGCGCCGGCTCCTCGAGGTCGTGTACCGGAGCTTCGCCCGCCGCGGCGCGGCGCTGCCGCCGAAGAAGAAGGCGCGGCTCGCGAAGATCAACCAGCGCCTCGCGTCCCTGTACACCACGTTCGGGCAGAACCTGCTCGCGGACGAGGAGCGCCAGACGATCGTGCTGGACCGCGAGGACGACCTCGCCGGGCTCCCCGACGCACTGCGGCGCTCGGCGCGCGCGGAGGCCGAAGCGCGCGGGCTCCGCGGCAAGTGGCTCATCACCAACACGCGCTCGTCGGCCGAGCCGTTCCTCACGTACGCGATCCGCCGCGACCTGCGCGAGAAGGTGTGGCGGATGTGGGTCAGCCGCGGCGATCACCGCGGCGCGCACGACAACAAGCCGCTGATCACCGAGATCCTCGCCCTCCGCGCCGAGCGCGCGAAGCTGCTCGGCTTCGCGACCCACGCGCACTGGATGCTCGACGACACGATGGCGAAGACGCCCGAGCGCGCGATGAAGCTCATGCTCGACGTGTGGAAGGCCGCCGTCGCGCGAGCGCGCGAGGAGGTCACCGACATGCAGGCGATCGCCGACGCCGAAGGCGCGGGTCACCGCATCGAGCCGTGGGACTATCGCTTCTACGCCGAGAAGGTGCGCAAGGCAACCTACGATCTCGACGAGGAGGAGCTCAAGCCCTACCTCCAGGCCGACAAGCTGCGCGACGCGATGTTCTTCATGGCGCGGCGGCTCTACGGCCTGTCGTTCCACGCCCTGTCGGGGCTCCCCGTCTACCACCGCGACGTGACGATCTGGGAGGTGCGGCGCGGGCGGACGCGCGTCGGGCTCTGGTACTTCGATCCGTACGCGCGCGAGGGCAAGGTCTCCGGCGCGTGGATGAACGAGTACCGCACGCAGGAGACGTTCCGGCAGCCGACGACGCCGATCGTCTCGAACAACGCGAACTTCGTGAAGGGCAAGCGGGGCCAGCCGGTGCTCGTGTCGTGGGACGACGCGACCACGATGTTCCACGAGTTCGGCCACGCGCTGCACGGCCTGCTCTCGAACGTGCGCTACCCGACGCTGGCGGGGACCAACACGCTACGCGACTTCGTCGAGTTCCCGAGCCAGCTCGCGGAGCACTGGCTCTCGACGCCCGAGCTCCTGAAGCGGTTCGCGCGCCACTACCGGACGAACCGGCCGATGCCGGCGGCGCTCGTGCGCAAGATCGCGCGCGCGAAGAACTTCGCCCAGGGCTTCAAGACCGTCGAGTACCTGATGGCGGCGATCTACGACATGAAGGTCCACACGTCGCCGGCGCGCCGCATCGACCCGAATCGCTTCGAGGAAGCGACGATGAAGGCGATCGGCGCGCCCCCGGAGATCGTGATGAGGCACCGGCCGACGCAGTTCGCCCACATCTTCTCGGGCGACAGCTACTCGGCGGGCTACTACAGCTATCTGTGGGCGGACACCCTGACCGCCGACGCCGCGGAGGCCTTCGTCGAGGCGGGGAGCTTCTACGACCGCGCGACCGCGCAGCGGCTCCACGACGAGGTCATGAGCGTCGGGAACGCGGTGCCGCCCGACGAGGCGTTCCGCGCGTTCCGTGGCCGCGACGTCGATCCCGACGCGCTGATGCGGAGCCGTGGCTTCCCGGTCACGCGGGGCAAGACCCGATCGCGCGGGACGCGGCGCAGCTCACCGCGCGCAGGTCGCGCACGCCGGTAGCGTCGCGTCCTCGCCGTCGGCGAGCGCCGGCTCGAGCGCGGCTTCCTGCAGTGCGCTCGGTGCACCCGGCGCGAGCTTCGCTGCGGGGTCGGTGGGGCCGGCCTTCGCCGCGGGCGTGGCTGGGCCCGCGAGCCAGCGGAACAACGTGGCGATCGCGATCGTCGCGATGGCGGCTCCGATGATCCGTCTCATCCAGACAGTGTAGACAGGAGCGCGCGCGCGGCCTACCCAAATCGGTGAGCCCGGGGTCAGAGCAGCGCGTCAGGCGCGGAGCGCCGCGAGCGCGGTGCCCCAGCGCACGACCTGATCGAACAGCGTCGAGAGCTGCTTGGCGTGGTACGGCTTCGGCCGCAGCGTCTTGTAGCTCTCGAAGTCCGTCGCGAGGAGGAAGCCGACCTGCTGGCGGACGTCGGCGATCTGGAGCTCGGCCATCACGCCGCGCAGGTGCTCGACGGAGCGGGTCCCGCCGGCGCTGCCGTAGGCGACGAAGCCCGCGGCCTTGTTGTTCCACTCCGCGTACAGGAAGTCGATCGCGTTCTTCAGCGCTCCCGGGATCCCGTGGTTGTACTCGGCGGTGACGAACACGAACGCGTCGAGCGAGGCGATCGTGGCCGCCCACCGCTTCGTGTGCTCCTTCTCGTACTTGCCCTGCGACGGCAGCAACGGCTCGTCGAGCAGCGGAAGCTGATAGTCCGCGACGTCGACCAGCGCGTACTCCGCGTCGGTGCGCTGCTTCGCCTGCTCGTACACCCAGCTCGCGACCTGCTCGCCGAGGCGGCCCGGCCGCGTGCTCCCGAGAATGATGCCGACCTTGATCATGCGCCCTCCTGCGGGCCCGAGCTTGCCGCGCGGGCGCCGCGCCCACAACGAGACCCACCGAGAGGGGCGCCGCACGCAGCGCGGAACCTCGGGCAGCTGGGCGCTCAGCCGCCCGGGCTCGCGAGCGCGCGGCGCACGAGATCGGGCGGGACGCGCGCCTTCGGCAGCTTCGCGATCGGCCCACCACCGCGCCGCCGCGGTCGCTCGAACCACGCGCGCGGATCGAGATCGAGGCCCACCCCGTGCATGTAGTTGTAGAGCGCGCGGCGCAGCCCCTCGCCGAGCGCGTCGTGATCGACGCCGGTCGGATCGTCGAACGCGACCTCGTTGCGGGCGAACGTCGGCGCGCGGCGCGGGCGGCGTAGCCGGATCCCGAACAGCTCCGGGTCGCGCCCGATCGGGCTGTGCACGGTCGCGGCGAACCGGTGCCAGTACGCGGACTGGATGCAGCCTTCCTCGAACAGCTGGCGCACGCGCTCGAGCGCGTCGATCGTGTCCTGGACGGTCTCCGTCGGGAACCCGTACATCAGGTACGCGTGCACCATCACGCCCGCGTCGGTGAACGCGCGCGTCACCCGCGCGACCTGCTCGACGGTGACGCCCTTCTTCATGAGCCCGAGCAGCCGGTCGGACGCCACCTCGAGGCCCCCGCTGACCGCGACGCATCCGGAGCGCGCGAGCAGCTGCGCCAGCTCGGGCGTGAACGCCTTCTCGAACCGGACGTTGCCCCACCACGTGATCGTGACCTTGCGCTCGAGCAGCTTCTCGGCGAGCGCGCGCAGCGCGGCCGGAGGCGCGGCCTCGTCGACGAAGTGGAAGCCGGTCTGCCCGGTCTCCGCGATCAGCGCCTCGATCCGATCGACGAGCAGGTCGGCCGGGGCGCGCTCGTAGCGCGCGATGTAGTCGAGCGTGACGTCGCAGAACGTGCACTGTCGCCAGTAGCAGCCGTGCGCGATCGTCAGCTTGTTCCACCGACCATCCGACCACAGCCGGTGCATCGGGTTGAGCATCTCGAACAGCGACACGTAGCGATCGAGCGGCAGGCCCGCGTAGGTCGGCGTCCCGGTGTGCGTGATCGGCACGTCGCGGAGCCCCGGATCGGTCACCAGCGTGACCTCGCGGCCCTGCCGCACGAACGTGCGCAAGAGCGGCCGCGCCGGATCGCGCAGGTGATCGATCAGCGCGAGCATCGGCGCCTCGCCGTCGTCGACGGTGATGTAGTCGACATAATCGAACACGCGTGGCTCGCGGAGCTCGCGGAGCTCGGTGTTGACGTAGCCCCCGCCGAGCACCACCCGGGTCGTGGGCGCGAGCTGCTTGATCGCGCGCGCGATCCGGAACGCGCCATAGACGTTGCCGGGAAATGGCGCGGTGAGGCCGACGACGTCGGGCCGGTGCTTCGCGAACAGCTCGCGCGCGAGCTCGTCGAGCATGGCGTCGACGAGCGTCGGCTCGCCCTCGAGTGCCTCGCGCAGCGGGTCGAACGACGGCGTGCTCGACGCGAGGTGCTCGCCGTACCGCGCGAGCTCGAACTCCGGCGCGATGCCGTCGCGGATCACGTCCGCGAGATCGTCGACGTAGAGGCTCGCGAGGTGCTTCGCGCGATCCTGGATGCCGAGGCCGCCGAACGCCCACCCGAGCGGATCGTCCTCGTCGACGCCGGGGCCCTGCTCGGCCGCCTCGAACCGCGGCCCCTCCGGGAGCAGGTCGCGGCTGACGATGCGGAGCGCGAGCGCCGGATCGCGCCCCTGGAGAAACCGGATCACCGCGTCGACGGTGTCGACGTAGTCCGCGCCGCGCGCGAGGAAGTGCGCGATCGACGGAGGCGGCGGCTCGTCGCTGTCGCGTGACAAGAGCTCGTCGAGCACGGCCTGGATCCCGCGCCGGCTGAACAGCCGCAGGAACAGCTGGATGGCCGCGTCTTCTTGCGCGACCTCGAGCCCGAGCCGATCCGCGTGCTCGCGCAGGAAGCCCGTCAGGTACGCCGTCGCGGGGTACGGCGTGTTGAGCTGGGTCATCGGCGGCGTGACGAGCAGGATGCGCAAGGCCCGCCCAAGGTAGCCCAGCCCTGTCCCCCGCGCAGCGCCGGCGGGCCGCCGCGAGGCGCGCTGAAGGCTCGTGTGGACGCCGCGCGGCGGCGGTGCCAGCCTTCTTCCCATGCCCCCCGCGACCCATCGGCGACTCCCCGGGAACTTCCGCCAGACCGTGGCTGCCGCCGCCGCGGGAGATCACCTGTACATCGTCGCCGCCACGATCCTGTACCGGGTCGACGCGGAGACCGGTGCGTTCGAGGCGCTGACGGATCGCTGGCACCCGCACGCGATGGTCGGGCTCGGCGGCGCCCTCTACGTGTGGGAGGCGAGCGGCGCGCTGTATCGCACATCACCGGCCGAGGGATCGTGGACGCAGGTCCCGGGCATCTGGCGCGACGTGCGCGCCGTGACCGCGACCCGCGACCGGCTGTGCGTCGCGACCGAGCGCACGCTCGTCACGCTCGATCCGGACACCGGCGTGACGACCCGCGTGCCCGGCAGCTGGGACGCGGTGCACCTCGTCGGGCTCGGCCGCCACGTGTTCTCGTGGGAGCAGGACGGAGCGCTGTATCGCGCGGACCTCGCGACCGGCACGACCACGCTGCTGCCCGGCCACTGGCCGCACACGACCGCGGCGGTCGCCGCGCGCGACGCGCTGTACGCCGTCGACGATGGCGTGCTGTACCGGGTCGACCCGCGCACCGGCGCGTACGCCGCGCTCGGCACCGGCTACCGCCCCCAGCACCTCGTCGCGGTCGGGTCGCACCTGTACTCGATCGAGGACGGCGCCCTGTATCGCGTGTCCCCCGGCTAGCCCGCGCCGCGATACTATCCACGCGATGCAGGTGCTCCGGTTCGCGCTCCCGCTCGCGCTCGCGCTTCTCGCATGCTCGCGCTCCGACGGGGACGACCCGGGCGACGACTACGAGCGCGTCGAGATCGAGCCGGCGCAGGCGACGCTGAACGTCGAGCTCGGCGGCTCCGCGACCCAGGCCTACACGGCGTGGGGTGTCGTCGACGGCGAGCGCGTGGACATCACGGCGAGCTGCCGGTTCTCGATCGATCCGAGCTTCGGCGCGTTCACGGAGGCGACCGTCACGGTCGGCCCGCGCGGCGGCAAGACGACCGTGGACGCGACCTGCGGCGAGCTCGCCGGGACCGCGCAGCTCGCGGTGACGCTCGCGGGCAGCGTCGTGATGCCCGGGACGCCCACCGAGGCCGCGGACCTGTTCGGCGCCTCGACCCCGGCGACCGATCCCGAGCGCACGCCGGTGCTCGAGTACCCGCTCGACGGGGCGGTCTCGCCGCGCAACATCCCGCCGGTCGAGTTCCAGTGGGCCGCGGCAGGCAACGACCTGTTCCACATGAAGCTGTCGTCGACGTTCCTCGACGTCGACGTCTACACGACCGCGGTCGAGGCGATGCTCGAGCTCCCCGCGTGGGATGCGATCGTCGCGAGCGCCGCGGGCACCGATCTCCTGATCTCGATCGAGGCGCTGGCGCAGGCGTCGCCCGGGGTGAAGTACGCGGCGCCGTCCGCGAAGCTCACGGTGTCGAACGACTACATCGATCGCACCGCGATCTATTACTGGGCGTCGTCGCAGGGCAACGTGATGAGCCAGACGTTCGGCTCGGTGGACGAGCCCGACGTCGTGCGCGGAGACTGCACGTCGTGCCACTCGGTCTCGCGCTCGGGCACGCGCATCGGGTACAGCCGCTGCGTCGGCGGCAACTGCTCCGGTCCGACGACCACGGTCGGCTTCCTCAAGTACGACCCGCTGACGAGTTCGTGGGTCGAGATGGTCAACGCCAACGACCTCGCGATGCCGGGCTCGTACACGACGTTCGCGCCGGTCGGCAATCCGTTCCCCACCGACGAGCAGGCGCTCGCGATGGTCACCCGGCAGGGTGGCACGCTCGAGCTGCGCGATCCGGACACCGGGGCGCTCGTTCCGTCGAACCTCGCCGTCGCGAACACCACGCCCGGCGGCAGCCCCGGCACGCGGTCCGCGCTGATGCCGGACTGGTCGCCCGACGGCACGCGCGTCGTGTTCGCGTCGACGCCGCACCCGGGGCAGTACATCGATCTCAGCGACGGCCGGATCGCGATGATGACCTACAGCTACACGAACGGTGAGCACGTGTTCGGCGAGCCGACGTACCTCGTGCCGGATCCGATCACGCTGCCCAACGGCACCTACACCAACTACTTCTTCCCGAGCTTCTCCCCCGACGGCGAGCTCGTCGTGTTCAACGCCGCGCGTACGGCGTGGCGCGGCAACCCAGCGCACACGCCCGGGCAGCGCCTGATGCTCGCGCACGCCAGCGGCTCGTGGGTCGTCGATCTCACCGCGATGAACGGCGGCGACGCCGACCTCGACATCACGTGGGCGCACTGGGCGCCGACGGCGTCGAACGAGTACTACTGGGTCGTGTTCTCGAGCCAGCGCGACTACGGGCACCGCATCACGCGCGCGAACACCGATCCGTCGTGCGTCGCCAACGGCGTCCTGCAGTGCAAGCAGCTCTGGCTCGGCGCGGTCGCGAAGAACAAGCTGAACGGCACGCTCGATCCGAGCGCCCCGCCGATGTGGCTGCCGGGGCAGGACATGCGCGCCGACAACATCAGCCCGTACTGGTCCGTGCCGGCGGGCATCGAGTAGGCCGGAATGGGCACGGAGATCGAGCGCAAGTTCCTCGTCGACACGGCCCGCTGGACCCCGCGCGACGCCGGGACCCGGTTCGTCCAGGGCTATCTGTGCGCCGATCCGACGCGCGTCGTCCGCGTCCGGCGCGAGGGCGATCGCGCGAAGCTGACGATCAAGGGCGCGACGTCGGGCATCACCCGCACCGAGCTCGAGTACGACATCCCGGTGGACGACGCCGAGCTGATGCTGGCCACGATGTGCGAGCCGCCGCTCGTCGAGAAGACGCGTTACTGCGAGGACCACGGCGGGACGCGCTGGGAGATCGACGTGTTCCACGGCGAGAACGCCGGGCTCGTGCTCGCGGAGGTCGAGCTGCCGTCGGAGGACGCGCCGTTCGTCCGCCCCGCCTGGGCGACGACCGAGGTCTCGCACGATCCGCGCTACTACAACGCGAACCTCGCGAAGCGGCCGTTCCGGCGCTGGACCTGACCCCGGCCTCCCGGTCCTGGGCGGCTCAGAAGTCCGTGCCGATGCCCGCCTGCACGATCAGCGGGTTGACCCACACGCTCATGCGGGCGGTCCCGACGTCGACGTAGTCGAACAGCGGCAGCTCGGGCGTCCGCATCTGGATGTTCCGCACCTCGGCGTTCGCGCGCATGAACGCGATGAACTTCACGTCGAGGCGCGCGTAGATCCGCTTCCACACCGTCGCCTCGACGCCGGTCTGCAGGACGAGGCCGGGGGCCGGCGCGATGTCGAACTCCGGCTCGCTGACCTCGGTGAGCGCGTCGTTCGTGATCTTCTCGTCGTACGCGAACAGCACGGCGACCCCCGCGCCCGCGTACGGCCGCACGCGCCGCCCCGGCAGGAAGTCGTACACGGCGGTCACCACGGGCGGCAGCGCCTTGGCCTCGCCGAGCTCGGGGCCGAGCGCCTCGACGCCCGTCGGGATGCCGAGCGCCATCGGCGCCAGCGACTCCGTCGCGAGCGTGCCCGTCGCGCGGAACTTCACCGAGAACGGCAGGCCGAGGATCGTCTCGAGCGAGATCCGCGGCGTGAGCCGGTAGCCGACGATCACCGCCGGGATCGTCGCCGAGCTGACCTCGGAGCCCGAGCCCGCGACGGGCCCGTTCTCGATCGCGAGGCTCGCCGGACCTTCGACCTCGGACAGCTCCATCTCGTCCGACGACGACAGCGGCGCGAGGTGGAGGATGCCGGCACGGAAGTAGACGCGCTTCGCCGCGGGGCTCGCGCTCTCGACCGCCGACGTCGGCTCCGCCGCGACCGGATGGGCGAGCGCGGCGAGCGCGACGAGCGCCGCGCTGCACAGGTTGCGCGCTGCACGGGCGTGCGTGGACATCACAGCCCTCCTCGCGACGGCGGGGTGACGAGGCGCAGCTTCATCTGCCGCGCCGGGACCACCATCTGCACCGTGCCGTCGAGCCCGGCGGCCGAGATGTTGACGTCGAACGGGACGTCCTCCGTGTTCGCCAGCGAGATCTCGATCCGCCCGTCGGGCAGGAACGCCACCGGCCCGCGCAGGACCAGGCTGAGCGGCTTGCTCCGCAGATCATGGCTCGCGAGGGGCACGCTCATGTCGGGCGCGTCGAGGTAGACGTCGAGCGGCAGCACGAACGTCGGCGAGCCTCCGTCGTCGATGATGTAGCCGGTCAGCGGACCACCCTCCGGCTCGCGAAGCCGCATCACGTTCGTGCCGGTGTCCGTGTCGATGTCGATCAGCACGTTCGCCGTCATCGACAGGCTCGTCCCGTACATCGGCTGCGGCGACACGGTGACGGGGATGCAGCTCGCGGCGATCTCGCCACCGGGCAGCGGGCACGCCGTCGTGACCTCGCCAAGGATCACGGGCGCCATGCCCGACAGGTACATGCAGCCCTCGCGCTCGGGCGTGGAGGGCACGCAGTCGGGGCCGTTGAGCTCGGCGTCACCGATGATGCCGCTCGTGCCGGTGATCCGGACCGCGGCGCGGTTCTCGTCGCGGCGGACCTCGCCGTTCTCGACGTGGCCCGAGCCGTTGACGTCGGTGATCGGCCCCGCGGCCTTCAGCAGGAACGTGCCCTGGGTGGGAGGTGCACCGGTGAGCTCGATCACGAGGTTCGGGCCGCCCCCGTCGCTTGTGCTCGTGCCGGCGAGCGGGTCGAAGCTCGCCGCGTCCCCGCTCGGGCCGCACAGCTCGCCCGCGTTGCACGCTTCGTTGCCGCCCGACACCAGCGTGAGCCGGTACCGCGCGCCCTCGGTCCACGGCGCGTCGGGTACGAACGACAGCCGGCGATCGCGTCGCACGAGCGTCCCCGGCACCGCGCCCGTGCACGCCCCGCTGTCGTCGAGCGCCTCGACGCGCACGCTGCCGGCACCGCACGCGGTCCCGAGCGAGATCGTCGACGGCGTCGGCGACTGGCTGAACGTGACCTCGATGGCCTGGTTCGCGGGCACCGTGAACGGATGGTACGTGTCGTCGCCGCCCTGCCCGCTCGCGCAGCGCCCGTTCGACAGCGCGCACGCGACGCCCGGGTACACCGCGGTGACCGTGAGCGGCACGCCGGTCGAGGGGAGCGTCGGCGTCGAGAACGCCAGCGGCGGGGGCGCGGCGAGCGCGTTCCCCGCGAGGTCGCGGAGCTCGTCGAACACGACGCGGTAGCTCGTCGAGTAGGCGAGCGACGTGACCGGCCGGAGCACCACCGCCGCGCCGTGACTCTCGATCGCGGCCGGCACGAGCACGCCACCCGCGGTCTCGAGACGCAGCGCACCCGCGCGCAGCACGTCGAGATCGACGGGCTCGTCGAAGATGAGCTCGATGCCGGCGTCGACCGCGTGATCGTTCGCGTCGGCGGCCGGGAAGCTCGCGACGAGCGCCGGAGGCGTCTGATCGCTCTCGGGTGCGGCGCTCGGATCGGTGATCAGCTCGAGCACCATGTTCGACGGTGCGCTCGTCACGCCGAGGAGGCCGAGCTCCATGCACGCGACGTTCTCGATCGCGAGCACGCCGTCGGTCGCCGTCGCCGTGCCGGTCGCCTGCACGCCGAGCACGGTCTGGGTCAGCGTCGCGTTGCCGCTCGGATCGACCGCGTAGACCGCGACGTCGAGGCTGAGGTCCACGTACAGCGGCGCGCGCGCGTCCTCCGGGCGCTGCTCGATCGGGTGGTACGGGTTGCGGTACAGGCGCCCGCCGCCGTCGGTGACGAGCTCGATCACGATCTCGCCCGTCGAGAGCCCCGCCGGGATCGTTCCGCCGAGCGCGATGTCGAGGCCGGTCATGCGCAGCCGCTGGCCGCGCCGGAGCGTGAACGCGATCGGACCGTCGAGCGCCGTCGGATCGCCCATCTCGGCGGCGAGCGCGCTCGGCAAGAGCGCCGTCTCCTCGCGCCCGATCAGCGGCTTGTCGATGACGACCACGTTCGTCTCGACGCCGGCGCGCGAGCGCTCCGGGCCGGGATCGCCGGGCTGCCGCGTGCGGAGCACCTGCGCGGTCGTGCCGTCGCCCTTGCTGTTCTCCGGCACGAGCTGGATCGCCTGGGCGGCGAGGGTCTGCCCTCCGAGATCGGCGATGCGGCTGCCGAGGCGCAGCTCGTAGGCTCGCCCCGCGACGAGGTCCTCGTGTGGATCGATCGAGACGTGGATCCCACCCGAGACGAGCGTCGCCGGGACCGGCTCGAGCGTCTCGGCGTCGAGCAGCTCGATCCCGCCATCGCCGAGCGACACCGTGCGGGGATCGAGCGGCTCCGAGAACACGAGGCGGATCGTCGAGGATTCCAGCATCGGGCGGAACCGGGTCGGCTCCTCGGGCGGCGCGCCGTTGACCGCGAGGAGCGACGGTGCGGCCGAGCGCGGGCGCGCGGCGCGCGTGGTGAACGAGAACAGCGGCCCCGCCTCCGGGAGGTTCGTCGCCGTCGGTGCGAGCTCGCGTCCCACCACGACGCCGTAGGTCGTCCCGGGCGCGAGGTGGGGCGACGACAGCTGGACCGTGTAGCCGTCGCCGGTGATCTCCGGCGTGGCCGCGATCGGCCCGTCGGGACCTTCGATCGAGATCGCGTCGAGCGCGCTCGCGACCACCGGCTCGGAGAACGTCACCACGATGCGCGCGCCAAGCGGAACGTCGAGCTGTGCGTGCGCCGGATAGGTGAACACCACCCCGGGCTGCGCGGTCACGATCGGCCCGCTCGGCTCGGGTGCACATGCTCCTCCGGCAGCTCCGGCAGCAGCGACGACGAGCGCCGCGACTCCCCCACAGAATCGTTGCGAGAGCACGGCACGACGATATCTCAAGCGCCCGGCGTCCGGGGTCATCCCGTTTCCTGCTCCGTTCTCCGAAGTGACGTACCGCTCCCGGGTGGCACGGACGATGCTCCGCTGGAGGTCGATGTCGCACCCCGCGTGTTCATCGACGACCTGCGCCCTGCAACTCGCCAAGCATCCGGGCAGCTGGTGGGCTGCCCTCGTCGCCGGCGGTGGCGCCGCCTTGATCGCCGGGTTCGCCGTCGCCGGGATGGCGGTCGTCGCCCTGATGCTCGCGGGCCTCGTGGCCACGGCCAGCCCGACCTTCCGCGCGCGGGTCGCCACCCGCGACGAGCTCCGCCAGCT
>Ga0164243_10006289_pt1 | contig 18019 bp, 15 predicted proteins | sample OricompcompostOP_FD_108781 | JGI IMG/M metagenome (GOLD analysis project Ga0164243, IMG submission 108781) | Organic Plus compost microbial communities from Emeryville, California, USA - Original compost - Organic plus compost (OP) | ecosystem: Engineered > Solid waste > Mixed feedstock >... | reverse complement strand
CGCCCGTTTTACGCTGGGATCGCCACTGATGCGTCTGCACGGCAAACCGGCGTAAACTGGGTCGCGTTGGTCGCCTGACCGGACTCGCATGAGGGCCCGATCGGATTGCGGGACAGCCTTTAGGGCTGGGCGGCGGCGCACATAGGACAAGCCGCTACGCAGGTCAGCGAGTACTCCGCTGCCGCGGGATTCAACGTGCTTGTCAACCGAGGGGGCGACGCGAAGGGCGTGGCTGCGGCAAGCGAGTAGGGCGATGACGCAAAGTAGAAAGGTGGCTGCGTCGAGGAGGAACGGCAGCGTTGGGCCGGCCCAGGCGACAAGTACGCCGCCCAATGGGGCGCCGGTTACTAGAGCGAGTCGGTTGAGCAGGTTCCGGACGTTCTGGATTCTCACGACCTGGTCGGACGGCACGAAGAGGGAGGGCAGGGAACCGCTGGCCGGGTAGTAGATGGCATCGGCCAACCCGAAGATCACAGCCAAGACGATCAGCAGTGGGAAAGATGGCCCATTAGCCCAGATCAGCGCGCAGAGTGTGGCAAGGGTGGCAGCTCGGCTGATATCGCTGAGGATGGTTAGGCGGAGGGGGCCGACCCGGTCCGCGAAGGCGCCTCCGATCAGCATCAGGATGCCACGGGGCAGGGCTCCGGCAGCAAGAATCCAGCCGAGGCCGCTTGGGCCGTAGCGGCTCACCGCAATCCAGCCCAGGGCGAGGTAGAAGACGTGGTCTCCGGCGATCGATAGGCCTTCCGCTGTGAGCCAGAGGATCTGACGGTTGCGAGAAAGACCAGCGGTCGGCTCAACCGATCGGGAAGCCGTGGACGAATGCCATAACCTTCGCGGTCGGCTCATCGTCATCCTCCTGCTGTCCTTGGGCGAGGGCCGGGTTAGCTGCGGTGAGGTCACGAAAACGCTTGAGGACAGCGTTGATCTCTGCCTCGAGGTCGAGCATCTGTTGATAAGTCAGCTGCAGCACGTCATCGGTGCCGAAGGCTGCCGCGCGAAACTGAGGTGGCCCGCTGTAACCCTGCAGGAACTTGGAGAAGTACTCGAAGTGCACCGTCGCCTGCGCACGGTGCAGAAGTTCCATCTGCTCAACACCTTGGGGTAGTTCCGCGACGTCGTCGGTGTTGAAGGAGAAGCCACGGGAGGCATGGCGCCAGTACCGTTCGCGGCCCTTCGTGGGGTGGTCGTGATCTTCCACCACCGCCCCTAGTTCCGCCAGGCGCGTGAGGTGGTAGTACGCCAGCTGCGCAGTCGTGCCGACTTCCTTGGCAAGGGTGGTGGCGGTGGCCGACCCATACAGCCCGAGCGCGTAGAACAGCCGCAGCCGCAGGGGATGCGTGAAGGACTTCAACGTGTCCAGCGGCGAGGCTTGATGAGGCTTCTGGTCGGTCACCGGCGCCACGGTAGAGCCTCCCGGACTGTATTTCAAGATTTCTTGAATCATGCACCAGAAGGACAGACTGTGCGTACGGATCAGCGGGAGGCCGCGCAGCGTGAGGCCGTTGACGCGGTTGTTCGTGCGCTGGAGTTGCCCGCAAGAGCGCTGGTGCCCGAGCGGGGGCTGCGGACTCAGGTGGTCATGACGACGGGTCGGGGAAGACCCGGGTAGCGGCCCGCAGTGCGGAGAGGCTTCGTGCGGGCCGGGTGCTGGTGCTCGTGCCGTCGCTGGATCTGCTCGCCCAGACCGAGGCCGCGTGGCGCGCGGCGGGCCGTACCGGGCCGGTGGTGGGGGTGTCGTCCCTGCGCGGTGCGGAAGCGGCTTTCCCCGACACCACGGCCGTGGGCGAGCTGGTCGACTGGGTGCGGCCGTTCGAGAAGGTCACCGTGTTCGCCACGTACGCCTCCTCGGGCTCGGCACCCTGGAGCGGGCGCACCGGGCCGGGCTGCCGGGCTGGGATCTGATCGTGGTGGACGAGGCGCATCGTACGTCGGGTCGGATCGGCAAGCCGTGGGCGGTCGTGCACGACAACACCCGTATTCCTGGGCTGCGGCGTCTCTCCATGACGGCTACGCCGCGTGTGTGGCAGGTGGACGAGGTTGCCGGCCAGGGTGCGTCGGGTGAGCCGGTGGCGTCGATGGAGGACGATGCGGAGGGGCCGTTCGGCGCCCGCTGTTACACGCTGACGCTTTCGGAGGCGATCGACCGGGGGATCCGCGCCCCGTACCAGGTGGTGTGCGCGGACATCGCCGACAGGCAGCTTCAGGCGGCGCAGCTTCTGGGCGCCGAGGGGCGCTCGGCTGAGGTCCGCGGGGCTCGGCTGGCTGCCCTCCAGAGCGCGTTGCTGAAGGCGTCGGCCGAGGAAGGCTTCCGCAGGGCGTTGGTCCTCCATCACGTGGTCGAGGAGGCTGAGACCTTCGCCGTCGGCCTGCCCCGTGTCGCCGAGCGGCTGTATGCGGATGGTCCGGCTCTGTATCCGTGCAGGATTTGGGCCGGGTGGCTGTGCGGGGAGCACAGGCCGGGCCACCGGCGGCGGGTTCTGGGGCAGTTCGCGTCCGGGGCCGCTGCGGATGGCACGATCGTGGAGAAGAGCTCCCTCATTCGGTGCAGGTTGTGGGTGAGGGGGTCGACACCCGGGAGTGCGATTCCGTCTTGTCGGTGATCTTCACCTCCAGCCTGTGGGCGGGGCGGCCGCTGTCGCGGGATTACGCCTGGCCGGGGTCTTCGGCGCGGCTCCTGGTCGCCGGCGCCGTCCTGGCGGGCGTGGAAGAGGCGGGCGTGGATGAGGCGGGCGGCATCGGGGCCGGGCTGGCTGACGGTCGGTCGGCGCGGCCGGGGGTCGTCGGTGGTGCCGGGGCTGCGGTGAATCCGAACCGGGCGCGGGTCTCGACGGGCATGCCCTGCTGTGCGCTTTTCCCGTGCACCTGGTGTGTTCCGCGTTCGGTGTCTCGTCCCGCAAGACGGCTGGTTGGTAGTACTTGTACGTCTTGCTGGTTGCCGTGATCGCGCTGCTCCTCTTCCGCAAGTACTGGAGTCGGCGCAAGATCGTCCTTGGTCATGCTTTCGCCGTCGGGCTGGCGGGGGTCTCCTTCGCGGTCTGACGGCGGGGCCGAGTGGAAGAGAGTCATGCCTCCCATCAGCTCCCAGTCGGCAGTGGAACGGGCCGCTGCGGCCGTCGTGTCCTTGGCCGGTGCGGTGTCCGCCGTCCTCCTGCTCGCCGAGGGCACCCAGGCCACGGGTACGCCCGCGTGGCTGCTGCCGGTTCTCGCCGTGCTCGGCGCCGTCGTACCGTCGTTCACGGTGTTGGTGCTGTGCAAGACCTCGCACCGGGCCGCCCTGGTGGCGTTCGGGGCGGCTGCCGCCTGCCATGCGGCAGCCCTTGGTGCCTCGGGGGGTGACCTGTCGTTGAAGATCCTTCTGGGGCTGTCCGTAGGTGTGTCCTTCCTGGTCTGCGTACGGGTGACCGTGCTGCGGGCGGAGGCGTCGGAGAACCGGCCGAGGAATCGCTTCTGAGATGCCGCGATCTCGCACATCCGCGTCCGGGCTGCGCGCCACCGCCGACTTCCTGCTCTATGAACGGTTGAACGCGCTGGGCTGGAACGTGCCCCTGCCGGTCTTCCGGTTGCTGTGTTTGGCGGGCAGTGCCGCCATGGTCCCGGTGCTGCTGACCGTGGCTCTCCTCGGGGCGCATCTGCTGCGCCGGACGACCGAGCTGCCGGGCGCCGTCCTGGCCGGCGGTTTCCTCGTCCTCAATCTGTACGGGGGCGGGGTGTATCTGCTGCGCGAGGCGTTCTCGCGGCGACGGCACACGGTCAGTGGCAGTCCGAACGAGGGTTTCTACCGGGCCTTGGACATCAGGGCTCGTGATGTCTTCCTGGTGTACTGCGCCGCCCGGATCCTGTCCTTCCATTCCGCCCTGCTCACCGTGGACGCGGCCTTTCTGTTCGTCTTCCGGGATGTGCTGGCCGGTTCCGTCACGCTCGGGCTGATCTGCGTGCCGCTCGCGCTGTGCGCGGTCACGCTGGCCGTGTCGGCCCGGCTCGCCGTGCGTGCCGGTACTGCCGTGACCGTGGGTCCGGGTGTGTTCGCGGCGCTGGGTCTGGTGGTGTTCGTCACGGGGCTGGCAGCGGGAATGCTGCCGGACGCAGGCGCGTCGGGTGTGGGCGTGAGCTGCGGTACGGGTGTGGTGGGGCCGCTGGCCCTCGCGGTGACGGTGGCCTGTGCGGGTCTGACAGTCGCGGCCCTGCGCTGCTTCGCCCGCGACGTCCGCCGCCTGGACCGCGACGCGTTCGCCATCCGGCCCTCCGTGCGGTCTGCCGCCCTGCCTGCCATGGTCTTCCGGCCGGGGCGGCTGCCGCTGCTTGCGGTCCTGCACCGGCACTTCGTGTCCAGCCGCACCGCTGTCATGATCAAGCGGACCTACGCGGTCCTGCTCATGGCCGTGCTGCTCTTGGCGGGAGTGCGCGTGTCCGGCAGTGAGGTGCTGCCCCTGCCGGGCGGGGCGGAACGGCCGGTGACGCGGACCGCGGTCGCCCTCGGCTTCGTGCTGCTGCTGGGCTCCGTGGAGCTGGTGCTGGCCACCAGCGGCCCGACCGCGCTCGGCCCTCAGTTCCGTTTCGCCTGGGAGAGAACCTGCTGTCCCATCGTCACATCGCGGTGAGCGCCGCGCTCTACTGCAATGCCCACGCGGTAGTCCTGGCCGCGGGCGTGGCGGCGGTTGCGGGCCTGCTGAACGGCACGGTGCCGTGGCACCTGCCGTTCCTGGGGCTGGGGGTCATGTCCGCCTCACTGATCGCGGAATCCCTGGCCTCGGTGCCCAAGCGGCTGGTGGACGGCACCAGCGCGCCGGGCGTGTTCGTGGCCTGCGTCTCCATCGGGCTGGCCCTGCCGGCTCTTGCGGGCAGCACCGCGCACTTGCTGTTCCTGCGGCTGCTGGCCGCGTTCTACAGCGTCTGTCTTTTCACAGGAGCGATCACGTGCATCGGTCGTCGGATCAGAACCCTGCCCTCGAGATCCGCGAGGTGACAGCGGGCTATGTCGAGGGCGCTCCCGTGTTCACGGGGCTGTCCCTCTCCTTCAGTGCGCCGGGGCTGGTGCATCTGCGGGGCGGCAACGGCACGGGCAAGTCCACCTTCGTGGAGCTGTGCTCGGGGTACCTGTTGCCCTGGCAGGGCAGCGTACGGGTCGGCGGCATGGACGCGAGCAGCCCGGCGGCCCGGGCCGGACGCCGGATCTGCCGTACCCAGCCTGCGCTTTACCCCGACATGACGGTCCGGGACCACCTGGTGTTCGCCTCGCGGTGCCGCGGCGTGGATCCCGAGGGCGGCCTGGACCGCGCGGTGGGGCTGGGGCTGGGGCCCTGGCTGGACCACGCGGCCAGGACGTTGTCCACCGGCAACACCCGCAAGCTCTGGTACGTCGTCTGCACACTCGGTGCCTTCGGCCTCGCCGTCCTGGACGAGCCGTTCAACGGCATCGACCAGGAGGGCGAGGAGAAGATCGCCGAGGAGCTCTCGCTGTGGAGCACTGACCGTCTCGTCGTCCTCATCAGCCATACGGCGCCCGCCGCTTTGGCCGTGACGGACGAGTACGTCCTGAGCGGAACCCCGGTTCCTGGACAGTCATGGCACTGATCGAGGTCCGCCGTCTGACGAGGAGACTCGGCGAGACGGTCGTCGAGGACCTGTCGTTCTGCGTGGATCCAGGGAAGGTGACCGGTTTTTTCGGTCCCAACGGCGCCGGGAAGTCGGCCACGATGCGTCTGATGCTCGGGCTCGGCGAGGGCGGAATGCGCTTCGGCGGCGTTTTCCGCCGTGCTCTGGCCCGGGGCGCGCCGTGTCGGGGTGATGCTCGACGCACGCTCGTTCCACCCGGCTCGAAGGGCCGTCGGTCATCTGCGGATGCTCGCGGGAGTGCTCGTGAGAGGGGCCGGTCTGCCGCTTGCCCGTGCCGACGAGGTGCTGGGGCTGGTCGGGCTCATCTCGGTCGCCGCCGCCCGGCCCGCTCCGGGGCTGCGGTAGTCCTACGTCTGCGGGCAGTTCGTTCTTGGCCAGGGTTGCGCGCCGCGAAGGGCGGCAACGGCCGGCACCGTGACGTGGCTCGGCCGCCTGGTGGCTGTGTCTGTCGTTGACGGGTTCAGTGTCACCCAGCGGCCTGGCGCGGGGGGTTACGTTGCGGTTTCGACCTTGCGGAGGGCAGCTCGTGCTGCCCAGTATCCCGACATGCCGTGTGCGCCGGCTTTGGGGGGCGTGGCAGCCGAGCAGATGAAGACCCCGTCGGCTCCGGTGGCGTAGGGGTGCAGCGTGATGCGGGGGCGGAACAGGAGTTGCAGTGGGTCGTTGGAGCCCGACACGATGTCGCCGCCGACGTAGTTGGGGTTCTTGCGGGACATCTCGGTGGTGCTGCACACGGCAGTGCCGCGGATGCGGTCGCGGAAGCCGGGTGCGAAGCGCTCGATCTGGGCGGTGATCGCCTCTGTCGCGTCCCCGGTGCAGCCGGCCGGTACGTGGGCGTAGGTGCAGAACGGGTGCACACCATCGGCGGATCGCGACGGGTCGGCGACGTACTGCTGTGCTGCCAGGACGAACGGCCGGTCCGGCATGCGGCCGCGGGCAACGGCGGCCTCGGCTGACGCGATCTCCTCGAACGTCCCGCCGACGTGCACCGTGCCGGCGTGCCGGCTCGGTTCGTGTGTCCAGGGCACACCGCCCTCGACGGCGAAGTCGACTTTGAAGGCGCCCGGGCCGTGGCGGTAGGCGCGGTAGGCGCGTGCGACGTGTCGCGGAAGTCGGTCGCCGGTGATGTCGGCCGCGGCGGCAGGGGCGGTGTCGAGCATGACCAGGTCGACGGATCCGAGGTCGTCGAGGCTGGTGACGGTGCGTCCGGTCTCGAACAGCACGCCCCGCTGTTTCGCAGCAGCGATCATCGCCGTGGAGATGGCGGCCGAGCCGCCGATGGCGGCACACCAGCCGTACCGGTGCGCGGCGGTGCCGAGCGCCACGCCGATGGCGGAGGAGGCGAGGGCGTCGAGCGGGCGGAAGGCGTGTGCGGCGAGCCCGGCGAGCAGAGCGCGGGCCTCGTCCTGGTGCCAGCGTCGGGCCAGGAGTGAGGCGGGCAGCCCGGCGTACAGGCCGAACCGGCCGAGGTGGAACGGATGCCGCGGGATGTGGAGCACCGGTCGCAGGAACTCGTCGGCGATCGTGTCGAAGCGGTCGGTCAGCGAGCCGAACACGCGGGTCCAGGTGCGGCCGTCGCGTCCTCCGAGGTGGCGGCCGGTCTTCTCGGCGGAGCGGTAGGCGGCGGCGCCGCGTCCATGGTCGAGCGGGTGGGAGTACTGCACCGGCGGTTCCGCCCACTGCAGGCCGTGTTCGGCGAGGTCGAAGGCCTGGGAGAACCGTGTGGCGACCGCCAGTGGGTGGATCGCCGCGCACACGTCGTGCACGAGTCCCGGAAGGGTCAGTTCCGCCGAGCGGGTGCCGCCTCCCAGGGTGTCGGCGGCCTCGATGACGCGCACCCGGATCCCGGCGTCGGCCAGCACGAGCGCGGCCGCGAGTCCGTTGGGGCCGCTGCCGACGACGACTGCGGTCGTCACGGTGTCTCCTCGTCCGGGCCTGCGGCTGCTGTGTGTGTCGCAGCGACGGCGGCGCGCAGTGGCGCCTTGTCGAACTTGCCGGGGGGATTGTTCGGCACCTCGTCGACGAAGGTCACCGAGGTCGGCAGTTCGTCCTTCGCGGTCCGCTGCGTCAGGAACGCGACGAGTTCGTCCTCGTCGGGCAACGCGCCTTCCCTCAGGGCAACGAACGCGACGGGCTCCTCGCCCATGACCGGGTGGGGACGGCCGACCACCGCGGCCTCGAGGACGGCGGGGTGCGCGTGGATGGTGTGTTCGATCTCGCCGCGCTCGCCCGTCGGCACGAGGGTGTCGTCGGGGGCCATGACGGCGACCGTCTGGCCGAGGAGGGCCACGCCGACCGTGCCGGGCTTGCGGACACCGTCGAGCGGGTTGCTCGTCGAAGCGCAGGTGCCCTCGGAGAGCCCGTGGCCGGCGATGAGCACCACGCCGAAGCGTTCCTCGGCCCGGCGGATGAGTGCGGCCGGTGTCGGGGCCGCTGCGCAGGCGACGAAGCGCAGTGAGCCGGTGTCCGGCTCGACCTCTGCGGGCAGGTTCGCGAGCATCGCGCAGATCGCCGGGATGCCGGGTAAGTAGGCGGGACGCACTGTTTCGAGGGTCGCGAAGAAGGTGTGGGGGTCGAAGCGTCCGGCGATGGTTGCCTGTCCGCCCGCTCGCAGGGGCGGCAGGATGCTGACCACGATGCCGTTCACGTGGAACAGCGGCAGGATCAGCAGGCTGTGGTCGCGCTCGCCGAGCGACAGTGCCTCGACCATGGTTCCCGTCATCGCGTCAAGGCCGGCGTCGGTGAGTTCGACGCCCTTGGGAGGTGCGGTGGTGCCGCTTGTGCCAACGAGCGGGGCCAGGTCGTCGAGGTCCGGTTCGGCCGGGTCCGCGTCGGCTCCCGCACAGGGCGCTGCGAGGTGCTCGGGCGCGAGCGTTGTGACGCCCTCCGGCGACAGGCCGTCGTGGGTGACCGGCACGCGTGCTGTGGAGTCGGTGATCTGGTATTCGGTCTCACCGTGGGCCGGGGCGGGGTTCACCGGTGTGACGGCGGCGCCGGGGCGCCAGGCGGTGAACAGCGTGACCACGGTGTTCACGCGGTTGGGCAGTCGGACCGCGGCCACCGTGCCGCGAGCCGCTTCGTGGGTCGCCAACGCACGGGACGCTGTTTCGAGGCGTGCCGCGCATGCCTGGTTGGTGAGCGTGCCGACCGTCTCGTCGGAGAGGCACGGTTTGTCGGGCCTGGTGCCGGCGCGTTCGGAGGGGAGAGAGGCGACGTGCATGTGATGGCCTCCGGGAGGACAGGGGGCGGCGGGGAGGGGTCAGTCGGCGGTTGCGTCGCATCGGTTCGGGTCCGCTCCCAGGGTCTGCCGACGGTGGTAGCCGGTGGCAGTCCAGGTGACGTTCAGCGGGACGGGACCGTTGGGCAGCCACGGCTGCTCCGCTACGCAGTCGGCGACCTTCCAGGTGCCCCGCTCGACCACGCCCAGGGCGGCGTCGATCACCTCATACCGCTGGGTGCGCCGGTGGACGGGCTGGGACTCGGCCCAGACCACGACCAGGTCGCCGGGCTGGAGGCTGAGGCGTTTCTGCACGGCTGCGACGAGGCGGGCGTCATGCATGTGGCCGTCGCCGACGTTGAAACCGAGGATGGTGTTGCACACGAACTCCCCCTCGCGGACGGTGCGTGTCTCGATGTCGGCGAGGTGTGCATACAGGAGGGAGAACAGGCCGCGCCCCTGGCTGTGCATCGAGCGCCAGGCGAGTGCCTTCTGCAACGTCATCTCGGCGTCGTCACGTTCGTACGGAGTCGGGATCATGCGCTGCAGCTGGTCGATCTGGTTCTCCACCCCGGGCAGCTCGTTGAGCCGCTCCTCCACGCCGGGCTTCATCGCCCACACGGACGAGGCCCAGTTCCCGGCGTACTGGCGCATGGAGGGCAGGAAGGAGACGAGGTCGGGGCGCAGGTTGCCCAGGACCGGCCCGAACGCCAGCAGCGCCAGGACCGGGACGAGCAGGACCGGCTGTGAGAAGTTGACGATGGTGTATGTGCCGGGATCGAACCCGACCCACAGGACGATCGCGGTGAACCCGAAGAAGACGTTCCACTCCAGGGGGACGGCGATCGGGAATGTCGAGGCGATGAAGAGGTGGAAGGCCAGCATGCACAGCGCGCCGATCAGTGCCACGGTCGCGTTCGTCGTGAGCAGCAGGGTGATCGGGATGATGATCTCGACGGCGGTGCCGCCGATGTGAGCCATGGACCAGGCGACACGGGAGGGGCGCAGGTCGTTCGGGACGTCCCGGTAGTGCAGACGCTTGACTCGTCCGGGCATGGCCGGGCTGTTGGAGACCGTCGGCGGCACGACGTGCTCGAAGTGGGCACCGATCTTGGACACACCGGCACCTGTCCACACGACGCACGTCACGATCTTGAACACCACGACGAGGTCGACGAAGTCCGCGGCGCCGCCGATGCTCCCCATCAGCGCGGAGAACAGCATGACCGGCAGGTACTGCTCGGACCGGCCGGCCAGGAAGATGACCTTGTCCCGCAAGCCCATCAGGGGCATGAGGACGAGGACCGGGAGGAAGCAGTGCGGTGGGACGAGCTCCTGCGGGCCGGTGCCCGCCGGGAGGAACTCGCCCGGCACAGGCTCGGCCTGCGCGGCCAGCGGGTAGACGAGGGCGGCGAGCACGCCGGCGAAGAGCGCCACGTCGAACCAGGTGCGCTCGTCGCCGCCGGTGAACGGCACGCGGCTGCCCCAGGGCGCCATGCGGACCGTGCCGGGACGGATCCAGTACCGGATGTTGCCGATCATCGGGCGGAAGTGGCCGCACAAGGGTCCGAAGGCACCACCGAGTCCGGTCACCTCCAGCAGCATCAGCCACACGGCGAGCTTGTGGTGCACGACGATGTCGTGGTACCAGCTGCCGATGTCGGTGAACTCGGTCCCGGACGTCGCCGACGCGATCCGGATACCGACGCCGAAGCAGAGGCCGAGCATCTTGACGATGTACATGATGTGCAGCGCCCGCGGTGTGCCGAAGCCGTCGTCGGCCCAGTGGGTGCTGAGGATGCGCACGCGTTCGCGCAGGGGAAGCTTCAAGAAGACCGTCGGCTCGACCGGCTGCGGAGACGGTTTGACGAATCCCAAGGGTGCTCCTGTCGGTGGTGGCCCGGACGGCACGCATCGGTGACCGCCCGTAAGGGGCACGCCGCCTGCTTCCGAGGGCCGCGTCACGCGATGTGGACGCACGGACTTCAGGAGGGTGGGAAGACCTGGGACACTGTGCGCGCGAACCGAAAAAGCGGGTGCGGATCGGTCTTCGCTTCCCGCTTCCGGCTACCGTTGCGGTGCGACGGTCCAAGGGCTCATCACACACCTGTGCCCGGGAACCGAGACAGGAGGAAGGGTCAGCCATGGGTCCCCGGGTGGACCGCAAGGAGATCGCCCGTCGTGCGGCCGCCCGTGTCGCCGACATCGCCGCGGCCTCGAGCGCGCAGCTCGACGAGGTGGCGCGCCTGCTCCAGGCCGAGCTCGCCGAGTCGATCCCGGAGCTTCGCGGAGACCAGCTGATGCTCGGCCTCCTCCACGCGAGTGTGGAGAGCAACGTGAAGACGTTCTTCCACATCGTGCGGTACGGGGTCCCGGTCGACACGGTGGAGGCACCATGGCCGGCCGTCGAGTACGCGCGACGCCTTGCGCAGCGCGAGATCTCCTCGAACGCCCTGCTGCGCGCCTACCGCCTCGGCCACCGGCGCGCCCGTGAGTGGGTGGCCGGTGAGCTGGCCGGCGTCGAGCCGGACGGCAGGGTCTCCTTCGCGGCGCTGCAGATGCTCCAGGACGCCGCTTTCGCCTACATCGACCGGGTTTCCGAGCAGGTCGTCGCGGAATACGAGACCGAGCGGGAGCGGTGGCTGGCGCATCGGAACACGATCCGCACGGCCACGCTGAGCGCGCTGCTCGCCGGGGAGGAGGTGGACGTGGCCGCGGCGGAGCAGGTCCTCGGCTACCGGCTCCGCCGGGAGCACCTCGGACTCGTCCTGTGGTCGGACGAACGCATGACGTCGACGGACCCGCTGGAGTTGCTCGGGCAGCTGACCGGTGCCGTGGCCCAGGAGGTCGGTGCGGACTCCTCGCCGCTTTTCGTCCCGCAGGACCGCTCGCTCGGCTGGGGCTGGATACCGCTGCGGGCAGGGGCACCTGTCGACCTCGACGGTTTGGCCCGCATCCTTGGTGAGGCGGGTGGTGAGGTGAAGGCCGCGGTCGGCGCGGTCGGGACAGGACTCGCGGGTTTCCGTGCGACACACCGCCAGGCCTTGCGGGCTCACCGGGTCGCGGTCCTCGGGGCCGAGCGGGCCCAGCGGATCACGTCGTTCACCGCGCCCGGGGTCAGGGCGGCCGCCGCTCTCGCGGGCGACCTCGACCTCGCCCGTGACCTGGTCACATCGATGCTCGGAGGGCTGGCACAGGACGACGAAGGTGTCGCACGGCTGCGGGAGACCCTCACCGTCTTCCTTCAGCAGAACCAGAGCTTCGTCGCGACCGCGGCGAAGGTCCATCTGCACAAGAACACGGTCAAGTACCGGGTGGACAAAGCAGTGCGGTTGCGGGGGCGGCCGATCGAGGAGGACCGGCTGGATCTCGAGCTCGCGCTGGCCGCATGCCGCTGGCTCGGACCTGCCGTGCTCTCCCGATCTGCGTGATCTCGGCCGAATCCCCGTACAGGCCAAAAGGGTTGGTCCACGACGACGGCACGAGCCGCTCATTTTGTTCTGCCCGGCCGACGACTTCTTCGTCCGCACGAGCGAGTCTGGGCGCCTCGCCCCGATGGAGATCACGCCGTCCCCACCGCGGGATCACCAGCACACGGGCGGGCTTCGCAGGGCTTCCGGCTCTTCCGGGGCGATCGTCGCCACGTCCCTGACGCCGCGGTGGCGCGGCGGCCGCCGAAATGCCGCGCACGCGCGGCATGCGCCGGCGCCCACCGCCCGAACGTCCTCCATCATCCTGGACAGTGGTGAGGACACACAGCGAGATGAGGAGTGCACCATGGCCGAGACGCACGACGGCACGTTCACGACGTCGGAGGAGTGGTTCGACTCCGGCGGCACCAGGTGCGCCGCGCGCGTCTACCGGCCCGCCGCCACGGATCAGCCGTCGCCCGTCATCGTGATGGCACACGGCTTCGGTGCGGTGCGTGCGCTGCGGCTCTACGCCTACGCCGAGCGCTTCGCCGCCGCCGGATACGCCGTCGTGGTCTTCGACTACCGCTCCTTCGGGGAGAGCGAGGGTGAGCCGCGCCAGGTCCTGGACATCGCGATGCAGCACGAGGACTGGCGCGCCGCCCTCCGCTACGCCAGGTCGCTCGAAGGGATCGACCGCACCCGGGTCGTGGCGTGGGGCACCTCGTTCTCGGGCGGTCACGTCATCACCATCGCCGGCCAGGGAGAGCCTCTCGCCGCCGTCATCGCTCAGGTCCCGCACGTCAGCGGCCCGGCGGCGGTGAGGTCGACGGGCCTGCGGGCCGCTCTCCGGGTCGGCCTGCCGGGGATCCGGGACGCGATCGCCTCCAGGCTCGGCCGTGCACCCGTGTATGTGCCCAGCGTCGGCCTTCCCGGCCGCACCGGCATGATGACCTCGCCGGACGCCTATCCGGGCATGCACGCTCTCTTCCGTGAGTCGGGGCTGCAGGAGGACACCTACCCCCGCACCGTGGCGGCCCGCATCGCGTTGAAGATCGGCTTCTACTCGCCCCGGCGCTGGGCCGGGAACATCACGTGCCCGGCCCTGGTCCAGATCGTCGCGCAGGACGCGATCACTCCCATGCGCGTCGCCGAACGGGCAGCGGGCAAGATGCGGCACTCCACCGTCCGCGTCTACGAAGGCGGCCACTTCGACCCCTACATCGAACCCTTGTTCAGCACCGTTGTCGCGGACCAGATCGAGTTCCTGCACCGCCACGTCCCCCCTGTGAAGGACGCGTGAACCCGGTCCCTGACCGCTCTCGTCACCCGGTCTGCCCACAAGGACGAATCGCCTCTGCCGCTCTTCGGTCGCGAACGCTTCCCACGACGACCCGCGACGGCTGGGGTGAGCCGTCTCGCGGACGCTCCGGCCGCATGAAAGCGCTGCACGGATCCGGTCTGGTCAGAACCGAGCCGTGCGCCGTCCCGTGCAGCGGCGCTCAGCGCCGCTCTCGCGTGGAACGAGCCGCTGAGTGGCTGGTCCAGTCGCGGGCCGCTTCGCGGGACCACCGCAGGGCTGCACTGATGCTGATACCCAGGGTGTCGCTCAGCACCGACGCGGGCAGGTCCGCAGGCAGCGGGAGCAGAACGGTGTTCCGGCCGGGGCGGGCCCGTGCACGGCTGGTCGGCATGGTGGAGGCCGGCCGCCCGAAGCTGTTGAGCGAGGCCGGACACCAGTGTGGTCGTGCCGTGGACCGGGTGCCGCCGGTGTCGTACCGAGCGGTTTCGGATGCGGCCCCCTCGTGCTGATACGCACGCCGCCGCTGCGCAGTCCTGCAGGAGGCCCAGGGCCCGCGTGCCCGCTGGAGCCGCGTCAGGCACCGTTCGCCCTGTTGACCGCCTTGCGCAGCCGTTCGTCGGCGGCATGCTTGTTCCGCCGGATGATGCAGCGGCAGATCATGCTGCCCTGCTCCTCGTCCCCGACGCCCAGAGTCACCAGGTTCACCTGCTGGTTCATGCATCGCCCCATGCGCCGGCAGGAGATCGCCACCCGGCAGCAACGCTCCCGTGCCGGCGGGGCGAACGGTGCCTGATGCTGCACCAGTACCGGCAGCCCTCCGTCCCGCCCGCGCGTGCGGCTGACACAGGCAGCTTCGTTCGGAATGACCGGGGCGGACCGCAGGCAGCCGGGCCCTCCCTGCCGTCCGTCGTCAGGAAGCCGGGGGCAGTGTCCGTTCCGCCAGCTGCCGTACCGCGGCCATCCGCGCCGTGTCCCACCCAGGTCGGGGTGGAAGGCTTTGCAGCAGGCCGCGCAGCCGCTTCGCCTCCACCACGGTCACGCCCTGCAGTTCGAGCCGGCCGTGCGGCGCCGGGACCTTCGCCCCGTGCACGGCGACGACCGGCCGGACCGGGACGCCCAGCGCACGGGCCGCCTGACCGGCCTCCCACACCACCGTCTGCAGGGCCCGGGACTGGGCATACCGGCCGTACCACAGGGTGCCGCCCCGCACCGTCAGCCGGGACCTTCTCGACGTCCAGTTCTTCGTGTCGATGTAGAACGCGCCGGCGGCCGTGAAGACCAGATGGTCCAGGTTCGCGCGGCTCCCCGGAACGGCCCGGTCGTGAAGTATCACGGCGTGGCCCCGGCGGACGAGCGGGGCCAGAAGCCGCGCCGTCCGAGCCTCGCCGGCGGCGCCCACCGCCCAGCTGTTGCGGGCCCGCCGGTACAACCGCCACACGCCCAGCCCGGCTACGACGAGCCCGGCGACCAAGCCGAGCTGCCAGGACCCCACAGCGGCCACAGCCCAGCCGGCCACCGCGGCGGCCGCCGTGAGGAGCGGCAGCACCACCTTGGCCCGCCGATGCTGCGCCGCCCGCTCGGCGGCCCGCGCAACGTCTGCCATCCGTCTTGCGCTCGCGCCTGCACCGCCCCGGTACCCGGCCGTTGCCATGCCACCCCCTGCCTCGTCAGGTCCTGCACCAGGACGGTAGCGGTCGGCAGTGACACCGTGCAGAAAAATCCGCGGACCGCGGACCGGAAAAACCCGCGCTGCCGCGTTCGGCAGGATTCAGGCACCGGACAGGGAAATGGCCAGTTCTCGCTGCACGAGAAAGGCTGGAGAGCATGTAACAGCTCTCACCGGTCCGGATCGGGTCAATCGACGCCGGAGGCAGGAACGCATCGATCTCGATCCCCTCGGCCGTGGGCAGAGGCAGGTTGCGCAGCTCGCTGTCGCTGATCGGGATGATGCGATCGCGGCTGACCTGGTAGCCCTTGCCGATCTCCCCCTGAGAGGCCTCGCGGTCCTCCAGCTCGCAGATCTCCTTGCAGCAGACCCGTCCCATGTCGGCCAGATGGTCCTGATGGAAGTGGACACTGTGGTCCTCAGCCGCGGAAGCGACATGGACGGGCACGGTGACCAGGCCGGACGGGCCTGGTCCTGGGCCGCGGCCTGATGTTCGTCCTCGGTGAGGTCGCCCGGTGCGCAGCCGCCGGTAGCCGAGCTCGGCCCCGCCTGCGATCGCCCGCATCGCCGCATCGGTCCGCCCGACGGCGCATACCGCACGGGAAGCCGGCGGTCAAGGGTGGTGTACCGGGCGGCGGAGCGGGCGGCGGGGTGGTCCAGGACGTCGCGGGCCGGGTAGGCGTCGAATCTCGCCGCATCGGCGACGGCCTGTGCCAGGCGAGGTCGTGAACCATGGCGAAGACCTCGGACGGCGGGTACGCTCCGCCCGACACAACTGGGACGAACGCACCGGTGTGCAGCAGTGGATGTGCCGGCACATCCTCGGCATCACCCCGCAGGCCAAGACGGAAGACCCGGACCTCGCCGCACACATGCCGACAGGTGCGCGATGAGCGACGCCGTCGCTCAGCAGTACGACGAACGCGAAGGACACCTCCGGGTGCCGAGGAAGCACATCGACCGTATCGTCGTCGGCAACAGCGAGGAGCGGGAGATCCGGCTCGGGGCATGGATCAGCAACCGGCGCAGCCGGGCCGTCGCCCTGGCACCGGAGCGAATCAACGACTTTCCGCCATCGGCACGCACTGGGCATACCACCGGAACACCGACGACGTGCAGTACGGCTCCGCGGCGACCGCCGGAGACCAGGACGCCGTGATCCAAAACTTGCGTGCGACAGCGAAAGGCCGTGGTTCCGGCTGTCCGGCAAGGGACTCGTAGCCGCACCTGCGGGTGGTGCGTCCAGAACGGTACTGGCCGGGTCCGGGTTCGTCCCGGCCCGCCGAACCAAGGGCGCGCGAGCGGACCGGCACTGGACGTACTGGGTCAGGCGGAACCAGCCGCCCGCCGGCCCCTCGGCGGAGACACGTCGAGGAGCCTTTTTGACGCCCCGACCCTGTCCCGGGCCCGGTAGCGTCCGTCAGGTGCGGTAGCAGAAGTAAATGTACCTTCCTCCGGCGCCCTTGTTGAGGTCCACGTCGATCCGTTGGAACCCGCTGGGCGGGTTGGCTCCAGGTCGCTGGAGGAGATGACGGCGAGGTCCTCGAAAGGGTCGCCGGGCCTGCGGGCGAACGCGGTGTAGATGTACTCCCCGCCCGCGCCCTTGTCCAGGTCGACCGGGATCTTCTCGTAGCCGGGAGGCGTCGGCTGCTCCTGGCCGAGAAGGAAGCAGATGCCGGCGACGGGGCGATCAGCACCGTCCCTTCGTACGCGAAGTAGACGTATTCGCCACCGGCCCCCTCGTTCAGAAAACGGGGATCTCGGTCCAGCCCGAGAGAGTGGGCTGGACATTCTCCAGGACGGTCAGGTTGGTGACCGCCATGATGTCTCCCAGTGTGTGTGCGGGCGGCGTACCGCCAGCCAGCAGATGCAGGCACCAACAACACCTCCCTCCGCAATCACGCCAATACGCAGAGTTCAGGTGATGGGTGTGTGCCAGACCGCAACAGGAACGTGCCCGTGCGCCGACAGCGGCGAAGTCCATCAAGACCGACGAGAGTGAGCCGCGTTGCCACCCGAGGCCTGGAGGGCGGTTCTCGACAGCACGCCATCACAGATGAGCGCTGCGCCGACACGGCAGCCCGAACTCGGCGCGCTCGACTCCAGTGGAACAGACCGCCTCCAGGCCGCCGACACGGCGGCCGTCGCCCTGGACGCAGACCTCGGTCGGCGATCCACCGCACCTGCCACTCCCCCGCCCCGGCCTGCCGGGCTCAGCAGACGGGCGGCACAGCGAGGCGGGAAAACGACGGCGAGGTAGCGGAAGCGGGCGTCGCCGGTGATGCCGACGGGTGCGGTACAACCGATGCGAACGCGGGCGCCGACAACCATCCCACCGCCAGTGGCCGCCTACCGCCAGCCACCACCCGCCGCACGACCACGAGACCGGGCCCGCACACCACAGCACTGGCGAGCGTGTGCGGCACGGGCACTCCGCCCGCGTCCGCGACACCCGACAGCACCTCGAACAACCCCACCAGGGCGACGCCGGCACCGGGCCGACAGCACGCCGGCACGGCCGGTGAGCGCCATACACACACGCGCCCGCCGCGCATACAGGGCCAGCTGCCACCCCAGCACCGCCACCACCAGGAACAGCACCACACCGTCTCACGGGTTCGGCAGGTCGCAGGAAGCGAAGGAGACGAACACGATCAGCGCCGACAGCAGCAGCCGCCCGCGTAAGAGGGCGGTTCGTGAGGTGATGTCCGTTTCCAGGTGATGGTTGGAGCAGGGGCGCTGGCCGCAGCGCCGGCTACTGCTTCCTGGCGAAGTTGCCAGTGTCGACTTCGGTGAGGATGCCGAGT
>Ga0164243_10006288_pt1 | contig 18019 bp, 17 predicted proteins | sample OricompcompostOP_FD_108781 | JGI IMG/M metagenome (GOLD analysis project Ga0164243, IMG submission 108781) | Organic Plus compost microbial communities from Emeryville, California, USA - Original compost - Organic plus compost (OP) | ecosystem: Engineered > Solid waste > Mixed feedstock >... | reverse complement strand
GGACGTAGACGCGCTCGGTACCGATGCAGGTCTGGCCCGCCTTGGCCATGCCCGCCCACAGCGCGGCCTCCGCGGCCTTCTCCAGGTCGGCATCCTCGTGGAAGATGAGCGAGTCCTTGCCGCCGGCCTCGATGATGACCGGGGTCAGGGTGGCGGCACACGCGGCCATGACCTTCTTGCCGGTCGCGCCCGAACCCGTGAACGCCAGCTTGCCGATGTCGGCCGTGCACAGCGCGTTGCCGGTCTCGCCCAGGCCGGTCACGACCTGGAACACCGGGCGGCCGCCGACGACCTCGGTGAACGTGTGCGCGAGCCACGCCCCGACGCCCGGCGTGTACTCACTGGGCTTGAACACGACCGCGTTACCGGCCGCCAGCGCGTACGCGATCGAACCGCACGGTGTGAACACCGGGTAGTTCCACGGGCCGATCACACCGACGACGCCCAGCGGCTTGTACTCGACGTACGCGGCCTGATTGGCCATCAGCAGACCCGACTTGACCTTCTGCTGACCCAGAACCTTCTTGGCGTTCTTGGCCGCCCACGCGATGTGGTCGATGGCCAGCACGATCTCCAGTTGGGCGTCGCTGTGCGGCTTGCCGGTCTCGCGGTGCGACACCTCGGCCAACTGCGCGATGCGGCGAGTGATGACGCTGCGCCAGGTCAGCAGATACTCGGCGCGCTCCTTGAAACTCAGCGCGCCCCACCACTGGGCCGCCTCGTGCGCGCGGGCGACCGCGTCGTCGACGTCGTCCTTGGTGTGGATCGGGTACGTGCCGACGACCTCGCCGTTCGCGGGGTTCAGCGAGTCGAACGTGTCATTGCTGTTCAGGGCCTCGTCCAGGGACGGGCTGACGACTGCGGTCATGCGGAACTCCCTTGCTTGATGAGGTCGGCGGCCTTCTCGCCGATCATGATGGTGGGTGCGTTGGTGTTGCCGCGTGGGACACGAGGCATCACGGAAGCATCGGCGACGCGCAGCCCCTCGATGCCGTGGACCTTGAGATCGGGACCGACGACGCTGCCCTCCACCGTGCCCATCGCGCACGTGCCGACCGGGTGGTACAGCGTCTGTGACATCCGCCGGATGCCGGCCTCGATCTGGTCGTCGGTGGGGTCGAGCGTCTCGGGGATCCAGGGCGCGCCGACGTAGCCGCGGAACGGTTGCTGACGACTGACGTCGACCAGGCGGCGGGCGCCGCGCACCATGGCATCCAGATCGGTCCGGTCGTCGAAGTAGGCGGGATCGATCTCGGGGTGCCACGTCGGATCGGCCGAACGCAACCGGATCTGGCCCTTGCTCTCGACCCGGACCAGGCACGCGGCGACCGTGGCCGCGTTGCGGACCGGTTCGTGCTCGCCGTTGTCGTAGAAGCCGGTGGGTACGACGAAGATCTGGATGTCCGGGTCGTCCAGGTCGTCGCGGCTGGCGAAGTAGCCGCCGGCCTCGCCGATGTTGGACGCCAGCGGTCCCCTGCCGGTGGCTTTCCAGCGCAGCAGGTTCTTCATGCTCAACTGGCCGGCCAGGTCGGTCGTGCGCTGCGTGTAGTACATGAGCCCACCGACCGGATGGTCCTGCAGGTTCTGCCCCACACCGGGTGAGTCGACCACGACGTCGATGCCGTGTTCGCGCAGGTGTGCGCCAGGACCGATGCCCGACAACATCAGCAGCTGCGGGCTGTTGATGGCACCTCCGGACAGCACGATCTCGCCCTCGGCGCGGACCGTGTGCTCTTCGCCGCCGGACTCGTAGACGACGCCGGTGGCCCGTCCCCCATCGGTGAGGATCCTGGTGACGAAGGCACCCGTGCGGACGGTGAAGTTGGGCCTCTCCATGGCCGGATGGATGAAGGCGTCGGCGACCGACCAGCGGCGGCCGTTCTTGCACGTCACCTGGTACTGCCCGACACCCAACTGGCTCTCACCGTTGAAGTCGTCGGTGCGCTTGAAACCGTCGGCGACGGCGGCCTCGACCCACGCCTCGCTGAGTTCGTGCGTATAGACCCGGTCCTCGACGTTGAGCGGTCCCGATGAGTTGTGGAACGCATCGGTCAGGCGCTGATTGCCCTCGGACTTCTTGAAGTACGGCAGGACGTCGTCGTAGCCCCAGCCGGTGGCGCCGTAGGCATCACGCCATTCGTCGTAGTCGGCCCGAGCGCCGCGGATGTAGATCATCGCGTTGAGGGACGAACAGCCGCCCAGAGCCTTCATGCGCGGCCAGGTCTTGCGGCGGCTCTCCAACTGTTTCTGCGGCGTCGTGCGGTAGTTCCAGTCCAGTTTGGTGCGGAACATCGCGGCGAAGCCCGCCGGCAGTTTGATCATCTCGTCCTCGTCGGACGGACCGGCCTCCAGCAGCAGGACACGCACCTGCGGATCCTCGGCCAGCCGGGCGGCGACCACGCCTCCGGCGCTTCCCGATCCGATGACGATGTGATCGAAGATGTCGTGTTGTGCCATGCCAACCTCTCTGGTGACGTGCACCACAACCTACTGCGAGTATGACGTTGACACAACTGCTGTCACGGTCAGGATTCGGCGACGTCCATGAGCCGAGCCTCCAGCGTTCGGCGACCAGCGCGACCGACCGGAACCTCGATGACCTCGATGCCGTCCGGCGGTTCGGCGAGGACGGTCGCCAGGTCCCCCGGTGCGATCTGCCGATGCGCAATCCGGAAACCCGCACACACAGCGGCCAGATCGGCTCCCGTGGGTGTCGCGTAGACCCGCTCGAAGGCGTCCGCATAGTCGTCGGCGCCCTGCTCGAGCGTCGCGAAGATGCTGCCGCCGTCGTCGTTGACCACGACGATCGTCAGATCGGGTCGCGGCTCGCCCGGGCCGATCAGCAGGCCGTTGCTGCCGTGCAGGAACGTCAGATCTCCGACATATGCGATCGCCCTGGTGAACGACCCCGCCAGCGCTGAACCGATCGCGGTCGACAGCATGCCGTCGATGCCAGCCAGGCCACGGTTGCCGACGACGGTACGAGCGGCGTCCGGCGCCGACCCCAGCAGGTCGAGATCGCGTATCGGATTGGACGGACCGACGACCAGCAGGCCACCGCCCGGGACTGCGGCATCGACGGTCCGCGCGACGTCGTAGGCCGTCGTGCCGTCGAGTTCGGCCTCGATCGCCGAGACCGCGGACGCGTCCGCCGAACGCCAGGCCTCGAGCCAAGCGGGATCCGCCGAGCCATCGACCCGAACGGCATCGGCGAACGTGACGTTCGCACCGGCCGGTATCGGGAACGTCGACTGATCGCCGACGTGCACGATCTCGATGTCGTCACGGGCCAGGAGCGCCGTCACGGGTCGTGACAAGGTCGCATGTCCGAACGACACGACACGCTCGATCCGGTCGGTCAGGTCCGGGCGTCGCAGCAACGCCCGATACGTCGTGATCGCGTGGGAGCCGCCACGCGCACCGGACGTCGGTTCAGCCAGCAGCGGCCACCCGACCGCCTCGGCCAGTTCACGCGCTGTGGCGCCTGCCCCGTCACCGGCCATGACGACCGTGCCGGCTAGGCGATCCACCACGGCGACGTCAGCCGTGGCCTTCTCGGGCACGTCGAGCCGATCGTCGGCCACGAACCGCCACTCGATCACGTCGACGAGTGGTTCGTCGAGTTCCAGATTGAGGTGGCGGGGTCCGCGTCCCGGGGTGAGCTGGTCGACATCGATGAGGAACGGGACGCCTCTGAAGAAATCCCGCTGGTCCGTCGTCTGATTCGCGCCGGTGCCGCGCAGTCGTGCCGGCCGATCGGCCGTGATGGCCAGAACCGGAACTCCGGTGTGCAGCGCTTCGAGCATCGCCGGATGCAGATTCGCGACCGCGGTGCCCGAGGTCGTGACGACCGGGACGGTTCGCCGTTGGATCGTCGCCAGCCCGAGGGCAAGGAACCCGGCCTCGCGTTCGTCGACCCGGACGTGCAGCCGCAGCAGCCCTTGTGCATCGGCGGCATGCAGCGCCAGCGCCAGCGGACCGGACCTCGATCCCGGCGAGAGCACCGCATCCGTGGTTCCCACGCCCACCAGCCGCTCGACCAACCGTCGAGCCGTCTGGATCGAGTTCATCGAAGCAGCTCCTGCACATCGGCCAGCCGGGCCTGCCAGCGGGCATCGGTCTGGGCGTCGGCAGCCACCTTCGCGAACGCGTTGTCATCGACCACGACCCGTCCGACCGGCATCATCCCGTTCACCGGACGCAACGGGTCGGCCACGACGTCGGCGGACAGCAACGACGTCGTGGCCAGCCCACACGCGTGCGGCAGATCGGGAAGCGCCGCGGCCAGCGCGAGCCCCGCGGCCAGCCCGACCGAGGAGTCCACCGCGCTGGAGACCACGACGGGTAACCCTAGGCGTTCGGCGATGTCCAGGCAGGCATGGACGCCGCCCAGCGGTTGCACCTTCAGCACCGCGATGTCGGCCGCCTCCAGCGCGACGACGCGGAACGGGTCCTCGGCCCGCCGGATCGATTCATCGGCGGCGATCGGAACGTCGACCCGCATCCGCACGGCGGCCAGGTCTTCGACCGAGGCACTGGGCTGCTCGACGTATTCCAGTCCGCCCGCCGCACGATCCAGAGCACTGATCGCGGCCACGGCCGTGTCGACGTCCCATCCCCCGTTCGCGTCGACCCGCACGTGGCCGGCCGATCCGATCGCATCGCGGACCGCCTCCACGCGAGTGACGTCGTCAGCCAGGGTCTGGCCCGGTTCGGCGACCTTGACCTTGGCGGTCGCGCAGCCCGATGCGCGCACGATGCGCGCCGCGTGGGCCGGATCGACCGCCGGCACCGTGCAGTTGACCGCGATCCGGTGTCGCACCGGCTCGGGCCAGGGGCGCTGGGCGGAATCCAGTGCCGCCTTCAGCCACGGGACGCATTCGCTCGCCGAGTAGTCCAGGAACGGGCTGAACTCGGCCCAGCCGGCCGGCCCCTCGACGACCATCCCCTCACGTCGCGTCACGCCACGGAACCGCGTCGGCATGTCGAGCGCGAACGTCCTGAACTGCACACGACGACCATAGTCCGGCCGCCGCGGTTTACCAGGTCAACCTGGTAAACCGTCACCTCACCACGTGAATGCGGGTGGTGAGGCGACAGCTCACGTGGTGAAGTGATCATGAGGTCCGAACTAGGGTCGATGACATGAGCCGCATCGTGATCGTGGGCGGGCACGGCAAGATCGCCCGTCTACTCGTGACACCGTTGGTCGACGCCGAGCACCAGGTCGTGTCGTTGGTCCGCAACCCGGACCACGCCACCGATCTGGAACCCCTCGGAGCCGAGGTCGCCCTGCTGGACATCGAGTCCGACGGCACCGAACGCTTCGCCCAGTTGTTCAAGGATGCCGATGCGGTCGTGTTCGCGGCCGGTGGCGGACCGGACGGCAACATCGAGCGCAAGCGGACCGTCGATCTCGAGGGTTCCCTGAAGTCGATCGGGGCGGCCACGGCGGCCGGTGTCCGGCGGTTCGTCCAGGTGTCGGCCATCTCGGTCGACACATCGCTGCCCGACGACACCGAGCCGGTGTGGCGGGCCTACGTCGAGGCCAAACGCGATGCCGACATCGCGCTGCGTTCCAGCGGCCTGGACTGGACCATCATTCGACCCGGCCGGCTGACCGACGACCCCGCGACGGGCCTGGTCGCCCTGGGACCGGACGTCGAGCGCGGCGATGTCACCCGCGCGGATGTCGCTGCGGTCCTGGCCGCCGTGATCGACGACGACCGCACGATCGGCCGTCAGTGGAACCTCGTCGGCGGCGAGGTTCCAGTTCGCCGCGCCATTGACGCGCTGGTCTGATCGCCGTCGACCACCCTCAGGGGCATCCCAGCACCTCCAGGGCGAAATTTGCCCATGAAGGTGCCAGATTCCCAACTTGAGTTGGGAATCCGGGACTCGCTGGCGGGATCAGATCAGGTCGACGAGTTGGCCACGCAGGTCGCCGTCGGGGATGAACGCCTGCGCGACCTCACCCAGGCCGTGGATCGTCAGTTGCCCGTCGTCGGCGCCGGCATACAGCGACTGGCCGCGCCGGAGCAGGACACGGTCATCGGCGGCATTGGCGACCTCGACCTCGCCGCCGGTGCACATCACGATCCGGTGCGGCGAGTCCGGCAGAACGGTGCCGTTCGCCTCACCTGTGGAGCATTGCGCGATGGCCAGCGCGAACTCCTCGACGTCAGGGGCGAACACCTCGGTGGAATGACCGAACAGTTCCGGCGTGACCCGCGCCAGGCGTGACATGCCCGCATCCAGACAGCGCACCAGCTCGCCGGGGTTGACGTGCTTGGACGTCAGGCCGCCGCGCAGCACGTTGTCGCTGGATGCCATGACCTCGACGCACAGGCCGCGCAGGTGGGCGTGGATGATGCCGTCGGCCAGGAACGCCGCCTCACCCGGCTGCAGCGTCAGGCGGTTCAACAGCAGCGAAACGACCAGGCCGACGTCGTCGGGATGGTGTTCGGCGATGTCGACCACCGTCGTGTAGGCGCGCTTGATGTCGATGTTCTGGTCGACCAGGCGACGGCACCGCGCCACGAGTTCGTGCACCTCGTCGGTGGTCACGCCGTCGTCGAGCACGTCCTCGACCAACCGGACGATGCCCGCGAAACCGGGATCGGCGGCCAGTTCCTCGCCCAGGCGCCGGGTCAGCGGCAGGTCGAGCGTCTGCAGGACGCGCAGGATCTCGGCGGTCGGCCGGAACCCCACCAGGGTGTCGAACCGGGTGATCGCGTAGACCATCTCGGGCTTGTGGTGCGGATCCTTGTAGGTCCGCTTGGGGTCGTCGACCGGCAATCCCAGCTCTTCGTCGGCGGCGTACCCCTCGGCCGCCATTTCCGCGCTCGGATGCACCTGCACCGACAACGGTCGCGCCGCGGCCAGGAGTTTCATCATGAACGGCAGCGTTCCCGCGACCGACGACAGAGTCGATTCGTCACCGTCGGTGCCGACGACGACCGATTCGCCCAGCGGATGTGTCCCCATCCACTCCTCCGCGACGGGTGATCCGTCGGTCTCTTCTCCCACGAACCGGGGGATGTCGAGGGTCGAGCCCCAGTCGTACCCCTGGCGCGGATTGCGCAACCGGTGCACTTGCCTAGTACGCCCCTTCGGAGGAGATGACGGCCCGCAGCGTGCGCCACAGGATGACCAGGTCGCCGACCAGCGACCAGTTCTCGACGTAGTACAGATCCAACCGGACGGTTTCCTCCCAGTCCAGATTGGACCGGCCCGAGATCTGCCACAGACCCGTGATGCCGGGGCGGACGAGCAGACGGCGACGCGCATCGTTGCCATAACCGGAGACCTCCGCAACGAGCGGCGGGCGCGGGCCGACCAGGCTCATGTCACCCTTCACGACATTGAGCAACTGCGGCAACTCGTCGATGGACGTGCGGCGGATGAACCGACCGACACGCGTGACCCGTGGGTCGTCGCGCATCTTGAACATGACCTCGTTGCCGCTGTCGGCCTGCAGTTCGGCGAGCATGTCCTCGGCGCCGACCACCATCGACCGGAACTTGATCATGCCGAACGCCCGCCCGCGGTGACCGACGCGTTCCTGGCGGAAGAACACCGGACCGCGGCTGGTGAGCTTGATCGCCAGTGCCGTCAGCAGGAAGACCGGCGACGCAGCGATCAACAGGGCGATGCTGCCGGCGCGGTCGAAGGTCGCTTTGGCCCATCGACTGGCTCCGCGGTACGCCGGTTCCTCCACGTGCAGAAGCGGCAGACCGGCCACGGGGCGGATGTGGACGCGCGGTCCGGCGATGTTGGCCAACGACGGCGCGACGATGATCTCGACGTCGTACGGTTCCAGGGCCCATCCCAACTGGCGGACCATGTCGGCGTGGGTCGCATCGGTCGAGGTCACCAGCACCGCATCGATGTCACCGTTGGCGACCACTTTCACGACCTCGTCGAGGTCGCCGACGACCGGGAGGCCCCCGATGGAATCGGCATCGTCGCGTGCCGGGATGCACACCCCGATCAGCCTGTAGCCGAACTGTGACGTGGTGCCGACGACGCCGATGATCCGTTCGACCGCGCCCGGCGTTCCCACCACGATCGTGCGGCTGCTCATCTCGCCGCGCTGGCGGCGCATCACCAGCCACTGCCGCCACGACCATCGACTCAGCAGCAGGAGCAGCAGCCCGAACGCGACCGAGACCAGGACGTAGGAGCGCGGGACCGCGAATCGCACCATGTATCCGGTGAACGCAACCAGTGCGAACCACATCAGCGTCGACGTGACGATGCGCTTGTACTCATCGGCCCCGGCGCCGAGCACGATGGGTTCGCGGGTTCCGGCGAGGGTCAGAGCCACCAACCAGACGCCGACCAGGAACAGGGATACAGCGATCAGCGCAGGATCGTACGGCGAGAGCCCTGCGTCCAGTTCGTTCAGCGCGTCCTTGGCGTTGACGGCCCACGCGATGTGTGCCGTGGCGAAGACCCACAACAGCACCACGACGTCGGACGCGAGCAGTAGTCGGCCGTAACGACGGTGCCAGTCTGCGCCCCGTCTGGAGGTGGCGCGCCTGGGCGTCTTGACGTCCTGCTCCCCCACGATCTGCTCCCGTCGATCAGGTGGCAGATTCGTCGACGGTGCCTCAGATGCTTGCAGCACGGGGCTTACGCCGAAGGGCTGACCTCACGATGCGGGAGGCTGCCACCAGGATCACCACGATGCCACCGATCAGCAGGGCGGGGCCACCGTAGCGGGCCAGGTCGTGGGCGACCGCGGAACGGACCCGATCGTCGGTGAGGGCAAGGAGAGCCAACGGCAGGACCGCGACGAGAGCGGTTCCGGCGAATGCCAGGACGACCCCCATACGGCTTGCCGGAGTTTCCTTGATCACGTGTGGTTTGCCTTCCAGGGCGGGGGGCTTGAAGGTGTCGTAGATGACAACGTGTCAACTCGATGCGGGTTATGCGCGAGTGGTGAAAAATGTGGCCAGTAGTGTGTCCATCGACGAGAGGACGACGGTGGTCGACGAGACACGTGCAGAGTTCGTGCGCAGGATGTGGCGGGCCGGAATCGCCGGGCTGGTGATCGGCGGCATCATTGGATTCGCCGTGAGTTTCGCCGTCCCGACGCGCTATGCGGCATCCTCGGACGTCCTGATCCAGCCCGCACCCGGTGCCCGCGTGTCGGACGGCATCGACGACCGTCTGCTGCGCTCCTATGCAACCGTGCTGGGCGGGCGCGAGAACGCTGCTGCGGTGCACGAGGTGCAGTCGTCGTTGTCGGTCAGCGAGATCGACCGGGCGGTCGACGCCGAGGTCCTCGACGACAGCACGATCCTGCGGGTCACGGCGGAACGTTCCGGCGCGCAGAGCGCGGCCGACCTGAGTGCACAGGCGGCGGCCTCGTTCGTACAGCGGCTGATCGACGACGGCGTCGCTGCTGAGCCGGGGGCCGACGTCGACCCCGACGATCCGGCGGCACCGAAGGTGACGGCCACAGTGGTCACCGAGGCGACGGCGCCGGCGACACCGACCTCTCCGCGACGGACATGGTGGGTGATCGGGGGCGCGCTGATCGGGCTGTTGGTCTGCCTGGTGGCGGCCCGCACCCGCCAGACCACCGATCGTCGCATCCGTTCATCGCAGGCGCTCACCGACCTGACCGGGTTGCCGCTCATCGGGGCTTTCGGATTCGATCGCGCCGCCGCACGTCAGACGCTGGCGACCGATCTGGATCCGACCCACCCGCGGTTCGAGGCTTCGCGCATCATGCGCACCAACCTGCAGTTCCTCGACGTCGACCAGTCCAGTTCGGTCCTGACCATCACCAGTTCGGTGCCCGACGAGGGCAAGACGACGGTCGCCACCAATGTCGCGGTGGCCCTGGCCCGCGGAGGTCAGTCGGTCGTCCTGGTCGAGGGCGATCTGCGTCGCCCTCGTCTGGCGGCCCTGTTCGATCTGCCGTCGGGCGTGGGACTGACCACCGCACTGATCGGCAGGACGACGGTCGAAGAGGCCGTCCACACCACGGCGGTGCCCGGCCTGGACGTCATGACCGGCGGCACCCGACCACCCAATCCGTCCGAACTGCTGCAGACCCAGGCGATGGATGGCCTCATCACGACGTTGAGCCGTCACTACGACGTCGTTCTGATCGATGCGCCGCCGTTGTTGCCGGTGACCGACGCGGCATTGCTGGCTCGGGCGTCCGACGGAGCCCTGTTGGTCGTTCGGCACGGCCGTACGACCCAGGAACAGGTGCGCACGGCCATCGAGCGACTCGACGGCGTCGGCGCGACCCTCTACGGCACGGTCCTCACGATGGTGCCGGCCCGCGGTTCGGACAAGTACGGCTACGGCTACGGCTATGCCCCCGAGGAGGAGCCGACGGGCCGCCGCGCCCGCCGCTGACCCACCTCACGCGCACGCGTTGAGGCGTGCCGCGATGGTGGTGGCAGCGGCGTCGATCGCGTCGGCGGTCTCACGATGCACCTGCGGGCTGCGCCGGAACGGGTCGCCGATGTCGGGGTCGCCGTCGAACCGGTGACGACCGCGTGCCGCTTCGGCCACCAGTTCGTGCAGGTCGGTGATATCGGGAAACATCTCGCACAGTCCGGCGAACTCGCGCAGGGTGAACGTCCAGCGCAGGGCACGGGGCTCGTCCTCGAGCAGCCGGGCCCGATGCGATCGTTCGGCCGTCAGGATCAGATCGGCCGATTCGATCAGGTAGGTGTCGATCGGGTGGGACCTGAACGTCACGGCGTTCAGACCGAACCGCCGCAGTTCCATCTCGGCCATGCGATCCATCGGATGGCCTCGCCACCCCTGCACGCCGGCACTGGCGACCTCGAACCGTGCTGGATCGAGGCGGTCCCGCAGCAATGCTTCCATCATCGGCGAGCGACAGATGTTGGCGGTGCATACCGCGAGCACCGCGAAGCGGGGATGCATCAGCGCAGCACCGGCCGGACGTGCAGTCCTACCTCGGGGTCGACGATCAGTTCTTGAGCGGCGGCGACACCGTCGACGAGCAGCTGGGCCGCCGGGTCCACCGAACGCTTGACCAGCGCGAGCGCGACAGGCCCGAGTTCGTGGTGTCGCGCGACGGAACCGACGAACCCGACCTGCTTCTCGCCGTCCATCACCGGGGTGCCGTGCGCCGGCAGATGTTCGGCCGAACCGTCCAGCAGCAACCGCACCAGACGACGCGGTGGCCGGCCGAGGGTGTGGACGCGCGCGACCGTCTCCTGGCCCCGGTAGCAACCCTTGTCCATGTGGACCGCGCGACCGAGGAGGCCGATCTCGTTGGGGATCGTGCGGTCGTCGGTGTCGAAGCCGATGCGCGGCAGGCCGGCCTCGATGCGGAGTGCCTCCCAGGCCCAGATCCCGACAACGTCGGCGAGCGAGGCGAGGTCGTCACGATCGATCAGGTCGTAGGCCAGGTCGCCGTCGCTGATCCGGCCGATCACGACACGGTCGGTCACCGGGGCGATCTCGACGCGACTCATGAACTTCATCCGTTCGAGGAACTCGATCAGCGTGGCCGAAGCGCCCGGTTCGGTGTGCGCCCAGAACGTCCCGTCGCCTGTCGACGGGTCGTCGTAGCCACTGAAGCCGTGCTCGATGCGGCCCTGCGGCGACAACATCAGCACTTCGGTGGGGACCCCGGGTGCGAGCGACTCGAGGTGCTGCGTACTGAGCGCGTGCAGCCAGGTGAGGCGGTCCGGGCCACTGATCGTGAACACGTCTCGGTGCGACAGGTCCACCGCGGCGCCGGCCAGCAACGCCCGTTGTTCATGAACGATCGACCCGTAGTGCGCGGCGACACCGGTGTCGGGCGGATCGGCCTCGACCGCACCGGGGCGATCGAGCAGGGGGCTTGGATCAGTCACGTTCGAGCTTCCCCCACAGATGCGACTGCATCTCGTGTCCCTCGGCGGCCATGTCGTAGGCGTACATCAGTGCGCCGTCGACCAGCCCGTACATCCGTTGACCGGCCGTGTACTCCTTCGCGGTGGACGTGCGGGCCACCAGGTCGGTGGCCAAGGTGATGCGGGCGCCCTCGACCTGGCCGTACCAGACCTCGGCGTAGCCGGTGGGGTGGGCGAGCACCAGTTCGAGCTGCTTGTCCTGGGCCGGACGCAGGAAACCGGTCTCCAGAGCTCCGGGGCGTATCCGCTCACCGTCGCCGTCGGTGATCCAGGTCCGGCTGAAGTAGTGCAGGAACGGGCGGCCGTCGTGAGCGAACACGACCTCCTGGTCGTAGGCGAACGGTTCGATGCCCGGGTACTCACCCTTGCCGCTGCCGTGCCAGGTGCCGAGCAACCACACGACCGGCATCAGATCGGGGTGCAGGTCCTCGGGAATCACGAACGGCATGGGTCCCACCCTATCGAGCGCGACTAACGTGATGCCCATGCGAGCGGTGGTGCAGGTGGTCACACAGGCGTCGGTCGACGTCGCCGGCGAGAGCGTCGGCAGCATCGGGCCGGGGCTCGTGGTGTTGGTGGGCGTGACCCACGACGACACCGTGGCCGACGCCGAGAAGTTGGCTGCCAAGATCTGGGGGCTGCGCATCCTGCGCGACGAGCGGTCGGTCTGCGACGACCCGGACGCATACGGCGTTCTGGCGATCAGTCAGTTCACGCTGTACGGCGATGCGCGCAAGGGCCGTCGTCCCACGTGGGCAGCGGCCGCACCCGGACCGGTCGCCGAACCGCTGTACGAACGTTTCTGCGCGCATCTGCGCCTTCTGGGGGCGCACGTGCAGACCGGTCGGTTCGGCGCGAACATGCAGGTCGCGCTGGTCAACGACGGCCCGACCACTGTCCTGCTCGAAACGGGAACGTGAGGCCGATCGCCGGTCCTCTCATCGATTTCTCACAGTGGTTCGGCACAATGGGCTGGTCCGGCCCGACGAGAAGTGAGATTCCATGGCGAGGAGCCGAATGCCTGCCCGCGAACGCGGCAAACGGCGCGTCGGCGGCATCCCGTTCCACCGTCGCCATCGTCGGCTGCTGGTGACGCTGTTCGTCGTGCTGATCGTGGTGCCCATCGTCGGTCTGGGCGGCTACGCCTACATGCTGAACGCGAAACTGAACAACATCGACAAGGTCAAGACGACCCTCGACGAAGAGAACCGACCCGATCCGAACGCGGGCGAGGCGGTCAACATCCTGCTGCTGGGGTCGGACAAGGGCGAACCGCAGCCGGGCCAGGACCCGGACACCACGATCGCCGAGGACGCCACCGCCGCCGAGTGGCCGGCGGGCAAGTACCGCAGCGACACGATCATGGTCGTCCACATCACGTCGGACCGTGACGCCGCCTATCTGATGTCCATCCCGCGGGACACGTTCACGATGCTCTACGACTCGGAGGGCACCGCCCAGCACGAGGAGAAGATCAATGCCGCCTTCTCCAAGTACGGCCCGCTCGGCACCCTGTCGACCGTCGAGCACCTGACGGACCTGCGCATGGATCACCTCGCGATCATCGATTGGGCCGGCTTCAAGGACCTGTCGACCGCGGTCGGGGGCGTCCCGGTCACGATCCCCGAATCGTTCTACGATCCGAGCCAGAAGTACCAGTGGGAGGCCGGCGAGCACCTGCTGAAGGGGTCGGAGGCGCTCAAGTACGTCCGTACCCGCTACGGACTGGCCGGTGGCGACTTCGATCGGATCAAACGTCAACAGAACTTCCTGCGGTCGTTGATGGAGAAGATCCTGGCCAAGGGCACCATGACCAACCCGACCAAACTGTTCAAGACCGTCACGGCCCTGACCGAGAATCTGACGGTCGACGAGGAGTGGACGGCCGGCGACATGCGTGGCCTGGCGCTGTCGCTGCGCAGCATCTCCTCCGACGACGTGACGTTCCTGACCGCGCCCGTGGCCGGCACCGAGACCATCCCGACCTGGGGCAGCATCGCGCGACTGGACGAAGCGAAGGCGGCCGAACTCTACGAGGCACTGCGCTCTGACGATCTGAGCGCCTACCTGGACAAGTATCCCGACGAGGTCCTGGGCGACGAGGTCAGTTAGAGGTTCCGCCGATTGGTGCCGGTCTCTCAGCCGCAGGCCGAGGCGATGCTGTAGTCATTGCGCTGCGACGACATCCCCGGGGTCAGGGTGACGACGGGGTCGCCGTCCTGGCCGGCCGCCGACGTGACGTTGGCCGTCAGCGTCCGGCTCTGGCCGGGTTTCAGTACGACCTCGACGTGCGTGACGTTGCGGCCCTGCCATTCGTCGGCGTAGACCGTGACCGGCTCACCGTCGAGCTTGACCGACGTGAAGTGTCCACCGGTCGGTGAGACGAGGCGAACGTTGAGCTTCATCGACCCCTTCTTGACGAACTGACCACCGCCGGTGATGGTGATCGGCAGCCCGGACACCGGGGCGCTGGACGTGAGGTCGGTCGTCATCGCGATGACCTGGCGGTCGTCCTTCAGACAGTTCTGTCCCACCACGGTCGTGGCGGTCTTGAGGAAGTACTCCATCTTGGTGGACGCGCCGTCGCTGAGCAGTACGCCGACGCGCGGGGACTTCTCGTCGTCGATCCAACGACCGGACAGGTCGGTGGGCGCGATCAGTTTCTGCTCGTCGCTGTTCGCCGACCAGACGGCGATGCGGTTCTCGTCGACCGAACGGACCAGGCCTCGCAGCGTTGCGGCGGGATCACCTTGCCCCGCGGCGAAGCGGTCGAACACCTTCTTGGTGGCCAACTCGAAGAAGTCATCCTGATCATCGCGGTTCTCGAAGGCCAGATACACCTGATGCAGCAGCGCGGCGACCACGTTGTTCTGATCGAGCGTCACCTTGTCGTGCACCTCGACCGGACCCAATCCGGCGAGCAGATAGCTCAGTGCGATCGGATCGATGGTCACGACCCCGTCGATCTTCTTGTCGTACCTGTCCTCGTAGAGCTTCTTGGCGATCTGGGCCGACCTCGGGAAGTCCGGCGTGATGTTGACATCACGCAGATCCTGGGCCAGGGAGGCCGGGAACACTGCCTTCTCGTCGTCGGTCAACTTCACGACGGGCGAATCGACCGGCGGCAGATCGGGGGCTGATCCACGTTCGGGCATCGAGATCTTGCCGTTCTTGGCCTGGATGACGCCGTATGATCCGGCGATTCCGCCCGTGGGGCGCGATTCGGCGGTGTTCTGCACGAGCAGCAGATAGCGTCGGGTGCCGCCGTCTCCAGCGAGCATGTCGGGCAGCAAGCGGGCGGCCAGGTCGGCGTTCTGCGCGGCCGCCGATGCCGTGGCGACCTTGGTCTTGGCTGCGGCGACCGAACCACGCAGAGGCGCGATCAGCGAATCGACGTCGACCTTGTCGAGCGCCTTCCGCGACTCGGTGAGAGCGGTTGCCGCAGTGGCGATGTCGGGTGCGGCGTCGCGGATCGACGTGATGTCGACCGTGCCATCGGCGGGATTGAACGCTTTGGCGTTCAGTTGTCCGGCCAGTTCGACGATGGGTGGTACGGCCACGTCGGCGATGTGGTCCATCTCGGCCGACACGACCCGGATGGCGTCGACGTTGCGTCCGGCCCACGGAATCTTCGACGTGATCGTCCACAGAACGCCGTCGGTCGTGTCGTGCGCGTCGCTGGCGGCGGACTGCAGTTCGGCGAGCGTGGACCGGGCGCCTTCGACGTCACCGGAGACGATCTGCGACTGGAGCAGTTCGGCTTCGGCTGCGGCTCGCGACAACGCGGACCGCGCCGACATCATCTGATATCCGAACACGATCACGACCAGCGCGGCCAGGATGCCGATCGCGACCAGGATCTGGCGCCGGTCCGGTGGCCAGCGGCGGTCGAACTGGAAGCGGATGTCGTCCCACAGCGAGCCACGCCGGCGGGGCTTACGGCCCGAAGCCACCTACGTCCACCGACCTTCTGACAGAGAAACAGTTGACTGTTGCCCGACGGCATCGGACCGCGGGACACCGGCGCAGCGCGCCCTTCGCGGGGATACTAACCGAACGGTGAAGCCCCGGTGGGCAATGACCTGGTCATCGCCCACCGGGGCTTCACGTGGGTGTCTGTCAGACGGCGACGGCCACCTCGGCGACGATGCCCTTGTCGGCGCGAACCGCGCGGTCCACCGACTGGGCACGCGGCGCGAGCGTGCGGACGGTCCATTCACCGGGGCCGGCGAAGAACCGGAACTGGCCCGTGGCCGACGTGGGGACCTCGGCGGTGAACTCACCGGTGCGGTCCAGCAGGCGCACGTACGCGTTGCCGACGGGCTGACCGTCACGCGTCACGACACCCTGGATCACAGCCTGGTTGGCCACGTCGACACCGTCGAGCGAAGGGCCGCCCTTGATCGCGCCACACATCAGGCAGCACCCGGCTCGTCGCCCAGGGCGACCGGCACGCCGCGCAGCGAGCCGTACTCGCTCCACGAGCCGTCGTAGTTCTTGACGTTCGGGTAGCCCAGGATCTCGTTGAGCACGAACCACGTGTGCGAGCTGCGCTCGCCGATGCGGCAGTAGGCGATGGTGTCCTTGCCCTCGTCGAGCCCGGCCTCGGCGTACAGCTCCTTGAGTTCCTCGTCGCTCTTGAACGTGCCGTCGTCGTTGGCGGCCTTGCTCCACGGGACGTTGCCGGCGGTGGGGATGTGACCGCCGATCTGCGCGGCCTCCTGTGGCAGGTGCGCCGGGGCCAGCAGGCGGCCGGCGAACTCGTCGGGGCTGCGGACGTCGATCAGGTTCTTGACGCCGATGGCCGACACGACCTCGTCGCGGAACGCGCGGATGGCCTGGTTGGGCTCCTGCGCGACGTACGTAGTCTTCTCGCGGGTGGGGACCTCGTCGGTCAGTTCGCGCGAATCGAGCTCCCACTTCTTGCGACCGCCGTCGAGCAGACGCAGATTGGTGTGGCCGTAGTAGGTCAGGTACCAGTAGGCATAGGCCGCGAACCAGTTGTTGTTGCCGCCGTAGAAGACGATCGTGTCGTCATTGGAGATGCCCTTCTCCGACAGCAGCGCCTCGAGGCGGTCCTTGCTGATGAAGTCGTGGCGGACGCCGTCCTGGAGGTCCTTCTTCCAGTCCAGCTTCACGGCGCCGGGGATGTGGCCCTTGTCGTAGGCCTCGGTGTCCTCGTCGACCTCGACCAGGACGACGTTCTGGTCGCCGAGGTGCTCCTCGACCCAGTCCGCAGTGACGAGCGCGGTGTCGCGGCTCATGGTGTTACCTCCTGAAATGTGCCCGTGGTGGTGGGCTGATGGGTGGGGTGTGTCTTTCAGACCGTGTCGTTCAAACTGCCCGCGCCGGTGCGAGCCGGCGGAACGCCAGGTACAGCTCGCAACCGAGGCACAGGCCGACGGTCGCGTTGAGCAGAGCGGCCACGAGCGCGAACGCCGTGAGCACGAGGCCGACAGTGGTGCCGCCGGCCAGCAGGGTCGCCAGGGCGGCGACCGTGAAGATCAGTCCGACCAGCTGCGCGAAGCGCGGTGGGCGGGCATCCTCGGTCTCGGTCGGTGCGCCGATCCGCGGACGGACGACCGTACGAAAGAAGAGCGAGTACGGCGACGCATTCAGTCCCACCAGCACTGCGGATGCGAACACCGCGACCTGCACGGCCAGCACGATCTCGCGCGCGGGCGACGGCACGATCAGGACGAGGGCCAGGACGACCGCGGTGATGGCCGCGGCCACGCGCAGACCACGCGGGTCTACCTGGCCGGAACTGAGGGTGGACATGGGTGTTCTCCTGCGCTGGCGCACGACGACATGGCGTCGTGCAAAGTGGGATCGATCGAGACGGGTCGGTTGATCAGCGCATTCGACACAGCGCCGAGCGCGTGCGGCAGTTGTCGACCGCCAGGCGCCGGGTGAGGTGTGTCGTCACGAACATGTCATCCAGAGTAGGCCGTGCGGCGCGAACCGTCGCGTTCGAATCTCGAAATATGAGATTATAGTCCATATTTCAAGATTCCGGACGCTCTATTCCTGGAATGGCAGCCAGAACTCGCAGCACCTGATCGCGCTTCGGTAGCCCAGCCGCACGCGTCACGATCATCCCTCGAGCATCAAGG